>SMFC01000043.1_pt1 | contig 25595 bp, 28 predicted proteins | sample 2456331 | NCBI WGS metagenome assembly SMFC01 (sample SAMN10132608, study PRJNA489261) | soil metagenome | isolation source: day120 control-loamy sand soil ammended | place: USA
TTTTTCAGATAGTCATATATTAAAAAACTTCTGTAAATTACACATTTATTAAATATATTATTTAATTCAAACATTAAAAATTATTGAAAGTTGACGTAAAATGCCCAAACAATCTAGATTTCTCTGTATTGGCGGTTTCCTTAACGGAACCCAAGTTAAAGACCAAGGCGATAGCTTTGTCTGTGTCGAAAAGTCTAAAAATGTGACTTACTATAAAAAAGAAATTTTACATCCAGATGCTTGGAATCATGATTATTACGTCTGTGAAAGCACCACAGATCAGCAAGCGCGCAACTGGGTTTATGATATTCCATCACGTTAATTGCGTCTATTCAGGCTATAAATTAAACAATTATTAGAAACAATAACTTGCATTACATTTCTATGATTGATTTTTCATCTCTCTTTCCCAAAACTGTATGAAAATAAAGCCAATAGGGAATGTTATGACTTATGAAATAGATGCCTTTGGCACTCTAGTAATTGCTGTTTTTTTTCTTTTTATTGGGCGGTATCTTGTTAGTAAAATTAGCTTCTTTAGGAACTATAACTTACCTGAACCTGTAATCGGTGGTTTAGTCGCAGCGATTACGGCCTTTATTCTCTATAAATTGTTTAATATCAGTGCCACATTTGACGCACAAATTCAAACCATCCTGATGCTGATGTTCTTTACTTCTGTTGGCTTAAGTGCAGACTTTTTGAAACTGAAAGAAGGCGGAAAATCGCTCCTGATCTTTCTGGTCTGTGTCATTGAGTTTAGCCACAGCGCTTGGACTTGATCCACTGATTGGCTTGATTGTCGGTTCCGTCACCTTAACGGGTGGTCATGGTACCGCCGGTGCCTGGGGCGAGGTTCTGGAAACTCAATATGCGATCCAGGGAGCAGTTGTCCTTGGTATGGCAAGTGCTACCTTTGGCTTGATTATTGGTGGACTTGTGGGCGGTCCAGTTGCCAAGTTCCTGATTAAACGCAACCAACTGGCTGAAACAGTAGCGCAAGAGACTAATGAACAGCAGCTCGAATCGCACATCAACACTGCGCCCTTTGAATATCCAAAGAAAACCCGATTGATTACATCCAGTAATGCCGTGTCGACTTTGGGGATGTTTGCCCTGTGTATTTTTGTCGCCAATCAGATGACAGACTTCAGCCAGGGAAGATGGTTTGAATTGCCCACTTTTGTATGGGCTTTAGGCACAGGTGTGATTGTGCGTAATGTCTTGGAGCATGTGCTGAAAGTCGATATCTTCGACCGTGCAATCGATGTATTTGGCAATGCGTCTTTATCCCTGTATTTATCTATGGCTTTACTATCACTGCAACTCTGGTTACTGGCCGATTTGGCAGGTCCGCTCATTACCATTTTATTGGCGCAGACAGCGGTATTGATTTTATTTACCGCAATTGTGACCTTTAGAATCATGGGCAAAAATTACGATGCAGCAGTATTAGTGGCAGGGCATTGTGGTTTTGGTATGGGGGCAACACCGACAGCGATTGCCAATATTCAGGCGGTGACCAATAGCTATGGTCCATCACATAAAGCTTTTTTAATTGTACCGCTGTGTGGTGCATTTTTTATTGATATTGTGAATGCTGTGGTGATCCAAAGCATCATTGCATTTTTCGGCTAAATGTTAATACGTTTTTAAAATCATACATGCAATAAAAAGCCCCATGGTTAGGGGCTAGTCGTATATAGGTCAAGCCCATATACTGTAAGAGGCTCATCTCAAACTGAGTGTATTAGAACATAGCAGCTTGCAAATAACCATCTAAATCTGATTTAAACCGTCAATTGTTGTTCAATCACCGGCCATAAGTTTTGATGTGATTTTTTAAACATCAGCATATGGCCAATGGCTTTATGCGCATATCTTTTAGGTTGAAGCTCAATCATCTGAGTGTCTGCATTGGGGTATAAACGCAGTAAATCTTTTACATTTGCTTCTGTTGCAATTTCATCATCCGATGACCAGATCGAAATAATCGGGCAGGTGATTTGAGCATGAAAATCTGAGCGTGGTAATAGGGTTTTACCCATTGCATTCATGACATAGCCCGGTTTGCTACAGAACTGTGCCCATTCACGCGCCACATCTTTAGGCAGATTTTCGCCCATGCCAATCGCTTGAGTTGGAGCATATCCTTTGCTCATACGGGCCAGTGGGAAAATGAGATTGAACATGACCGGCGCCAGCAGTTTGGTTTTACCTTTAAGTCCTTTGACATGTCCGGTTGAGCCAGCAACAGCCACCACTTTTGCAACTTTGTCATAATTCGGTACGATCCCCAGAAGCTGACCACCAGCACTATGCCCCAGCAAAATCACTTTTTCTGCATGAGTACGTGCTAATAAAGCATCAATCGCGGCGGGAATATCCAGTTGACCCCATTGCACAATGCTGGCTTTGGACTGTTTTAAAGGGCCTGCGAGTGACTCACCAATTCCCCGAAAGTCAAAGACCAGTACCGCATAGCCCTGAGCTTGCAACCAGATGCAGAAATGATGATAAAACTGTTGGGTAATACCTGTGGCAGGACAGACCAATACCGGACGTTTTTCAGATTCTGAAGAAGCCGCATAAAAGCGTGCACTTAAGTGATAGCCATCCTGGCACTGTAGAGTCAATGTTTCAAATTCAGACATACGATACACTATGATTTTAGCTTCCTGATGAAGCTTTAACTTTATACAGTTTTTGAAGGGATGCTTGCGCAAAGCATGACTTAAAAGTCAGTAAAATAATAGATATGGAATGAGCTTATGCTATCAATGGAACTTGCACTGGCCGTTAAAATCGCCATTATTTTTAGTGGAATATTCTTGTGGATTGGGATGTTTACCGGGGTCTGGAAGTATTGGCAGATCCGTCAATCACCACAGTCACGCGCACATTATTATGTCGATATTGCCCATCGTAGCAGTCTGCTATATGCACCAGCGACGCTAATTCTGGCAGTTCTGGCATATTATTCCGATTTATCCAGTGCCATGAATTTGATCTGCGTACTGGTGAATATCGTATTTTTTAGTTTTTCGATTGCAGCTTATATGCTGCATGGTTTCCTGCAAGATACCACCAATCAGTTTAAGCAACCGCATCAACTGGGTCGGTTTCATCTACCTGGCAGTCTGATGAGCTTGGCAATGCTGGGATTAATTATTGCAGAACTTGGAGGAACGGGGATTTTACTCTATGGCGCATTTGGTGGGCTATTTTAATTATTCTTAAAAGTAATATTTTGGTTTTTTTACCAGATGGATGACTGGCCACATCATCCATCTGGGCTAATTTAAAATTTGATTATCGGTATTTCTGGTCTATGGCAGCCCATAGGAAGAAAGCAGCTGAGACGATCAGCGCATAACCAAAGTATTCAAGTTTTAAATTACCTTGAATTAAGCAATGGACGGTTAAAGTCAGCATAAGTGCAAAAGTGGTGCATATAAATGTCACCAGATTGGTGTCGTTGGCTTTAAGAGCGTCAATGAAGACTTGCTTGTTGAAATGTAATGATAACATCTCCATCCCTCCCATTTATTTATGTTATTGAAGACTAAAGCAGATTAAGTTAGTCAGAATTGAACATACAGTTGTACTGTTTAATATCAGCCTTTGCAACCATCGGGCTGCACTTTCAGGGTCAAAATGGCCTTCTTTAGTCGTAAAAATACATAATCAATTGATTAGTAAAGCATTATATATTCAGATTACACCTCCATATCGTCATGAAAACAATAGCTAGCAATTGTTTGATGTGAGCAGATAGAAAATGCAAATTCTACGCCAAAGATATGTAGTGTTAATCAATAGAATGTAAGACTGTGTATAAGTCAGGGGGCAAGATGGTTTAAGTCAGCAACAACATGTATCTAAAAGCTAAAATTCAAAAAATTATTTATATTTATATTAAAAATAGGATCATTCGAGCCTAATTATGAATCACACTTTCTGGAAAAAGCACGAGTAAATAGACACACAGCGATGATTTGATATTGTCTGTAAGAAACAATAAAAGTCCGTTTGGGTAAAACCTGACAATTATTGATCACGCTAAAACCGGATTTTGGGTAAAAATACGATCTTTATCAGACAGCCTAGAAAGATTAGTTTCTAATACGGTCAATCACAGCTGCAATTAGCAATACAATCATGGATGGAATAAACCAGGCCAGATTCTGTTCTGAGAGCGGCAAATTTTGTAGTACGGCAGGCAATTCAAAACCAGCAACTTTTATTCCATCAAAAATACCGAAGATAAATGCCACTAGCGTCACTGGTGCAATCACATGAGACGGTTTTTTGAAGAAGCTAGCGCAGAAGCTCAATAAAATCACATTAATTGCAGGTGGATAAATCGCGCTCAATACGGGCACCGAAACGGCAATCAGTTTGGTTAAACCCAGATTTGAAATAATCAGTGAGAAACCGACCAGAATAAATACAAAAATCTTGTATGGAATTTTAGTCAAACTGGAGAAATATTCGGCACAGGCGCAGGTCAGGCCAATCGCAGTCACCATACAGGCAATAAAAATCATGCCAGACAGGAATTCGGTGCAATTTCGTGGCTACCGAGTCCGAGTTTAAACAGACTTAAATACACCAGTGTTAAACCGATACCGGAAATAATGCCGGCATTCACCGCATATTTGGTAATCAGTTTTTTATCGGTTACACCACGTGAAGTAATGGCTTTGACAATCACAATACCGAAAACTAAAGCGCCCAAAGTATCCATGGTTAAATAACCATTTACGAAGCCTTCAGTCACTGGACTGGTAACGTAATTATCGATCGCTGCAGGCGGATTGCTGGCAGGGATCATCACGGCTGCTACACCCAAAATTATCAAAGAAATAATTTTAAGTGGTGACAGGAAATAGCCAACTGTATCCAGAATCTTGTTTGGATATAAAGACACCACAGTGACTATAGAAAAATAGATGATGCTGTACATGAGCAGGCTGCTCGATTCATCACCAAAGGCATGTTGTACATAAACGGTTGCAGTACGCGGTGTTGCAAATAAAGGGCCAACAGCTAAGTAACACACCACAGTCAGTAAAATACTGGCTGCTTTACCAAGTGGGGAACTGAGTGCCTGAATAGAACCTTCAACACGCGACAACGCAATAATGGTGATTACAGGTAAGCCGACTGGAGTAATAAGGAACCCTAAAGCAGCGAGCCATACATGTTCACCAGCTTGTTGAGCCACAATCGGTGGGAAGATAATGTTGCCCGCACCAATAAATAGTGCAAAGGTCATAAAACCTAGGGCGACAATATCCCGGGTACGCAGACTTGTCATAAAGGGAGATCAATAGAACAAAAGAAAGCGATTTTAGTGTATATGTCCAATTTTTTGGAGTTTATTTTAAGGCTGGAAGCCTTGATTCTAGTGAGTTTGCGGATCACATAACCGGTCATTCAAATCTTGGTAGAAATATATGTTTGATAATTCGCTGAAAAATATATTTTTCCTTATAAGCTCAAAAGATATCTACACTTGATATCAAAATATGTCAGTTATTGTTTGTACAAATAAGCAGCAGTGAAAAGTCCTATTTCAAGGAAAATTGCTGTGCCGAAACTCAACAACTGCGACATATTTCGCAAAAAAGGGATTATAATTCAGGGATTCATAGTGAGGATAGGTATATGCAAGATGTTGAAAAACTGCGGATATCTGGGCGTTTCGCCGCAGAAGTTTTAGCGATGATCGGGGAGCATGTCAAGCCAGGTGTCACGACCGAATATCTGGATGATCTCTGTCATGATTTTATTATCAATACTCTATATACCAAGACCACCTGCATTTCGCCGAATGAAGTAGTCTGTCACGGTATTCCATCCTCAAAAACCGTGTTGCAGGATGGTGATATTATCAATATTGATGTGGCGATCATCAAAGATGGTTATTTCGGTGATACCAGCCGGATGTATTATGTGGGAACGCCATCTCCAGAAGCCAGACGTCTGGTCAATACCACCTATGCAGCGATGCTGGCCGGGATTCATGCAGTGAAGCCGGGAGCTACCTTAGGCGATATTGGTTATGCAATTCAAACCGTTGCACAGCGTGAAGGCTATTCGATTGTGCGTGAGTATTGCGGTCATGGCATCGGCAAGGTTTATCACGAACAACCGAATATTCTGCATTATGGACAGCCGGGTCAAGGCATCAAGCTGGTGCCGGGTATGGTCTTTACCATTGAGCCGATGGTAAATATGGGTAAAGCTCGTGTCAAAGAACTAAAAGATGGCTGGACTGTGGTTACCACGGATAAATCGTGGTCTGCACAATGGGAACATATGGTTTATGTGACCGAAACCGGATTTGAATTACTCTCTCCATGGCCTGAAGGCACGGGTGATTATCCGGAAATTTAAAATTTTGACGGGATTTCTGTTAAAAACTTTTGACTTGCCAAATTTACAAGTTCATCGTTTTTGCTGACAAAAATATACAAAACACTACAGCAAAACAATGGTTTGAAAATAGAAGTCTGGTTAGACTGAGAATCAGTTACAAAGTTTCCTTTTTTATTCACTGTGCTGTAGTGACCTGTTTCTCTAGCTCATTTTTCCCCAAGAATGAGCTATTTTTTTGTCCATATTTTTATTAGCTATGGTTTAATTCTGCGACCAGATAGTCAATAAATACCCGGACTGCAGGCAGCAGACCGCGACGTGAGGGATAAACCGCATGAAAAATACCATGCGGTGCTTTCCAGTCAGGTAAAACCCGTACCAGTTCGCCACGTGCCACATACTGCTCTACCACGTTATCTGGCAATAAGGTCACCCCGCAGCTTGAAGCCGCAAGTTGCGCCAACATATTGAGGTCTGAACCCAATACAGTTGGACTGACCCGAATTTTCTTTTGTTCTTGCTGCTCGTTTTGTAAGGTCAGAAATTGTTCGGTATGATCTTCTGCCATAGTCAGAATCTTATGTTCAGCCAGTTGCTCGGGGGTTTTTAGCTCACCAAACTGATTGAGATAACCTTGACTTGCAAACAGATGCTGTTCAATTTTTTCAAACTGACGGATGACCAGATTCGGATCGTCATCCAGATTGGAGCGTACCCGCAGTGCCAGATCACAGCCTTCATTAATGATATCGACCCGGCGATTGGTGATCATCATCTGAACTTTAATTTCTGGATATTGCTTGAGGAAGTTTGGCAGGATTTTGGCGATTTCATTCTGGGCAATTAAAACCGGCAAACTGACTTTAATCGTACCACGCGGTTCGGTACTAAGATGATCGACCAGATCATGTGCTGCCTGTGCTGCATTTAACATGACTTGTGCATGGCGGTAAACGTTCATGCCAATATCGGTGACCGCAAAATGACGCGAGCTGCGTTGAATCAGGCGGACACCTAGACGTTCTTCCAAGTTATGGACACGACGGCTAAGCTTGGATTTAGGGATGTCTGTTGCACGTTCGGCTGCGCTAAAGCCGCCATGTTCCACCACCTGTGCAAAGCAGTAAAAATCATCAAGATCAGTCAGCATTCCAAAATTCCATTTATGCAACAATCTGCTGATTAAAAATTGATTGTTACGTTCTGTCAATTAAAAAAATATTGAAGTTACTAAAATTTAAAAGCCAACACACTCGATAATGTGATACATAGGCGCTTATTTATAATGTCTGTAATCTCATTACACCACAGCTAAGTGGTGATTCATTAAAAAAATTGCCATTCAATATATAAGCTTAGATAATAAATAAATTTCGTATTAGCCGTCGATGTAAAGTTCAATCAGTTTGAATAATTATGCTAGGTTAAAAGGTATTTATTTTCTAAGCTCTAGCACTCATTTATGATTAAAAAAATTGTCTTAAGCCTATGTCTCTGTGTTTCTCATGTGGCTTTTGCTCAACAGATCGCCCTCAGTTTCGATGATGGACTAGACCCAGCCAATAACCCAGATGCTTGTCATATCAATAATGACATTCTAAATACCCTAAAACAAAAGCGAATTTTGGCTATTGTCTATCCAAGCGTCAGTAAAATTAGCACAGAAAAAGGGTTGCAGATGATTTCAGAATGGGGGAAACAGGGGCATCGAATAGGCAATCATGGAAATTTACATCTTAATCTAAATAAAGATGAGATTAGCTTGAAAAATTATTTAAAAGACATAGAGCAAGGACATCAAATATTTTCTACATTACCCGGATTTGTACCACGTTACCGATTTCCATTTCTTAAAGAGGGAAATACGCTAGAAAAAAGGGAAGGAGTACGACAATGGCTGATAACCCATCATTATCAATCGGGAACTGTTAGCATCGATGCGAGTGATTGGTATTACAATCAACTGTTTTTGCAGTATCAGCAAGCACAAGATCAAGAAAGCCTGAATAAATTAAAACAAGCTTATCTGTTTCATTTGCTTGATCGAGCACAGTATTACGATAATTTAGCACAACAAACATTAGGACGTTCCCCCAAGCATGTGCTTTTACTTCATGTAAGAGCCATTAATGCGGCTTGGCTAGAAGACATTATTGACTCGTTTAAGCAACAGGGCTGGAAATTTGTTGATAGTGATAGCGCTTATCAGGATTCAATTTATAAAATTCAGCCACAAACTCTACCTGCGGGTGAAAGTATTTTATGGAATATTGCACAAATTTATGGGCTCGAGTCATTACGTTATCCAGCTGAAGATGCCCCATATGAATATCCAAATTTGAAGAAATTTGGTTTAAGTGTGGCGCCTTAGATACGGTTATTTCACTTTAGAAAATCACGAGGTGTATGCTATAGACAGTAAGAGTTAGATGTATTTAGGCTGTAACCAATATGATTAAGTGTCGCTACGTTTTCTAAATACCTGAATAATCATCATTGAACATGACACAGCATATGTCTTGTGATGAAATTATTTTTCTAGGAGCTGAATCAACTGTTGCACACCGTCAGTAGCCGTTTGGGTGATCTTGTGAAATTGTACCGGCAATTGTTGTTGGTCTGCTCTGGGGTCAATATAATAGGCCTGGCACCGGATAGAATTCGGTCGTACTTTGTGCATCTGGACCTGAGGTTTTAGCCAGTCGGATATTGCCATGAAGATGAATCACTTTGCTGCTGCCGGCACGTTCATGCAGATCATCGATATTCTGGGTAATGACATGCACATCATAATCTTGTTGCAGTTGCGCAATCTGGAGATGTGCAGTATTTGGCTCTGCCTCCAGAATATTTTTTCGGCGTGCATTGTAAAAGCGCTGTACCAGTTGCGGATCTCTGGCCCAGGCCTGCGGAGTGGCGACATCTTCAATCCGATACTGTTCCCAAAGACCATCGCTGTCACGGAAGGTATTGATGCCACTTTCTGCGCTCATACCCGCACCTGAAAAGACCACCAGTTTTTTCATTATTTTTCTCCTGAATATTTAAACTGCCGAAGTACTCGATTGTGAATTCTCTTTCAAGAAGACACCGAGTTCTCTGGAAAATTTTAGCGGTTCAGTCAGCAAGGGCGTATGACCGGATTTTTTAAAAATCACCTGTTTGGCTTGAGGCAGGCTTTCTGCAATCAGGCGCTGTCCTTCAAAAGGATAGAGCCGGGATTGCGCGCCGCTAAAGAAAGTCACCGGACATTGAAGTTTGGTTAATGCTTCACGGTAATCTTCTCGATGATACAGATAATTGTTGATATACCAGGCCATGTAGTCCACACGGCTGGATGGCAGTAATAAACTTTGAAAGCGAGGTTGATGCAGTAAAAACTCAAATGCTTTAAGACTATAGGGATGACTGTTTTGCAGCTGGATAAAGCGCAGCCACAATGCGCCAATCTGTTGGCGTACCGTTTGATCTAGATCGCGAATAAATTTCCAAACAGACCAAAAGCCCAAGTATCATCTACCGGTATTTTGGGTGTCTGATCAATATGCAAATAAGCCGTGATCCGTTTAGCGAAATGATCAGAGTGCAGACCATGCATAAGTGTGGTTGCCCCCATAGAGTAGGCAATGACTATGACTCGATCGAACTTGAGCTGATCTACCACTGAGCGCACATCCTGCCAATGACAGTTAATTGCATCCAGATTTGCTGGAATTTTACAGTCTTTGGATGCACCGAAACCACGCCATTCTGGAATAATAAAACGAAACCTGTTTTTATGCGGATATAAAAAGGCCGCCCATTGCCAGCTCAACATGCCCAGACCAGACAACACTAAAACCGGTTGACCCTGACCGTATTCACGTACAAACAGCTGTTCGCCGTCTGGCATGCGATAAAAGGGCATGAATATTCTCCTTATTTTTATCCCGATCGTTTATTTAAACTGTTTGAGTCGCGGAATAACGGTTTCCAGCCAGTGAATCCAGCCAAGTTCTTGATCAATGCCGAGTTGTAAAATCATTTTATGAATATACAGGGTGCGATCATTTTCATCAGCTTGGGCAAAGTCTTTGGCAAAAATTTGCTGATAGGTGTTGAGTTTTTCTTTGTGCAGGACTAAATGCCGTTCCAGTTCCGCTAATGTGTTGTTGCCACCAAGCTGCGCTTCAGCACGTAAGCGTACCATCAATTCTTCGCGCAACTGTGCCGGTGGGCTTTGCTGTATCATCCAGTGAGCCAATTCTTCACGACCGGGCAGTTCAACCTGATAGGTTTTTTTACGTGAATGTGCATCTTCTTCTTCGAGTGTTGAAATCCAGCCCTGTTTTGACATGGCATTTAGCTCTCGATAGATTTGCTGGTGGGTCGCATTCCAGAAGAATCCCATTGAGCGGTCAAAGCGCCGCGCCAGTTCTATTCCGGTACTGGGTTTTTCAATCAGGCTGGTCAGTAGCACATGCGATAAAGACATAAACGTCTCAAAAAAATGACTCGGGATTATTATGCAACATGTTGCATAAAAATCAATTCTGATTTATATATTAGTGCAACAAGTTGCATAATTCTGATCGATAAATGCAATATCTGATCAGCTGAATAAAAATAGCCAGCACATCAGCACGCTAAGGAGTTGAAATGTCTAAATATCCGAATTTACTTGCCCCGCTTGATTTAGGGTTTACCACACTCAAAAACCGGGTGCTGATGGGGTCAATGCACGTGGGGCTTGAAGAAGCACCCGGCGGATATGAGCGGATGGCAGCTTTTTATGCAGAGCGTGCCAAAGGTGGCGTGGCCTTAATCGTGACGGGTGGTATTTCACCCAATGATCATGGGGTGACGTTTCAGGGCGGCTCCAAGCTTGACAGTGTCGAAGAAGCTGAAAAGCATAAAGTGATTACCCAAGCGGTGCATGATGCAGGCGGGAAAATTGCCCTGCAAATTTTGCACACGGGCCGTTATTCCTATCAGGCAGAAAATGTTGCACCCTCTCCGATTCAGGCACCCATTAACCCGGTCAAGCCGCATGCCTTGAGTTCAGCTGAGGTTCAGCAAACTATTGATGACTTCGCCAATTGTGCCAAGCTGGCACAGTATGCCGGTTATGATGGCGTAGAAATTATGGGGTCGGAAGGTTATTTGATTAACGAGTTTATTGCAGCGCGAACCAATCATCGTGATGATGAATGGGGCGGCAGCTATGAAAACCGCATTCGTTTCCCGATCGAGATCGTGCGCCGTACCCGTGAAATGGTCGGTGAAAACTTTATTATTATCTATCGTCTGTCTATGCTGGATCTGGTGGAAGGTGGCTCAACTTTAGATGAAGTGGTACAACTGGCTAAAGCCATTGAAAAAGCCGGTGCCACGATTATCAATACCGGCATCGGCTGGCATGAAGCACGTATTCCGACAATTGCCACCAAGGTTCCTCGTGCAGCCTTTACCTGGGTTACCCGTAAGCTCAAAGGTCTGGTAAAAGTTCCTCTCATTACTTCTAACCGCATCAATACACCTGAGATGGCTGAGTATGTACTGGCTTCTGGTGATGCCGATATGATTTCCATGGCGCGTCCAATGCTGGCTGACTCTGAGTTTGTGCTTAAAGCGGAACAGGGTCGCAGCGATGAGATCAATACGTGTATCGGTTGTAATCAGGCCTGTCTGGATCATATTTTCTCGATGAAAATTGCCACCTGTCTGGTCAATCCACGGGCCTGTTATGAAACCGAACTCATCTTCAAAGACGTTGGCGAAGCGAAAAATATTGCCGTGATTGGGGCAGGTCCTGCCGGTTTAAGTTTTGCAGTCTATGCAGCGAATCGTGGTCATCAGGTCACGGTATTTGATGCGGCTGCACAGATTGGGGGACAATTTAATATTGCCAAAACCATTCCGGGCAAGGAAGAATTTTATGAAACCTTGCGCTACTTTAAACGTCAAATCGAGTTGCAGCCACGCATCAAGTTAAAGTTAAATCATACTGCCAGTTTTGCAGAACTTGAAGCGTCAGCATTTGATGAGATTGTCGTGGCAACAGGGGTAACCCCGCGTCAACTGGATATTCCGGGGATTGATCATCCAAAAGTCTTATCTTATCTCGAGGTGTTAAAAGAGCGTAAAGCTGTGGGACAGCGTGTGGCGATTATTGGTGCGGGGGGTATTGGTTTTGATACCGCGGAACTTCTGAGCCATGAAGGGGAAAGTGGCAGTATCAATCCAGAAAAATTCTATGATGAATGGGGCATCGATACCAAATATGATCAGGTCGGTGGTTTAAAAACTCCAGTTCTGGAAAAATCATCCCGTGAAATTTACTTATTGCAACGAAAAGCTGCTTCTGTGGGTTCTAGTCTGGGTAAAACCACGGGCTGGATTCACCGCACAGGGCTTAAACATCGTGACGTGAAAATGATTGCGGGTGCCAGCTATGACAGGATTGATGATCAGGGCTTGCATATCACCGTCAATGATAAGCAAATGGTGTTGGAAGTGGATAATGTCATTATTTGTGCTGGTCAGGAATCTTATACCGCCATGTTTGATGAGTTAAAATCTGCTGGTAAAAGTGTACACCTGATTGGTGGCGCCAAAGAAGCGGGTGAGTTAGATGCTAAACGTGCCATTCGTCAGGGGGCTGAATTGGCAGCGGTGATCTAAAAATATTAAAACCTGCTTTTTTTCCTCTCCTTTATTAAAGGAGAGGATTTATAAGAAAGAATCTCCCTTGTGAAGCAGTACTTCTCACCTTTAATAAAGGGGGAGCGCTCTGTATTTAAAATATCAAAACAAAAAAGGAACCTCAAATGAGCATCGAAACTACAAAAAAATCCATTGATCGTTGGCACGAGATGTTAGCAACCCGCGATATGTCGATCTTGAATGAGTTACTTGCTGAGGATGTTGTATTTCGCTCACCTGTGGCTTTTCATCCTTATCCTGGCAAACAGGTGGTCTTTTTTATTCTGAGCAATGTGATCCAAGTCTTTGAAAACTTCACTTATCACCGTGAATTTATAAGTGAAGATGGTAACAATGTCGTACTTGAGTTTTCTGCTCAGGTAAGCGATAAAAAACTCAAGGGAGTTGACATGATTCAGTTTAATGAAGAAGGTCAGATCATTGATTTTGAAGTGATGATCCGGCCTAAGTCTGGACTTGAAGCCTTAGCGGTACAAATGGGCCAACGGATGCAGTCATTCCAAGTTAAAACTTAATTCGAATTATTGATTCAAGTCGGCATGAAGTTTGTAAATCACAGCTAGTCGAACTAGAGAGGATGACAGATGAAAATGTTGCTTAAAAAATTGGGTCAGCTGTCCAGTGAATATCTGGATCGCTTCAGTGGCGCAGATGAACCGACCCTGTATTACCATCCAAATGGTGTTTTTTCAGGACTCATTGAACGCTTACCGCAGCTGCAACAAAAATATCGTCCTACGCCGTGGTTAGCCAATGCACACGCACATATTCTATATTTGGATCTTATTAAAAAACATACGATTAAACTTAAATATGATGTACTTGAACAGCTAAAAATGTCGGATGGCGGGATTACCGGTATTGCCTGGTATGGGCTGGATTTGCCAGCAAATACACCGACCATTGTCTTATTACATACCATCACCGGCTCTCCAGAGTCGATGCGTGAACTGGTACAGGATCTGCATAAACATACCGGTTGGCGAGTGGCCTTGTGTTTGCGCCGTGGGCATGCAGACCTGCCCATGCCTGTAGCTAAAATGAACCTGTTCGGCTCGACCCAAGATCTACGTGAACAACTGCTGTATATACAGGATAGATTTCCTCAGTCTGAGCTGTATGGGGTCGGATCTTCTGCGGGTACAGGCTTGCTGGTGCGTTATCTCGGAGAAGAGGGATCACAAACACCGTTAAAAGCGGCTTTTGCCTTATGTCCAGGCTATAACACCGAAACTGGATTTGCCCATGTACATCCGTTTTATAGCAAAGTCATGGCCAAAAAACTAATCAAACGCTTTATTCATCCTTATCAGGAAACCTGGCAAATTTATCCTTCCTGGAAGCAATTGCTGGAGGTAAAAGACTTATCGGAGTTTGAACAGCGTTATTATCAACTGGCCGGTTTTTCAGACTATGAGAGTTATAGTAAGGCCACGAATCCAATTTATGTATTTGAAAACATTAAAGTTCCATTAATGATTTTAAATGCGGAAGATGATCCGGTGTGTCATATCCAGAATCTGGAACCTTATAAAGAAAAAATTCGGGCAATGTCGAATATCATGGTGATTACCACCAAAAAAGGCAGTCATTGCGGATTTTATCAAGGTCTGATGCAAACAGAATCGTGGGCTACGCGATTAATGGCAGACTATTTGATGCACTTGTCTCGTAATTCTGCACCGACATCTGCTTAAAAAAGAGTAATAAAAAAACCCAGCAAAAGCTGGGTTTTTTTGATGAATTCTCTTGATTAATCAAGCGCTGGCATCGCTGCTGCAATGGCATCAGCCACAGCGTCTTCTTCAGATTTGTTTGAATCAGAGTTTGATTTAGGCGTTGCTGCAGGTTTTGAAGGCTCTGGAGCTGGATTGTTTTCTGACGGCGTTCTTGTTGGAGCTGGTGTAGCTTCAACAGGTTCAGGCTTCTTCACTTCACGACGAATTTCAGTCGTCGTGTTAGCTGTCTGTTCACGTTGAATTTCCACAGTTGTCTCTGGAACTTCTTCAATTACCGCTTCTTCTACCGGCTCAAGCGGTTCAAATTGTGCTGGTTCAGGCGTTACAACTTCAGGTGCTGGATTAACCTCAACTTGTTCTTCTTCTTTAGGTGCTTCTTTTTTTACACACGCAGTCAAGCTCAGGCCAGTCAGGATTACGGTACAGAGTAAAAATTTCTTCATCATCATTGCATCAAACAGAAAAGTGTGGAGGGGATTACACTATTATAGCAGCAAATTACAAGATAGAAATCATATGAACTTACAGTAATTTTTTATTGGAATTGCTGTTAGAATAGTCAATTGTTTATTGTTCTTTGAATTGATGCGGATTGACTTTGCTTTCTAGGTACAAGGTAAAGTAAAATTGCGCAACATTGCAGGCCGATTTAGGCTCGATTGTACGAGAAACCCAATGACCCATTTTATTTTCGTTACTGGTGGTGTAGTTTCATCACTAGGTAAAGGTATTTCAGCTGCTTCTGTTGCTGCACTTTTAGAAGCTCGTGGTTTAAAAGTGACCATGGTAAAAATGGATCCATACATTAATGTCGATCCAGGGACGATGAGCCCATTCCAACATGGTGAAGTTTTTGTTACAGAAGACGGTGCTGAAACAGACTTAGATTTGGGTTACTACGAACGTTTCTTGCGTCGTGCGAAAATGACCAAACTGAATAACTTCACATCAGGTCGTGTTTACCAAGATGTTCTGAACAAAGAACGCCGTGGTGACTATCTGGGTGGTACTGTGCAAGTTATTCCACACATTACTGACAATATCAAAGAGCGTGTCCTGCGTGCAGGCGAAGGCTATGATGTTGCGATTGTAGAGATCGGCGGTACAGTAGGTGACATTGAATCTCTCCCATTCATGGAATCTGTACGTCAGCTAATGGTTGAACTTGGTCATAAACGTACCATGTTAATGCACTTAACGTTACTCCCATACATTAAGTCTGCAGCAGAATTAAAAACCAAACCAACACAGCACTCTGTTAAAGAACTTCTGTCGATTGGTATTCAGCCAGACATTCTCATCTGCCGTACCGAGTACGATGTAGATGCAGATACTATCCGTAAAATTGCATTATTTACCAACGTTGAAGCACGTGCCGTTGTGGTATGTAAAGATGCACGTTCGATCTATCAGATTCCACGTACTTTCTACGAACAGAATGTTGATGATTTAATCTGCGAACGTTTTGGTTATAACGACCTTCCTGAAGCGGATTTAACCGATTGGGATAACGTGGTAGAAGCATTATTGAACCCAGAATACACCGTTCGTGTAGCGATGGTCGGTAAATATGTAGAACTTCCAGATGCGTATAAATCTGTGAACGAAGCACTTTTACATGCCGGGGTGAAAAACCGCGTTAAAGTCCAAATTGACTATGTCAATGCAGAAGAACTTGAAAGCCAGGACGTGAACGAAGTATTGAAAGATGCCGATGCGATTCTGGTTCCAGGTGGTTTTGGTGAACGTGGTACTGAAGGCAAAATGCAGGCGATTCAATTCGCACGTGAAAACGGTGTACCTTTCCTTGGTATTTGCTTAGGTATGCAGTTGGCTGTAATCGAATATGCACGTAATGTTGTGGGCATTAGCGATGCAACGTCGACTGAATTTAACCGTTCGACCAAATCTCCATTGATTGGCTTGATCACTGAATGGTTAGATGAGCGCGGTGAAGTTCAGCAACGTTCTGCTGACTCTGATTTGGGTGGCACCATGCGTCTAGGGGCTCAAAAATCTGAACTGGTTGCAGGCACAAAAACAGCTGAAATCTATGGTTCTGAAGAAATCATTGAGCGTCACCGTCACCGTTACGAAATGAACAACCGTTATATCCCATTGCTTGAAGAAAAAGGCATGAAGATTTCTGGTTATTCACCGGTACAGCATCTGGTAGAAACAGTTGAAATTCCTCAACATCCTTGGTTTATTGCGGTACAATTCCACCCGGAATTTACCAGCTCACCACGTGAAGGTCATCCATTATTTGCCGGTTTCATTGATGCTGCGAAAAAGCAGTACCAAAAAACTCAATAATCGGTGTGTAGGACACAACTAGGAAGTTTAAATGTCGCAATTAAAACCACAAGAAATTGTACGTTTGGGCGATATACAAATGGCAAATCATTTGCCATTTGTATTATTCGGCGGAATGAATGTACTTGAATCTAAAGACTTGGCTTTTGAGATCGCTGAGACTTATGTCGATATTTGTACACGTTTGGGTATTCCCTATGTGTTCAAGGCCAGCTTTGATAAAGCCAACCGTTCAAGCTTGAACTCGTTCCGTGGCCCAGGCCTCGACAAAGGTCTCGAGTGGTTAGCTGACATTAAAAAACACTTTAATGTGCCAATCATCACTGATGTACACGAGCCGTACCAGGCGGCGCCTGTTGCAGAAGTGGCGGACATTATCCAGCTGCCGGCTTTCTTGAGTCGTCAGACGGATCTGGTGGAAGCCATGGCAAAAACCGATGCCATCATCAACATCAAAAAAGCACAATTCCTTGCACCACACGAAATGCGTCATATTTTGCATAAGTGTCTGGAAGCAGGAAATGACAAACTGATCATTTGTGAGCGTGGTTCAGCATTTGGCTATAACAATCTGGTTGTAGACATGCTGGGCTTCGATATCATGAAAGAAATGAATGTGCCTGTGTTCTTTGATGTGACGCATGCCTTGCAAACTCCAGGTGGCCGTGCCGATTCTGCTGGCGGACGCCGCGCCCAGATTACCACATTGGCGCGTGCAGGTATGGCAACCGGTCTTGCAGGTTTGTTCCTGGAAGCACATCCTGATCCAGAGAAAGCCAAGTGTGATGGCCCATGTGCATTGCGCATGTCTCAACTTGAGCCTTTCTTGGCACAGCTAAAAGAATTGGATACCTTGGTCAAAGGTTTCGAAAAGTTAGATACACACTGAGTTTATCACTCTTGCGCTGCCCTAAAGGCAGCTCATATTAATCAACTGAGGAATAGTTCATGAGCCAAATCGTTGACATTCGTGCACGTGAAATTTTGGACTCTCGTGGTAACCCTACCATCGAAGCAGACGTAATCTTAGCATCTGGCGTAGTTGGCCGTGCATGTGCACCATCTGGTGCTTCAACTGGTTCTCGTGAAGCTTTAGAACTTCGTGATGGCGATAAAGCACGTTACTTAGGTAAAGGTGTTAAAACTGCGGTAAATAATGTAAACACCTTAATCCGTGATGCTTTGCTTGGTAAATCTGTATTCGAACAAAAAGACATCGATAACACGATGATTGCTTTAGACGGTACTGAAAACAAAGAAAAACTGGGTGCAAACGCAACTTTAGCTGTATCTTTGGCTGCTGCACGCGCTGCTGCTGATGAAAAGAAAATTCCTCTTTTTCAATATATTGCAGACCTTCGCAACAACTCGATTTTGACCATGCCTGTACCAATGATGAACATCATCAATGGTGGTTCACATGCAGACAATAACGTTGATATTCAAGAATTCATGATTGAGCCAGTGGGCTTCACTTCATTCTCTGAAGCTTTACGCGCTGGCGCTGAAATCTTCCATTCTTTAAAATCAGTTTTAAACAAAAAAGGTTTAAACACTGCTGTGGGTGATGAAGGTGGTTTCGCACCAAACCTTCGTTCTAACGAAGAAGCAATCACGGTTATTCTTGAAGCAATTGGTCAAACTGGCTACAAAGCAGGTTCTGACATTATGCTGGCGCTGGATTGTGCATCTTCAGAATTCTACAAAAATGGTCAGTACATTCTTGCGGGCGAAGGCAACAAAGCGTTCACCAGCAACCAGTTCTCTGACTATTTGGCTGGCCTTGTAAACCAATACCCAATTATTTCAATTGAAGATGGTTTGGATGAGTCGGATTGGGAAGGCTGGTCTTACCTGACTTCGATTCTTGGCGACAAGATCCAGTTGGTAGGTGATGACCTGTTCGTAACGAATCCTAAAATCCTGCAACGTGGTATCAACGAAAAAGTAGGTAACTCGATCCTGATCAAATATAACCAGATCGGTACCTTGACTGAAACTTTAGATGCGATCTATCTTGCCAAAGAAAATGGTTACTCTACTGTGATTTCACACCGTTCAGGTGAAACTGAAGATTCAACCATTGCGGATCTTGCAGTAGGTACAGCAGCAGGTCAAATCAAAACCGGTTCACTTTGCCGTTCTGACCGTGTAGCGAAATATAATCAGTTACTTCGTATTGAAGAATTGACTAATGCTGCATATCGCGGTAAAGCTGAGTTTAAAGGTTTGAACTAAGCGACTTATGTCAATGTTAAATGTATTCGACTCGACTGCGAGTAAAGTACTGTTGGGCCTTGCGATCATTTTGATCGCAGGGTTTCAATATTTATACTGGTTTGGTGAAGGTGGTTATCATGATCATCAGCAGCTGACCCAGAAAATCCAGCAGCAAATGGAATTGAATGATGAGCTGAAAGAACGTAATCGCGTTCTGGCGGCAGAAGTCTACGATTTAAAGAATGGTATTGAAGCCATCGAAGAACATGCGCGTTTAGATCTTGGCCTGATTAAGCCACGTGAAACTTTTATTCAAATGAGCACGATCAGTACTCAATATAAACCCATCTATCTTAATCCAAATTCTAAAGTAGATCTGCGAACCAATGAGTCACCTGAGCCAACAAATACCCCGTAAATTATGGGTCATTCTTCCTGCTGCAGGTTCAGGTAGCCGTTTTTCTAAAACAGAACTCAAGCAATATCAGACGCTTCAACAACGAACTGTTCTTGAACATACCGTTGCACGTCTGAATCAATTGCCTTTGACTGGTTATGTATTGGCGATTGGTACACAGGACAATGTCGCAAAAACTCTGCCATTTTCCGATCTGGAAAAAGCACATTTTTGTTTGGGCGGCGCAGAGCGAGTGAATTCGGTGCTGAATGCATTAAATTATTTATCTGCAATGGCCTCTGAAGATGACTGGATCATGGTGCATGATGCGGCACGCCCTTGTGTCAGTCTGGATTGTCTTCAACAGTTGGTCAATACGGCAATTGCACAGGATCGGGCTGCGATTCTGGCGATTCCGGTACGAGATACACTTAAGCGTGTAGTCACCGGTTCTGATATTGAGGAAACGGTGGATCGCTCCATGCTCTGGCAGGCACAAACGCCGCAAATGGCCAAGCTGGGCACATTAAAACGGGCGATTGAACAGGCTTTGCAGGATGGTGCTAACATTACCGATGAAGCCAGCGCACTGGAACATATCGGTGAGCAGGTGAGTGTGGTGCAAGGGCGTTCCGATAATATTAAAATTACCTATCCAGATGATCTGGAACTGGCCAAGCTGATTTTACAAGCTCAGGCTTAAAAATATATTCGATAAAATTTGAATAAAAGCAGAATAAATCTGGCTATAGCGATCTATTCCCTATAGCTTTCACTTATAATTTTGCCATCATTCTTTTTCACCTTTTGGCCAATGATACCTTCACAGCAGTATCGGTTTTTACGTCATTCTTTGCGTGATGGACGTAGTATTAACCCGCAAGATTCCTCCCGGTGGACCAAGTTGCACCTTGATCCCTGGTTGTTGTGCTTTCTGGTTCTCAATGCAATCCTGGGTTTGATGGTGGTGTATAGCGCGACCTCTGAAGACTCCGGGATGGTTGTTCGTCAGGCAATCAGTTTCGGGATTGGTTTTGTGCTGCTGTTTATCTGTGCGCAGATTCCACCGAAAGTCTATCAGGCGATCAGTCCCTACCTGTATGCCTTTGGCATATTCATGCTGCTCTTGGTGTTTGTGATTGGTGAAAAACGCCTGGGTGCAACGCGTTGGATTACTTTGCCTGGTATTGGGAGTATGCAACCGAGTGAGGTGATGAAATTTGCCATGCCTTTGATGATGGCCTGGTATTTTGCACGTAAGCCATTTCCTCCCAAATTTGTACATATTGTCGGTGCATTAATTTTACTGGCTATACCATTTGTTTTGGTTGCACTCCAACCTGACTTGAATATTGGTTTGGTGATTCCGGGTGTTTTTGTCTTGTTTTTAAGTGGGATGTCGTGGCGTCTGATTGTTGGTGCGGCAGCAGCACTGGCTGTGGCAGCACCAGTTTTATGGATGTTCGTACTACAAGAGTATCAAAAGAAACGTATCACCACGATGTTTGATCCGGAGTCGGATGCATTGGGTGCAGGCTGGAATATCATTCAGTCCAAAATCGCCATTGGTTCAGGTGGTTCCACAGGCAAAGGTTATACTGAAGGGACACAATCGCATTTGGGTTATCTGCCCGAGCATCATACCGACTTTATTATGTCGACCTATGCCGAAGAATTCGGTTTTATTGGTGTGTTTCTGCTATTTAGTTTATTTACTGCGATTATTATTCGTTGTTTGATGATTGGCTTAAACAGTTTTCATAATTTTGGACGTTTATATGCCGGAGCTATTGGACTGACCTTTTTCTTCTTTGTATTTTTAAACTCGGGCATGGTGAGTGGTATCTTGCCGGTGACTGGAGACCCATTGCCGCTCATGAGTTATGGCGGAACGGCGGTGATTTCTATGCTCGCAGGTATGGGAATTGTGATGTCGATTCATACCCATCGATAAATTATTCTAAAAGTCGGATGTGTTCCGGTTTTACAAATATTGTTAAGACATGCGGGTAAAGAAAAGTATCTTCATTACATTCATGCTCAATGTGGAAATTGCTTCCAAATGCAGAGTGATATAAGCGTACAACAAAAAGCAGAAATGGATAAACGATATAAAGAAGCCCTCAATCGAGGGCTTCTTTCGTCTTAAAACTTAACTGAAAAACCAGGTGTAATAGCCCCAGATCATCAAAGGCCAAGCCAAAAATGGACTAAATAGCCATTTCCAGAACCAGTGGCGAGGTACGAAACCGACACCATGTACAAAGCCTCCAGAAATACCAATCATGATATACATCATGGCACTATGGCTATATTCACCGTTGGCATCCAGCATTGCAGAGGGATGAACCAATAACACTGCGGCGAGAGGAAAAGCCAGCAGGCAGGAAATCATCATCGCAAATTTGTTTGGTTTCTTGTCTACAACGGTTTTCTCAAGCGCAGCTTCGGTCATATTTTATTCCTCATCCAGGTCTTGGTGTTGTTCCATATAAATTGCAGCAATCACACTGGCAAAACACGCCATCAGTACACCCAGAATCCAGGCAAAATACCACATAATTTTGTCTCCTTAGTGCACAGCCTTAATACAGGCTGTGTGAATTGTCTTCAATATGTTTGTTGGTAATCACGCCCCACATCTTGTAATAACACCAAGTGGTATAGATCAGGATCAATGGAACAAAAATACAAGCTGCAACTGTCATGACAGTTAAGGTGTTTTTACTGGATACCGCATCCCACATCGTCAGACTGACAGTCGGATTTAAGCTGGATGGCATCAGGAACGGGAACAGGGCAAAACCGGCAGTCAAGATTGCACCGACGACTGCCAGAGAAGAACCCAGGAAGCTCAAGCCAGCCTTGTTTTTACCTGCAGCCAGTACAATGATTAATCCCCCTAGAATGCCGGCAATTGGAGCTGCCATTGTAATTGGATAAGTTGAATAGTTGTTCATCCAGCCCGGATTGGCATTGGTCAGTACTTCTTTTGCTAATGGGTTGGCAACACCATTGGTGTCAAAAGGCATCACCAGGCTATAACCCTGGATGTTTCCAAAATACAACCATGCACCCGCAGCAAGGAAAGTCGCCAAGTAGACCAGACCCATGATTTGTGTCGCTTTGGCAGAACGTTGACGCAGGTCGCCATCAGTACGCAGCATCAGCCATGCACCACCATGTGCGCATAACATCGATAAACTGACCAGACCACACACAATCGCAAATGGATTCAGCAGGGCAAAGAAACTTCCTGTGTAGGTAGAACGTACGGTTTCATCCAGGGTAAAAGGCACACCGAGGAACATATTACCAAACGCTACACCAAAGACTAATGCCGGAACTGCACCACCAATCGCCAAGCCCCAGTCCCAGGAAGTACGCCATTTGGTATTTTCCAGTTTAGAGCGGTAATCGAAGCCGACCGGACGTAAGAATAAGGCAAACAGTACCAGTAATAATGCCCAGTACATGCCAGAGAAGGCTGTTGCATAAACCATTGGCCAGGCAGCAAATAAAGCCCCCCCGGCAGTAATGAACCAGACCTGGTTACCATCCCAATGCGGGGCAATGGTATTGATTGCAGCACGGCGCTCGTTATCATTTTTGCCCACAAATGGCATGATCGCCATAGAGCCCATATCGAAGCCATCGGTGAGGGCGAAGCCAATCAGCAATACGCCGACCAGCACCCACCAAATTATTTTGAGTAATTCATATTCGATCATGCTTGAGTCTCCCCATTTGCCTTTTCTGCTGCAAGCTTTTCAAAGTGGTATTTACCGGTATGCAGGGAACTTGGACCAAGGCGTGAGAATTTGATCATCAGATACATCTCGATAATCAATAACACCGTGTAGAAGGCTGCCAATGCCAGGATTGAACCCCATACATCGCCAGTACTTAAGCTGGAGGCTGAAAGATGAGTTGGTAAGACTTCACCAATCGTCCAAGGCTGACGACCGACTTCTGCTACATACCAGCCAGTTTGTGCAGCCACCCAAGGTAAAGGCAGTGCAAATAAGGCAAATTTTAATAACCAAGGTTTGTTTTCAGCATTGCGTTTCGCAACCGCAAAGGTAGCCAGAACAAAGAGAAGCAGCATCAAGAAGCCAGAACCGACCATGGCACGGAAGGCCCAGAACAGACTTGGTACGTGTGGAATAGTGTCTTTAGCCGCTGCTTTGATTTGCTCATCAGAGGCATCAACAACATTTGGTGTGTATTTTTTCAGCAGCAAGCCATAACCGAGGTCTTTTTGTGATTCATCAAAAGCCGCTTTAAGCTCAGGTGATTTATCTCCTGCACGGAGCAGCTCTAACTGTTCATACGCCACCATACCGTTACGGATCCGCTGTTCGTGCTGAGCAATCAGATCTTTAATTCCGGTCACTTGTTCAGTGGTGGAGCGGGTTGCAATCAGACCCATCACATAAGGAATCTTGATCGCATAGTCAGTGGTTTGGGTTTCTGCATTTGGAATCCCAAATAAGGTGAATGCTGCTGGTGCAGGATGCGTATCCCATTCTGCTTCAATCGCCGCAAGTTTGGTTTTTTGGACATCGCCCAGCTCATAACCTGATTCATCACCCAGTAAAATCACTGAAAGTGTAGACGCAAGCCCGAAGATGGCTGCAATGGCAAAAGAACGGCGTGCAAACGGCAAGTCACGTTTTTTCAGCATGTAATAACTTGAAATGGCCAGTACAAAAATAGCACCTGTGACATAACCTGCAGACACTGTATGTACGAATTTTACCTGAGCAACCGGGTTAAAGATCAGTGCGGCAAAGTCCACCATTTCCATACGCATGGTTTCGTAGTTGAATACAGAACCAACCGGGTTTTGCATCCAGCCATTGGCGATCAGAATCCACAGCGCAGACATGTTCGAACCTAAAGCTACCAGCCAGGTAACTGCCAGATGTTGCACTTTGGACAGGCGATCCCAGCCAAAGAAGAACAAGCCAATAAAGGTCGATTCAAGGAAGAAGGCCATCAAACCTTCAATCGCCAGCGGTGCACCAAAAATATCACCGACATAATGCGAGTAATAAGCCCAGTTGGTTCCGAACTGGAACTCCATGGTCAGGCCTGTGGTTACCCCTAAGGCAAAGTTAATACCAAACAGTTTTCCCCAGAACTTGGTCATGTCTTTATAGATTTCTTTGCCGGAAATCACATAGGTGGTTTCCATAATGGCAAGCAGAAAAGCCAGGCCTAAAGTCAGTGGAACAAAAATAAAGTGATACATCGCGGTCATGGCGAACTGGAACCGCGAGAGATCGACCACGCTTTCAGAAATCATCAACGTGTCTCCTGGATTTGGGAAGGATTGCCGGCGATACGCTCGGCGACTTGGTTATCAAAATTTTTAGGAATCGTAGGCGCATCAAACCAGATATTTTTAATGATCATCAGTAAAATAACCTTGATAATTAAAATAGCGGTTATTTCTCTAACCACTCTCTGGTTTAGATTTTTGGGAACTAAGCTCATTCGACTAAGCCTGTCTGTGACTTGTTGTATATTATTAATCTATTGTAACTAAAAAATAAATAGACGATACAATTTAAATAAATATATATTTTTAAATGTATGATAATAAAAGGTATATATTTTTATTAGTTAAAATTTATTCTAAATATTTTTTATTATTTTATGTAATTTTATTGTTTTTTTAAATCCGACTAAAATGCTTATATTTATATATTTGAATGTAGATTGTTTTAGTTGGATTAATGCTTTTTAATCTGATTAAAATGCTTGGTTTTAAAATAAAGAATAAAATTAATCAAACTATTTTGGTTGGTTTTATAAGGGTTGAA
>SMFC01000078.1_pt1 | contig 25236 bp, 24 predicted proteins | sample 2456331 | NCBI WGS metagenome assembly SMFC01 (sample SAMN10132608, study PRJNA489261) | soil metagenome | isolation source: day120 control-loamy sand soil ammended | place: USA
AACGCGCTGCGTCGGCATAGTTCACTAAACGTGCCTGTAACATACGGTCCGGTGAGTAGCTGATGCCCGGTACAAGATTACTAGGTGCAAAGGCTGCCTGTTCTACATCCTGGAAATAGTTTTCCGGATTGCGGTTCAGCTCAAATTCACCGACTTCAATCAGTGGATAATCGCCCTTCGGCCAGACTTTGGTCAGGTCAAATGGATGATAAGGCACTGTTTCGGCTTCCAGTTCTGGCATGACTTGAACGTACATTTTCCATTTTGGATAGTCGCCACGTTCGATGGCATCAAACAGGTCGGTCTGGCTGCTTTCACGGTCTTTGGCAATCAAGTCTGCTGCTTCAGCATCGGTCAGGTTCTGGATGCCTTGCTGGGTACGCATATGGAATTTCACCCAGAAGCGTTCATTTTGGGCATTGATAAAACTGAAGGTATGGCTGCCAAAACCATGCATATGACGGTAGCCAGCAGGAATACCGCGATCCGACATGACAATGGTCACCTGATGCAAGGCTTCAGGCAATAATGTCCAGAAATCCCAGTTATTGGTGGCACTGCGCTTGTTGGTTTTCGGGTCACGTTTGACTGCTTTATTCAGGTCAGGGAACTTGCGGGCATCCCGCAGGAAAAATACCGGAGTATTGTTGCCAACTAGATCCCAGTTGCCTTCTTCAGTATAGAATTTCAGGGCAAAACCGCGAATATCACGTTCTGCATCGGCCGCACCACGTTCACCCGCCACCGTTGAGAAACGCGCAAACATTTCGGTTTTTTTGCCGACTTCAGAGAAAATTTTAGCGCGGCTATATTGGGTAATATCATTGGTCACGGTAAAGGTACCGAAAGCACCTGAACCTTTGGCATGCATACGACGCTCTGGAATCACTTCACGGACAAAGTTGGCCAGTTTTTCATTCAGCCATAAATCCTGGGCAAGTAAAGGTCCACGCGCACCTGCCGTCATACTGTTCTGGTTGTCGACCACAGGCGCACCCGCTTCAGTGGTCAGGTGGGTAACAGGGCATTTTTTAAAATCTTGGCTCATTTTTCCTCTCCAAGTTTTGAATATCTTGTAGCGTTTATCCAGTATTTATAAAATATTGAGTTATCTGCGAAGGGCATCAGGTTTTACTCTATTTTCAATATCTTGATATAAATACTGTTAGCGCACAAAGTGGAATTCACAGGATATAATTGAGTGATGTCACTCAAAAAATATTTTTAAAGTTAATAAAGTCTAAAATATTGAAAATTAAATGGTTACTTTTTAAAAGTAGCCGGTTTTCTACTCTTTGACAATATCAAATTCTCTATATTTTAGATAACTCAAATAATGAATCGGATTAAACGAAAATAACAATCTTCAAGTCCCTCATCTGTTTTTATCAAAGGATCAAACTAATAGATGAATCGTGCTGTTTAAAATAAATCTTATAACTGATTTATTTTAAATGCTTTTTTTGATCAGGTTTTGTCTGTGTGAAAAACATCATGAAATGCTGAATGTAATCAGCATGTTTTCCGGCCATAGCGCTCATTTTTGTAATACAGAATATCCTGCTTAAATGGTCTTTATTTTTAAAAAAAGCATTGGCAAATATGCTTGAAAATTGTCCAAAATGGCGTATCATTATTTTCCCACTCGCGTGGAAACTCACTAAAATCTAGTTAAAAGGCGAAAGTACAACATGGCCAAGAAGAAAACAGTCGAGCATGTGGTGATCCATAATTTTGTGGCAAAACACATGCATGAAGTCAACAAAAGTCAGGTTTTTGTAGACCGAAAGAAAAATGCAAAACGTGGCTACAACAAGCACAGACAAGGGCGATATTCTATGGAAGATCGCCCTTTTTTAATGGCAGCTTAAGATCTGTAAGGTGGTTGAGGATGACGCGTTGGCTGTTTGGGGTTGGTTCCAAGTGGAGAGAGCGGGGCAACGGGGCGGTTGCTACGATTTTGTGTATTTTGAGTGGAGCGCCGCGATGAATTTGTTGGCTCATCTCGTATAAAATCATTAAATAATTGATTCAGTCTTCCCTGATTTGGCTGTCCATAATGTGCAGGGTGAGGTTCAGTTCTGGCCTGCTGAAAACTGGCAAATTGATCTTTTTGCTGACGATAGAGTTTGGCCGCTATCACAGAGGGATCATTTCGGCCTAAACGCCGTCGCTGGGATGCTGAAATTTCGATGCCCAATAGAGGGGACATTTTAGGCCGATCGGCATAGCCGCTGGCAGGACGTGTATAAGATGAACCGGAATAATCCGCATTTTTCCGGGCCCGCAAGGCAGGTGCAATAATAACAATATAGAACACCGCAATGAGCATGAACAGGATAACCAGAAATTCCATAACCACCTCTACACTCGTCGAGGGACTGGAAAAGTCCCGGATTAGGCACTCACCATACGCGTGGCTGATTTCACCATATCACCCAAACCATGGGTTCTGAAATAATATTCCAGCCAGCTTTTTACCATCAGTGGATTGTCCATTTTTAACACATGCTGTAGCAATTCCTGTGCATCACTCATCGGCACGTGACAAATGGTTTTACGTACCTTCAGGATATTACTCGAACTCATTGACAGGGTATTAAAGCCCATGGCCATGAGCAAAACCGCAGACAGCGGATCACCTGCCATTTCACCGCAGATACTGACCGGTTTTTCATTACGATGACAGTCCTGCACCAGACGGGTCAGGGCACGCAGTACGGCAGGATGTAAATGTGAATAGACATTGGCAACCCGCGGATTATTGCGATCGACTGCCAAAAGATATTGAGTCAAATCGTTAGAGCCAACCGAGAAGAAATCGACCAGTTCGGAAAACTCATCAATCTGATGCAGCACACTCGGCACTTCCACCATGATGCCGAGTTTTGGCTTGTTCACTTTGACCTGTTCTTCTTCCTGAATCGCCGCATGATCACGTTCCAGTAAATAGAGGGCTTCTTCAACCTCACTGACACTGGTCACCATCGGCAACAGAATATGCAGGTTATTCAGTCCGATACTGGCTTTAAGCATGGCGCGAATTTGTGAAGAAAAAATTTCTGGATGGTCCAGGGTAAAACGAATGCCACGCCAGCCCAGTGCCGAATTTTCTTCTTCAATCGAGAAATACGGCAGGTCTTTGTCTGCCCCAATGTCCAGGGTACGCATCACTACCGGTTTATTGGCAAAGTGAGTGAGTTGCTGGCGATAAATCGCGCGCTGTTCTTCTTCGCCCGGGAAGCGGTCGCGTAGCATAAATGGAATTTCAGAACGGTATAAACCAACGCCTTTGGCACCACGTTGCACGCCACGGACCACATCGATCATCAGGCCGGTGTTGACGTATAGTTTTACCGCTACCCCATCTGGGGTAATCGCATCTTTGGTTTCGTACTGACGCAGATCTTTGGCGATCTGTTCTTCTTCTTTTTGAATTTCTTTATAGCGACTGCGCAAACGCCGTGGCGGATTGATGAAGACCCGGCCTTGATGCGCATCAACGATCATTTCTACATCATCCAGGGTATTAATTGGCAGTTCAGTCACACCGACCACAGTCGGAATGCCGAGGGCACGTGCCACAATTACCATATGCGAGTTCATGGCACCTTCAGTGGTGACAATCGCAGCAATTTTATCCACTGGCAGTTCAACCAGAGCTGCAGTGGAAATCTCTTCCCCTATCAGAATACTCTCATCGGTCAGCTCACGATGACTGGCATCAGCTTCCTGTAAACGCGCCAGAATACGGCGGCCCAAGTCTTTTAAGTCTGCCACCCGTTCACGTAAATAATCATCCTGCATCTGGGCAAACTGTGCCACATGACTATCAATCACGATGCGCACTGCACCCTGTGCCCAATGGCCTTCGCGAATGAGCGTCTTGATTTCTGCCGGCAGGGCATTTTCATCCAGCATCCGCAAGAATACGCTAAAGAGGGCGCGTTCTTCGGCCATCAGCGCATCCTGCATCTTGTCATCGAGCGACTGGATTTCTTCACGGACTGAGTTGAGGGCGCTGTCTAATAATTGTAGTTCTTCGCTGATGTCATCGGCTTCACGATCGGGAACAGCGGCCAGATCTGCTGGCGGGTAGAGAATCACGGCACGACCCAGAGCAATCCCGCCTGAACCGGACACACCCTGAAAGGTTTTATAGGCAGGCAGGTTATTTGGCTTGCGGAAGACATCAATATTGCCCACCGCATGGGCATGGGCAATCACGCCAGAGAGCTGCGCGCACAGTGTGACCAGAAATGATTCGGCGGCTTCAGAGAAATCCTGAGATTCTTTATTCTGAACCACCAGCACACCCATTACCTTACGGCGGTACATCACCGGGACGCCCAGAAAAGAGTTATACAGCTCTTCACCGGTTTCAGGCAGGAACAGGAAGCGTTCATGTTTGGGTGCATTGTCCAGATTGACAATTTCTTCACGCTGGCCGACCAGACCCACCAAACCTTCGCCAGTCTGTAACGATACGTGACCTACAGACTCAGCCTTCAGGCCCTTGGAAGCCATCAGCAGATAACGCTGGTTACGTTCATCCAGAAGGTAAATAGAGCAGACATCGACATGCATGGCGTCCGCGACATGCTTGACCATGATATCGAGGGATTCATGCAAACTGGCAGATGCATTGATCTCTTGAACAATACGTCTCAACGTGTCCAGTTGCATATTCGACATAAGGTCTGCTCCGTCTATTCAGAATTTCAGTGATACGTTTATTTATAACAATAGCCGACCAAAAAATCTGCATGATTTATGCGATTTTTTAAGGTTTTTGCTGGGGCAGCTGCTGACACAACTCCACCAGGGCTTTGCGATAAACATCACGTTTGAAATTCACGACTTGACCTAATGGATACCAGTAACTGACCCATTGCCATTGATCAAATTCCGGCGGATCAGACAGATTCAACTGAATATGCTGAACGGGGGCCGTGAGTTTGAGTAAAAACCACTTTTGTTTTTGACCGATGCACACCGGATCGGAGTCCGGTCGTATGTATCGATGCGGCAAACGATAGCGCAACCAGCCTTTGGTTTGCGCGATGATCTGGACGTGTTCGGGCAATAAGCCAACTTCTTCTCTCAGCTCACGATAGAGTGCCTGCTCAGGGGTTTCTCCATATTGGATACCTCCTTGTGGAAATTGCCATGCATTATGACCAATGCGTTTTGCCCATAAAACTTGTCCAGCATCGTTTGCCAAAATGATCCCGACATTTGGTCGGAAACCCTCAGAGTCGATCATTTGGCTACCTAAAAATTGTTTAATTTATACCTTTGCCATCGGGGAGCGTTATTTCTTTATCCAACTCGAAAAAAGCAAAGTTTAAAAATGTTAAAATTGCTATGATCTTAACGAATTTCTATCGACTAGCGGAGATAGATTTACAATTTTTTTCTTAAATTTCAGTTTTTACGAGTATTTTCATGAAATTGGCGCTATTTGATCTCGATCACACCTTGTTAAACACGGATTCGGATCATTCTTGGGGAGAGTTTCTGGTCAGCGAGGGCCTGGTCGATCCGGTGCAGCATCGTGCCATGAATGACAAGTTCTATGACGACTATAAAAAAGGTCAGTTAGACCCCTATGCCTATAATGAATTTGTGTTCCAGTTTCTGACCCAACATGAGCATGCTTATTTAACCGAGTTGCACCAGCTGTTTATGCAAAAGGTGATTCGCCCGCAAATGCGTCCAGAAGGTTTTAAGGCCATTCAACGGCATAAAGACGCCGGTCATGCTCTGGTCGGAATTACCGCGACTTCGGATTTTATTACTGCACCAATTTTTCGTGAATTCGGCATTACTGAAATTATTGCCACCAATGCTGAAGTACTCGATGGCAAATATACCGGAAAAGTGATCAATACCGCGTGTTATCAACAAGGCAAGCTGGTGCGTCTGGAACAGTGGCTGCAAGGTCGCGATGTGACCGAGTCTTGGGCCTATTCAGATTCGATTAATGACCGTTTCTTGCTGGAATATGCCGATCATGCCATTGCGGTGAATCCGGATGACCGCCTTGAAGTTTTAGCCAAAGCGCAGGGCTGGAACATACAGGACTGGTCGATTTAACTGATTGCCTTTTATCCATCTGATTGATCCAGCACAACTTCGGTTGTGCTTTTTTATCTGCCCGAATTCAATGTAAGTGTTAATGTTTTTTCACAGTCCGCTTGCCTCGGACATGTTATGCTCAAAAAACAGGACATGAAAATAATGGAAAAGTTTGAGGTGTAATGCTATGACTCACGTTCGACCGCGTATGACACATCTGTTTCAGCAGCTTGGCTTGGATGCCACTCAGGAAGGCATTGAAAAGTTTATTCACGAACATCAACTGCATAAAGATCTGACTTTACTCGATGCACCGTACTGGTCAGAAGCACAACGTCAGTTTCTAACCGAAAAAATTGCATCTGATGGTTCATGGGCCATTGTGGTGGATCAACTCAATGAATCCCTGCATGAAAACTCAACCAGTGAAGGATGAAATAAAAGCCAATCGAATGATTGGCTTTTTTAGCTTGAAGGCTTTAGTGAGTGCGTCGCCAGATGCTGACTTGTGACAAGCTATGTTGATATTTTCTGGCGGTTTCACGAATAACAAAAGGCACATCCTGAGGCTGGGTCACCAGCTCAAAATGAGCCTTTAATATTTCCGAGATACCCTCTAGCGTAGTGACCTCTCTGTCTGCCTGCTTGAACCCGCCCAGCCATTCATCACGTGCAGTATGTTCTTCCAGCCAGGTATAAGGCGAACTGAGCAGTAGAATTCCACCCATATTTATCCGTTGATGGATCTGCATCAAAAAGTCTTTGGGATGATGCAGCCGGTCAATCAGATTGGCCGCCAGAATAAAATCATAGCCACTAAAATGTGCTTTCAGATTACAGGCATCGGCCTGAAAAAATTCCACTTTAGAGGCAAGCTGATCCAAAGCGAAATCCTCAAGCGAGCAGATTTTCTCTTCGCTTAATTCACCTTCTACGGGGAGCTGATAACGGATTCGGTGACCTTGGGCCAGAAAGACGGCTTGCTGAATAAAGCGTGCAGAAAAATCCAGACCGGTGACCTGATCAAAATAGTGTGCCAGTTCAAAGCTGGCGCGGCCAGTAGCACAGCCAATATCCAGAGCACTTTTACATGCAGTTTCCCGGAAATACGGCTGTGCCAGCTGCACCAATGTTTTGGCAAAATTGGCGATGCCAAAGTATTCGGCGCCGTACTGAAACTCCAGATATTGAGACACCAACTGGTCGCTTTCATACTGTGAAGGAAACTGTTGCAAGGCTTGATCAGAGGCGACATAGCGGAAGCCAGCGTGTTGAAAGAAATGCCGTCTAAAAGCATAACGTGAACTGTGCAGGGCTTCATTGCCTGCTGAAATCCAGGAGCCACCTTTAATAATATTATGCCGTCCATCAAAGGTCGGGGTGCTAAAATCATCATAAAGAGGATGCACCTGAAAGCCATGAAACGGATAGATTGGCGTTTCAGTCCATTGCCAGACATTGCCCTGAATATCATAGAAATCGCCCTGCTGAAAATGATCGACCGGGCAGGAACTGGTGCCATATTTCAATTCGATATTGGCCTGTTCAGGACTGGGTAAATCTGGATCCAGGTCTGAAACCGCATACAGGCGATACCATTCATCCTCAGTCGGTAAACGAATGGTTTTTTCAAGCTGTTGCGATTTCCACTGACAAAAGGCTTTGGCTTCATGATAATTTACTTCTACCGGCCAATCCCAGGGCATGGGGACTTCTTCCAGCATCAGGCGCAGTGACCAGCCGAGTTCAGTCTTGCACCAAAAACACGGATGAGTCGCTTGTGAAAATTGTAGCCAGCCTAAGCCTTCTTCACTCCAGTAGTGTCCGGTCTGGTAGCCATCTGCTTCGACAAAGGCCAGAAACTCCTGATTCGACACCAGATATTTTGCAGCTTCAAAGGCTGCAACTTCGGCTTCATGCTGGCCGTATTCATTGTCCCAGCCATAAAAAGGATGGTTAAAATCTTTCTGTAGATGTACCTGGCCTTCAGGCACAGCAATCAAACTATTTTCCGGGGCAATGCCGGTAATGATATTGGCACGCCACTGCGGATGCTGGTGTACATGTTCTAAAGCATGCTGACGAATCAGCACCGATGACGTTTCCAGATGAATCCGTTCATGTTCGATGCCCATAATCAGCGTCCACCACGGATTGTGCCAGTTTAAGGGCAGATTCAGCGGGGCATGCTCAACAATGTTCAGAATCAGCGCGCGTACCTGATGTCGATAATCCCGGACTGCCTGCACAGTCGGCCAGTCATAATGCACTTCATCCAGATCATCCCAACTCATTTCATCAACCCCGATCGCAAAAATACTTTCAAAATGCGGATTCAGACGTTCAGTAATGAGTTTGCTCAGCAGCAGTTTATTGACAAAAAAAGTCGCGGTATGACCAAAATAAAAAATCAGCGGATGACGCAAATTAATTGGCTTGATAAAAAAAGCATCTTCATGCTTGAGGCATTCAAATAACTGCTCATAGGTATCAAAGGTATTCAGGAAGTAGTCACGCAGGCTGTGTCGCGCTGTCTGTTCGTCGGCAAAATCAAGCGCAGGTGTAGGCAACAGCATCGGTTTGGCCGAAAGCCATAGGCTGCTGGTATTTGTTTTATCTTGAGAGAGGGGTTTTAGGGGAGAATCGAGCTGCATCCGTCAGGCTCCATCGAATAATTTTAAGTATTCCTCTGCATCGCAAAAGAATAGATTTATCTTAAAAATACGCGAAAGAAATCCCCAGATGGGTGTATTTAGGTAACAAAATGCTGCACTGTTTTGAATGCAGCATTTTTAGAAATGAATTAAAGAGGCAGGGAACTACTTTGCATGAGTTGAACCAGAGCTTGCGCCGCTTTGGACTGAGTACGACCCGGATGCCAGACCATGCCCAGCCGGCGGTTCATTTCCAGATTGATATCCAGCTGATGCAGATCGTGATTGACCAGAGTTTTTGGCAGCACAGACCAGCCGAGACCAATGGATACCAGCATGCGGATTGATTCCAGCGGATTATTGCTCATGCTGACTTTTGGTTTAATGCCCTGTTTTTCAAACTCGGCCAAAGTAATCTGTGAGGTATAGGTTTGTGAAGACGGTAGCAGGCTCGGGTAATTCAGCAAATCTTCCAGGCACAGATTTTTTTGCTGGGCCAGTGGATGAAAGGGTGCAACTACAAAGACCAGAGGATCATTCCAGATGGTGACATAATTCAGACGTGCATCGCCCCGTGGCGGCAAGGTTAAAAATGCCAGTTCCAGATCGCCGGCAATGACTTGTTCGTGCGCCTGCTCGGAATCGACAAAATGTACATCCAGCCTTACATCCGGATATTCTTGTACATAGCGGCGCAAATGACTTGGAAGATGATGCAGGCCAATATGATGACTGGTGCCGATTTTCAATTTTCCCTGTACCTGACCCTGTTCATGGCTCAAGGTATAATGAATATCACCGAGTTCATTCAGCCAGTTTTTCACTTTAGGCAATAGCGAATGCGCGGCATGGGTGGCTTGTACACCACGTCCGGCGGATTCAAACAGTTTGACCCCAAAATATTCTTCCAGACTGTGAATACGTTTGGTGACGGCAGGCTGGGTAATAAAAAGCTGATCTGCGGCCAGAGAAATCGAACCAGTTTCCATGACTTTTACGAAGGCTTCAAAAGCTGCGAGATTCATCTTAATCACCTATAAAGAATTTTTATGTGTAATTATATTATTGTTATTTTTTAAGAATAAATCAAAGCATAATTCGCTTGTTTGTATTGCATTGCTGCATTACTAAACATTTTCAAAGCCTTGGGATTTAAATAGCGTCAAAAAAAGACCCTCTTGGATGAGATGGTCTTTGGTCAGGAACATCGACAGAAAAGATCAGGCGGTGATGTCCTCATTCTGCTGTTCGATATTGCGCTCCCAAATTTTTTCGTGGAAGAAGAACGCAACTGCCTGTACTGTGGGTTCCAATAAACTTAAGGCAATTGCCATGGCCAAACTGCCAGTCACCAAATAACCGACAATCATCGCCACCGTGATGTGCATAATGTAATAGCTGAAGGTCTTTTTAAACATACGCTGATTATTGTCTACAAAACGTTGGATATGTGCCATGTCGAAGTTCCTCAAAATATAAATCTCTGTCTATGCAGGAATAATAATAATTCTCATTTAATTTGTAAAAACGAATATTTTTAATAAATTGATCGGAAAAGTAGATTTATAGGAATGCAGCGAAAGCATGATTTTATTCAGCTTTTGAAAGATTCCAAAAAGTTTTTTAACTAATAAAAATGATAAATTAGATTTATGTGACAGCAGCGATATAATCAAAATCAGAGCAAGAATTTACCCAGTCCAGTGGAGTACATCGACATGGCAGGCGCAACCCAAACAGCAAAAACATTATATGATAAATTGTGGGATGACCATTTAGTAACACAACGTGATGATGGTTCTGCCTTACTGTACATCGACCGTCACTTATTACATGAAGTAACGTCGCCACAGGCATTTGAAGGTTTACAACTCGCCGGGCGCAAGCCATGGCGTTTAAGCGCAAACATTGCTACACCAGATCATAACGTACCCACCTCGAAAAAAGAGCGTGAACAGGGTGTTGCCGGCATTGAAGATGAAACTTCGCGCATTCAGGTACAAACCTTGGACGACAACTGCAAGACCTTTAATATTGTTGAATTTGATATTAATGATATCCGTCAGGGGATTGCGCATGTGGTTGGGCCTGAGCAAGGTTTAACCTTGCCGGGCATGACCGTGGTCTGTGGTGACTCACATACTGCGACCCATGGTGCTTTCGGTTGTTTGGCGCATGGTATCGGTACTTCAGAAGTTGAACATGTATTGGCGACCCAATGCCTGGTTCAAAAGAAGATGAAAAACATGTTGGTACGCGTTGACGGTCAGTTGGGTCAGGGCGTGACACCGAAAGATGTGGTCTTGGCGATTATCGGCAAGATTGGTACAGCAGGGGGTACTGGTCACGCGATTGAATTTGGCGGTCAGGTGTTCCGTGACATGTCGATTGAAGGTCGTATGACCGTGTGTAATATGGCAATCGAAGCCGGTGCACGCGTAGGTATGGTCGCTGTCGATGACAAAACCATCGAATATGTTAAAGGCCGTCCTTATGCACCGACTGCAGAACAGTGGGATCAGGCCGTAGTGTATTGGAATACCTTACATTCGGATGAAGATGCACACTTTGATACAGTTGTGGTCTTGCAAGGCGAAGAGATCGAGCCGCAAGTGTCTTGGGGAACCTCTCCTGAAATGGTGATTCCAGTGTCTCAGGCAGTACCAACTTTGCAACAAGCCAAAGACGAAGTACAACGCAATGACTGGAACCGTGCTTATCAATATATGGGTTTAAATGCCGGTCAGGCCTTGGCTGAAATTCAATTAGACCGTGTCTTTATTGGCTCATGCACCAACTCGCGTATTGAAGATATTCGTGCTGCGGCTGAAGTGATCAAAGGTCGTAAAGTTGCGGCAAGCATCAAGCAGGCGATGGTGGTTCCGGGTTCGGGTCTGGTCAAGGCCCAGGCAGAAGCTGAAGGCCTGGATAAAGTGTTTGTAGAAGCCGGCTTTGAATGGCGTGAACCAGGTTGTTCAATGTGTCTGGCAATGAATGCTGACAAGTTACAACCGGGCGAGCATTGTGCATCGACGTCTAACCGTAACTTTGAAGGTCGTCAGGGCAATGGCGGTCGTACGCATCTGGTCAGCCCTGCAATGGCAGCCGCCGCGGCAATTGCCGGTCACTTTGTTGACGTGCGTAGTTTCTAAAAATCCCCCTCAGTCCCTCTTTTAGAAAAGGTATCGTTGCACCATTAGACCGGGCCAATGTCGATACCGATTTAATTATTCCAAAACAGTTTTTGAAATCGATCAAACGTAGTGGTTTTGGTGCGAATTTATTTGATGAATTGCGTTATCTGGATGAAGGCTATTTGGGTCAAGACAACTCAAAACGACCTTTAAACAAGGATTTTGCATTAAACCAACCTCGCTATCAAGGCGCGAGCATTTTGATTTCACGCGCCAACTTTGGTTGTGGTTCTAGTCGTGAACATGCGCCATGGGCATTGGAAGAATACGGTTTCCGTACCGTGATTGCACCAAGCTATGCCGACATTTTCTATAACAACAGCTTTAAGAATGGCATGTTGCCTGTGATTTTGTCTGAAGAGATTGTTGATCAGTTATTCAAAGAATGCTTTGCAACTGAAGGTTATCAACTCACCATCGATTTGGACGCACAAGAAGTACGCACACCAAATGGTGAAAGCTTTCAATTTGAAGTCGATCCATTTCGTAAGCATTGCCTGTTAAATGGTCTGGATGATATTGGTTTAACTTTACAAGCTGCGGATGACATTCGTGCTTATGAGGAAAAAACCAAACAATCACGTCCATGGGTATTTGCCGAAATTCAGGGCTAAATCAGCGAAAATTGTCATAGCATGACTGCGATGCCCTTGCTAATATCGGAAGATTATTGGGTTTTTTGATTGGGTAAGACAGACATTATGGCGAATTATTGGAAACAGTGGCTTGCTTTAAGTACGGTGTCGGTGCTGATGACTGCATGTCAAAGCATCGATACCATGAAGCTCAAACATGCCAAAGAAAATGCCGAAAGCAAAAACAATGCGTTGATTTACTGTAAAGGAACATCGGATTGCCAGTTCGAGCGCTTAAACCAGACCATCATTGTCAATAACGACAATGGCCGCCTCAGTAATGAGGCGCGAAAGCAAAAACTGGTACGTTTGCAGGCTAAGAATTTGAATCAGGCCAATCCGATTTACTTGTCAGTACCCGCAGGACAGCATGAATTAGTCGTCCGTTTTTATCCAATCAGTAAGGATAAAGCGGAAATTTTACATGTGTTTCATCGCTTTCAGGCCAACAAAACTTATACCTTGAAAATGTTCCGCGACCGTAGTGCGCGTAGCAGCAGTTTATTAAATGCCTCTGCACCTGATCCGCTTTGCGTGGATTTATTGCAAGAGCAAAAAACCATTCGTCGTTTTTGCAAACCTTATAATGTGGTCAACGGCATTGCAGAGTTTGTAGAAAAGAAAATTTAACCTTTGTCAGGTCTGAATCTGACGCTTTAAACGGAAAATCTCATGTCTAAACAAATTTTGATTTTAGCTGGTGATGGCATCGGTCCTGAAATTGTCAAAGCGGCAGAGCAGGTACTGGATCGTGTAAATGAAAAATTTAATCTCGATTTGACATGGGAACAGGGTTTACTCGGTGGTGCGGCAATTGATGCCCACGGTTCACCATATCCTGAAGTGACCTCAGAACAGGCCAAAAAAGCCGATGCAATTTTATTGGGCGCCGTCGGCGGGCCAAAATGGGATACGATCGAGCGCTCAATCCGTCCGGAACGCGGTTTATTAAAATTACGTAGCGAACTGAACCTGTTTGCCAACTTGCGCCCAGCGATTCTCTATCCACAATTGGCTGATGCTTCAAGCCTGAAACCTGAAATCGTGGCAGGTCTGGATATCCTGATCGTGCGTGAATTGACGGGCGGTATTTATTTCGGTCAGCCACGTGGGATCCGTGAACTGGAAAACGGCGAGAAGCAAGGTTATAACACGGATGTGTATTCAGAATCTGAAATCAAACGCATTGCCAAAGTTGCCTTTGAAATGGCGAAGCTGCGCGGTGCCAAGGTCTGTTCAGTGGATAAAGCCAACGTACTTGAAGTCACTGAGTTGTGGAAACAAACCGTTACTGCGTTGAAAGAAGAACAGTATCCAGAAATTAACTTGTCACATATGTATGTCGACAATGCTGCGATGCAACTGGTGCGCGCGCCAAAACAGTTTGATGTGATTGTCACCTCTAACCTGTTCGGTGATATCTTGTCTGACGAAGCAGCGATGCTTACCGGTTCAATCGGCATGTTGCCATCAGCCTCGCTAGATGAAAATGCTAAAGGCATGTATGAGCCTTGTCATGGTTCAGCCCCTGATATTGCGGGTCAAAACCTGGCGAACCCATTGGCCACAATTTTGTCTGTTGCGATGATGCTACGCTACACTTTCCGTGAAGAAGCTGCAGCCAAAGCGATTGAAGATGCCGTAGGCAATGTTTTGGATCAAGGCTTGCGTACAGCAGATATTATGTCTGAAGGCATGCAGAAAGTCGGTACAGTTGAAATGGGTCAGGCAGTGGTTGCTGCATTGAACTAAGTCTGTTTTGATTAAAAAAATGATTAAAAAACGCAGCCTTGAGCTGCGTTTTTTTATGTCAGATTTCTCGTATCTAGCTCAGGTTAACAGGTTCGACCTGTAGTACGAACTGCGGTTGCAATATTATCTTTGAGTAAGAAGGTGATCTTACATTGCAGATTGACGTCATAGCCACCTGAAGGACTCACAGGAACCGGAATAGGTACAGCACCGCCTGCTGCCGGAAACTGTGCTACAGGCAAAGGAATTGCAACAGGGCGCTGTACCACATAGCTTAATTGCTGGGCACTGAGTTCAGGCCCACTGACCTGCTGATAACCTAAACGTTTCAGATCCAGAGTTTGATCGATCAGCTGGCTGCTTTGTCCAACAAACTGCTGCAAATAGGCTTCGCGGTCAGATTGGCCCATATTGGGGGAATGTGCACAGCCCGCTATTAAAACACTGGCCAAAATACCGAGCGATAGTTGGAGATAGGAAAATCGCATCATTTCACTCCTGCACAGGAACGACTCATCAATAGTGTAGGCAGGAAGTGTGATTGGTATTGTTGTAATTTGACACGCGGTACAGATGGGAGCGAGAGCTAACTCAACATCAATCCATCCAAAAAATTGGACTACAGGATGACAGCTTAACAAGCCCTGCCGCTATAGCGAACGGATTGGATAATTTCATCTTTCAGCTCAAACCGGATTTGGCATTTCATCTCGATGTTATAACCGCCATTTGAGGGCGTAGGCATTGGTACACCGATCGAAATACTCTGACTAATATTCGGTGTACCCATCGGAATATTCATGTCCCGAAAAATAGTGTAGCTGAGAAACTCTGCTGTCTGAATCGGTTGCTGGGCGGTTTTAAATCCCATTGCACTCAGATCAAGCTGGCTGCGAACCTGTGCGGCAGTTTGACCGACATAGTGTTGTAGCGACTGATTTAGGTGATGTTTGCCGCCTGTGGCACAGGCGACGAGGATTAAGCTGCACAGCAGGACTAAGCACTTCATATTCATGGTTTTTAGACATGTTATTTTAATTAAATGAATAGTCGTGAGTTTATAGTTCAGTGTCAAATTATTTTATTTTTCAATAAAAAATTAAAGCAATAAAAAAGCCACTAAAAGTGGCTTTTGCTTGCGCTAAAACTTAGCGTGCACGATAGGTGATACGACCTTTGGTCAAATCATAAGGTGTCATTTCAACCTTTACACTGTCGCCAGTTAAAATACGGATATAGTGTTTACGCATTTTACCAGAGATGTGGGCAATCACTTCGTGACCGTTCTCTAAACGTACACGGAACATAGTATTAGGAAGCGTCTCGGTGACAACGCCTTCGAACTCGATGAGTTCCTCTTTATTGGCCATAGCCTACCTGAATGAATAAATTGGAAAGGCGCAAATTATAGTCAATTTTTTTGCAAAATACAAGGTGAAACGGGTGTTAGACTGATCATCTGTCAGTAAAATAAGCGAACGATCAGGATAAACTTTTTAACTAAAAAAATGTCGGTTTCTGTTGTCAGTTTGGTCAATCGCAGTTAATCTAAAATTAATCTTTTTAAGTATAAATGAAGTACATACAAGGAAGGCTTTTGAGTGAGTCAGCTAACGGATGCATCAGTCGTATTGCGTTTGGGCTATCAGGCGATTCGTCGTGCGGGTTTGCCGACAGAAGAACTTTTGACCAAAGCAGGAGTTGCTTTAAATCAGGTCGAGGCCAATGACCGTACGCCGCTGAGTGCCCAGTATGCCTTTTGGGTGGCAGCTGAAGAAGTCAGTAAGGACCCGGATATTGGTTTGCATCTGGGCGAACATTTACCACTGTATCGTGGTCAGGTGATTGAACACCTGTTTGTTTCATCTGAAAATTTTGGTGAGGGACTGAAACGTGCCTTGGCCTATCAACGACTGATCAGCGATGCCTTTGCTGCCAAGTTGGTGATCGAAGATGATCGCTGCTATTTAACCAATGGCGAGCAGCCTTTTGCTGAAAGTCTGGTCAATCGTCATTTTACCGAGTGTGCCATGTCGGGTGTACTGCGTTTCTTTAAATTTATTACCGAAGGACGTTTTGAACCGATTTATATCGATTTTAATTTTTCCAAAGGTGCTCCTGACGAGGAATATTTCCGGGTTTATGAGTGTCCGGTCAGCTTAGGTCAAAAAGAAACCCGACTTTATTTCGATCCAAGTATTTTAGAGTTTCCGCTGTGGCAGGCTGAACCAGAGCTTTTACAATTACATGAGCAGCTTGCAATTGAAAAACTGCAGGAACTGGCGCGTTATGATCTGGTCGGTGAAGTTCGTCGTGCGATTGGCTCTACTTTGGAAAGTGGCGAAACCACACTGGAAACTGTAGCTGCACAGCTAAACATCACGCCACGTCGCTTAAGAACACAACTGAGTGAAGCACATACCAGCTTTCAACAGATTCTGTCGGATTATCGCTGTCGTCTGGCCAAGCGTTTGCTGGCGAGTACCACTGAAAGTGTTGAAAGAATTGTCTATCTGACCGGATTCTCGGAACCAAGTACGTTTTATCGTGCCTTTAAACGCTGGACCAATGAAACGCCAGTGGAATATCGGAAACGCAAGCAGCGTTAAAAATCCCTCCTAACCTCCCTTTAAAAAGGGAGGAATTCTCCTCCTTTCAGAAGGAGTTAGGGGAGGTAAATATTCTAAAAAATTTAAAAATTATTCCGGCAGATTCAGCCAATGCGGCCCCAACGGTAATTTAGGCAATTCAAACTGCTCCGGATAGTCGGCATGAATAAAATATAAACCATCGGCAGGCGCAGTCACGCCAGCAGCTTTGCGGTCTTCGGCCGCGAAAATACTATCAATATGATCGGCAGCATACATGCCCTGACCAATTTCCAGTAGGCAGCCCATGATATTACGCACCATATGATGCAGAAAGCCATCGGCCTGAATATCCAGTACCAGATATTGACCATGCTGAATCAGACGGCAGTGGCTGACATGGCGCACCGGTTGATTGGATTGGCAGGCTGCAGCACGGAAGCTTTCAAAATTATGTGTACCTTCAAACTTTTTCGCAGCCAGCATCATCTGTTCAATATCGAGTGGAGCATAGACATGTGTGACCTGTTTATGCAGCAAGGCAGGTCGCACAGGATGATTATAGACCACATAGCGGTAACGGCGTGCCTGAGCCTTAAAGCGGGCATGGAAGCTGTGATCCATCTCTTTGATCCACTGAATCGAGATATCTTTGGGCAACTGGCTATTGCAACCCATCAGCCAGCCACGTTCAGAACGAATGGCATCGCTATCAAAATGTGCCACCATATTGGTCGCATGTACCCCCGCATCGGTACGTCCGGCACCATGTAGGCTAATCGGTTGATCGGCAACCCGGCTCAGTACCTTTTCAATGGTTTCCTGCACACTTGCAACACCCGGCTGTTGAGTCTGCCATCCCCGATAATGCATCCCACAAAACTCAATTCCCACCGCAAAACGCTGCATAATGACCTCAAAACCTTATTGATCGTACCAATGACGATGCCATTGCTCTACAGTGTCGTATTGTAAATACATTTTCAGTGCTTTTGCATACAGATCCGCATGGCCATAACTTTCATTCAGCAGAATTTTGCAGTGATTGACCCATTCTGCAATGGCATAGCGCTGATCTGTCGCGCCAAAAGGCACCTGGGTGGTCAGTACAGAGAGACAGCCTTGGTCATAGAGTTGATCAATGAGTGCGATCAGGGCCTCATTGACAGCGAGATTACCCGTGCCAAAACCTTGCAGAAATAAAAAATGCGGTGGTCTGGCTAATAAGCTGTGCAGGTTGTTCAGTTGCTGGGCCAGATCAATCGGTTGCATCATGATACTCATGCAGTTAAATCCAGCGGCTTTCCTAATATCTTCAGCTTTGACTTGATAACACTGCTGACTGGCCTGGATTGTAATATTGGCCTCAAGACCTGAGAAGGCATTTAACTCGGTGGTATGCTGTTTGAGTGCCGTCTGGGCATGCATTAGTTGATGATGAAAAGCCAGATAGACCCCTGCGGTACACATGCTGACAGAATCTAGGGCGAATCTCAGATTATCCAGCGCATCACTAAATTCGCGCTGCTCATTGCCCTGAGCATTCAGCAGCGGATATTGACTACCAGTCAGTACCACATGTGCCGAGTTGCCGAGAAAATGTGCCAGGACTGCACTGGCATAACTCAGCGTATCTGTACCGTGAATAATCACAAAATATTGGATCTTTCGAGATTGTAGTTCTTGAATAAACTGCACCAATTGCAGCCAGTCCGCGGCTGTACAGGCACTACTGTCTTTAATGGCTGGTGCGCGGTGGCATTCAACGAAATATTGGTCTGCGAGTATCTGTTCGAGCTTGGGAATAAATAAATCCGCAGACATCGGGGCAAGTGGATCGCCGACACAGCCGAATGTGCCACCCATATAAATTAATGCAATATTTTTCATCATAAAAAAAGCAGCCAACCCTTGACTGCTTTAGTGTAAATCGAAATGCATCAAGATGCGATTTGATTCAGTAATTGCTCTGCGCGTTGCTGTTGCTCGGCCGTATATTCAGCTTCTCGCTCTGCAATGATCTCACGTGCGGCAACATAGGCACCGAGCTGAATATATTGCTGCGCAAGATCCAGATTCAGACTGGCCTCATTGATGTCCAGTAATTCCGGGAAAGATTGTACCAGTGGATCATGCTGGTCTGTGGCTGTTTGAACTGATGTAGCAGGAATGTCGAAAGTAACACCTGTTGCAGCAGGTTTAGTTTCTGCATGATCTAATTTAAAGTCTAGGCCTGATGAAAGGTCTGTCTGTGTCGCAGATTCACTCACAGGTGCAGCAGCAGAAAGACTAGACAGATCAAACTCAATTGCTGGTTCTGAGGTTTTTTCGGCGACAGGCGCTGGAGTTCCTATAGAAAATGAGAAATCCAGAGGCTTGATCTCTTCAGATACAGCAGCCGCTGTTTCTACTGGAGCAGCCTGCTGCAATTCCAGTTTAAAATCTAAAACAGGTGCAGTTTCTGTTGCTGCCGTAGGTGTAGTTTGCACAACAGCAGATGAAGTATCTTGAAATTCAAAATCTACAGCAGGTACCGGAGTTTCTTCAGATTTTGGCGCTATGACCGGCGTAGTTGTCGGTTCAAAATTAAATTCAAGTGGCTGAATATCCGCAACAGGCTCAATTGCTGGAGCTGGCTTGCTTGGTTGAAACTCTTGTTGCAACTGTTCAAATGCCTGCTCATTTGAAGGAGCGGGAGCGACCAGATCAGCAAAGGCATCGGAAGATGCCGAGGTTTCCTGTACAGATGAAGTTTTAAGCTGTGCACTTGGGAAATCAATCGTATCTTGAACAGCAGATAAAGATTGATCAAATTCACGCTGTTTGGCTTCAGCTTGCGCCAGAATCTCATCTAAATTTAAAGAACGGATATGGTTGAGCAGTTGTGAAATCGCAAACTCATCTTTCTGTAAGATATGAATATCTAACAACAGCAGATAGAGCTCATGCTGGGAATTGTCGCGATTCAATGCCTGGTTAATCTGAGCTTCGGCCGCAAAAAAATTACGTTCCTGAATCAGGCCTTCAATTTTTTTACGCGTTTCTGCGGATAATGGCGTTGCTGATTTTTTTGCGACCCCGACTGGCTCAACTACTTTGGTTTTTTGTGGGGCAGTTTTTGAAGCAGAGCCAGGTTTTTTCGCTTTTACAGTTTTAGTTTTTGCTTTATCTGATTCTTGAGCATCTTGTCGTTTTTTGACGACAATTAATACGATGATCAATATCACTAATGGAATCACATAAATCAGCATGTTTTACCCCTTGAGGATAGAGTGTATTCAATGTTCACTCATCCCAATAAATCGTCATGTGTAACTTTTAATTAACTGGCTTCTTATCTGCTTGTTGGGCTTTAAGCTGTTGTTGCAGCTGGGCCAGACGCGCATTTAATAATTGAATTCTGTGATCCTTCTGATTGAGTGCCAATTCTAATTCGGTTACGTTTCTCTGTAATTTAACGGTTTTTTCTCGGGCTGTCATAACTTTTAATGACAATTCCTTCGATGTTTGATTGTGTTCTGTGTTCTGGTTTGCAGAAAGCTGTCCGGAATCGTGCTGGTTCTCAGCAACCAGACTCATTTCAGCCTGATTCAGACGGTATTTAGTTTTGGTAGCAGGCTGAGAAGGTGCCTGTGTCTGCTTGGCGGCGGTGACTTTGATCGGAGCAGTTACAGTACTCATCATAGCTAAATTCAGTGCTGCACCTTTACGTAAACGATTGGCATTTCCTCCGATAAAGGCATGTTCATTGTTTTGCTTGATTTGCTGCATCACTTCATTAACCGGACGTTGCTGTTCTGCTGCAATTCGTGATGCGATTCCCCACAGCGACTCATTGGACTGAACCATATAAGTGGGTTGAGCTTGGGCTGAGGCACTCTTGGCTGGTGTAACTTTTGTTGTAATTGGAGCTGGGGTCTGTACAGGAGGAGTTGAGCCAGCCGATTTTCTGGCCTGTTCCTCGGCAAATTTCTTGACCAATGGATCGCTGGAAGCGCTTTGATGTTCAGAACCAGTCTCAGCCGGTTTTTGCATAGATACTTTATTTTGCTCTGGAGAAACATGATCTGCTGATAACTTGCTCGCTGGCGTATTTGCAGATACAGACTGTGCCGGCGTTGGTTTTACTGTAACAACAGGCGAGGATGGAATCGGCTGCGAAGTATGATGCGTTGAATCTGAAGTGGCCGATGCTGGAGTTTTAACCGTAGTTTGAGTATTGGCAGCAGTTACAGACTCGCTTTTAATTGTAGGAGCGATAGATTGCGCCGGAATCGATGGTGCTGCTGGCGCGAGTGTAGCTTGAGGAATTGAACTGCTAGACAATGTCGGCGGACTAACATGTTGCACAGCCAGCGGCTTTTCTAAAACCGGTTGCTTATTTGAAGTGGCTGGAGAGCTGTTGTAATGGGTAGTCACTGGCAGGTTTAAAGCAATATCTTTTTCACTGACCATGACAACTGGCGCAAGTGGGCGTTCATTCTGTTTTAGACTGGCTTTTAATAAATCGGTTTTCGCTTGCAAAGGCGTGCGGATATGTTGCAAACGTGCAGCATTGCCTTCCTTAATTTTGACAATGATATTCAGTTCCCGATCGGTTATTGGTCGAGACGATGTAATGGTAATGACTCCGGTGCCATTACTACTACGCCGGGTGAAAAAGTTCAGATGACCAGGCGGTTGATGTGATGCACCCATCGAGATTAAATCTTCAGGCGAAGCCAGACTCACCTCAATCGGTAAATTCATATCAGATTGTCGAAAGGTCATTTCAGCATAGAGTAACTCTCCAGGCGCAGACTGGATCTGAACCGGATCTACGTTAATCGCATAAATATTCTGTGAAGCAACAATGGCTAAAATGGCAAGCTTTAATTTTTTATATACAGTCATCTTAATTGTGAGCTCAGTCATTATCGCATAGCGAAAATTATAGATTAACGGGATGTTTCTTTTTTGTAAAATACTTACGCAATAGTTACATAAAAAAGCCGATCAATAAAGATCGGCTTTTTGTTTTATATCCATCTCGGGATATTAAACGTTTTTATAATCAATCAGGATGCGCAGCATACGGCGTAATGGTTCAGCAGCGCCCCAAAGCAATTGGTCACCGACAGTGAATGCACCCAAGTATTCTTTACCCATGTTGAGCTTGCGCAGACGACCCACTGGAACCGATAACGTACCTGTCACTGCAACTGGAGTCAGGTCAGTCATCGAGGCTTCACGGGTATTCGGAACCACTTTAGACCAGTCATTGGCACGTGCAATGATGTCTTCGATTTCATCCAGAGGCACGTCTTTACGCAGTTTTAGCGTCAATGCCTGAGAGTGGCAACGCATGGCACCAATACGCACACAGTGACCATCAATCGGCACGATCTGCTGGTTGCCCAGAATCTTGTTGGTTTCAACCTGGCCTTTCCACTCTTCTTTCGACTGGCCGCTTTCCAGTTGCTTGTCGATATAAGGAATCAGTGAACCGGCCAAAGGCACACCGAAGTTGCTGGATGGGAAGCCTTCACCGCGTTGTAATTCAGCAATTCTCGAATCGATATCCAGAATTGGAGAGCGTGGATCATCGAGTAATTCTTTGGTGTTATTGTATAAATAACCCATACCGCTGATCAGTTCACGCATGTTTTGCGCACCCGCACCAGACGCTGCCTGATAGGTCATAGACGTTGCCCATTCCACCAGATTGTTCTGGAACAGACCACCTAGACCCATCAACATCAAGGAAACCGTACAGTTACCGCCAACAAAAGTTTTGGTGCCTTTTACCAAACCGTCTTTGATCACATGCATATTGACCGGATCAAGTACAATGATGGCTTCATCATCCATACGTAAGGTCGATGCTGCATCAATCCAGTAACCATTCCAGCCTTCAGCTTTCAGTTTTGGGAAAACCTCAGAGGTATAGTCGCCACCTTGACAGGTAATAATGACATCCATCTGCTTCAGACTGTTAATATCTGATGCATCCATAAGTGCTGGGGCAGTCTTACCACCAAATGCTGGCGCTTCACCGCCTGCATTACTGGTAGAGAAATAAAATGGCTCAAAATGAGCAAAATCATTCTCTTCAACCATACGTTGCATTAGGACGGAACCGACCATCCCGCGCCAACCGACCAGACCTACTCTCATGTCACTTTGCCTCGGTGCGTTAAAAATTCTAAAGGGATTCGAGTGTATCAAAAAGGGACTCAACTGCAAGTGCTACACAATCAAAACATCAATATTCTTGAGCGAAATATCTGCTTTATGATACATACAAAATTGATAACGTCATTTTTCTTTCAGAAAAAATAATAACTTAATTAAGAGCACGCTTTATGATATGGGTTATCCAAATTGTGGCAATCATTGTCATTTGGTTAAGTTTCTGGTCACTGATCCCACGCGATGAATGGTGGATTCGAGGTGCGGATTTTCCACGCTTACAAATTCTGGTCTTGGGCTTTATTGCCTTTGTGCTGTTTTTGGTGGTGGAACATCCCTGGACTGTCTTGAATCAGCTGATTTTTGTGGCCCTGATTGCGGCTTTGGCTTATCAGCTAAAAATGGTATTGCCCTATACCTTTATCTGGAAAAAACAGGTCAAGCAGGTCAAACAGGATCAACTGGATCCGCAGCGGCAAATCTCCCTGATTGTTTCGAACGTACTGACCACCAATACTCAATATCATCGACTGATTGAACAGATCCAGACCCATCAGCCAGACTTGGTGTTAACGCTGGAAACGGATCAAACCTGGCAAAATGAACTGTCGGTGATTGAAGCAGATTATCCTTATCGTGTGCCTGTGCCTTTGGATAACCTGTATGGCATGCACCTGTATAGTAAACTGGAACTTCGCAATACCCAGGTCAAGTTTATTTTAAGCGACGAGATTCCGTCCATTCATACCACAGTGATTTTAGGCTCGATGAAAGTTGCATCGTCATGGGGGATCTGAATGATGTGGCCTGGTCTCGTACTACGCGGCTGTTTCAGCGCATTAGCGGACTGCTGGATCCACGCGTCGGACGTCATTATGTAAACACCTTTCATGCAGATTATCCTTTTTTTCGCTGGTCGCTCGATCACGTATTTCACAGTACCGATTTTGCTCTGGTCCATATGGAGCGTCTGCCCCATATCGGTTCTGATCATTTTCCGGTTTTTCTGGTTTTACAAACCGGTCGGGTCTTTGAGCATATTCAGGAAGAATTGGAGCAAACCGATGAAGATGAGCAGGAAGCACAAGAGGCCATAGAAGAGGGGATTCAAAAAGCAGAGAAAGAGGAAAAAATGGTGACCGATGAAATTGCCATGGCTTATAAAGATGGCGGCAAAATCTCTTAACTTTTTAAGAGAAAAGTGTAAGAGATTGCTTACATCAGTTTGCGCTTCTTGCGGATGGGCAATCATGAGCAATCCAGGTATTCTAGGTTTATCAGCACAGGGAGTCGAGAAAGGATATTCTCATAAGGAAGACGAAGCTGAATGAAAACATCATGGATATGATGCTGAAAGGGAAATCACAAAAAATAGAACCAATTATAATAGATGAAAGCACAACCTCATTAACCCGGGTTTTACAGGATGTAGAACCCGGGTTAAATTATTTTCAGAGTGAATTTTTTTAAATATTTAATTGATTATTAAAGATAATTTTAGGTTTAAAGCTATATTTTTACAGTGCAGAATGGAAAATGTTATTGCCAGTGATGACTCAGTGAATGGATCAGAAATACTTCAGCTCTATCGTGCCAATCCATGGTCTGGTCACTGCACGTATAAATGGTCAGCTGGTCGGACTGGCGAATGCGATTTCAGATGGCTCTCTGGGGGTGTATTTCCCCCATTTATTGGTTGGTCTAGACTGGCAACGACAAGGCATTGGTCGGCGGATCATGCAAAGTATGCTGCAATATTATTCAGGATTTCATCAGCAGATTTTAGTGGCCGATCAGCAGACAATAGGAATTTTATCAGGCTTTAGGCTTCACGCGTGCGGGACTAACGGAAGCTATGTAGATCTATCAAGGTACAGATCATGAACAGGATTTTAAACTGTAGGAGCTGTAGCGATTTAAAGTCCGCGATCAAACAGATTTAGTAAATTTCCTTATAACCTTCAGGGCGAGTTTTAAAACGGCGGTGGAACCACATATATTGGGTCGGTGCGATGCGTAGCTGCTGTTCAATTATCAGATTCACGCGAGTAGCATCCTCAACTTCATTCTCACTAGGGAAATTCTCCAGTGCCGGTTCAATCAGTACATGGTAGCGTGGATTTTTGATATCGCCATGACGATAGAAATATAAAGGAATCGC
>SMFC01000021.1_pt1 | contig 25211 bp, 21 predicted proteins | sample 2456331 | NCBI WGS metagenome assembly SMFC01 (sample SAMN10132608, study PRJNA489261) | soil metagenome | isolation source: day120 control-loamy sand soil ammended | place: USA
CAGGTTCATTTCGTATAAAGCATCCTGGAAGCCCATGATACCCATACCGACTGGACGATGTTTCAGGTTTGAATTACGTGCTTGTGGAACAGCGTAGTAGTTGATGTCAATCACGTTGTCGAGCATACGCACAGCAGTTTTTACTGTACGTGCCAGTTTTTCGCGATCCAGTACACCGCCTTGCACGTGTTGAACCAGGTTGATCGAACCTAAGTTACATACCGCGATTTCTTCTTTGCTGGTGTTCAACGTAATTTCGGTACACAGGTTAGAAGAGTGCACTACACCTACGTGTTGCTGTGGTGAACGTAAGTTACATACGTCTTTGAATGTGATCCACGGGTGACCAGTTTCAAACAACATCGACAGCATTTTGCGCCACAAATCTTTTGCACGGATTTTCTTGTGCAGCATGTTTGTTTCTTTGGCAATACCTTCGTAGTAAGCATAACGCTCAGCGAATTCTGCACCGGTCAAATCATGTAGATCTGGGGTTTCAGAAGGTGTGAACAATGTCCATTCCGCATCTTCGAATACACGTTGCATGAACAGGTCAGGAACCCAGTTCGCTGTGTTCATGTCGTGGGTACGACGACGGTCATCACCAGTGTTTTTACGAAGTTCCAGGAATTCTTCAATGTCCAGGTGCCAGGTTTCAAGATATGCACAAACTGCACCTTTACGCTTGCCACCTTGGTTGACCGCAACAGCCGTATCGTTCGCGACTTTAAGGAATGGAACTACACCTTGCGACTTACCATTGGTGCCTTTGATGTAAGAGTTTAAAGCACGCACTGGTGTCCAGTCGTTACCCAAACCGCCTGCCCATTTAGACAGCATGGCGTTATCACGCATTGCGCCATAAATATCATACAGGTCATCATCAATGGTGGTTAAGTAGCAGCTCGACAATTGTGGACGAAGCGTACCTGAGTTAAACAGGGTAGGCGTCGATGCCATATAGTCGAAGCTAGACAACAAGTTATAGAACTCGATGGCACGTTCTTCACGGTTTTCTTCATTGAGCGACAAGCCCATAGATACACGCATAAAGAACAATTGCGGCAATTCGAAACGTACGCCATCGGAATGGATGAAGTAGCGGTCAAATAAAGTCTGTAGACCTAGGTAGGTAAACTGGTTTGAGCGTTCTGGTTGAATCGCCGCTGCCAGTTTCGCCAGATCAAAGTTAAGCAGTTCTGGTGAAATAAGCTCAAGCTCAATCCCTTTTTTCAGGAAAGTTTCAAGTGCTTCACCTTCATGCGTATCCGTAGGCAGACCCAGGAATTTCAAACCAGTCGCCACCAGATCATCACGCAACAAACGTGCGGTCACATAGGTGTAGTTCGGCTCTTGCTCGATCCGGGTACGGGTCGCCATCATCATAGTGGTGGAGATGTCAGACTCTTTTACACCGTTGTACAGGTTTTTCACGGTCTCATCGACAATGGCTTGTACATCAATTCCTTCAAGGCCTTCTGCTGCTTTAGTAACATGCGCAGTTAAAGCACTTAAATCAAGTGGCTTAAGTTGGCCTTCAGCATCGGTAATTTGCAGGGTCGGATGATGGTGTGCACCTAACTGTTTACGTGCTTCAGAACGTTGTTCACGGTAAATGACATAAGAGCGTGCAACTTTCTGTTCGCCCGTACGCATTAGCGCAAGTTCAACTTGGTCTTGAATTTCTTCGATATGAATCGTTCCGCCAGAAGGTAAACGACGTTTAAAGGTATTCAGTACCATTTCCGTCAGTTGCTCGATACGATCATGGATCCGGCTCGAGTCAGCGCTTTGCTGGCCTTCAACCGCCAAAAACGCTTTACCAATTGCGACAGAAATTTTTTCTGCATCAAAAGCGGCAACATCACCGGTGCGTTTAATCACCTGAAGTTGACCAGGAGTTGAAGTGATTACGCTCATGTTAGCATAGCTCCATTGTCATCTATTTTTATGTTTATGGACCGTTTGAACTGGGCAAGTTTCATGCACAGTGTTTGAGGAATAAACACAAGACCTAGTGGTTTTAAAATTAATTGAACACAAGATACGGGAAAATTTAGGGTAGATCAATATTGACATTTAGCTAAATATTTTTCTTAAGTTTTGCTTTAATCCTTGTAAAAATATCGCTATTTTTATTGATTTTTGTATAAGCCTTATCAGGCAAGGCATAGCATAACAAAGTCCCGGGAAAGTGCTTATAGATAACATTGTGGATAACTAAAAAGTGCTGAATCAAGCAGTCATATTTTGTTCATGTAATAGTTGTGTAAATCACAAATCAGATCTAAATCACTGTTTCAAGCATAGTTGCCCAAAAAATGCACGATAAAATATTACAAAATGCTATCTTGATGTATCAGTTTGGTGAACGCTATCTTGTTTACAATGTAAACGTGTGTATATTGCAAGCATATTAAAAACGTATCTATTGGATTTCAAAAGGATACGCCTATAGCGTAGATCCACCAAATAAGGGGCAATACATGAGCCAAGAAGAAAAGTTACCCAAGATTTTAATTGTTGAAGATGATGAGCGTCTTGCTCGTTTAACGCAAGAATACCTCATTCGTAATGGACTTGAGGTTGGGGTGGAGCCGGATGGTAACCGTGCCATTCGCCGGATTATCGCTGAGCAGCCAGATATGGTGGTGCTGGATGTGATGTTACCAGGAGCGGATGGTTTGACCATTTGTCGTGAAGTGCGCCCGCATTATCATCAACCGATCTTGATGTTGACTGCGCGTACTGAGGACATGGATCAGGTCTTGGGTCTGGAAATGGGTGCCGATGACTATGTCGCTAAACCGGTACAACCACGTGTATTGCTGGCACGTATTCGTGCATTACTGCGTCGTACGGACAAGGTGCCTGAAGATGAAGTGGCACAGCGTATCGAATTTGATGATCTGGTCATCGACAATGGTGGTCGTTCAGTTACTTTAAATGGTGATCTGGTTGATTTTACCAGTGCGGAATATGACCTGTTGTGGTTGCTTGCATCAAATGCTGGCCGTATTCTTTCCCGCGAAGATATTTTCGAGCGTTTACGTGGCATCGAATATGATGGTCAGGATCGTTCAATCGATGTGCGTATTTCGCGTATCCGTCCAAAAATTGGTGACGATCCAGAGAATCCGAAGCGTATTAAAACCGTGCGTAGTAAAGGTTATCTATTCGTTAAAGAAACTAATGGTATTTAAGCAAATGTACGTTGTTGCTTGAACGAGCAGGATAAACTATAGGTGTTTAAACACAGTATATTTTTGCGTATATACGCAGGACTCGTCATCCTTGTCGTGTTGGTGGCTGTGTTCGGCTATCTGTTGGTACAGATTATCAACTATCAGCGTGCGCAAGAATATCGTGAGTCTCTGACTGATGGTATGGCCTATATCATCAGTGAGGGTGTCGCGCGCCAGCCAAATCTTCAGCAAAAGATGGATTGGGTTTCCGATGCTTCTGATTTGCTGGAATTGCCAATTCACTATGTAGAAGCCAGTAAGGTGGATATCACCCGTGCTGAAGGTCGCCGTATTGCAGATCGTAAAGCCGTGGTGCGCTGGGATGCCAAAACCGGCATTGCCTATATTGTGGTGGGGCTGCGCGATGACCCGAATCATTACCTGTATATAAAGGCCGACAGTATTACCGAGCGCCAGATGAAGGCGCTGCCGGTCTTTATTCTGGATTATCTGGTCTATTATCCGGGTCAGGAAAAAGAATATCTGTCCGCTATTCAGGATCATTTTTCTTATCCGGTATCGATTGAAAACGTACAGAGCTTACCTTTAGATTCCGAGCAGATCGGGCGCTTGCGTCTTGATCACAGTATTATCCTGTATCGGGATAGTGCCTCAATCCGTGGCACCACCATTTCAATTATTTCGCCAATTCCAGGTTCGACCTCACAAGTCTTGGTGATGGGGCCGGTGCCATTGTTTAACTGGATGCCATTCCAGTTAGCGACTGGTATTACCTTATTGAGCCTGTTTGTGCTGAGTCTGGGGGTGTATGGTTTGCTGGTGCCAATGCAGCGCAAGTTGCGTGAAGTCAGCTATGCCTTAAACAAAATGAAAACCGGTAATATGTCATTGCGTCTTCCTGTAGAAGGAAGTGACGAAATGGCAACGCTGGCCTCTAGCTTTAACAATATGTCTGATCATATTCAGCGCCTGATTGAAGCCCAGCGTGAACTGATGCGTGCGGTGTCGCATGAACTTCGTACACCAGTGGCGCGGATTCGTTTTGGTGTGGAAATGATGGCAGATGAAGATGATTACGATTATCGTCTGCAACAGGTCGAACAGATTGATAAAGATATTGAGGCGCTGAATACCCTGATTGACGAGATCATGACCTATGCCAAGCTAGAACAGGGCATGCCTTCGATCGAGTTTGAAAAGGTCAATCTGTTTGAGGTGCTGAATCAGGTAGCTCTGGAAACTGAAGCATTAAAAACCCAGAAAATCATTGAGCTACATTCAATGCCTGATGTGGTGGTTGAGGCAGAGCGCCGTTATCTGCATCGCGTAATTCAGAATCTGGTCGGCAATGCGGTGCGTTATTGCGACAATAAGGTGCTGATCAGTGGTGGTCTGGATCAGGATGGTCAGGCCTATGTCTCTGTTGAAGATGATGGCCCGGGAATTCCGGAAGTGGATCGTGCCCGGGTCTTTGAAGCCTTTGCCCGGCTGGATGACAGCCGCACCCGTGCTTCGGGTGGTTATGGTTTGGGTTTATCCATTGTCAGCCGGATTGCGTACTGGTTTGGTGGCAAGATTCACGTGGATCAAAGTCCGAGCTTGGGTGGTGCGCGCTTTATCATGAGCTGGCCTGCACAGCGTTATGTAAAGAAGAGCAAGCGCAAGTTGGCAGAAAAGACTGAGGAAATCAGTGATCATTCAGCTTGATGTTATATAAATGCTTTTGAGTTATAAAAAAACGATGCCTGAGCATCGTTTTTTTTATTGGGGAAGAATTTTATTCCTGAATGGTGGCATCCGGCTCAATCAATGGTTTGCCTTCTTTTAGGCCATGCAGGGCTTCAGGATTGAAGTCGATCATTAGCTTGGTATTTTTTCCATCAATGCTATAGCGCTGGATCAGCCTCTGATCACCAGATAAAGTTTCGACTTTGTATTCATCGGCAATATTCATGATGCCATCCAGATTAATGCTGGAAGAGGCATGATCCTCTTGAAACAGTGCATGGATATCGCGCAAGTCAAAAGCGACCTGACTTATATTGGGGTGTTTCTGGACATAATCTTGGATATGTCGCACCAGTAACTGGGCAAATAAAAAATAATTCGGCTTATGCGAGAAGCGTAGAGACATGCAAGGACTCCTTATTGTTACTTTATTAATGTCATTATGTGGCTTAGAAATACAAATAACATATTCTGAATCAGTCTGTTGGGTGTGTTGCAAAAAGATACAATTGCTTGCCTTGAGTGAGGCTGGGCTTAAAGTGCTTTAATCCAAGTTAAAATGTGAAAATCATGTTAAATATCAAATTAAATCAAAAGCTTTATCCGCTGAAAGTTATGGATAGAATAAGTTTTTGTCTGATTTTTCTTTGCTTTGGTCGTGAAAGGGGCTATATCTAAGCCAGAGGCCAAGCAAGAATGATCTGAAATGGATTTATTTTTCAGGAATACTGTTTATAGAAAAATTAATAGAAAATTAAAACTTAATCCAATAAAACGATTAAATCGGATGTTGAGAGATCAAACGCAAATTAAATGCTGAAATGCCTAAAAAATCATCCCAAAGACTAAGGCTTATAAACTAGCAAGTGAAATCCAAAATCAGGTACAATTGGCGGGATTAATTTTGTGTTTGGTGTATTTGAAGGCCAATACATACATTCTTTGTTAACAAATAGGCCTGCCAGGAGTTATCCCCGCATGAGTGCTATTACTCCATACGAATGGGCAATTATTGCCTTCGTGATCGGCGTTACATTTTTATGCGTCTTTATGCTGACCGTCCCATTACTCCTCGGGGGTAAATCATGGGGCCGTGCCAAGCAGGAGCAGTTTGAGTCAGGTGTTGTTGGTGCAGGTGGGGCTCGTATCCGCTTGTCTGCAAAGTTCTATTTAGTTGCAATTTTCTTCGTGGTGTTTGATTTAGAAGCACTTTATCTATATGCATGGGCGGTTTCTGTTCGTGAAGTAGGTTGGATTGGTTTTGCAACTGCAGCTATCTTTATTTTAGTTTTACTTGTTGGTTTGGTTTACGAATTATCCACAGGCGCACTCAACTGGGCACCTTCAGACAAACGTAAAGCCGCAGGAATTAAAGCTAAGATTGGTTCGCCAAATATGGATCTAGCAGAAATTACGCGCTTTAACTCAATTGAAGAATTGGTAATCGACCCTACAGGTCAAATCCCAGCTCAATCCTCTGGTCGTGTGAAAAGCTCACCGGCTAAATCATCTGATAAGGAGTAAGACGGGATGAAATATACATTAACCCGTGCGAATCCGGATGCTGATCAATATCCACTTCAAGAGCGTATCCTTGTAGAAGATCCGTTACTTGAAGAAGAAGTGAATAAGAATGTATTCATGACTCGTTTAGAGGATGTGGTACATACAGCAGTCAACTGGGGTCGTAAAAACTCAGTTTGGCCGTTTAACTTTGGTACATCATGCTGCTATGTAGAGTATGCGACGACCTTAACCGGTGTGCATGACTTGTCACGTTTTGGTGCCGAGGTGATTCGTGCTTCACCGCGTCAGGCGGATTTAATGATTGTGGCGGGTACCTGCTTTGTGAAAATGGCGCCTGTCATTCAACGTTTGTATGAACAGATGCTTGAACCGAAATGGGTCATTTCAATGGGGGCATGTGCCAACTCAGGTGGGATGTACGACATTTATTCAGTGGTACAAGGTGTGGATAAAATCATCCCGGTCGATGTTTATGTTCCCGGCTGCCCACCACGTCCTGAAGCTTTGATTCAGGCATTAATGCTGTTGCAAGACCAGATTCAACTCGAGCGTCGTCCGCTTTCTGCGGTGATCGGTGATGATCTTAAGCCAGTGTATAAGCCAAAGATGATGCCGGAACGTGACCGTAAGAAAGATCAGCGTGTTGCTGTGAAGAACTTGCGCTCTATGGATGAAATTAAATAATTTAAACGACTGGTCTTTTTTGCTGCACCCGCTATGGGTGTAATTGTCGTTTAGGTTGACTGAATTTGTATTAAATAGGAAGCCAAGCCAATGGCTGAAACTGACATTGCTATGCCAGAATCAACACCAGTTGATTCACGCCCAGCATTTGCCATCATTGAAGAACTCAAAACCAAATTTGGTGAGAACTTCTATGTGCAAACGACTTTCGAGGATTTCCCGACAGTCTGGGTTGAGCGCGCACGTGTACAAGAAGTTTTAATGTTCTTGCGTACAGTATCACGTCCTTACGTGATGTTGTTCGACTTGTCTGCGGTAGATGAGCGTCTGCGTACGCACCGCGACGGTTTACCTGCGTCTGACTTCACAGTGTTCTACCACTTGTTGTCGCTCGAGCGTAATACTGACATTCGTATTAAGGTTGCCTTAGCTGAAAGTGATCTGAATCTTCCGACGGCAACCAACATCTGGCCAAATGCCAACTGGTACGAACGTGAAGCTTACGATATGTTTGGGATCAATTTCGAAGGGCATCCAATGCTCCGTCGTATCTTGTTGCCAACCTATTGGGAAGGTCATCCGCTACGTAAAGAATATTCTGCACGTGCGACTGAATATACCCCGTATTTACAAGACAAGGCCAAGCAGGACTACGAACAGGAACATCTGCGTTTCGTGCCTGAAGATTGGGGTATGAAGCGCGGTAATGCCGATGAAGACTTCATGTTCCTGAACTTGGGGCCTAACCATCCATCTGCGCACGGTGCATTCCGTGTAATTTTGCAGCTGGACGGCGAAGAAGTGAAAGACTGTGTGCCTGATATCGGTTATCACCACCGTGGTGTGGAAAAGATGGCTGAACGTCAAACCTGGCATTCATTCATTCCGTATACAGACCGTGTCGACTACTTGGGTGGTTGTGCACAAAACATGCCTTATGTGATGGGCGTGGAGCAAATGGCGGGCATTACTGTACCGGACCGTGCGCAATGTATCCGTGTGATGATGTCGGAATTGTTCCGTATCAATAACCACTTGTTGTTTATTGGTACTGCAATTCAGGATGCCGGCGGTATGACCCCAGTATTCTATATGTTCGCTGACCGTCAAAAGATTTATGACGCGATTGAAGCGATCACGGGTTACCGTATGCACCCAGCTTGGTTCCGTATTGGCGGTACTGCGCACGACCTTCCAAACAACTGGCAGCACCTCATTCGCGAAATCCTCGACTGGATGCCGAAGCGTATGAATGAATACTACACAGCTGCATTACGCAACTCTGTATTCATGGGTCGTACCCAAGGTGTAGCGCAATATGACGCTAAATCTGCATTGGCTTGGGGTGTAACCGGTACTGGTCTTCGTGCAACAGGTATTGACTTTGACGTTCGTAAATATCGTCCATACAGTGGCTACGAAAATTACGATTTCGAGGTTCCTTTAGAGTACGAAGGCGATGCTTATGCACGTGTCATGGTTCACTTCCGTGAAATCGAAGAATCACTGAAAATCGTCAAGCAATGTCTAGACAACATGCCGTCTGGTGCGTACAAAGCAGACCATCCACTGGCTGTTCCACCACCAAAAGACAAGACATTACAAGATATTGAAACCTTGATTACGCACTTCTTAAGCGTATCTTGGGGTCCTGTAATGCCGGCAGGTGAAGCATCTGTGATGGCGGAAGTGGTGAAAGGTGCGTCGAACTACTACTTGACTTCAGACAAGTCAACCATGAGTTACCGTACCCGTATTCGTACACCAACCTTCACGCATTTACAGCAAATGCCTTCTGTGATTAACGGCAGCCTCATGTCTGACTTAATCATTTATTTAGCGACCATTGACGTCGTAATGGCTGACGTGGATCGCTAAGGGGTAAACGCATTATGATGATTTTGACTGATAAAAAGCCACGTGTGAACGTTGAAGGAATTTTGACTGCGGACGAAATTCACGATATCGAACATCACATGGGGCACTATCCATACCCACGTGCGGCATGTCTGGACGCGCTAAAGTGTGTACAACGCCGTAATGGCTGGGTAGATGATGCGCAAATGAATGCCATCGCGCAAATGCTGAGCATGAGCGTTGCAGATCTGGAAGGTGTGGCAACCTTCTATAACCGTATTTACCGTCAGCCGGTCGGTCGTCACGTAATTTTGTTATGTGATTCGATTGCGTGCTTCTTGATGGGTGCGGAAACTTTGGCAGAAGCATTCCAGCGCGAATTAGGCATTCAGTTTGGTCAAACGACTGCAGATGGTCGTTTTACCTTGCTGCCAATTTGCTGCCTGGGCAACTGTGACAAAGGTCCAACCTTAATGATTGATGAAGACACGCACGGTCTGGTTGAAGTGACTTCGGTGAAACAGCTGTTGGAGAAGTATGTATGAATACTGAACCAAAACCAATTTATGGCGACGGTAACCCGGAAACGCATCCACTCACATGGCGTTTAAGCAAACAAGCGAACGTACGTAATGCAGATGATTACGAAGCGCTCGAAGGTTATGCAGGCTTTAAAAAAGCCCTGTCGATGTCGCCTAAAGATGTATTGGACGTGGTGAAGGCAGCGACTGTTAAAGGTCGTGGTGGTGCAGGCTTCCCGGCAGGCATCAAATGGTCACTAATGGCGCCAAATGACAATTCAGGTCCACGTTACCTGATTTGTAATGCCGATGAGATGGAACCAGGTACCTTCAAAGACCGTTTGTTGATGGAAGATCTTCCACATCAACTGATCGAAGGGATGCTGATCGCGGGTTATACGCTTGAAGCAACCCATGGTTATATCTTTATCCGTGGCGAGTACATCGAAGCGGCTCAGTACTTAAATGAAGCGCTTGAGCAAGTTCGTGCCAAAGGTTACTTAGGGGATAACATCCTGGGTACCGGCTGGAACTTCGAGTTACACGTGCATACCGGTGCAGGTCGTTATATCTGTGGTGAAGAAACTGCATTGATTAACTCGCTAGAAGGTCGCCGTGCCAACCCACGTACCAAACCGCCATTCCCGCAAGTTGCAGGTGCTTGGGGTCGTCCTACGATTGTCAACAACGTAGAGACCTACAACAACTTACCCGCCATCATGCTGCGTGGCCCTGAATGGTATATCGGCTTGTCTGCGGGTAAGTCGAAAGATCCAGGTACCAAAATCTATGGTGCATCAGGTAAAGTGAAATTCCCAGGTCTATGGGAATTGCCTTTTGGTACGACTGCGCGTGAAGTGATTGAAGATCACGCGGGTGGTATGCGCGATGGCTTAACGCTGAAAGCATGGTTACCGGGTGGTGCATCAACGGACTTCCTGGCGGCCGAGCATATCGATCTTCCGATGGATGCGGAAAGCATCATGAAAGCAGGTTCTCGTTTGGGAACATGTCTGCTCATGGTGGTTGATGAAACCCAATGTATGGTTTCAGCAACACGTAACCTAGAAGAATTCTTTGCACGCGAATCATGTGGTTTCTGTACCCCTTGCCGTGATGGCTTGCCTTGGGCAGTGAAAGCGTTAAAAGCGCTGGAAAATGGCACAGGTAAACAGGAAGATATCGATCACTTACAAGAGTTAACGCGTAAGCTTTGGATCGGTAAAACTTTCTGTGCCCACGCACCGGGTGCAATGGAACCGCTCATGGGCGCACTCAAACATTTCCGTGGCGAATTTGAAGCGAAGGTGGTGAATGCCGCTGCTCAAGTTAGCTCCGTAGAACAAGCTTAAGGAATTCGACTATGGCTACAATTCATGTCGATGGCAAATCGTATGAAGTCAACGGCTCGGAAAACTTGCTACAAGCATGTTTGAGTCTTGGCATTGATATCCCATACTTTTGTTGGCATCCGTCCTTAGGTTCTGTCGGTTCTTGCCGTCAATGTGCCGTGACTCAATACGCGAATCCGGAAGATACCCGTGGTCGTTTGGTCATGTCATGTATGACGCCTGCATCTGACAATACCTACATTTCGATTGAAGACAAAGAAGCAAAAGATTTCCGTGCTTCGATTGTTGAATTCTTGATGACCAACCACCCGCACGACTGTCCGGTCTGTGAAGAGGGTGGTCACTGTCATTTACAAGATATGACCGTAATGACGCAGCATGACCGTCGTCGCTACCGTTTCACCAAACGTACCCATTACAACCAAGAGCTTGGCTCATTCATTTCTCACGAAATGAACCGTTGTATCGCCTGTTACCGTTGTGTGCGTTATTACAAAGACTATGCAGGTGGTACGGACTTCGGCGTGTATGCCAACGCATCACGTGTGTATTTCGGTCGTCCGGAATCAGGCACTTTAGAATCTGAATTCTCGGGTAACCTGACTGAAGTTTGTCCAACAGGTGTATTTACCGATAAAACTCATTCGGCACGTTATAACCGTAAATGGGACATGCAATATGCGCCAAGCGTATGCCAAGGCTGTTCTTCAGGTTGTAACATTTCTCCGGGTGAGCGTTATGGTGAACTTCGCCGTGTCGAAAACCGTTTCAATGGTGAAGTTAACCAATACTTCCTATGCGATAAAGGCCGTTTCGGTACAGGTTATGTGAACCGCGAAGACCGTCCGCGTCAGCCACAATTCCGTAAAGGTGCGACTGTAGAAACTGTTTCAGTAGATGCAGCACTTGATACGGTCATTGCAAATATCCAGGACAAAAAAGTTTTGGGGATTGGTTCACCGCGTGCATCACTTGAATCAAACTTCGCGCTGCGTGAGTTGGTGGGTCAAGAGAACTTCTCAACAGGTTTATCTCAAAAAGAGCAAAATCTGGTTGAACTTGCAGCTTCAATCATGCAAACCGAGGGTGTTTACAACCCGAATATGCGTGAAATTGAAAGCTATGATGCAGTTTTGATCTTAGGTGAAGACTTAACCCAAACTGCGCCTCGTATGGCTTTATCTGTTCGCCAAGCTGCGAAAAATAAAGGCAAAGAGATGGCAGCGGAACGTCGTACCCAGGAATGGTTGGCTGAGCCGGTGCAACGTATTGCTCAAGATGCGAAATCTCCGATTTACATCCTGGCTGCGACACAAACCCGTCTGTCTGATGTTGCCGAAGGCGAAGTGGTTGCTTCTCCAAACGACATTGCACGTTTAGGTTTTGCTGTTGCTGCGGGCGTGAAGGGCGAAGCAATTCTCGGTTTAGATGACGATGCGAAAGCATTTGCACAAACGATTGCCGACACCTTAAAAGCTGCGAAAAAACCATTGATCATCTCGGGTACCAGCTTACAAGATGCATCAATCATGGAAGCTGCTGCACAAGTTGCACAAAATCTGGGTAATGCAGGCTTGACCTTGACAGTTCCTGAAGTGAACTCGATGGGTATGGCAATCTTCGGTGGTCAAAGCTTAGAGCAAGCCTTTGCACAAGATTATGATGCAGTGATCGTGGTTGAAAACGATCTGTATCGTCGTCTACCTGCTGCACAAGTGGATGCTGCACTGGCAGGCAAAGACCTGATCGTACTGGATCACTCTGAAACTGAAACAGTGAAAAAAGCCGACATCGTGCTTTCTGCTGCAAGCTTTGCTGAAGGTGATGGTACGGTGGTATCGCAAGAAGGCCGTGCACAACGTTTCTACCAAGTTTATGACCCGAGCTACTACAATCCTGAATTGGCAATCAAAGAATCTTGGCGCTGGTTACACGCTCTGGAAACAGGCGTGAAAGGCAAAGCGATTTCTTGGACGTTGCTGGATGATGTGATCGAGTCAGTTGCGAAAAACGTACCTGCACTTGAAGGCATTCTGGATGTTGCGCCTGATGCGGGCTTCCGTGTCCATGGTCTTAAAGTAGCACGTGAACCACGTCGTTACTCAGGTCGTACTTCGATGCGCGCGCCATTGTCTGTCCATGAGCCAAAACAGCCAGTGGACAAAGACTCTGCATTAACCTTCTCGATGGAAGGTTATGTCGGAACTCAAACACCTTCAGCACTGGTACCATTTGCATGGTCTGCCGGCTGGAACTCGCCGCAAGCCTGGAACAAATTCCAGGACAATGTCGGCGGTCATTTGAAAGGTGGTGATTCAGGCGTTCGTTTATTCGACCGTTTGGCAAAACTTCCGGCACGTACCTTTGTTGCACCGGCACCTGTTTTGGTTAATGCTGAAAGCTTCCGCCTAGTTCCAATGCACCATATCTTTGGTTCAGGTGAATTCACCGTAAAAACACCAGCAATGGAAACACGTATTCCTGAAGCGGTATTTGCGGTCGGTGAACAGGATGCAGCCCGCTTGAATGTTCAAGATGGTCAAACAATGACAGTAAAAGCAGGCGAGACCTCTATTGTTCTGCCTGTACAAGTCATTGAATACTTACCGACAGGTTATATTGGCTACCCAATCGGTCTTGCACCGACGGTATCTCTGGCAGAGCCTGTTTCAGTCGCGGTTGGAGTGTAATTCATGGAACAAGAATTAATCCGTCAAACGCCGTTGTGGGCTGAAAACTGGCCAATCGCCTATTCAGTCATTCAAGCGATCGTGATCTTACTGGTTGTGGTATTGATCGCTGCGTTGATGTCTTTTATTGAACGCCGTTTACTCGGCTTGTGGCAAGACCGTTACGGTCCGAACCGTGTCGGTCCGGGCGGTATGTTCCAGATTGTTGCCGACATGCTGAAAATCATGTTCAAGGAAGACTGGACACCAAAATTTGCTGACAAACTGACTTTCCGTATGGCGCCAGCAGTTGCGATGGCAACTGCGGTGCTGTCGTTCATGGTTATTCCTGTTTCACCTTATCTAGGTGTGGCAGACATGAGCATCGGCCTGTTGTTCTTTATGGCAATGGCAGGTATTGCAGTCTATGCAGTACTGTTCGGTGGCTGGTCATCCAACAACAAATACGCCTTACTCGGTGGTTTACGTTCTGCGGCTCAGACCATTTCTTATGAAGTGTTCCTGGGGATCTCGCTGATGGGTGTGGTGGCAATTGCCGGCTCATTCAACATGCGTGAAATCGTTGAAGCACAACGTGATGTCTGGTTCGTGGTGCCTCAGTTCCTTGGCTTCCTGATCTTCGTGGTTGCGGGTGTTGCGGTGACGCATCGTCATCCATTTGACCAACCAGAAGCAGAACAAGAACTGGCTGAAGGTTATCATGTCGAATACGGCGGCATGAAGTGGGGGATGTTCTTCGTTGCGGAATACGTCAACGTAGTACTAATCTCTGCTTTAATCGTGACGTTATTCTTCGGTGGCTGGCTCGCGCCATTCAACCTTGAAATTCCGTTCCTTCCAGCAGCATTCTGGTTCATTATCAAAACAGCATTCTTTGTAATGATGTTCGTGTTGGCACGTGGTTCATTAATGCGTCCACGTTATGACCAGGTAATGAATTTTGGTTGGAAAATTTGCTTGCCATTAGCTCTAGTCAACCTGTTGGTGACTGGTGCCGTGATCTTGTGGTAAGGGCAGGGAGAACAAAATGTTTAAATTTCTAGCTGGATTTGGATCGATTGTTCGTTCGCTTTGGATGGTGTTTAGCCATGTAACGCGTAAACGTGACACGATTTTATATCCAGAAGTGCCGGCCGAAGAAATCGTGCCACCACGTTTCCGTGGTCGTATTGTATTAACGCGTGACCCTGATGGCGAAGAGCGTTGTGTCGCATGTAACCTGTGTGCGGTTGCCTGTCCGGTAGGCTGTATCTCATTACAAAAAGCAGAACGTGAAGATGGTCGCTGGTATCCGGAGTTTTTCCGTATCAACTTCTCACGTTGTATTTTCTGCGGTATGTGTGAAGAAGCCTGTCCAACCACAGCCATTCAAATGACCCCGGATTTCGAACTCGGTGAATATGTTCGTCAAGACCTGGTCTATGAAAAAGAACACTTGCTGATTTCTGGTCCTGGTAAATATCCTGACTATAACTTCTACCGTGTCACCGGTATGGCAGTTGCAGGCAAGGACAAAGGTCAAGCACAGCGTGAAAGTGCACCTGTTGATGTACGGAGTCTATTACCATGATGTGGCCATTTTATTTAATGGCCCTTGTGGCCATTGTCTCTACGGTTCGCGTGGTGACTAACGCGAATCCGGTACATGCTTTATTAAGCCTGATCGTATCCTTGCTTGCTGTTGCAGGCATGTTCATGATCGTTGGTGCGCCGTTCGCGGCTGCCCTCGAAATTATTGTCTATGCTGGCGCGATCATGGTGTTGTTCGTGTTCGTGGTGATGATGCTGAATCTGGGTGAACAAACCGTTGAACAAGAACGTAAATGGTTAACTTCATCGGCGTGGGCTTATCCGGCGCTGATGAGCTTCCTGATCGGTCTGGTACTGGTATGGGTATTAAACTCTGATTACGCACAGCCTTCACTGGTAATGGGTGTGGAAATGGTGGGCCCGAAAGCCGTGGGTCAAGCACTCTTTACGCAGTACTTGTTGTTGGTTGAAGTTGCCGCGATGTTATTGCTTGCTGCATTAGTAGCTGCATTCCATTTGGGTAAACGTGAGCCAGATGCAGAAGAGGAAAAAGAATAATGGGCAACATCCCTTTAGAGCATGGTTTGATCGTTGCATCTATTCTCTTTGCACTGGGTTTTTACGGTGTAATGGTGCGACGCAACCTACTATTTATTTTAATGAGCCTTGAAATCATGATGAACGCTGCTGCTTTGGCGTTCGTCCTGGCGGGCAGTGCATGGGCACAGCCAGATGGTCAGATCATGTTCATCCTGATCCTGACGCTTGCTGCGGCAGAGGCTTGTATTGGTCTTGCGATCGTCCTTCAGTTCTATCATCGCTTCCATCACCTGGATGTGGATGCTGCTAGTGAGATGCGCGGATGAGTTATTTATATCTAACAATTTTATTTCCGCTCATTGGTTTTGTCCTGTTAGCGGCGGGGCGCAACAAGCTTCCTGAAAATGTTGCAGCGATAATTGGTGTCGGTGCTGTTGGTTTATCGGCACTGTTTGCACTGATTGCAGGTCTGGACTTTGTTAACAATGGTAAAGAACTCTATGTTCAGCACCTGTGGACCTGGTTCAATGTCGGTGGTTTTGCACCGGGCATCAGCTTGCAACTCGACGGTTTGTCTTTACTGATGCTGGGCATGGTGACAGGTGTGGGTTTCTTAATTCACATCTTTGCTTCATGGTACATGCGCGGTGAAGAAGACTTTGCACGTTTCTTCTCTTACTTCAACCTGTTCGTTGCAAGCATGTTGCTTCTCGTGCTTGGCGATAACTTGGCGTTATTGTTCTTAGGTTGGGAAGGTGTAGGTCTGTGTTCATACCTGCTGATTGGTTATTACTACCAGAACCCTGCAAATGGTCTGGCGGCAATCAAGGCGTTTACTGTTACCCGTATCGGTGACGTATTCCTGCTGATTGCCATGTTCCTGATCTTCCAGCAATTCGGTACTTTGAACATTCAGTACATCGTTGAAAATGCAGCGACTGTAATGACGCAAAGTTCTTCGCTGACCATCTGGACAGCATTGTTATTGTTCTTGGGTGCGGCAGGTAAATCTGCACAGATCCCATTACAAACATGGTTGGCCGATGCAATGGCAGGTCCAACACCTGTTTCTGCATTGATCCATGCTGCAACCATGGTAACGGCGGGTGTTTACCTGTGCTGCCGTCTGTTTGCAGTCTTTGAACTTGCGCCAGAAGTGATGGTGTTTATTTCGATCACAGGTGCGGTGACCTTGCTTGTAGCTGGTTTTGCTGCATTGGTTCAGACCGACATCAAACGTATTCTGGCTTACTCAACCATGAGTCAGCTCGGTTATATGTTTATGGCAGTAGGTGCTGAAGCATACCAGGCGGGTCTATTCCACATGCTGACTCACGCATTCTTCAAGGCACTCTTGTTCTTGTCGTCTGGTGCGGTAATTTTGGCTTACCATCACGAACAAAACATCTTCAAGATGGGCGGTTTGTTCTACAAGAACAAATTCCTGTTTGCATGTTTCGCGATTGGTGGCGGTGCCTTGGCAGCGATTCCATTCCTGACCATTGGTTTCTTCTCAAAAGACGCAATTCTTGCTGCAGTCTGGACGCAAAGTCATATTGCTGGTTTACCAGTGTATAACACGCTGTACTGGGTCGGTGTTGCAGGTGCTTTCTTAACCTCGATTTATACATTCCGTCTAATCTGGGTGGTATTCTTCGGCAAAGAAAACACGCCTTATCATGAAATCAAAGGTGCAACTTACTGGGCGCCACTGGCGATTCTTGCTGTCCTTTCGACAGGTCTGGCAATCGTACTGAAAGCACCCGTGATGAGCATTCTAGATGCAGCCCAAATTCCAGCCTTCATTATTCCTGAAGCGCTTGAAGCAGGTGCACATGGTGCTGAATACATCGCCATTGCTGTTGCATTGACGGGTCTTGTGGTCGGTGTGGTGCTGTTCGCTTTTGCTTACAATGCAGTCAAACGTTTTGCTGCCACTTCTGTGGGTGCGGGTCTGGTCAATATCTGCCGTAATGCATTAGGTTTCGACAAGCTTTATGACCTGATTTTCGTCAAGCCATATTTGCTGTTCGCTAAACTGTTCGGTCGTGATCCAATTGATGGCTTATGGCTGGTACTTCCTGCACTGGTCAAAAGTGGTCACAGCTTTACAAGTTCACGTCAAACCGGTTCACTGCGTGAATATGCATCTAGTATGGGGCTCGGTGTCGTTGTCCTACTGATGATCTTGATCGTGATTCAGGTCGTGGGGAAATAAAATGGAAGCTCCAAACAATATTATTTTGCCGGCTCTGATCCTCATTCCGTTCATTGCAGGTTTCATATGCTGGTTGGTCGATAAACTCGACCAACACTTGCCGCGTTATATCGCGCTAATCGGTATGCTGGTGACTTTGGTTCTGACCATCGTCCTTTGGCAAACTGGTACCTATAACTATGAATTAGGCGCTGCGACACCTTCGTGGGCTGCCGAATTCAAACTGCCTTGGATTCAGACCCTTGGCATTAACATTCACTTAGCCGTGGATGGTTTATCACTTCTTATGGTTGGTTTGACTGCACTCCTGGGTGTGCTGGCAGTCGGCTGTTCATGGGGTGAGATTCAAAAGAACGTTGGTTTCTTCCACTTGAACCTTTTATGGTCTTTGGGTGGTGTGATCGGTGTATTCCTGGCGATTGACCTGTTCCTGTTCTTCTTCTTCTGGGAGATGATGCTGGTGCCGATCTACTTCCTGATTGCCCTTTGGGGTCATAAAGGGGCAGAAGGCAAGTCACGTGTTTATGCAGCAAACAAGTTCTTCATTTACACGCAGGTTGCCGGTTTGGTGATGCTGATTGGTATCCTGGGTCTGGTGACTGTAGGCTATACCATGACTGGCGAAATCCGTTTCGACTACAACTATTTATTAGGTGTGGCGAATACGCTTGACGCTCAGGTTCCAGCGCTTGCTTATGCATTCATGATCTGTTTATTCATCGGTTTTGCGGTAAAACTTCCAGTTTTCCCATTACACGGCTGGTTACCAGATGCGCATGCGCAAGCACCAACAGCGGGTTCTGTTGACCTTGCAGGTATCTTGATTAAAACTGCGGCGTACGGTTTATTGCGTTTCGTGATTCCGTTCTTCCCGGCAGCTTCGGCTCAGTTTGCAGATATCGCGATCATTCTGGGTTTAATCGGTATCTTCTACGGTGCCTGGTGTGCTTTCCAGCAAACCGACATGAAACGCTTACTGGCGTATACATCTATTTCCCACATGGGCTTTGTTTTACTTGCGATTTACGCAGGTAACATCCTGACCTTCCAGGGTCTGATGATCATGATGTTGGCACATGGTATTTCCTCTGCTGCACTGTTCATTATGTGTGGTCAGGTATATGAGCGTGTGCATACGCGTGACATGCGTTTGATGGGGGGGATGCGTGGTCAGTTCCCGTATCTTGCATTCTTCCTGATGTTCTTTGTTGCGGCGCTTGTCGGTATTCCAGGTCTGGGTAACTTCATTGGTGAGTTCCTGATCTTGATGGGTGCTTATGCACAATTCCCGGCGTTCACTATTCTTGCGGCAATCAGTCTGGTCTTTGCAGGTCTGTATGGTCTGATCCTGATTCACAAAGCCCTGTTTGGTGTGCCAAACGAAGCGCAAAAACAGCACTATACACATCCGTTAAAAGATCTGAATGCACGTGAAATCGCGTTATTGTTGATCTGTGCGTTTGGTCTACTTTGGCTTGGTCTATACCCACAAAGCTTCCTTGATGTGTCTAACTCAAGCATGGCGTGGTTAGCGAATAGCTACATTCCAGTTCAAGAAGTGGTTGAAGTTGCTGATCAGGTAACGACTCAACTTGAAAATGTGGAGATCCAATAAGCCATGAACTTCACAATGTCTTTTTCTGAGCTTATGCCGCTCGCACCTGTGATGATCGTGTCGTTAACTGCGATCGTCGTGATGTTGCTGACGGCAATCAAGCGTAACCATAATCTTGTTGCGACGACGACTGTTGTTGGTCTGAACTTAGCAGCGTTCTATATCATTTTCGTTCTGTTGGCAGGCACATTTGCACCTGCCAATGTGATGAATCTGTTCATCGTAGATCCATTTACGATGTTGTACCAGTTTGTGATTCTGATTGCTGCACTTGCCTGTAGTACCTTGTCACACGCGTATATCGAAACTTATAAAGATAACCGTGAAGAGCTGTATATCTTGATGTTGATATCCGTCGCGGGTGCAATGTTAATGGTGGCAAGCTCGCACTATGCATCATTCTTTATTAGCCTTGAGTTGATGTCGATTCCTGTATACGGCCTGTTGGCATATACACATCAACGTTCTCAATCGCTTGAAGCAGGTGTGAAATATCTGGTGCTTTCAGCAACTGCGTCTGCAATGCTGCTGATGGGTATGGCCTATATTTATGCCTACACAGGTACTTTAAGTTTCGTTGCTGAACCGGGCAAACTGTTTACTGTATTCAGTCAGCCAGCTGTGATAATTGGTCTGGCCTTAATTGTATTTGCTGTGGCATTTAAATTATCGCTGGCACCATTCCACAAATGGACACCAGACGTCTACGCAGGTGCACCAGCACCAATCGCGACTTTCCTTGCGACTGTGGCAAAAGTGGCGATGATTGGTCTGTTTGTTCGTTATGTTTTGTCTTCAGGTTTAATCCTGGCAGACAGCTTCGTAACGATCATTTCGATTATTGCAGTATTGTCGATTCTTGCAGGTAACTTGCTGGCTGTTCGCCAAGTGAACCTGAAACGTATTCTGGCATACTCTTCAATTGCGCACTTTGGTTATTTGCTGGTTGCCATCGTCAGTTCACGTAATACCGATTTCTTACAGGTTCAAGGTTTTGCGACTTTTGAAAGTGTAAACGTGTATGTGATTACTTATGTATTAACCACGATTGGTGCTTTCGGTGTTGTGACGCTGATGTCGAGTCCGTATAACAATACGGATGAAGCGGGTAGTCTGGCTGAATACCGTGGTCTGTTCTGGCGTCGTCCAGTCCTGACTGCTGTATTAACTGTAATGATGCTGTCTCTTGCTGGTATTCCTTTAACTGCCGGCTTTATCGGTAAGTTCCTGGTGATTAAAACTGCGGTTGCAGGCGAAGCCTGGTTCCTGACTGCAATGGTTATTCTGGGTTCAGGTATTGGTTTGTATTACTACCTGCGCGTGATGGTCGTGCTGTACATGACACCACCTGAAACACCACGTCTAGATGCGGTGAATCATTGGGGTCAAAAAGTCGGTGGTATCATGGTATTACTTGCTGCACTTGCGGTACTTGTGATTGGTGTTTATCCAGATCCAGTGATTGCGATTTCTAAATATGCGTTCTTCGCAATATCACCTGAATTACAGCAATTCATTTTCACTTTGGTTCAAAGTGGTTTTAACTAATATCTGTGAAGATTGACGTTATTACAAAAAAGCCTCCATGATTGGGGGCTTTTTTATTTATACAAATCAATAAAAGCCTTTATAATAGCGGAAATTTATCTTTAACCTTTTAGGTGTTCTCCTGTGGCAATCCATGAAATCCGTCATCCGCTCATCCGACATAAGCTCGGTTTACTCCGTCGTGCAGATATCAGTACCAAAAACTTCCGCGAGTTAGCTCAAGAAGTGACCATGCTTCTGACTTATGAAGCGACTAAAGACCTGCCAATGGTTGAACATGATATTGATGGCTGGAATGGTGCTGTCACAGTTGACCGTATTGCCGGTAAAAAAATCACGGTTGTGCCGATTCTACGTGCCGGTATTGGCATGCTGGATGGTTTCTTAAATCTGATTCCAAGTGCAAAAGTATCTGTACTCGGTTTAGAGCGTGATGAAGAAACCCTGGAAGCCCGTACTTATTATAAAAAACTGGTTCCAGACGTACAAAACCGTATCGCGATGATCATTGATCCGATGTTGGCGACAGGTTCTTCTCTTGTAGCTGCAATTGATGTACTCAAAGCCAGTGGCTGTAAAGACATTCGTGTTATGGTTCTGGTTGCCGCACCGGAAGGTATTAAGCGTGTAGAGGCTGCACATCCTGATGTGATCATGTTCACTGCATCAATCGACAGCGGTTTAAATGAAAATGGTTATATCGTTCCGGGTCTTGGTGATGCTGGCGATAAAATCTTTGGTTCAGTTCAGAAAGACTAATTTTTGAACAGGACGAAAAAAGAGGCTACTACAGCCTCTTTTTTATATAATGTAGATCGGGCATTTTCAGCATAGGACAACAGCATGAAAGATGAATTATATCAGGGCAAAATCAAACAGTACGACCCTGCAAAAGGTTTTGGTTTTATTGGTTCAGCTGAGGGAGATGTGTTCTTCCATATTTCAGACTTTCCTGCGGCAGAAGGCGAGCCAAAACGCAATGAACGTGTGAAATTTAATGTGGTAGAAAATGGCGATAAGTATAAAGCCATTAAGATTGAACGTGTTGAGGATACTTCAAAGAAAGCTAAAAAATCTAAGGTCGCTGCACATAACCAGTCAATTACTTCCGCATTACTATCAAATCTCAAGCGTTAATTAACCGTGAATTTGACTAAATGAAGAGGCATTTTCGCCTCTTTTTTATCTAAAAATTCATGAACTATAGTCTTACATCAGTTTTTGTAACTTAAAGCTTGTACTTCGTTACGCAAACAATAAAACGTCTACCAAAGCGCTACAATCATCTCTATTCCTTCTCACTTAAAATACTATCTGTTGATTTATAGGGATAAATGTCATGTTTAGGAATGGAAAAATTAAAACTTATGATTCCGAACGTGGTACAGGCAGCATTGAGTTAGCAGATGACGCTCAAGAACTAAGTTTTAGACTACAGGACTTACCTTCACCTGAAATTGATCCTCAAATTGGAGAACTGCTTAAATTTAGAATGATTCCTCATCAGGAAACCATAATATTGGACAATATGGTACGCCTAGATGTCAAAGTACAGGACGAGTTTGTAGCGGAAGTTGTGGCATTACCATCTTTGGCACCCACAATATCTGTTCCGTTAAAGCGTTCAATTCTTTTTAGCCCAACGCTATGGTTGGCACTGGTATCCGCAGTTGGTTTTATAATTTTGGGTGAAGTATAAATTTAAACCAGAAATTTTTAATTTTCTATTTTTAACTCGGTATTTCTCTATTCTTCAATTTAAAAAAGCGCCTATAAGTGCTTTTTTGGTTTTTCTATTAAAGAATTTCATAAAAGCTTTTTGATGTATTTTTTATTACAATTATTAAAAATATCAAAGACAAGAGTGAATTATGTTTCAAGAGGGGAAAATCAAAACCTATCACGAAGCACGTGGTTTTGGTTTTATTCAAATCGAAGGGGAATCTAAAGACTTATTTTTTCACATTAAAGACTTTCCCAATCAAAATATTCCACTAAAAATTGGGGAAAAATTAAAGTTTTTAATGGTTGAAGATAATGGAAAGTTTAAGGCAGACCATATTATCCGGCTGGATATTAAATCAAAATTGGCTAGATATTAAATCAAAATTGGCTATTAAGCAGAATAATGATTTATATGAAGATCCTGAAGTACATGTTTCTCCACGTTATGAAAAGACAAAATCATCAACTCGATCCAAACTAATCACAATATCGGGACTAATTATTATTGCGATTCTTGTTGGGCTTGTTTATAACAAATACCAAAGCTACCAAGTTCAAAAACAGCAGAAGCTTGAACAACTGATGGTAGAGCAGCAACGAATCGTAGTTGAGCAGCGAGCGGCACAAGGTGATTTAGCTATGGAGGGATTATCTGAGCAGGGTAGGCAGAATCTAGAAAATCGTGGTGCTGAGTTACCAAGCCAAAGTTACTCTATTAATCCGAAAACTTCAGAGACGGCTTCGCAATCTATATCTCAATTCAAATGTGATGGAAGAGAACATTGTAGCCAGATGGGTTCTTACGAAGAGGCTTTATTTTTTATCCGGAACTGTCCAAATACTAAAATGGATGGTGACAGCGATGGCATCCCGTGTGAAAGCCAATTTTAAGATAGAATAAAAAGCACCTTAAGGTGCTTTTTGATTGAAAACAAATTTAGGCTTCACAGAAATTCATAAAGGCTCTCAGGCCTGGCCCCTGATATTTCTGGCGATGTACCAGCATAAACAATGGACGCGTTAAAGACCAGAACGGAGTATTGAGAATCACCAGTTGACCTTTCTCGCGTAAAGGCTCAATCGCAAGTTTGGAAATACAGGACATGCCGATTCCGCCGGCTACGATTTTCAAAATTGCTTCATTATGGCCAAGTGTCAGACGGATATTGGCATCCGGCACATCTTTCAAAATGGCATTATCAAAGACTTCGCGAGTACCTGAACCTTCTTCGCGCAGAATCCACTCTACAGATTTGAAATCTTCCGCGGTCAGCTCACGGTTCAATTGCGCTAGGGGATGATCCGGTGCACAGCACACCGCCAGCTCATCATCGCGCCAATGGATACATTGCAGTTGTGGCAGATGACAGGAGCCTTCGATCAAGGCCAGATCCAGCTGGAACTGATTCACCGCTTCAATCATTTGACGGGTATTACCAACTTGCAGCTGTAAATGCGCTTGAGGCTGAATTTTTAGAAAATCGGCCATCAGGTCAGGAATCAGGTAATCTGAAATGGTCAGGGTTGCACCTAAACGTAAATCGATACTTTGAAGCTCACCTTTCGCAACCTGTTCAAAAGATTCGCATCGACCTAAAATTTCCAGCGCTTGAGGGAGAAGAAAGCGCCCCAAGTCATTGAGCTGTAAACGTTTGCCTAGACGGTCAAATAATGGAGCACCCAGACCATCTTCCAGATCTGCTAAAGCCATACTAGCCGCACTTTGAGTAAGTTTGACGGCATCGCTAGCCTTCGTTACGGTACCCTCTTGTGCCACTGCTACAAAAACAGCCAATTGGCGTAAAGTCATGCGCATGAGTAGAGCCTTAACATTTAAAAAATATTAATAAATTATATTGCCATGCTACCATGAGCACAGTCTTTCATGCCACGTTGAAATCATGTCAATTGAAAAATTTAGCCTAGAAAAAGTTTTATCTGTACACCGCTGGACCAATACATTATTCAGTTTCACCATGACACGCCCGGCACACTTCAAATTCACTGCGGGGCAATTTGCGCGTATTGGCCTGCAAGTGGGAGATGAACTGGTGGTTCGTGCCTATTCGGTGGTGTCATCTCCTTTTGATGAAACTCTGGAGTTTTTTTCGATTGTGGTTCCAGAAGGTAAATTTACCTCCAATTTACAGCACCTTAAAGTAGGGGATGAGCTGTTTCTGGAAAAAATTCCGTATGGTTATCTGACGCTGGCCCGTTATCAGTTGCCCTTGCCCAAAGACTTGTGGTTACTGGGCACTGGAACTGGTCTGGCACCGTTTCTGTGCATGTTGCAAGACTTTGAAACCTGGAGCAAATACGAAAAAATCAATCTGGTATATAGCGTGCGTAGCCGGGCTGAACTCGCTTATGTGGAACGGATTCAGGAAATTGCCGAAACCTTTGGCGAAGGACATAGCGGATTTAAATTTATTCCGATTATTACCCGTGAGCCTGATGCACCTTTGCACGA
>SMFC01000106.1_pt1 | contig 25036 bp, 11 predicted proteins | sample 2456331 | NCBI WGS metagenome assembly SMFC01 (sample SAMN10132608, study PRJNA489261) | soil metagenome | isolation source: day120 control-loamy sand soil ammended | place: USA
AAATCTGGAGAAAAAAAAATAAGGAAAAAAATCTTTATAATTTTATCCAAAAAATCAGAATTTGTTAATAAAGTAACAGGAGACCTGTGGCAAAGATCATGAAAAAACTGTGTATTTGAGGAAGATATCTTATATAAAGAAAATACATTATTAAATTTAAAAAAATGTGTATTAATATACAAAAAAAGATCATGAAACATTGTTGAAACATAAGGGAATTCTTTAATATTTACAACAACGAACTCGAAAAAACGTTTAATAAATACTGTGTTTGAAAAAAAAAAATTTAAAAAATATTCACGGAAATATGAAATAATAGAATTACGCATTTGAACCTTACCAATCATTTTACGATATCTGATTCTTAGAACCTTTTTCAAAGATTTTCTATAAAATTTATATATCTCATCTTTATAACCATTCAAAATTGCGGCTCTTAAAATAGAAAAAAAAGAAAAATAAGTAAAAGCAGAACTATTGTTAGCAAAAATCGGATAAGTAACACCTGAAAATTTATCATCAGAGCGCACCAAAGCTATAGTCGGAATACCTAATCGAAAATTTTCAAAAAATGCCGACGAACCGCGTTCAATATTTAATAAACAAGAAACATTTGGCGGTCTATGTATGTAACGCATTCCAGAATATTGATGTTCAGAGAAACGAAAATGTCGGGATATCCCAGTAAAGACTGCCGGATAAAAATTTTTAAAATTTGTAAGAAGTCCTGCTATCCATTTTCTATTTATATAATATTGTCTAGAAGTAACTCCAATAAGTTGAACGAAATTACGAGTACTTTCCAAACTGTCAAAAAATAAAATTTTACCACGACGTGAAACAATATATGTTAAAAAATATATGGCTAATTTTAAATTGTATAAACTATAAGATAAATTCATAATAAAAATATCGAAACGTTTAGCAAAAATGTAATTAAAATTCAATTTTTCAAAACGACTTAATTTAGAACCAATATGAAAATCAGCTTCAACGAGTTGTTCATAACTTAAGTCAATCAATGAAAAATCCTCAAAAGCACTAAAACCTTTATAAACTGTTGTCATTTAAAAAATAAAAAATTCATTTTAAAATTAATAATAATTATTTAATAAAACTATGTGTTGCGGAGAATAGGATTCGAACCTACGAAGCACGTTAATGCTGCAGATTTACAGTCTGATGCCATTGTCCACTCGGCCATCCCCGATATATAATAAATTTATAATAGTACGTATAATAATCCGTTTTAGATTGGACTCGAACCAACAACCTCCTGATTAACAGTCAGTTGCTCTACCTATTGAGCTACTAAATTGTATATAATTACAGTTACACGAAACTAAAAAATAAAATAAAAAACAAGAAATACTTTAAAAAAATTTATAACTCCAACATATAAAATTTGAAAAAACTCAGTCGCGTAAAAAAAAACAAAAAAATTAAATAAAAATAAAAAAGATAATAAAAATGAAAAATCGGATGTTAAAGGTTTGTAAAAAAAAATATTATTGTATTTATTAAAAAGAACTAATCTTATCAGACGTAAATAAATAACGGCAGAAAAAATACTACTTAAGATGCTTAGATATAAGAAAAAAAAAAATTCGGAACCTAACGCATTAAAAAATAAATAAAATTTAGCAACAAATCCAGCCAGAGGAGGAAGTCCTAGTAAAGAAAATAAATTTAGAACCATAATAATAGCAAGAGGAAAACTAAAATTTAAAAGACCCATCAATTCAAAAATATTTTTTAACTTAAAATTATTATGATAATACCGTAAACCTAAAATAACAGAAAAAATACCAGCAACTGTAAAAATATACACAAAAAAAAATAAAAAAGAGGAGGTCAATGCTTCTACTTGTGCACAAGAAAGAACCATTAATAAATAACCTATATTAGAAATCGAACTATAAGCTAATAGTCTCTTCAACTTAATTTGGAAAATACTAGCCAAAGATCCTATCAATAAAGAGAAAAAACCACAAAAAAAAAAAATAAATTTGAAATATATTTCAAAAGAAGAAAACACCAATAATACCAAACGAGTAAATAATGCCAAAAAAACAATTTTTGGAGTTAGCGAAAAAAAAAAAGTTACTATAGTTGGAGATCCTTGATAGACATCTGGAGCCCACATATGAAACGGAGCTGCGGTAAATTTAAACATTAAAGAAGAAAAAAAAAAAAGCAGACCTAATTTAAACAAATAATCATTACGAAAAATTATATTAAATTGAAAAAGCATATCTAATTCAGTAAAATTCAAAGTGCCTGAAAAACCATAAAGTAAAGAAGCCCCAAAAAGTAAAAGACCCGAAGAAAAAGTACCTAAAATAAAATACTTTAATCCTGCCTCAATGGAAAATAAAGAATTTTGTTTAAATGACGCTAAAACATATAAAGCTAAACTTTGGAATTCTACAGTTATATATAAAGATAAAAAATCATTGGAAGATAGGAGAAAAAACATACCTAATAAACTTAAAACAAATAGAATAAAATATTCAAATGATTTTAAAATTGACTCAGATTTTAAATAAGAATTAGAAAGAAAAATCAAAAAGAACATAGAAACTAAGGAAATAGCCTTTGTAATTAAAATAAAATTATCACTAAAAAATGTGAAATCAAAAAAAAAAAAACGCTTATCAAATAAAGCAAAAATTAAAAAAAATAAAATTAAAAATAAAAAGAAGAAAAACCCAACAATTTGTTTATTTAACACAAATAAAAACGAATCTTTCAATCCTACATTAAAAAAATTTCTTAATTTCTTATGAATCCCCTTTCCCATTATAATTAAAATTAAAAAAATTATATTAAAAAAAAAAAAAAATTCAATATTAAAAAAAGGAATAAAAGAATACATATAACAATAATATTTATAATCAACTAAAATTTAAAACGATAACGATAAGATAGCAACAAATTTTTTGAAAAAATTGAAATATCAGAAGACATTTGTGTTGTTTTAAATCTAAATTTCTTTTTTATCGCAGCTTTCTCCCGTTCAACATCCATAACATTTGACACATTGACTTCTTTTATATGTTCAGATTCTTTTATATCATCATTTATATCCAACCCATCTTCTTTAGAATCATCAAAATAAGGCAGTGTAGAAGCCGTATAATGCATTTGTACACTAACCTTAGCCGCTTGTTTATGATCTTCTTTAGATAGTAAATCACTTACAATTGTTTGACCATATTTATCACGTAAAACAGCTACTTTTGCTGCAAAAGTGACACTTTCATAAAAATCAAGATCATTAGTTATAACAAAATAAAAATATTCAAGAACTTTATATAAATCTAACACCCTTAAATCTGGATACTTCTTATAAAAAACTAAATCATACTCATTAACAAATGTAAAATTCTTTTTAGAATTAGCACGTACATATTCTGAAGTAAATGGTTTTCTCAGAAACCTCTTATAATCGCGCTTTGTTTTTCTCTTCTTCTTTGACTTATCTAATTGTTTTTGCTTTTTAGATTTTTTATCACCCACAGAATCTGGATTATTTTTTGACAAATTATTAACTTTTTCGTTATCTACATCTAACTGAGCTTCTTTCTCCTTATCCGAACTCTTATCACCCAATAAAATAAACAAATAAGAATCTAACAATTTACTAAAACTAAAATCTGACTGCTTTCTGTCAAGAACCGAAAAATCCTTATAATTAAAAAAAGTTTGCCGAATATAAGAACTTGGATTATTCGCCCAATATCCCAATGAATAAAAAAAATAAAAACATTTATAATAGATCCTTTTTATAAAAAAAGACTGACCTACAATTAACGAATTTAAAAATGAAATAAAATAATTAGCATGATATAAATAAAATGGAAATGAAAACCAAAAAAAATTTAAAAAACGAGAATTCCCTCTGAATTCTTTAATATTCGATTTTATCAAAGGTACTTCACGTCTATTGTTAAAAGTTTTGGAAGAACGTAAAACTTTTAACAAAACTAAATCATTTAAAAGATTTTCATTTTGAGGAACTGCCGAGATGGCAGATTCTAATCTTTGACTTTTCACCTTAATTGAACTACGCGAATTCAAAAGATGTAAATTCCTGGTTTTAAACCGTTTACTTATTAATAATCTTTTTTTTCGCTTAAGATGCAAAGACTCAAAAGATAGCCCCACAGATTTAAAAAATTTTTTATAGAATTTAAATAATTGAATTGAATTATCTCCACCACTATTAGACAAATCAGATTTGTTTAAATGCTGTTTTGACCTAAGTTTATCTAATTCTTTAGCGAAATTAAAAACAGACCTATTCCTTGATTTTCGAAAATATTTTTTTGTATCTCTATCTTTTTTTAAATTATTCAAATCAAGAGAAAACATCAATATCTTGAACTTTCAACGGAATACTCATACTATCTGATTGTATTATTTTAGAATCTAAATAAAAAATATTTGACGAAATCCAAAGATCTTCATCTTCTATAGCCAAAAAATCCTTAGAAAAAAGAATCAAACCAGCAAAAGGAGTTCTAAAAATTTTATCAAAAAAAATAAATACAAAAAAATTCACCAAAAAATAAAAATTTAAAAGAAGAAATAAAAAAAATTAAAAAACCAAAATATAGATATAGAGCAAAGTTTATTAAAAAATCAAATAAAAATAAATAACAGAAAAAATAAAAATCATAAAAAATTGAAAATAAATAGTATGTTGACTCATCAGGCAACAATAGTAAATTAGATATCAGAAAGAATGAGCTATTATTCTTAATAGTGAAACAAAATTTTAAAGAAATTAAAAACCGGGAAAAATAACCATCTAAATTCAAATTTCGAATTTTAAAAAAAATATAACTTAATATTAACAGGAAAAAGCGAAAAAGCAAAAAAAAGATAAACTTACAGAAAAAAATAAAATTATAGAACATAAACTAAATAATGTATAAATGTGTATAAAAATAAGAATAGAAAACAAAAAAGGAAAGAGATAAAAATAAAAAATAAAAATAAAAATAAATAAACATGCAAAATATAGAAAAATGAATATAATGGCGAAGATTCTATACGACCTACAGGATTTTCGCTTTTAAATTCTGATACAAGATCATATTTATCATTTAAGTTTGGTTCATTTGGATTATCACCACCAACAAAATTAATATCGTCATCATCAATAGTTTCTTTTATAAGAAAAAAATTATAATTAAAAAAATTAAAATCAACAGCATCTGTTGAAGCTTTATTTACCCAAAATTTAAAATTATCAATCAAAGTTGGCTGTTCCTCAAAAAATTTATCTAACAATTTCACATCATTTGTATCATACTCATTAAACATATTATACTCGTATTTTACTACATACTGAAATAATGACCAAAGTTCTTGTAATCTATTCAATCTGGGATTTAAAGTAACATTATGGGGATCCTTAGAAAATGATAATATCCGAGAAACTTCATCCGGGGTATAGGAACAAAAAATTAAAAATTCCTCAAAAGTTGTTGGTAATTTTGCATTCCTTGAAAAAGTAAAATAACCTGTTTGCGGTACATTATAATTTAAATTCCTTATAGAATATATTTTCGAAAACGCATTTACATAAGTATTATTAAATTTACCAGGAAATTCCATAATATAATGTAATTGATCCGGTTCCGTACCATATTTGCGAGACATCATTTCAGTATGTAAAATAGATCCTGGCTTACGATAAAAATGAACATTCTCATCTTCAGGCAACATACGTTGTTTCCGTAGATCACGATTTATAAACGAATTAAACTCAGAACCTGGGTCAACAAACAACTTACCAAACTCATCTCCAAAATCATCAACAGTATAATTAACAGAATAAAAAAAAGGTTTGTTGTCTTGAAAAACCTTAGTAAAATCACCAAATTTAAAAGAACTTAAAAATTGCGAAAAGGTTATCTTGCGCTTCAAAACTAATAACAATTTTTTGTATAATACATAAAATGACGAAGATTCTTTTTTCACAACAGAATTCGTTTCTAAAATAACAGGGTCTTGATTTAATCCTATATCAGATTTAGAAGAAATATCAGAATCCAACTGCTTTAAATTATCAGAGGATTGCAGTATATATGAAGGAGTCACAAAGTTTACAGATCGAATTTTTGCAATACTTCCTTTTAAAATAGATGTTGTAACAGGTTTTGAAAAAATAACATCACTTTTGTTAACATTATCATAAACGGACAAGTCTAGCTCTGGTTCATCAAATTCAACTAGATTTTTTCTATTCTTTAAAACATGTTTTTTTCGCAAATATTTCACATCTTGTAAAGAAAAAAGATGATCATGAGATAACTGAATACGATTAGAATGATGTAATTCATGTAATCTATTCAATGCTTCAGTCTTAATCTCAGTCCATGCCGAATCAAACCAACCATTATAACTATTCAATTTTAAATCAGAAAACCTCCACACATAAGGCACAAGGAACGGAGATCTCTGGTGTAAACGCTGCATATTAAAAGATAATGATCGCATAATCAAAATAACCGAAAAAATCAAAAAATAATAAGGATAATATTCGATATTAAAAATTAAAAATTTTAGACTGAACAACCAAGAAAATCTCAAATATTCCTTAAATAACCCAAAATGGAAAAAAATCTGAAAAACAGGTCTTTTTTTTGTATAATAAAAAAAATCAACATTCGTTCCAAAACTGAAAAAATTATAAAAAAAAGAAAAATCAAACATATATAAATAATTAAAAAGACTCAAAACACTAAAAAAACAAAAAAGATAAAAATCTAATATTATTATTAATAAATAAAAAGGATTACATTTAAAAAAAAATCTCTCCAATAAAAAATAAATATCACTAAATCTAGACTCAATGAGAAAACCATTTTGCCCAGAATTCTTTGGATAAAAAAATTCAAAATAGTCAAAAAACTTCAATTTAGTAAATTCGGAAGCCAATAAATAAGTTTTCTTATGCATATTTAAATCTTCAGAGAGTTTAAATGATACATTATTTTTACGGAATAAAAATAATTCAAAATCACGTTCAAAAGACAAATCACGAAATAATAGTCCTAAATTGTAACGTTGTTTGAACGCATTAAAGTCAAAAGCAATTTTCAAGTTTGGACTATAATAAGATCTATTCCTATACGAACTAAAATTATTTAGCGAACCTATTGTTAAAAAAAAATTATTTAAAAAATTATTTTTAAACAAAATATAATTATCGGATCTAACAAACTTCAAAAATGCATTATTAGGTCTCAATAACAATGTATTTAAAAAAAAGGCTTTGCGATTAGGATTTGCCATATCAGCAAAATAATTTGCGTCCTTCAATAAAATATTGGCACTACGTTTTCGACCAAAAAAAGGTCTATAATCATGTGGATGATGTTGTCGAAGATACTCTAAAGATAAACCATCTTCAAAAGCTTCATAACTAGGGCGTGGGAGTAACACAGAACCATCCAGAGATTTGGTATAACTACCAAATGAACTTTTTCCAAATGATTTATCAAATAGTAGCATAAACCTCGAACCCAATTGATTATGACTCTCTCGCAAATCCTCCTTTAAATATCTATTTGGTACTAAAGATTCGAAATTGAACCTAGAACTAGGTTTCCTAAAAGTAGGTTTTTTGTAACTTATGGTTGACAACAGTTTCTTATAAGGATGCTTCTTTTTATGATTTAATTTTCTATTTTTAGAGCTATAATTATAAGTATCCATAAATTCAGGATAATCCTTTGGATGTCTACTTATATTATGCAAAATATTACCTTTTAATCCTTTAGAGGAATTATGTGATCTCGCAAAATCCAGCATTTGACTGCGACGCTTTATCTCTTTATACGAACTTTCTGAGCGCACAAGATCGTTGTCAGATGCTAAACCAATAGAAAATGAAATATAAGGATGGCGATCAAAATAATTATCGAAACTTGTATGCGATTTTATACAAAAATTATACGAGGACACACCACGCGATGGCATATATTTTGAAAACACAAAGTTTTTTGAAAACTTGGTTACAAAAGGTTTAAAAGAAGGCCGCACACGTGAAAACAAATCAAATTTCAACCAAATAGAAGGATTTAAAGAACGTTCTTTATGCTTTTTAATATTGTATAAAGTATGTATTCCAAAAATCCTTGACACCTTATATCTAGAATAACCAAGACGGCTTAAAAAATTGTATGGTTTATATTTATCATAGGCAACCTGCGGAACATGTCCACCATATCTAGGAAAAAACCATGGAGGTCTCATGGCATAATACTTAATCCTACTAGTATTACTAAGTTCAAACAAAAAAAAATCCTCTTTAAGCCAACGTCGAAAACCAAATGGTTTTTCAGAAAAAAGTAAAAATATTGATGATAAAAACTGTTGTTTCACCCTAGAAAAAATACTTTTATTAATCGCAGGATCTTCCTGTTTATTCCTAGAAAAAAATTCAGGAATTTGTAAAGACGATAATTTATTCGTAGGCATTAAAAATTTGCTATTTTTTAAAAATTTTTTATAATTTACCGAAGGATTATAAAAACTTTTTAAAAAATATGAATTATCATTCTTGTCAAATAAAAATGAATATAAAAATGGATGTATTTTTCTATTAACATATTTAAAAATCTTACGATCTAACTCCGAATAGCCCGGATCAACAAAATTTTCATTCACATATTTAAAATAATTAAAGAATAACAAATTAAATTCCTTTGACGAAATATTTAAAGGTACCTTACGTCGGGAATCTAATTCAAATCTAGGAATTTGCGAAACAATTAAATGCTGTAAAGCCCTTAATTTCAAAGAAAAAGGAATTTGCCCTTGATACAAATCAAAAAAAGAACTCAACTTGTACTGACGATATCCTACAACATCATTATAACCAAACCTGTGTAAAGATGTTCGCCAATCAAATCGATAATAATAGTTATACCTAAAAGGAGCCCAAACATTATGGCGCAGCGCAAAACGACGATTATTAACCAATGAAGCTAAATTTACACGTTTATGGAAATCAGATAAAACAGACAAATGCTTTAATTTTAAAGCATTATAAAAACCAGAGACAGCATTTGAAGATAAATTTACATCTCCTTTCCTGAAAAACTGGATTAACTCCCTTCGATACTCAGGATTTGCTCTTATTTTATAATTCAATAGTTTTAATTTAAATGGTAGGGTAGTATCATGACCAACAATGGTTGATGAATCAACCATTAAAGTAGAAAAAAAACTTGAAATATGATTAGGATAAACATTATAGACACGACGCAAAGATGACAAAGGTAACCTCTTATGTCTACGTTTAACAATATTTTTAAACGTAAGATTGTGTGCGCGCTCATATTCAATAAATGGCGAAATAGGCGAAAAGAGTCTAAAGGATAAATAATGCCAAGTTTTCCTATAATCTGCACCTACATAAAACTCATTATAAAAAAAATTCCTATCAAAAAGATCATTATTTTGCCTGATAAGATTATTATCTAAAAGAATTTCAGGGGAAAAAGAACGTCCACTATAAAAATCAGGGTATTGATAATTAAAATTAAAAAATGAGGAACCTTTTGCATAAAAATTCAAACCAGGAATGTATTGACCTATTAAACCCATGGGGTTATTCCAACCGCCCGAAGAATGACCAGTAAATGCAATTTGAGATAAAATCCTTTTTGAAGTCTGTTTATAATAAAAATCCTCAAAAAAAATAAAATCCGAGCTAACAACAGAATCATGCTTAAATCTGCTTACTTGAGGATTATGCAGTAATCGAATATAAAAAAAATCACTATTAAAAAAAATCGTGATAGACTCCTGTCGAAGAGAATACAAATAATGCAAAATAAAATTTAAATTTAAAACCGAAAAACAAGTTTGTAAAATTTTTAATAAAGAATAAATATTTTTAACAAATTTTAAAATAAAAGATGATTGCCTTGAATAGTTGATGTGCTTGTGTATAAATGAATTTAAATTCATCATATTGGTTATTCGCAAAAAGATTCAAAAAAGAATTATCCACAGCTAAGCTTAATCTCGGATTTTGAGTAAACCATTTTGAATAAATATATGGTATATGCATAAGAACTCTATTATATTTTCGAACAAACCGTTTTACATTAGGAGCATAATACATCTTACGATGTTTTTTTATTTTACCAGCAAGTTTATGACGTCTTTGTCTTCCTTGATCGTACATAAAAAAATTCGATCGAGAAGATTTATTAATCCCACCTAAATTTGTTTTAGGTAATCCATCTTTATAAAAACCCAACTTTCGTTTCCCAACTCGTGTAGAACCAAGATATCTTGGGCTATCCCTATGATACTTAGGATTTGTAATTGAATTTAAAGAAGCCTTATGCTGAGGATAACGAAATCCAACGGAACCTCCTATTCTTTTACGGTCTAAAATGTGAGGGACTTTACTATCATGTCTTTGTGCAGAATATAATAACTTATTTCTCCGTTTAAAATAATCCAAATTTTTTAAATTTGGTTTTTTAATATCATGTTCCATTTTTTGAATTAATGTTGTTGGAATAAATTTCTTTCTTTTTTCCGCTCTAAAATTCCAAGATGGATTGGCAGAAGAATAACTTTGAAAAATATTTCGTAATTTACTAGGTTTTCTTGTATTTATAAAAGAACCCCCTTGTTTAGTATTACCCCCTATTTGTGGTATCATATATTTAAGATGTTTACTTGATTTTTGATGCTTTCTTGACAAATCTTTGAAATACTCATCAATTTGACTCCTTAAAGATAATTTTTGTAATTTTCCCAAATTAACATTATTTTCTGCATACTTTTTCATTTTAGGCTTAGTTTGATCTACATTTTTTAAAAATTCTTCAACATAAGAGAAATCTTTAGGATAATTTTTAAGATTGCTAAATGGGACATTTGCTGATTTCGCAATAGGTTTTCGAAATAAAGACTCTGCATCAACAGAAAACCTGAACGGAAAATCAAAAAGACGATAACGTTTAAATTTATCAAAACGATAATTTTTACGTTTTATGCTCTTTTTAGATTGCTTCTTATGCCATTTTTCTACATCCCCATCAGTACGCAAAATACTATTATAATTATAAGCACGCATAATTTTTTGTCGTATGGAAGCTAACTTATCATTTGATAAAGGATCAAAACCTTGAACCATATCCACAAAATTAACAGAAGAGTAAGAATTTTTAGAATCTAACGAATTATTCATACTTAAAACTGATCGGCTTAAAAAATTTTGTAAAACAGGTTCATTAAGATTAGATGCGAAATTAGAAATATGCCTTAATCTTCTCGGACTATTTTTAAATCGAAAAGATCCATAAGATTTTGACATATTATTTAAAAGTCTTTTTGTCACACGACTTTTTACAAAATCCGGAGATTGGTAATATCGTTTAAAACTTGCACGATTTTTAAAAGATGTCTGTATCCAATGAGGTGAAATACCTCTAAAACGCTGTCTATGATGCTCCTTTCTATATTTTTCATATTCACGATAAGTAAAAATTTTATCAAGACTTTGCGACACACCTTTAGGCCTATTATGTCGACCAGAACCATCAATTGATTTAGCATTAAACTCTAAATTTGCAATAAAATTATCAAAATCTAAGACGTAGTTACTAGCATGCATCGTAAAATAACTTTGTGGATTAAAATTAATCATATTATTAATTTTATACAAAAAAGACAAATGTTCCAAAGAAAAAAAAAAGGAATTAAAGGTAACAATATATTTCAAAAACTTATAATCTAAATTTCTAAACAAGAAAATGTCTGTTAAAAAATTAGGATTCAAAAATCTATTTTGTAATCGAACCACAAAACTATTATCTTCAGAGGATAAAAAAAAAAATCTAGAACAAACATGATTAAAGAAACCCAAAAAATCAGAACTTTGATCTATTTTACGTTTAAAAATAAAGCGTGATCTATCACCACTTAAAAAAAATTCAAAATTATTAAAAAAAGCATAAGTAAAAAATAACGGATTCGAAAACAACGAACTTTTGTCAAAAATGATAAAAGAAGTCATATACTTGAAATCAACAAAAAAACCAAAACTCAACGAATTGAAAAGAAAAACAAAAAAATTTTCAGATAATAAATGCCTAAAAGAGAAAAAATACTGTACGGGATAATAGTACCAATGCAATTTTGATCTAAAAGAACCAAAAAAATATCGCGTACGGAAGGTATCCTGTTCGTAATTATTAAAAAAATAATAATCATTTTGAAATGAATTTAAGACTGAATAATTACTTAAAAATTTATTTAATAAACCCATTTCCTTATCTTTTTTGTTAATGTATATCATGGATTTGGTTGTTTGATCTGTAAATAAAGAAGAATTTTGGAAAAAATAATTAAAAAATTCAAAAGAAAAGAAGCGCAATTTCACGTCTAAAAAATTTAGAAACCCCGAAAAAAAATTATAAGAATAGTAGTATGGAAGATAAATTGACTCTATTAAACCATTATTCGAACGCTTTATGGTATAAAACCTTAAAATTTTTAAAAAAGATTGAAAGTCTTGTAAAGAATTGGCCAAGGCACGCACCCCGGATTGAAAATCACTCTGGGTTACAAAGAGATAAGTAAGAGGTGTTATACCAACAAGCAGGTTCGGAAAAAATTCTTCCTCTACTCCGCGCCCATAAGCCAAAAAAGACTTAGCACGTCTTGGTATTCTATACGACCTACTATCTGGGCAGGTCTTTGTCATATTCTCTTGTGTGATATTGATATCAGTCTTTTTTGCATTCAACAAATTGAAAAAATCATGAAAAAAAATAAATTTTTTAAACGCTTTAAAATTGAGATATTGGTTATTTAAAACAACAATAGAATTATTCTTAAACTGTGTAGGTGAATAATATGAAACCAATGAACCAAAGAAAGGATGATAAACAAATGTGGTTAATTCTGGATTATATTTGTTTTCAAAAAAATTGCTTATCAAAATATTATATCTTAAATTCTGAGTCAAATATTGTATATTCGATCTCCTTTGAATTAAGGACTTGTGACCAAGCAAAAAAGACCAAAAAATTCTAAAACTAGAATTATATTGTAAATCAGATTTATGAAATAAAGGAAGTGACATTAAATAAATTTTTAAGAATGAAGTTTTTAAATTCTTAAAATCATCTAATTTATTCCGAAAAAAAAGCATATGAAAAAACCTCAGAGCCCTTCATATTTAAAAAAGCATTACCATATATCGCGTTATTTAAGGAAATTCTTGAAGGCGTACGCTCTCTAAAAGGTTTCAATGTAGTATTTAATTTTGTATTAAACGCAGGCCTCACACTAACATTCTGTGTAGCAATCACAAATTTCATCCAAGATTGACCCTGGTGCCAGCGTGTAGAATTAACTTTAGGTCCGCCAAAACGACGAAATATATAAGGATACAATAATGCTTTAATTCTTCTGTCATAAGCACCCTGGTTTGAAATAATGTTCAAAACTTTTTCTTTTTTCCAGGAATCTAAATCAACTAAGACATTCGAATTTTTGCGTGTATAAAATTTACCGAAAGCCCTTTGAACATCTAAATTATAAGAGCCACCAAGTTGATTCAGAATTTTAGAAAACATCCCTGGTTTCATATGTTCATTTAAAGATATTCGGTTGCGGATATCTTGTAACTCGTAATTTTTTGAAAGCCAAAAATCTTTGTCTTTTAAAATCCTTTTTTTTTTACTACCTAATTCAAAAAAATTATCAAAGCCATAATAAATATCAGAAAAAGTATTACGTACATTTGAAAAAAAAGAATCACTAAATCCAATTCCATAATTTAAATTTAAATTTGTCGATACATTAAGTTTCTGCAAGTGAGGATAAAATCCATGCAATACTTTTTTACCTTTTTTCGAAAAAAAAGAATAATTAGGAGTGTTCAATATAAAAGGACGATTAATAACATAAGCATAAAAGGAAGGCAAACCCCTTCTTTTACCGGTCACACTTATAGAACGGGAAACTCTAGGATATGGAAATTTTAAACGCTTTAAGGGATTTACATGTAATTCGTCAATAACTTTTTTAGGAAAAAAAACAGAAAAACGTAAAGAGTCATTTTTTAGACGACTTACAAATATTTGATTCCGATATTCAAAGGGAGCAAAAAAACCCATTAAAGAAGGCACATCTTCCTTATATAATAAAGGACCTAAATATTTTATATAATTTGAAAATTTCCAATCTCTTATATAAGGAGATTGCATAGCTTTCCATCTCCTAAGATCAATAATATATTGAAAAAACCGAAAATCATATTGTGTAAAAGAAGGAACAAACAAATCTTGTAAAATATTATCACTTGTTTCATTACCTACTCTTTGTCGCTCATTTAGTATTGAAAAAAAAAAAGAATTAAAAGACTCTATTTGTTTTGGAATAGCATTTTCTAAAGGTTCATTAATATTATTATTAATCATTTTTTTCTCATTAAAAAATGAATTATTAAATCCTTGAATATATTTCAAAAAATTATATTTGTGAAAAAAAAGATGTATAATAAAATTCCGAGATTGCACATAATTCCACTGATAGATCTGTGCAGCTTGTTGCCACCTAAAAAGGTTCATTTGATAGAATTTTAATAATGATGTAAAGTAAAATTTTTTGTTTGAATGTTGATGAATAGCTCTAAAAGAATCAAAACGTTTATAAGTAGATGTTGGATGCAATAACCATTTAAATTTATATTGCAACCAAGGTATATAATTATAAAAAAATTGTCCAATCTTAGGTGTTTCAAGAGTTGGTGAACCTATGAATAATTTATAAGATTGTGGACCATTTATAGGATTAAAAGATGCTAAACAAAATTTTAAACCATTACCATCAGTTTTAAAAGATCTATTGAAAAAAAAATGATAATAATCATTCCAGATAACATTATTAAAATTAAACCAATTTTGAATTCGCGTATCTAGTAAATAACACGAACCCTTAGAATACTTAAAATTTCTAATTTTTTCATAAGGATCCAATCTCAAATACTTATAATTAAAAATATGGTAAAATTCATAAAAAAAATCTAATAGAAGAATTTTTTCTTTTAAACGTAATTCAGAAATCATAGGATATAGAAAATCTAAATTATAACGTAGACCACCATTCAAAGGATGTTTAAACCTAGCATTGTACGTAGGCAAGCTACGAAACTGATTTTTTTTTAAATAAAAGTCCATAAATGAATAAAAAAAATTGTGATTTTGCGAATAATAATAATCAAAATTAACAAACTTAAAAGGAGCTTGCACGCCAGAAAGCTTACCAAATCCAGAAAAAATAAGACCAAAAGGGTATAGAAGTCCCGAACTATGTTTTAAAGGATATTTTGAGATAGTCGATTTATGATAATCAATACGTTTAAAATAAAAAGAATTAATTTTTGAAAAAGTCGTAAAGGAAGATGTTGGACGTAGGAAATATTTAGGTTCGAAATTACTAAAAAAAGTCGAAACAAAATGATATTTTTTCAAAGACTGAAATGGATATCCGGGAATACTAGAAATTTTAATCCTTTTTTTCCTCAAACGTTGGTATCTAGGCGTCCTGACACTATTAGTACGATTACGAAAAAAACGTTTTTTGCGCTCATCAGCTTTACTAAGTAACTCAGAACTAGTATTACTAGACGATTTATTAAATAAAAAATTTTTTGACTTTTGCAAATTTTTATTTCTATTTTGAGAAAAATTATCCATAAAATTAGTTTCATTTGAAAATAGTGAACCATATAATTTATTAGGTTTTTTATCATGATCAGTTGAACTAATATCATTAATTAAATTTTGTTGATATAACGAATCATCTTTAGAAAAAATTTTACTAATCTCATTATTAAAAAAGGGAATAGTTTGATTCACATATGTTGTTGGAAAAATAGGTATAGGATTTTTAAAAAAAGCATTTCTAAGAACGTACGGGTTAATTATTTGCGATTGCAATTTTGATCTATTACCACTCGTTTTACTCAAAAATAAAATTTTTTTTGCATAATTTAAACTATCCATATCTGAAAAATGTTGAAAAGATGCAAATGGTCTAAAATAAGACTTCCTGTGTGGTTTTGAATTTCCAGGAAAATATGACCAAAAATTAAAATGCCGTCTAAAAAATAATCTCGAATTACGAAAATTTCTATCAGCTTTAGTTTGTAAAGGTAAATTTTCAGATAGTAATAATCGAAACTTTGCTTTTGAAGGCCTAAATAAATATGTTCGTATTCGTGTATTTTTTGCAGGGGCTGATTTTCTTAGTCCATGAGCCAAAATTTTCAATTTAGAACTATTTGAGGCTTTTCTATATCTCGAGGGTGTTGTGGTTGTCCATGCAAAGTATTTATCTTCAATACTATCATTTTCAATAGTCCTTAAATAATCTAAGTAACCATAACGAGAAGAACGTCGCCTTCCGGAAAGCATTTTAAGAGTAATTACAGGTTCTTTCTGGGTAGTAGAACCAAAACGAAGCGCAGGTTTAAATAACCGCCTATATAAACCTCCTGCATGACTATTTTTAAAACGCCAATCAAATCGAATAATTTGTTCCGAGGGTATTATTGGATCAGTTAATATTTGTAAATCTAGACGATAATTAAAACCATTCCAACCACGGTTATATAACTGTCCAATCGTATTTAATTGCAATAAATTTTTCCTAACAAAATTATATTTCCTAAAGTCCTGAATCAACTCACGCTGATAAATAAACCGCATATCTCTCGAGAAAAAAAAGGATTTACTAGATTCGCCAGAAAATTTATTCAATAAATTATCAAAAAACCACAAAAAAAAATTAGGTCGATTTAGATAAGGATCACCAATAAAATAAGGTTGCACAAGCGGGTACCTTTGAAGCAAAGGAGTGTAGTCACTAAAATAAAATACAGGAAATTTTATATCCAAATGCATAAAACTTTCCAAATAAAAAGAAAAATAGCCAACCGTCCCCAATAACGAAACTAAATCATAAAAGACTAAAAATAATCCTGCCAAAATTTGCGGATATCCAGGAGTCCCTATAAAAAATATGCGTGTGAAAAATAAATCAATAAACGAAACAATTTCAAACATAAAAAAAAGAGCACACCAGAGTATAAATATATTAAAAAAAAAATCCTTAAAAAAATTGTAGATCCATGATAATCTAGGAGGCTCAAAACGATCCTCATCCAATAGTTGAAGAAGATGTAAAATAAAAACAAGTATAACATAAAACCAAAATAATAACGAAAAAAAAAAAAAATTTGCCGAAGGAAAGGAAGTTAAATTCTCATAATAATAAACTAAAGGATATTTCAAAAAAAACATAATATTATCATAAGGATTTCCAAAAAAAAATGACATAACATATAAAAGAATAAATAATTCAATTATCGAATAAAAAATAAAACCCAAAATAAGAAAAGGATTAATAAAATAGAACTGTCCAGTAAACCAACCACCATTAGAAGGTATATCGGAAGAATATTCCCACTCTTCATCTTCTGCAGTATTGAAGTTAAAAAAACCAACTTTCGTATCAAAATCCATTAAATTTCTAATAGGTGCTTTATCTTTTATTAGATTAACACGTCTATGCACAACAATTTTATTTTTGCTAACTAAATCACCATTATAAATGACAGTATCATTACCATAAGGACCTACAGGATTATAATAACTATACATAATTGATTTTACCTCAGCGTTTATGTCAATATCTTTTAAAGCAAGTTCTTTTGAAAGTAAAAGTGCTTTATTCTTTAATAAAAACTCAACCTGTTTTAACGTATTCACTTGGTATTTTAATGTTTCTTCCGAAACATTAGATTTAGGCAAAGGTTTTCGATTTAAAAGTAGCCCCCCTCGAAAATTTTTTGGAATACGTTCTTTCTTACGAATTTTTGGATTAGATTTAAATACAACCTCTTCAGGATACTTTGACAAACGGTCTTCATCACCAAACATTTTTAAATAGCCATAGAAATCTTCCAACGCTCTAAAATTTATATTTAACTCCGAATTTTGAGTTAAAAAATGTGTAGGAGATCTTGCATTATGCAAAAAAAGATTTTCAATTGGAGTATGCTTATTAGTTTCACTGAAAGCAAAATCAACCGTATTATGAACCATTTTATTTTCAATAGTATCATAAATATTCTTATTTCCAGACAAAGCATCTCTATCTGTATTTAAATTTTTAAACTTTATATCAGTAGACGAATTCGTGGAATTAAAATCACCAGCGAATTTTTTAGACAAAATAAATTCAAAATCCTTATCCAAATTGATTCTAAATAACCAACAAATAATAAGCAATAAATGTTTATTTTCTTGGGGTTTCTCAATCTCTAATTGTTTATATAACTTCAAAAGCGTAACTGAATTAGGACAACGGGTTCCTAATTCCCTAATAAAAAGAGCCCAATATTTTTTAAATAAAGGAAAACGAAAAAATGATTTTGTTGTATTTGTGTGGAGATCTCCTATTGCAACACCGATCTTCACAGATGTTGTGGATACCGGGATTAGTCGTACAAATTTAAACATAATATTAAGAAATGCAGCAAAAAATGCCTTACACAAAATTTTTAAAAACATCATATATGTTGTTGTTATTTTAAAATTTATAAAATTATTAAAAGTTAAAAATATATAGAGCAGACCGCAATAAAAAAGGATTAGCGGCGGAAGGACTTGAACCTCCGACCCCTGGATTATGAGACCAGTGAGCTACCTTCTGCTCCACACCCTTCCTCAAAAATCCAAATTAACAAAAGCCAGCAGGAAGGCTTTCCAACGTTTTCTCAGTATTTGTATTCTATAGGACTTGAACCTATAACTTCTAGCTTAGAAGGCTATCACTCTATCCAGTTGAGTTAAGAACACAAATAACAAGAAAATCAAGGCGAAAGAGAGATTCGAACTCTCGATATGAAAAATCATATAACTGTTTTCAAGACAGCTGCTTTCAACCACTCAGCCATTTCTTTAAAAACAAAAACTAAAAGAAAAATAAAAATGGATTAAAATTAAGTATAAATAATGAAGATGGCTCTAACACATTTAAAATGCACGATGGATACAAACCAAAAAAAAAAATCATTAAAATAAATGGAAATACTACAAAAAACTCACGACGGGAAAGATCACTAAAAACAAAAATGTGAAATGGTAGAAGAAACGAAACTCTATTATATAACCAGAAAGCATATGTTATACTAATTAAGAAACCCAAACTTGAAAAAAAAAAAGCCACCTTATTTACAAATAAAAACGAAAACATTAATAAAAATTCCCCAATAAACCCAATAGTGCCTGGAAATCCAATATTGGCCAATGTTGCAAAAAATAAAAATAAAGTGAAAATTGGCATGTAACTATATATTGATTTATAGAAAAAAATTAATCGCGTTTTATATCTATCATACAACATCCCTATTAAAAAAAAAAGAAGACTTGACACAATACCATGACTTAACATTAAAAAAATACTGCCTTGTAAACCAGTAAAACTAAACGTAAATAAACCTAGAGTTACATAACCCATATGTGCCACAGAAGAATAAGCGATTAATTTTTTTAAATCTATTTGACAGAAAGTTATAAATGAAACGTAGTAAATAGACATAAAAGATAATATAAAAACTAAAGGATTAAAATAAAAATTACCAAAAGCAAACAATGGAGCTACAAACCTCAACATACCATAAGTACCCATCTTCAAAAGAACTCCAGCTAAAATTACAGAACCTATAGTTGGAGCTTCTACATGAGCTTCCGGCAACCAAATGTGCACAGGAAACAATGGGACTTTAACCGCTAAAGAAATAAAGAAACACAACCAAAGAACCAGTTGCAATTCATAACTAAATGAACCAAAATAAAGAACATAAAAATCCGTAGATCCCTCATGTAAAAAAACAAGAAAAATGGCAATCATCATCAAAAACGAACCAATTGTAGTAAAAAGAAAAAATTGAAATGAAGCATGTATCTTTCTTTGACGAGAACCAAAATTACCTATTAAAATAAACATTGGAAATAAAATACTTTCAAAAAAAATGAAAAAAAAAAATAAATCAGAAACAAAAAAAAAATTAAACAACAAAAATTCTATTGCAAATAGCAATAACATAAGTTCCTTAAAAAAATAAATAAATTGATTCCAGCTATATAAAACACACAGAGGTATTAAAAATGATGTTAAAAGTATAAATAAAAGTGAAACTCCATCGACCCCACCTGAATAATAAATATTCAAAAAACCACTCCAAGAATTATGAAATGACCATTGAAGCATTGGGTTAGAGATATCAAATTTACAAGCCAAATACAATACACTTAAAAAAACAAAAGAAGAACCAATAAAAGAAATATTACGTATAATTTTAAAATTAACTGAAGGCACTAAAGCAATCAATAAAATAATGAATAACAAAAAATATATTAATCCAAAAATTGGCATATATATATGTATAATAACAAATCTAAAATATATTATAAAACACCCTTTTCGTTAGCGTAAACATAAGAATCATAGCTCAATGCAACAGCTTTTATTGGCATGAATCCATGGTTAGTACCACACAACTCACTGCACTGTCCATATAAAACACCAGGACGTTCAATAAAAATACCCATATGATTTAATCTACCCGGGACAGCATCAACTTTAACACCTGCAGATGGTAATGCGAAACTATGTAAAACATCATCAGCTGTAACAATTAAATCAACATGTGTTTTTAACGGAATTAACAAAGCTTGATCCACTTCTAAATTACGCAACTGACCTGTCATCAAATCACCAACATCCAACATATAACTATCAAAGATACGTCGCTTGAAACTCACACGGAAATCCGACGGATTCAAAAAAGGAAACTCCAATTCATAATTCCAATACCATTGTTTACCTATCGCTTTTATTGTAATAGAAGAATCAACCATAACATCGATAGCATATAATAAAATAAAAGACGGTATAGCAATTCCTAAAATAATAAAAACAGGCGCAAGAGTCCAAATAGTTTCTAAGGTTGTCTGATGCGTAAATTTATGAATTTTTGTTTTTAAACTTAATGCTTGAAACAAATTTCCAAACTGTTGAGATAAAGAATAAAAAAAAAACATTCTATAAATTTTTATAATACAACTTAGTTAAATCATAATTTCTATCCACACGAAAAAAGTTTAGAACATCCAGGATTTGAAATGCAACAAAAACTAAAATTAGAATTAAAAAAAATGAAACATAAGAATGAAGATCCAATATTGCTGACATTACTGGAGTAGCAGTATCTTGAAAAGTCATTTGATAACGTCTAGGCAAATCAAGAAGTAACGAAAAATTAAACATTTTTTTATTCAATTTTATAAATGCTAACAAACAAACCAATTATTTAGACTAAAGCGAAGGAAGAGAGATTCGAACTCTCGGTAAACAAAGTCTACGTTGGTTTAGCAAACCAATGCTTTAAGCCTCTCAGCCATTCCGTAAAAATATACTCTATAGGACTTGAACCTACAGCCCCTAGTTTCGAAGACTAACGCTCTATCCGTTGAGCTAAGAGTATATTTTAAAAATATAAGATAACGTGGAAACGACCGGAATCGAACCGGTATCAAGTAGGTGCAAGCTACCTATTTTCCCATTAAACTACGTTTAATAGTCTGGAGGCAGGTTTGAACTGCCATTTAAGATTTTGCAGATCTCCACATTACCATTATGTTATCCAAACCCTAAAAATATTTTAATTTTTAAATCTACAATAAAAGGAAATTTTTTTAGAGTCCGAATACCTTATTTTCCACAAAAGCAGTAATTCAGGCGTAAAAAGGGGTATACTATCAAATTCGAGATGGTTTTGAGTTCCCTAAGTACTATAATTCGGTACTCTTAGTATATTCAGATTCTAACATACTCTGGGTAGAATCGGACTTGAACCGATGACCTAAGGTTTTTCAGACCTTCGCTCTAACCAGCTGAGCTATCCAAGAAAGTTTTGTTTTAATAAAAAACTAAAATGTTGTTCGATATAAATCAAAAGAGAATGAAACCCCTATATAGAAAACAATAAACGCTATCGAAAGAGGCAAGAAAAATTTCCAACCTAACTGCATTAATTGATCATAACGATATCTCGGCAAAGCAGCACGAACCAAAATAAAAAAAAAAAGCATAAACAAAATTTTTAAAAGAAAAGAAATAGAGATTAATGGAATTACAGAAAAATTAAATGGAAAATACCAGCCTCCAAAAAAAAGTAAAGCACTTAAAGTACTATTCAAAATAATATTTGAATATTCACCAGGAAAAAAAGGAATTAAAAACCAAATATCTTGTTGTGCTATTACAATTTTAGTAAGATTCAGTGAACCCACAAAAATTATTATATTAATAATAATCAAACCTATAGATACTTCATATGAGATCATTTGAGCCGCTGAACGCAAAGAACCTAAAAATGCATATTTTGAATTACTAGACCAACCAGCAATAATAATTCCATAGACTGCCAAAGATGATATTGCAAAAAAAAATAACAAACCTAAATCTAAATCAGAGAACACAAGACCATAACCAAAAGGAATAATACTCCAAGTAATCAAACTAATCGAAAAAGTAATTAAAGGAGCAAGCAAAAAAACTAACTGAGATGCTTGGCTAGGCACAATAGCTTCCTTTACAAAAAGTTTCAAACCATCCGCCAAAGGTTGCATTAAACCAAAAAAACCAACAATAGCAGGCCCTCTCCTTAATTGAACTGAAGCTAATAACTTACGCTCTAAGAGAGTTAAAAAAGCAACTGCTAACAAAATAGGTACTATTATAAGTAAAAAATTAAATATTGAATAGAATATAACCATAAAAGCAATCATTACAAACGTCAAATTAATATAAAAGAATTTAAATTTTTGAAAATCCAGCCGCAGGTTCCCCTACGTCTACCCTGTTACGACTTAACCCCAGTCTTTAATCTAATCTTAAGAAACTTATCCATAATCAATACAATAATATTACCATTTATAAGAAACAAATAATAAGAAATTAAAGATTAACTTATAGAGTCGGCCCCTTTTCGACAAACCAATTTCCATGGTCTGACGGGCGGTATGTACTAAGTTTGGTCACAGATTCACCGTAGCATGCTGTTCTACGATTACTAGCGATTCCACCTTCATGCCCTCGAGTTGCAGAGGACAATCTGAACTAAGATGATTTTTTTGAGATTTGCGCCAACTTGCGTTATTGCTACCCTTTGTTTTCACCATTGTAGCACCTGTGTAGCCCAGTCTATCTAGGCCATACTGACTTGACATCGTCCTTACCTTCCTCCTGCATCGCACAGGCAGTCCCTTTAAAAAATAACTAAAAGCAAGGGTTGCGCACGTTAACGGAGTTAACCAAACATATCACTACACGAGCTTACGACAGCCATGCAGCACCTGTATTTTCATATAAAATTTGGAAAATCAATAAATTTTACACACCTTTCACTATAAAAGATACAAAAAATATTCAAAGACTGGTAAGGTTTTGCGCGTTATATCGCATTGAACCAGATGCTCCACCGCTTGTTCAAACTTCCGTCAATTCCTTTGAGTTTCAACCTTGCGACTGTAGTACCCAGGCGGAGTGCTTTCGCGTTAGCTCATAGACCAGATCTTTTAAATTAAGAACAGTCTCATAACACTCATGATTTACCGCATGGACTACCGGGGTCTCTAATCCCGTTTGATACCCATGCCTTCGTACCTCAGCGTCAGCATCGATCCAGAAAGTCGTATTAACCTCATGGTTATCCTCTCGGTATCTAAAGATTTCACTTTTACTCCAAGAATATAACTAACCTCTACCGACCTCCAAGCTTTCCAGTATCAAAATTAATTTCTAAGTTAAGCTTAGATTCTTTAATAAAGACTTAAAAAGCAGCCTACATACCCTTTACGCCCAGTTATGATGAATAACGTTAGTCCCCCCCGTATTACCGCGACTGCTGGCACGAAGTTAGTCGGGACTTCTTTTTTAGATTTCTGTCATTTTCTTACCCTAACGAAAGAGTTTTACGGTTAGGACCTTCATCACTCACGCGGTATTACTGGATCAAACTTCCGTTCATTGTCCAAGATTCCACACTGCTGCCTAATAAAGGCTGGGCCGTTTCTCAGTCCCAGTGTGGCTGACCGACCTCTCAGTCCAGCTAAGGATCGTTGGCTAGATCCCTTTTAAAGAAAACTAGTGACCTAATCCTTGTTGAGCTCTTTTTATAGCAATAAAAAATCTTTTTGATCATAAAAATCATTTGAAACAATTTTGAAACAATACAATTATTAAGAATTAAAGTAAGTTTATTTTCAAAAATTTAAACTCAACTAATATGCTCAACTATAAAACCAATTCTCAACGTCTTCTCACCCTTACGCTACTGAATCTATCAAAAATAAATTCCGTTCAACTTGCATGTGTAAGGCATACCCCTAACGTTCACTCAGAGCCAGGATCAAACTCACTTATTTCGTGTGCATTTAAAAATATAATTATATTAAATGAAAACTTTATAACCCCTGTTTTTATTTTAAATATAAGAAATCAAAAGGGAGTAATGGGGTTTGAACCCATGACCAATAGAGTCACAGACTACTACTCTTCCTCTGAGCTATACTTTATCCCCTTATAACCACTATCGGACTTGAACCGATACATCTTAAAGACAATGGATTTTAAGTCCATCGTGTCTACCAATTCCACCAAAAAACCACTTGATTTGAGCTAAATTATTTATAATCTAAACTTTATAAGATTAAATTTAAACATTGTTATTAACTATATTTAAATAACAAAATAAAGGCTGTAGAATAAATTTATCAAATTTAAAACAAATTTGTAAATAAAATTATTTAATTATAAAATTATTTAAACCAATAAAAAATAAAAAAATAAAAAATAAAATTGATAATATTTTAACTAAGTTTTAATTATAAATTAGAGTTATATA
>SMFC01000024.1_pt1 | contig 24920 bp, 24 predicted proteins | sample 2456331 | NCBI WGS metagenome assembly SMFC01 (sample SAMN10132608, study PRJNA489261) | soil metagenome | isolation source: day120 control-loamy sand soil ammended | place: USA
TTTATTGGTGATTTATCATCTGGTATGTGGCCATTACCGCAAAAAACTGATGGAAAATGCCCATTACAAGTCACACAAGTTCTGGCGTTATTTTAATGAGATGCCAACCCTGATCTTATTTGCAGTGGTGATTTTAGTCGTAGTTAAACCTACTTTCTAATTCACCCACGCAATCAAAAAAATCCCCGATCAGTCGGGGATTTTTTATGTCTGAATATTTAAATCTGCACACAGCTGTCCATTTTAAGATTCAATTCAGAAAGTTTGTGTCTTGGAAATGACTGCACTATACATAACTCTTCCTCTTTTTGAGAAAATTACCTGTATTTTGAAAACTTGAAATCTGGATATTTCTGAACGGATTCTTTCCTTTAGCTAACACAAAAACAAGATCATGAAAAATAAAAGGTCAATTATGCAGAACTTTTCATCCGCAGAAATTAAAACAGCCTCAACACCTGAAGCTCAAAAATTATATTCAGATGCTGTGAAAAACTTTAAAAAATTGCATGGCCCAAAGCTTAAGCTTCATCAAAAAATAAAAGCTCGCTTTCATTGGATTTTTGCTATTGGCGCGATTTATCTTGTATGGAATTCTAATAATCCACAACTAACTATTTCTGTACTTTTTCTTGGGCTGTTTACATTAAATGAAATAGAGGGTTTGTATCTATGGCTATATGCTCGAAAAACACGAAAACAATATTCCGACCAATACCTCAAGACATTTGGCAAGATCACCAAAGTTTCAAAATATGATCCCAAATTAAAGCAGCTTAATATTGAACTTAAATTTTATGATTTAAAAAATGAAACCCATAAAAAGACTTTTAATATTCGCTATCCCGATTTCTTAATTTTACAACCCATAGAAGTTAAACCTGAACAACTTGTAGGTCAATCAGTTGAAGTGTGCCTTACACCTGATTTAGCTCTTATTTTACAAATACGTGCTTATCATCCCAACCCTGACGAATTGCCAATTTTCACCCATAATTTCCACAAACACCTACTGTGGCAACGGCATGAAAATTATCTACTGCACACAAGTTATTTTTATCCAGAATCCATGTTATCGATTCATTTTATCCGCAATGAATACGCTGGAAATTTTCAGCTTGTCTTTCAAGATTTGAATCAGGATTTTAGTGTTAGCACAGCATCACCAAGTTTAGAGCAGATCGAAAATTATATTTTTGCCTCATATTCGGATTTTTTTATGAAGCATGATGCCTTACAGCCCGCTTATAGTGAATACCGACAACTTAAGTTTAGCAATGAGCCAATAAAAATCGAATTGTGGAAAAATCAGACTAAACCAATGTCAAATCAGGAAATTCAAGTCGTTGTAAAACAAAAAAAGAAACGTGTATTGGTATGGATAATCCCGTGTTTGCTCATCATCCTTTTATCATCTTTGTTTGTTTCGCCAGTAGCAAGGGTTGCATTATTTATTCTATGTATTTATACCTGTTTAATTTATTTCGAATATACATCCAATCAAAGTAAATTTTATCAGCGCTGTGTTCCTCAACTTTAATTATCTGAATGATGATTTGGCTTTTTTAGAAAATAGAGGAAGGATGATTCACAAATTATTCTGCTTACAATAAAAAAATCCCCGATCAGTCGGGGATTTTTTAAGCTATTTTATTGTGTTTCTAATGCAGCTTTTCTCGCGGCTGCGACACGCGGCCGATACAGTACATAATAAGTTACTGCCAAAATAATCAACCATAATGGACTGATTTTTAATGCATTGAATGTATCTGGCTCCAAACTTAAAATGACCAGAGCGAAAGCCAGAAAAGTTAGTACGATATAGATAGATGCGCCAAAGCGGCAGGTGCCTGTTGACCACGCGCCAATCCGAAAAGCATACGACTGGTGGAGAATACACCACTATTCATGGAAGACATGACGGATGACAAGACCACCAGATTCATGATGATCGCCGCCGCACCAATACCGGCATGCATGAATAAGCTGACAAAAGGACTTTGATCCGCAGGAATTTTAGCCCATGGAGTCACTGACATCACTACAAACAATGACAACACATAGAACAAGATAATACGCGTTGGAATTGCATTGACGGCTTTGGGTAAATTTTTCTCAGGATCTTTGGTTTCAGCTGCCATCGTACCGAGCAATTCCACACCCACAAAGGCGAATAAGGCAATCTGGAAGCCTGCCAGGAAGCCATCCGCACCTTTGGGGAACATACCACCCGACCAGACATGGCTAAAGCTTGCAGTACTGCCATCTGGTGCCTGAAACTGGTTCAACACCATAAAGCCGCCAATAAAGATCAGGCCTAAAATGGCTAAAATCTTAATCAGGGCAAACCAGAATTCAATTTCACCAAACAGTTTGACCGTCAGCAAGTTCAAACCCAGAACCAGCAATACACAGCCGACACTGATCAATGCCTGCCCGATGGGGGTAAAGGCCACACCCTCAGGCAACCAGAAACTCAGATAATTAATAATCGCTGCTAAATCGGCAATCCCGACCAGAACCCAACCAAGCCAATAAGACCAGCCAATATAATAGGCCGCGCCCGGACCAATCAGGTCGCGCGCCATATCAATAAATGATTTGTAATGTAAATTAGCCAACAATATCTCACCCAATGCGCGCATCAGGAAGAAAAACATAAAGCCAATAATCATATAAATAAATAAAATTGAAGGGCCGGCCAAAGAGATAGTTTTACCCGATCCCATAAATAAACCGGTACCAATTGCACCACCAATGGCAATTAACTGCAGATGCCGATTGGATAGCTTGCGTTGTAGCTCATGTTGCGACGGCGCTGCGTCATCTTTAGCGGATGTTGTATTCATGTTTAGTTCCTTTTTTGCATCAGACCCTTGCCCATCTGATCGGATTTCTTCCTGAAATCCTGAATGCAGATGAAGTTCCATTTAAAAAGCTAAATGACCGGAGCTGATGTCCTTACAAAATTGAGTTGGGAGATATAAAAATCAAAACAACTCAAGCCTGTGCTGCAATCACTGCAATTTCAATCAGCCAGTCAGGATTGACCAGATCTGCCTGAATGGTGGCACGTGCCGGAGTTCCCTGTCCTTGCAACCAGTGAATCCAGATCTGGTTCACGGTTTGAAAATCTTCCAGATTTTTCACAAATAGTTGTGCCGACAGCAGTCGGCTTTTGTCTGTTCCTGCCAGCTTGAGCAACTGATCAATTTTCGTCAGCACTTCCTGCGTTTGACCGCTAATATCCTGACGGGTGCTATCCGGCACCTGCCCGGATAAATACACGGTCTGGTTGTGAATGGTGACAGCACTCATGACCTGATTGCTGTTAATACGCTGGATATCGGTGTGTTCCATCATCATATGTCCTCTCAATTTCTTCCGTTATTTGGTCAATATTTAGTTTTAGCTTTCAATCCGAACCGGTACACGAGCCGTAATCGCACACATCAATTCATAGCCTACGGTTCCTGAACCGGCCGCGACCTCATCAATTGATAAAATTTCACCTTGCGAAGATTTCCCCCAAAGTACCACTTCACTCCCCACAGTCGCCTGAGGGACAGCGGTCAGATCGACGGTAAGCATATCCATACTGACCCGACCAAGAACTTGAGTTCGCACTGAATCCACCAGAACTGGTGTACCTGTGGCTGAAATGCGCTGATACCCATCGGCATATCCACACGCCACTACACCAATGCGCATCGCCTGCTCCGCAACGAAGTTAGAACCATAACCCACACTTTCATCAGCCTGAATATACTGAATCGCAATGATTTCACTGCGCAGGCTCATGCCGGGCTGCAAATTCCAGTCATCAATAGTATGGTCAGGATAGTCAGGCGAACTGCCATACAGCATGATGCCACTACGCACAATGTCGGATTGAATGTGGTGATGATGGCGCAGGATGGCTGCACTATTACTGACAGAAGTTTTCCCTGCTAAGGGTTCAATGATTTGCGTGAACATTGAATATTGATAATCAATGCCGTTCTGGCCAAAGCGCTGACCATCTGCATCGGAAAAATGCGTCATATGGCTAATTGAGCGCACATTGCCCAGTGCCTGGACTTGCTTAAAAATATCCGTATATTCGTGGGCCTGAAAACCCAAACGGTTCATACCGCTGTTAAGTTTTAAGTACACATCAAATTTTGCGTCTGGATTGATCTGCTGAAACTGCGTTAACCAGGTGATTTGATGCTGGCTATGTAGACTAAAACTTAAATCTAATGCAGCACAGACGTCTAAATCGTCTACAGCAAAAATTCCTTCGAGCAGTAAAATTTTGCCCTGCCAACCGAGCGCACGCAGACGCTGCGCTTCAGCCAAATCCAGCAAGGCAAAACCATCGGCTGATTGAAATACTGAATAGACTCGCTCAATACCATGACCATAGGCATTGGCTTTAACCACAGCATAGACTTCTGCATTTGGCGCTGCGGCTTTGGCGATCTTCAGGTTATGCTGCAATGCATCTAAGTGCACTACAGCTTGAATTGGGCGTGGCATAGCTTCTTCCTTGAAACAGCAATTTAGGCCGCGTGTGAATAACGTCCGAGTGAAAGTCCTTCAGTGCTGATTTCGGTTTTATGATTCAACACAATGTCACTGATTAACTTGCCCGAACCACAGGCCATGGTCCAACCCAGGGTGCCATGTCCAGTATTCAGGAACAGATTTTTAAAACGCGTTACACCAATAATCGGGGTACTGTCTGGGGTCATTGGACGTAAACCGGTCCAGAAACTCGCTTCTGCCAGATCCCCGCCTGGGAATAATTCCTGAGTGACCATTTCCAGAGTGGCACGGCGATTGTCTTTCAAATTGTGGTTAAATCCACTTAGTTCGGCCATACCGCCAACACGGATCCGCTGGTCAAAACGCGTGATGGCAATTTTATAGGTTTCATCCAGCACCGTAGATTGTGGTGCAAAGTTGGCATCAACAATTGGAATGGTCAGTGAATAGCCTTTGACTGGATAAACCGGCAAATCCAGATTCAAAGGTTTTAAGAAATCACGCGAATAACTACCGAATGCCAATACATATTTATCAGCCGTCAGCACTTCACCATTGACCACCACCCCCTTAATTTCATCGCCTTCAATCACCAAACGCTCAACATTTTGGTTAAATTTAAACTGCACGCCCAATTCTTTGGCAACATTGGCTAAGGCATTGGTAAATAAATAACAGTCGCCTGTCTCATCATTGGGTAAATGCAAGCCGCCCACCAGTTTATCCTGGGCATGCGCCAGGGCTGGCTCAACTTTGGCCAGATCAGCGCCCAACAACAATTCATGCGGTACGCCGCATTCTCGCAATACCGCAATATCACGTTGCACCATCTCTAATTGCGCTTCGTTACGAAAGACTTGCAAAGTACCTTTAGAACGGTGTTCATAACTGATCCCGGTTTCTTTACGCAATTCACGTAAACAGTCACGGCTATATTCAGCCACACGGGTCATACGTTCTTTGTTAATCGCATAGCTGGCTGGATTACAGTTTTTCAGCATTTGTGCCATCCAGTTCAACTGCCACATACTGCCATCTAAATTAATGGCTAAAGGTGCATGATGCTGGAACATCCATTTCACTGCTTTAAATGGAATGCCCGGTGCTGCCCATGGCGTCGAATAGCCCGGAGAAATTTGTCCGGCATTGCCAAAACTGGTTTCTTCAGCCGGCCCGGTTTGACGGTCGAGCACTGTAACTTCCGCACCCTGCTGCGCCAGATAGTAGGCACTCGCCACACCGATTACACCACTGCCTAAGACCAAAACGCGCATCTTACTACCCTCAAATTTTTCTAGTTGATTTAACTAGTATATTTTTGGATCAATAGTGAATTTAACTATATTGAGATGATATATTTAGTGAAATAAACATTTTTTTCGGGCAGAATTAAAAAAAAGAGGGAAATATTGATGCGTAAATTAGACCGCATTGATCGCATGATTCTGGATATCTTGCAACGCGATGGCCGGATTGCCATTAGTGAGCTGGCAGCACGTGTGAACCTGTCAACCACACCCTGTTCAGAACGGGTAAAACGGCTGGAGCGCGAAGGCATTATCATGGGTTATTACGCGCGCTTAAATCCGGAACTGCTAGAACGCAATTTGCTGGTCTTTCTGGAGATTAAGCTTTCTGCAAAATCGGGTGATGTATTTGATCAGGTGGCGCGTAATCTGACCGAAATTCCAGAAGTACTGGAATGTCATTTGATTTCCGGTGACTTTGATTATCTGGTCAAGGCACGTCTCAAAGAGATGAGTGCCTATCGGCGTCTGTTAGGCGATTTGCTAAAAAAATTACCTGCTTCTGCTTCCTCACATAGTTATGTGGTCATGGAGGAAGTAAAAGAAAGTCTCTATCTGGATCTTGGCGGGTAATTATTTTTATCTTTCAACATTCAGCGCTCAAGCTGTTTCCAAAAAAATAATGCCCCAAATGGGGCATTATGGTGAACAAGATATTTAGATATTTATTTTCGACTTAAAAATCAGGCCGGAATACGCAATACCTGTCCCGGGAAAATATCATCAGCATCTTTGAGCAATGGGCGATTGGCCTCAAAGATCTTATTGTACTGATTGGCATCACCATAAAATTCTTTCGAGATTTTTGACAAGCTATCCCCCGATTTTACCGTATAGAATTTGCTTTCCGGTTCAGGGCTGCTGACCGTAAGCTGATCATCCACTTTGGCCACATGATCAATATTCCCCACCGCCAGAATAATTTTTTCACGATCGGCCTGACTTTGCACCTGACCTCTGACCGTGGCCAGATCCGAGGTTGAATTATAACTGATGGATAAACCAGTGATCGGAAGACCCAGACCTTTTACATGACCAAGTAATTTATTTGCGACTTCTTGGGCAGAAGGCTCTGCGGGCTGTGCTGCTGCGGCTGGAGTAGTATTTGCTGGTGCGGCCTGCGGCTCTGCGGCAGCTGTATTTTTCTTACCGATACCTTTTACAAAATCAAAAAGACCCATATGGAACTCCATTCTTGTCGTTAATGTCATATCACTCTTATTTTTATAATGAAAATAGCCAAGGCATAGTTAGTCATTGGTGACAGAAAGGTAATCGATTGTAAAATTTCCATTTAGGTGAAAAGCAGACACAAAAAAACCACCGAGAGGGTGGTCTTTATGCTCAGCAAAGCTGAAATCGGCGATTAACCCAGTTTCTTAGAAACATAGTCAATTGCAGATTGAACAGTTGTGATTTCGTTAGAATCTTCATCAGGAATCGTGATGTCGAAATCATTTTCGAAAGACATAACCAGTTCAACTAGATCTAGAGAATCTGCACCTAAGTCATCCATGAAAGACGCTTCGTTTTTAATCTCTTCGATTTTGATACCAAGTTGTTCTGCAACTGCTTGCTTAACACGTTGTTCGATATCGCTCACAGGAATTCTCCTCATTGCTTGTGGCGTTTTTAATGCCGTTAGTTTAATTGAATCTAAAAAATTTGGAAAGTTTATACTTGAGCTTAGCTCATGTATAAGCCCCCATTTACATGCATAACTGTACCAGTAATGTAACTGGCTTTGTCTGAAGCCAGGAAACTTACAGCATTTGCGATATCTTGTGGGTTACCCAAACGGTTTAACGCCACTTGCTCAGTCATTTTTTTACGAATTTCTTCGCTTAACTGTTCCGTCATTTCAGTTGCAATAAAGCCTGGTGCGACCGAGTTAACCGTAATCTGACGGCTACCCATTTCTTTGGCCAAACTACGACTGAAGGCTTCAATTCCGGCTTTGGCAGCAGAATAGTTGGCCTGCCCCGGGTTGGCAAAGTGTGCCACCACAGAGCTGATGTTGATGATGCGTCCGAAACGTGCCTTGGTCATGCCTTTCAGCACACGTTTAGACAGACGGTAAACGGCTTTCAGGTGAATATTTAAAATATCATCCCAGTCATCTTCAGACATGCGAAGCAATAAGTTGTCTTTGGTAATACCGGCATTATTAACCAACGCCAGCACTGGACCATAGTTCTGTTCGATCTCCGTCACCAGTGCATCAATCGCAGCACCATCACGTACATCTAAAACTTTGCCCGCACCATTTTCAGCAAACTGTGCAGATAATTTTTCAGCGCCCGCTTCAGAGGTCGCAGTACCCACGACAAAATAACCATCCTGAATCAACTGTTGTGCGATCGCAGCACCAATACCACGACTTGCACCTGTTACCAAGGCAACTTTCGGTTCCTGTGTCATGCAATTTTCCCTTCTGCCGTCAATACGGTGTTCAATGCATCTTCCAGACGAGATTTGCTATCCAGTGGAAGTGCTTTTTCGATATTCGGTAGGCGTTTCGCCAAGTTACTCAATACATTGCCCGGACCACATTCAACGATGTACTGAATGCCTTCATCTTGAAGGAATTGCAGGGTTTTGGTCCATTGTACTGATTCATAAAGTTGCGCTGTTAAAGCCTGACGCAATGCAGGGACATCAGCCGCAGCTTCAGCGCCTACATTTTGTAATACAGGAATGCATGGCAGCTCAATGGCGGTTTGTTCCAATGCAGGCGCAAACTGTTCTGCCGCAGGTTTCATCAGTGAACAATGCGATGGAACCGATACCGGCAATGCAATCGCCTTAGCGCTATTTTCTTTGGCCAGTGCCATCACTGCTTCAACGCGATCTTTATTGCCTGCAACCACAACCTGCCCTTGGGCATTGTAGTTTGCCGCTTCAACAGAACCTTCACCTGCTGCAGTTGCCTGTGCACACAGCTCAATCACTTTGGCATCATCCAGACCTAAAATAGCAGCCATTGCACCGACACCCTGAGGTACAGCCGTCTGCATCAGTTTACCGCGCAGGTTGACCAGTTTGACTGCATCACCCAGGCTTAGGCTACCCGCTGCCACCAGCGCGCTGTACTCACCCAGTGAATGGCCTGCCAGATATTTCGGTGCCACACCACCAGATTCCAGCCACACGCGCCACAAGGCAATACTTGCAGTCAGCAATACCGGCTGGGTAAATTCAGTTTGATTTAAGTTTTCGCCAGTTTGCGCAATCTGCCACAAATCGAAGCCGACAGCTTCAGAGGCTTCTGCAAATGTCTCGCGAATAGCAGAAAACTGCTCTGCAAGTTCAGCCAGCATGCCGGCTTTTTGTGAGCCTTGACCTGGAAATACAAATGCAGTTTTCGTTGCTTGTGCTGCTTGTTCGAGTTGTGTCGCAGACATAATAAAATCCTTTCATTCAAGAGGTGTCATCTTCAGTTGTAGCAAGAAGACTGGCCAATAAAGCCACCTAAATCATTGTGGAGCGCAATTTAGCATGTAATTTTGCTGGCGGTAATTGCCAAATACAACAAAAAACCGATGCAAGCAAAAATCAAGGACAAAAAAAAGGGAGCTAAATGCTCCCATTTTTTCTACTAAGCTTGACGCTTAATACATCATCAATTATTCAGCAGATGCTTTAGCGAATAATTGACGACCACGGTAGATACCATCTTTAGATACGTGGTGACGACGGTGAGTCTCGCCAGTAGCTTGGTCTACAGTTAATGCATTCTCGGTTAAAGCGTCATGTGAACGGCGCATGTCACGGCGAGAGCGACTTTTACGGTTTTGCTGAACGGCCATGATGGCTCCTTACAAAGATCGAAAAAATGGATCAGAACAAATTCGATTGTCTTATACACGAGAGTATAACACAAAAATTAGTTAAGTTTACACTTCAGAGCTGCCAAAACATCAAACGGATTATCTCGTTTTTCTTCGACAACTTCTTCTATGGCAGGCTGATGCTTATGTTCGCAAAACTCATGTTTAGGCGACAACGGCACCAACAATAACAGTTCATCTTCTATCAGCGCGAGCAAATCAGCGGTCGCAGGTGCATCATAGTCACCTTTGGTCGTTGCTTCACTTTCACCTAGGACGATGAAATCAGCATCCTCATCCAAGCGCTCTATCAGTGACTCATCATCCACAAGTGCCAAATGGAACGATGAAACCAGTTCAATCTCTACAGTTTCCAGACAACGCTGGCATTCCATAGGAACTTTTGTTTCAACGTGACCATCTAGCCATGCAATACGATGATAGGCATCCATTGATAGCTTACAGTCTATGTTAATCAATTGATCATCAATTGATCCAACAGCTTCACGAGCGATACGAACAAAGCGGGATAAAGGCAGTTGACCTGACCATTTAAAGCCCTGTTCAGCCCATTTAAACGGCTCAATCTGTGCCGGAAAGGTATTTGCTGACATAATTAAGGCGGCAATTCTACAAATTCATCAGTACTCTGTCAAAGATTAAGATACAATTTTGTACTTATTTCGACAGACCATTTGGGTAACTCAAGTCATGCATCTGTTGCAGCCGCAAACAGAAGTGAATGTTTCATCACTCGTTAGCACAATTCCAAGCCTTGATTCTGACAGTTCAACACAACAAGTGCAACTCTCGCCATGGACGAATTTATCGTCAGAAGCGCAGCAGGTGGACTGGCTCATCTTACACTTTAATCACTGGTTTTCCCATTTAAATGTGACTTTAGTCCGTGGCGAATTTGAACCTGAATATTTTCCTGCCGATGCCGATACTCCTGCCCGGATTCAGTTTGCACATGGATTCTTTAATAGTGCCTTGCATGAAATCAGCCATTGGACAATTGCCGGGGATAAACGCCGGGAACTTCCGGATCTTGGTTACTGGTATGCCCCGGATGGGCGTACAGCCGAACAACAAGCGCTGTTTGAACAGGTAGAAATTAAACCGCAGGCAATCGAGTGGATGTTTGCCCAGGCCTTTGGGCGTAAATTTCGGGTGTCGCTGGATAACCTGACTGGTGACGGCGGTGACGGAACCCGCTTTAAAGATCATGTCTATGCACAAGTGCAGGCTTATTTTCGTGGTGAGGCAAAATTGCCACGGGATGCACAACGCTTTATTCAATGTATCTGTGCCTGTAGCAGAGGTGGCAAAAGTTTACAATCTGATGAATTTATACGTGAAATGCTTGATTAAATTACACAAATCTACCTTTTTGGTGATTGCCAGACGCTGCCTGAGCGCCACATAATAAGCCATCAGCCCAAGCTTGGAGTAGCCTCTATGCTGCATTTACGCGTACACCCCGATAACCCGCAACCGCGCTTAATCAGTCAGGCGGTAGAACGAATCCGTGCTGGCGATGTGGTGGTCTATCCCACGGATGCTGCCTATGCGATTGGTTGCCAGATTGGGAATAAAAGTGCCATGGAACGCATTGCGCAGATTCGCGGACTTGGCCCAAAACATCAATATGCAATTTTGTGCTGTGATTTATCCGATATTGCCACCTATGCCAAAGTGGACAATGCCATGTATCGCTTACTCAAAAACAATACACCAGCAGTCACCACTTTTATTTTACCGGCCACCAGTGAAGTGCCGAAACGCTTGATGCATCCCAAAAAGAAAACCATTGGCCTGCGCATTCCGAGCAATCCGGTGTGTCAGATGCTGCTCAAAGAACTGGGTGAGCCTCTCTTGACCTCTACCCTGATTTTGCCGGACCAGACCGATCCGCTGGATGATCCTTTTGAGATTGAAATGCAATTGGGCAAACGCATTGATGTGTTTATCGATAGCGGTTTAGGTACATTAAGCACCACCTCGATTATTGATTTATCTGGTGATCATCCAGAAATTATTCGTCGTGGCGTGGGTGATGTCAGCGCATTTGAATAAAGAATGCCATCTTATTTCCAGCCGACTGCAGGAGTCAGTCTATGGATTTATTTTATATCCTGCTGAATCAGCATGAATTCTCTGCCCAATATTGTATCTATGCAGAACTGCCTTGGACACTTCAATCCAGGGCCATCATGATCGAAGCATATCCTTCGCCCAGTCCCACTCTAAACATTGATGCTACTGAATATCAGTTTTTCATGAATTTGGCTTTGCTTCGACAGCTATTACAGATCTATTCAAGCCAGAACCTATGCCTGGCAGAGACTTGCCAACGTATGATTGAGTTTGCACTGAGTGAATATCCTTCCTCACCGCGCTGAAGTTCTTAGCACTCAGATAGGTATTAATCATATCGCAGGATACTAAAACAGATACTAAAACATGGATATGGTCATAGCTTCCACCCGTAACACATTGACTCTTTGCCCCGCTTATCTGGCTGTTTTTTTGGGGCCTTCTTTTAAATTGCAAATAAATTCCATTATTTTTTCAAGTTTTTATGCCTTTGACTCCTTATTTAATTTATTTAGAGTTACTTTTCCAGTACAATGACGGCACTTAATTCTATGCTTTTTCTTTCGATGAGATACCGAAGATCAAGCCTTTGCATGCCTTTGAAAATTCGCGTGGCCTATAATTGTAATGACTCAAATTATCCATAACACAATGGAATCTGCTCCGCACATTCGGGTTCTGGATGAATGGCAGGATACTATTCCAGAGGATCTGTATATTCCTCCCGCCGCATTTGAAATCTTGTTAGAACATTTTGAAGGCCCACTCGACTTTTTAATTTACCTGATTCAAAAAAACGGTTTTGACCTGTTGCAAGTCGATATCGCGCCGATTGCAGCGCAATATTTATCCTATATGGATGCAATGAAATCCCTGAATATTGAGCTGACCGCAGATTATATGGTGATGGCTGCTTTATTGGCAGATCTCAAATCGCGTCTGTTATTGCCTAAACCGAAAAGCCTGTCTGCGATTGAGCAAGATCCAAAACAAGAACTGATCGACCGTTTAGAAAATTATTTAAGAATTAAACGGGCAGCAGAACGTCTGGGGCAAATGCCTATTCTGGAGCGTGATACATTCCTGACCCATGTCAGTCTGGGCGACGTTCAGCAGAATAATGAAGGCTATTCGATCGATTTACTGCGTGATGCCTTGTTGTGTATTTTTAACCGTCCTGAACCGGTGATTCATCAGGTGCAACAGGAACCGGTACTGCTCGAAGAACGGATTGCCTATATTGAAAGCTGTCTGGAATCTGGCGAAGTCTTATCTTTTGCCGATTTACTCAAACCGAGTCAGGGACGCATGGGGATGGTGGTGACCTTTATGGCAGTGCTGGAGCTGACCCGGCAACAAAAAATTCAGATTATTGCTACAGGTATTGAAGCCCCGCTCGCAGTTCAAGGAGCCAGTCAATGACACTAGAGCCAAATACGCTGTTTTCTGCAGAAGATAATCTGCATGAGGTGTTGATGCAGCTTGAGGCGATTATTTTCGCCAGCGACTCTGCGGTTTCATTGGCGCGTCTGAAAGAGGCTTTTCAGGATCGCTATAGCAAACAGGAATTACGTCAGTATTTACAACAACTTTCCATGTTAATGCATGGCCGTTCGATTGAACTGATTGAAACAGCGCAAGGTTATCGTTTTCAAGTGCGTGCAAAATATCGTAATATTATTGCACAGACCTGGCCTGAGCGACCAACTCGCTTGTCGCCAGCCTTACTTGAAACACTTGCAGTGATTGCTTATCACCAGCCGGTGACCCGAGCCGATATTGAACAAATTCGTGGTGTGACGAATAACAGTCAGATTTTGCGTACGCTGTTTGACTGGAACTGGATTAAAGAATCCGGATTTCGTGAACTCCCTGGAAGACCTGCGTTGTTAATGACAACGCCACAATTTTTAAATGCGTTTGGCTTGAATTCTTTAGGCCAATTGCCTCCCCTGCAGGATGCCAAGGAAGCTTTTATGGCCCTCGATGCAAATGCACCGAAGTCATAAATAGGTGAACTGTTGATAATTATTTCTAAGGTTATGCTGTCATGAGTGAAAAATTGCAAAAGGTGCTTGCACGCGTTGGTTTGGGTTCTCGCCGTTATATGGAAGAAGTCATTGCCGCGGGTCGTGTAAGCGTCAATGGGCAAATTGCCCAAGTGGGTGAACGAATCGAACCAGGTGATGAGCTTCGCATCGATGGTCGTAAAGTTGCATTTCAGATTGAAGACGAAATTCGTCGTCGTGTGATTATCTATTATAAGCCTGAAGGCGAGATCTGCTCACGTAGCGATCCTGAAAACCGCCCGACCGTGTTTGAACAGTTGCCTGCGATTCCGGGCGATCGCTGGGTGATGGTCGGCCGTCTGGATATTAACTCGACCGGTCTGTTACTGTTCACCAATGATGGCGAACTTGCCAACCGCTTGATGCACCCATCCAATGAAATCGAACGTGAATACGCAGTTCGTGTCATGGGTGAAGTGACACCACAAATCAAAAACACCATGCTTAAAGGCGTGGTATTAGATGACGGCCCAGCAAAATTCGAATCGTTCTCTGAACTCGGCGGTGATGGTATTAACCGTTGGTTCCAGGTCGTAGTAAAAGAAGGGCGTAACCGTGAAGTACGTCGTATCTTCGAATCACAAGGTCTGAAAGTGAGCCGTCTGCTGCGTACCCGCTACGGTACTGTGATTCTGCCACGCGAACTGCGTACCGGTCGCTGGATTGAACTGGATAAAAACGATATCGACAACCTGACCAAAGCTGTGGAACTGAAACCACGTCAAGGTACAGGCCTGTTTGGTATGGCGAAACGTCGTAACGAGCGTATGCAGGATAAACCGATGGCTGCACGCCGTGGCGGTTTCTTGCGTCAGCAACGTCGTGACAGTGATGAACAACAACCACAGAATAACCCTGGCCGCGAGCGTCGTGATGACAATGCTTATGGTCGTCGTGACAGAAATGAAAACCAAAATGGTACGCAGTTTGTACGTCGTGACAACCGTGATGGCAATACTCAATTTCCTCGCCGCGAAACTCGTCCAGATCAAGCTTTTGGTCGCCGTGAAGAGCGTGATGAAAATGCGCCGCGTCGTCCATACGGTGTCAATAAAGGCTTTAAAAAGTTTTAATTGATATAAACAAAAAAAGTCAGGCAAATGCCTGACTTTTTTATGCATTATGTATCAGGCACTTTGTGGAATCCCTTGTGGAATGGCACTGAGTAAACGCTTGGTATATTCATGCTGTGGTGACTGATACAATTCATCTGAATTGGCAATTTCCACCAGTTCCCCATGATTCATCACCATGATCTGATCTGAAATATACTTCACCACCGATAAATCATGTGAAATGAAAATATAACTGAGTCCAAATTCATCCTGCAAATCTTGCAGTAAATTCAAGACCTGCGCCTGTACTGAAACATCCAGTGCCGAGACCGATTCATCACAGATTAAAATTTCAGGTTTTAAAGTCAGGCAACGCGCGATCGCAATTCGCTGACGCTGACCACCGGAAAACTCATGCGGATAGCGATAAAAAGCCTGAACAGGCAAGCTGACCCGCTCCAACAGGTCCAAAGCCATTTGCTTGCGTTCTGTATCATCCTGACCAATTTTATGAATCTGCATCGGTTCCATCAGGATTTGCCCCACGGTAAAACGCGGATTTAAAGAGGCATAAGGATTCTGGAAAATGATCTGGATTTTACGTTGATACTGGTTAAATTCCTTTTCAGACATGGCCAAAATGTCCCGCCCCTGAAATAGCGCTTTACCGCCTGTTGCCTGTTGCAAACGCATCAATAGCAAGCCAATGGTGGTTTTGCCCGAACCGGATTCTCCGACCAGCCCCAAGGTTTTACCTTTGGCCAGCTGAAAAGAAACCCCTTTCACCGCCTGAAATTCATCTTTGCCAAACAGACCTTTGCGGCTATAAAAAGATTTTTTCAGATCACGTACATCCAGAATAATTTCTTCTCCGCCCTTGAGTCCGCGTGAGCGTTGCGGAAGTTGAGTATTCAGGTGGATATCGTCCAGCCAGGTTGAACCATCCTGTTTCATAAAATCACTGATCATCGGCAAACGTAACGGACGTTGCGACAATTGTGGACGGCAATGCAATAAAGCCCGGGTATACATATCCTGAGGTCGATCCAGTACGTCCTGAACCAAACCTTGTTCACGAATTTCACCATGTCGCATCACAATCACCTGATCGGCAATTTCCCCCACCAAAGCCAGATCATGGGTAATGAACAGCATCGACATCTGACGGCGCTGACGCAGAGATTCCAGCAAGTCCAGAATCTGCTTTTGAATGGTGACATCCAGGGCTGTGGTCGGTTCATCCGCAATCAACAGCTTGGGTTCACAGGCAATGGCCATGGCAATCATGACCCGCTGCTGCTGCCCCCCCGAAAGCTGTCCCGGATAGGCATCGATTTTAGTTTCAGGTGCAGGAATACCCACTTCTTTGAGCAATTCCAGAGTACGTTGCCGCGCCTGTTTTTTATTCATACCCAAATGGAGTTGCAGGATTTCTGCAATCTGCATGCCTACCGTAAATACCGGATTGAGCGAGGACATCGGCTCCTGAAAAATCATGGCAATGTCTTTACCACACATCTGGCGCATGTCACGGGTTTTGAGCTTAAGCAGATTTTTCCCTTCAAAGATAATCCGGCTGTCTTCGGAAATACGCGCGCTTTCCGTCGGGAGCAAGCCCATGGTCGCCAGTGAAGTAACCGACTTGCCACTTCCCGATTCTCCCACCAATGCCACCGTAGTATTGGCCGGAATTTCAAAAGAAACCCCTTTCACGGTTTCGATATATTGTTTATTTTCACCTTTAAAACTGACACGCAGATTTTCCACGCGAAGTAACGCAGGTGCTGTACTTGGATTGATTTCAGACATGGTTGCGCTCCTATTTCAGTTTCGGATCTAATGCATCACGGAGTGCATCGGTAAACATCGAGAAAGCCGTCACCAGTATTGCCATGGCAATCGAGGCTGCGGCCAGTTGCCACCATTTTCCTAAAATCAGCTCACTTTGCGCTTCATTCAGCATACTTCCCCAAGACACTACTCCGATTGGCACGCCAAAACCGAGGAAGCTGAGAATCACTTCAGATTTGATAAAAGCCACCACCAGAATGGACATTTGTACCAAGGCAATATGACTGACATTTGGAAAAATATGTACAAACATACGCCGTAAATTACTCACCCCAATCGCCTTGGCAGCCAGTACATATTCACGCGCCGTATGTTTCATGTACTCGGCACGAACCAGACGAAAAACCCCAGTCCAGCCGGTCAGACCTAAAATCAGGATGATTGATAAAATCCCTTTCTGTTGTAACACCGCAGCAATTGCCAGAACCAGCAGTAAATAAGGAATTGAAGTAAAGACATTATAAAACCAGTTAAGGAGATCATCGACCCAGCCACCAAAATAACCGGCAAGTGCACCAAGTACGGTGCCAATGATCACAGCGACCAAAGCCGCAACCAGTCCGACCAGAATCGAGGTTTCCGCACCTTTAATGGTTTTCTGTAAAACATCCTGTCCCCATTTATCCGCACCAAAGATCAGACTCTGTTTTAATTCGCTGTCCTGATCCATCAGCTGACCACCGAGCTGCTGGTTAATGACGCGCATGTCTTCTGCCAGCGGATCTGTTACACCATAATAATCAATGCTGCCCCCCATCCTTTGCTCAGCAGCAATTTCAGCATTGAGTTCTGCAATCACCTCTTTTAAAGGATCGACTGGATTGACCGGTAAAACGACCAATTCTGCTTCCTGTTCTTCACCGGAAACAGCCGGCATAGGCGCTGCACTGATAAAACTTGGCGGTGCATAACTGACCGCCACTTCTTTATTCCAGTCCTTGGCAATAAAACCGCTCATGGAAAGCAAAAGTAGCAGCAGATAAAACAGCACCACCAATAAGGAGAACATGGCAATCCGGTCACGTTTCAAACGGCGCATGGCCAGTTGCCATAATCCTGTCGAAGTAGACTCAGGCACGGCTTGAGCGTGTTGCTCTTTTTTAAATATCGCACTCAGCATAATTCACCTACTTCAACTGTACGCGTGGATCGACCCATTTATAGATCAGATCGGCAATCAGGTTGAATATCATGGTCGCAGCGGCAACATAGACCGTAATCGCTTTAATCACCGGGAAATCCGAACGCTCTACGGCAATAATCACTTCACGACCAATCCCCGGAATACCGAAAAAACGCTCAATCAGGAAAGCACCGATCAGCAGTGCTGGAAGCCCCGCCATCACATCGGTAATAATCGGAATCGAGGCATTGCGTAGCACATGCACGCCCAGAATCCGGCTCTCGCCCAGACCTTTGGCCCGTGCAGTACGCACATAGTCCTGATTGACTTCATCCAGTACGAAACTGCGGTACAGACGTAAGGTCGGGGCAATACTCACCACCAGCATAATCAGTACAGGCAATAAGGCGTATTTGAAAAGATTGTCAGCGAAATTATCACTCCAGCCCTGCACCGGAAACCAGCTCAGCTCATAAGCGAGGAAGTACTGAAACACAATGATATAGACAAGAATACTGATCGACATACCGATGGTACACAGCATCATGATCATGCGATCGGTCAGACTGCCGCGAACTGACGCCACACCCAAGGCCAAAATGATGGAAATAATGGTTTGCAAAATGGTCAGTGGAATCAGAATGGTCAGTGAGGGTCCCAGACGCGTACTAATAATTTGCGCCACCGACTCGCCGGTACTCCAGCTCACCCCATAATCAAAGGTTAAAATCTGCTTGATGAAAATCCACAGTTGCACATAATACGGTTGATCCACCCCAAGCTGTTGCCGGATGTTTTCAATCTGTTCTGCATTGGCCATTTTACCGGCGAGGATATAGGCAGGATCGCCCCCCACCCAGTTAAACAGCAGGAAGATCAGCAAAATCACCCCGAGCATGGTGGGGATCATTTGCCAGAGCCGTCGAATAATATATGCCAGCATCGCTTGCCTTCCTTAATTTTTTCCAGAGATTTCATTAAAGAAAGCTTTGCTGTCCGGATCACGACCCAGAAAGTCTTTCACCATCTGCTCGCCATGTTTTTGTCCGCCTTGCGCCAAGACCGTATTGCGATAATGCGCACCGACTTTTTTATCCATCAACTGATCGCCAAAGGCAGAGAGCATATCTAGCGCAATCACCTCGGACCACATATAGCTGTAATAACCTGCCTGATAGCCGCCCATCACATGCCCAAACTGTCCCGGGAACTGCTGACCGGGTACATAACCCAAGGCAGTTTTGCTTTCCATCTCTTGCCATAATTTTAATGGGTCGGTCTTGAGGGCATCTTTACTGTGTAAGGCCATATCGTACTGCGCATATAAAGTCTGACGCGCATAATGCAGACCGCGACCATAGTTTTTTACGTCTTTGAGACGCTCAGTCATGGCAGCATCGACACGTGGACAAGCCGGTTCACAATAATCGGCCACTTTTGATAAGGTTTCCAGACGGCGTGCCCACTCTTCATACATCTGTGAAGGTGCTTCCACCAAGTCACGCTCTACCGATGTACCAGACTGTTCGGAATAGCGGGTTTTCGATAAAATCCCGTGTAAGGCATGCCCCATTTCATGCACAAAGGTTTCCAGCTCGTTGCTGTTCAAACCTTTGCGGTTGAAGTTGGTGACCAGTACCGACACCGGACGACGCTGATTCAGGGTACTGCCACCATAGGCGCCCCAGACGGCCGCATGTCCATATTTACCTTCACGGGGGTATTTATCGACATATAATCCGCCCAAGAATTCACCTGAGGCAGTGTCATGTACCGCATAATATTCCACTTCATTGTGCCAGGCCTTGACTTTCATCGGCCTGAAATCAATCCCGTACAGTTCTGATGACACAGCAAATAACCATTTTTGTGCCGCTTCGGTCGGGAAGTAATCGCGCAGTTTTTCCTGATCGACCTTATATTTGGCCTGACGCAGTTTTTCACTCCAATAGCCCTGATTCCAGCGAGTAATATCTGCTTTCTCTCGTGGAACTTTTAAAGTCTCGGCTTTGAACTGGCGTAACTCCTCTACATCTTGCTTCTCTAAAGGTGCGACTTTGCTATATACATCCTCTAGAAAAGAATTCACCGCTTCAGGGGTTTTTGCCATACGAAATTCAAGGGCTGAATGTGCATAGCTTTCTTTATCAAAAAGTTGGGCCATCTCATAACGCAGATCAATGGCTTTTTTCATAAATTGCAGGTTTTGCTCTGTCCCACGGCGGGTATAAGCCATCTGATAACGTTTACGCGCTTCATCACTTTCTGCCAGCTCCATGAATGGCTGGTATTCCGGATAGTCAAAGCCAAGCAGATAATTGCCTTTTTCATTTTTCTTTAACCCCGCCATATAGCTGGCTGGCAGACCTTTCATTTCTGCTGGGGTAAATTCGACTTTATGCGGATTATCACGTACATTTTTGGCGAAATCCTGAGACAGCTTGGTCGATTCTTCGATGATGTCTTTCAGGCGCTTTTGTTTTTCTGCACTGAGTTGTACCCCTGTTTTTTCAAACTGCTCCAGAATATCTTGCAAGAATTTTTGATCAATCGGATCGCTGGCCTTCAGTTTCTTGAACTGGGCATACAGTTTCGGATTCTGGTACAGCGTGGTCTGGTACTTGCTGATTTTTAGCTCACAGTCATCTGCTGCCTGACGCAATGCAGGGTCTGGATCGACATTACTATACAATCCGACTGCTGCACCAAAATCCCGGGCTTTGGCATGCAATTCATCCCATTCAGCCAGATAAGGCCCTGCCTTGGCCTTATTTTTAATTTTCTGATTTTCAAATATCTGAATATCTTTTTGCATGCTGGCCAGATTGGCATCACATAAAGATGGAATCTCTGCTGCCTTAAATAATGGCAGCAGCTGCGCTTGAGTCTGTGCCGCTACCCCCTGATATCCCCCCATTATGACTAAACATAAGCTACTTAATTTTAAAGACTTCGATTTCATATTTATCTCCAGATTTTTCTTACTTTTTGCTATCAATATCGATGTACATCCACTCTGAAGACAGAATCGGATGGTTTTTATAACCAATGACCCGAGGTTGCGACAAGACATTACGATAGGTGCTATATAGCATCAGTACCGGCATATTCACTTCCAGAATCCGGGACATTTTGCGATAGATTGCATCACGTTCAGGACTGGCTGGCATGCTTTGGGTTTGCTCATACAGGCGGTCAAATTCAGGATGTTTGAAGCAGGCATTGTTGGTGACATTGACATTTTTGCCATAAAAAAGCTGCATAAAATTGTCGGCATCCGGATAGTCTGCAATCCATGCCGAGCTTTTAAACATGGTCTTACACTGTTTTTCCAGCTTGATCGCCTCGGCAAATGGCATGGCTTTGCTGACCATCTTGATCTGAATATTGTCCAGGGCTTTTTTCCAGAATTCTGCCTGTTGCTGACCACGACTGGTATTACCGACAATCAGTTCAATCTCTAAAGGCTTACCATCGGGTTGTCTGCGCCAGCCATCGGCCCCGACTTTGTATTGATAACGGTCAAGCAGCATATTGGCCGCCTTGACCGAATAGGGAATACTGCTTTTATAATCCGGTGAATAACCAACCACCCCGGGTGGTACCGGCATCTGTAACTTATTGGCATCGCCCTTGAGCAAGACACTGATCATATTGTCGGTAGAGTAAGCCATGGCCATGGCACGACGTAGCGCAATTTTTTCCTTGCTGAACCCACCGACCACAGGATTCTGCATATTCCAGTAATGGTAGCCAATCAGCGGATCGGTAATCCTAGATAACTGAACCCCTTTTTGTTTTAAGGAAGGTTTGAGTAGCCCATTTTCAAGCGCCTGAACCACCATGTCGCCGTCGATTTCAGTCATGTCCAGTTCATTTTTATTAAAGGCCAACCAGCGTGACTGGGCTTCTTCAATGACCCGGATATCAATCGTGCCAATTTGCGGCATTTTTTTGCCTTGCAATGCATCCACAATGGGCTGGTCTTCGCTGCTACTGGCTTTAAAATTCCAGACAAAACTCCGGTAGTTCGGACTGGCTTTTAAAATAATGCGTGAACCCGGAGTCCAGCGTGACAATAAATAAGGGCCTGTACCGACTGGTTTGTCCATCGCAAAGCCTGCTTTATTACGGTACTTTTCAATAACTTCACGGGCAACTGCAGCTGCTGGGCCATGTGCCAGTAACATCGGAAAGTTTTGATCCGGTTGGGTCAGTTTCAGAATCAGGGTATAACGGTCTGGCGTTTGAATGCCTTCAAAGGGGTTTTCATAGACTTTGCCATTCTTTTTGCCTAAGGCGACCCATGCTTCCAGCCCTTTAATCCGGCCATCCAGCAACCAGCTATTTGGTGAATGCAAGTTGGGATCGATCAGACGTTTTAATGAATAGGCATAATCATAAGCCGTCAGTTCACGTTTCTGACCTTTAAAAACGGGATCATCGGCGAAGTAAATGCCTTTTTTGATTTTGATGGTATAAGTGAGACCATCTGCACTGACTTCTGGCATGGCAACCGCGGTATTAGGAATCAGCTTGGCTGGGGTTGCCAGATAGTCATAGCTAAACAGGTTTTCAAAAATCGCGCTATTAACCCGGGCTGAATAGGCATCGTGCGTTGCGGCGGGATCAAATCCGGTTTCTGCCACCGGAAAAACATCCCGAATCACCTTGTTAGGATCTGCAGGATTAATGGCCCATGCAGAAACGATCCCCGAGCAGAGCAAACTTCCCAGCAGAACACTACCCGTCAGTTGCTTGAATTGCTTTGATAAATTTCCCTTCATCATACTCTTCATCTAAATAGGTTTATTTTTTGACTGGTTCAATATCGAGATATTGCCAAACGGAGTTCATGATTGGATGTGCCTTAAAGCCTTGAACCTGAGGATGGATCAGCCAGTTACGCACCCGGGTATTGTGTAAAATCCAGGGATTATCGGCTTCGATTTGCCGGTTCATTTTTTCATAATAGGGCGTACGCTGATCTGGTGGCAGCTTCATGGCAGCCTGATACAGAGCATCATAGGCTTTTGAGGTATAGCAGCTCAGGTTGCCCTGCTGTGCATTTGGGCCATATAAGAGTTGAGCAAAATTTTCACCCTCCGGATAATCTGCAATCCAGGCACCGCCCCACAGCATATGTTTACATTGCGTGGCTTCTTTCAGGTTGTCGGCGAAATTGCTGATTTTAAATTCAATACGTAGACCAACTGCATCCAGATTTTTTTTCCATAATTCCGCTGCAATCACTGAAGAGCTGGAACTGGTCGAGTTCATTTTCAGTGTCAAAGGTTTGCCATCAGGCAAAGTCCGATAGCCATCTGCACCTTTTTTATAACCGAAACGGTCGAGCAGCTTGTTGGCCAAGAGCGGATTATAGGCAATACTATTTTTATAAGCTGGATTATGCCCATTCACGCCTTCGGGAATGGTCATTTCAGCTTTATCTGCATGTCCCTTATACAGCTGTTTAATGGCTTCATTCTGGTTATAAGACAAGGCGATTGCTCGACGCAGAGCGATTTTTTCTAGTGAATTTCCACCGACCACAGGATCGCGCATATTCATGATGGTATAAGTGATTTCTGCATCTTTATTTGGATAATGCAAAATGCCTTTTTGCTTGTATTCGTTTTTGAGCTGTTTATTGACCAGGGCCTGTTCGGCACCGCTTGCAGTGAGCCGGTCATAATCCAGTTGACCCGATTTCAGCGCCAGCCAGCGCGATTGTTCTTCTTCAATAATACTGACCTTGACCATCCCAATTTGCGGCATTTTTTTGCCGCTCATTTCTTTCACCAGACGTTGATCCCAGGCCGTATTTTCACCCTTAAAATTCCAGCTAAATCCCCGGTAATCTGGATTGGCCTTTAATTCAATCCGGCTACGCGGCACATATTTATGCAATTGATAGGGCCCTGTCCCGACTGGATGCTGACCTGCACGCGCGCCATAATGCTCAATGACTTCTCTGGCGGTACCGCTAAAAGTGACATAGGCCATGATATAAGGGAAATTAAAGTCGGAACGCGTGAGCGTGATTTGCAAGGTATATTGATCAAGTGCCTTTAGTCCTGCAATTGGCGCATCGTAATTAAATTGACCAGAACTTTTGGCTTGCTGAATGGCAGCATCTGCACCGAGAATTTTGCCCTCAATAAACGAAAAGGTCGGCGAATGATTTTTAGGATCCATCACCCGCTTCATGGAGTAAATATAGGCGGGTCGTGCCAGATAGTCGTAGCGTAATAAGGGTTCAAAAATCGCTTCGGCAATACTGCCACTATAAAAATTATAGGTCTTGACCATATCAAAACCGTCATCAGGCGCTTCAAATGCAATATTTAAAACTTTATCTGACTGCGCAGGCGATTTTGCCAAGACCGCCTCCCCCGATCCGATGGTCAGTGCTAAAACGGTCATCTTTAACATTGCTGATTTCAAAGTCATACCTATTTTTGTTTATTTAAGCTATTAAAATGAATAAGTTTTTATATGTATCTATCACTTTTTATCTGCTTCATGTTTTTTATTTTTCAACATTCAGCCTATATGATGAACCTAATCTTTCAAAGCTAAGCTAATTTCATGCCACTCTAGGCTTTAAGTAATAATTAAGTTCTTTGTACATCAAAAAACATATTTTTATTAATTATTTAAAATAATATTCATTTATAAAATCACTCAGATACAATTCGGAGTATTTGTTGCATTAATCCTACAATGACTTTCAATTTATTGCACAGAAATAATTCACTAGTGAGTCATTTTATAGCATTCCTGCGGTACAGCACTTCTCGCTATAAATAAAATAAATCTATATTTTTTAATTATTAAGCTTATTACTATAAAAGTTTTAAATCATAGTCCTAAGCCGTATTACAAAGACATTACAGAATTTTAAAATGCCAACCAGTTACCATATTTTTTACATAATACTTACTATTAAGCCATAAATACTGATTTTCAATATCATTTTTTCTTATCATTTCCAATACAGCTCATCCGTTTTCGCTGACGCACAAGTTCTTCCTTTCTAAACTGTTATAAAT
>SMFC01000057.1_pt1 | contig 24077 bp, 20 predicted proteins | sample 2456331 | NCBI WGS metagenome assembly SMFC01 (sample SAMN10132608, study PRJNA489261) | soil metagenome | isolation source: day120 control-loamy sand soil ammended | place: USA
GGGACATAAATAAATTTTTTACCCGCTGACCGGGTAATCTTTACAACGATCGAGAGACTGATGGACGAACAATCTTTAAAGCAACAGGCCCTTTACTATCACGAGTTTCCTACCCCGGGGAAAATCAGCGTTACACCAAGCAAACAATTGGTCAACCAACGTGACTTAGCCCTTGCTTACTCGCCTGGCGTAGCTGCACCATGTCTTGAGATTGAACGCGATCCTTCAACTGCTGCACTGTATACTGCACGTGGCAACCTGGTCGCTGTAGTGACCAACGGTACTGCGGTATTGGGCCTGGGTAATATTGGTCCTCTGGCTTCTAAACCCGTCATGGAAGGTAAAGGCGTATTATTTAAGCGCTTTGCTGGTGTGGATGTTTTTGATATTGAGGTTGATGCAGAAAGCCCGCAAGCCTTTATCGACACAGTGAAGCGTATCTCAATAACCTTCGGCGGTATTAACCTCGAAGATATTAAAGCACCTGAGTGTTTTGAAATTGAGCGTGCATTGATCGAGCAGTGCGATATCCCAGTATTTCATGATGCGAATCCGGATCCAGAAATTCTGCCTGAACATGCACACGAAGTTCGTAATGATGTGATCATGGCCACTGGCCGTTCTGACTATCCAAACCAGGTCAATAACGCACTTTGCTTCCCATACATCTTCCGTGGGGCATTAGACGTTGGTGCAACCACGATTAACGAAGAAATGAAAATTGCCTGTGTACATGCAATTGCGCGTATGGCACACGTCGAAGCGGATGCTGCAACTTATGGTGAGAAATCGGCATCATTTGGCCGTGAATACCTGATTCCGGGTCCACTGGATCAGCGCCTGATTCTTGAAATCGCACCTGCAGTGGCACAAGCAGCCATGGATTCGGGTGTAGCAACACGTCCAATTAAAGATTTCTCGCATTATCGTCAACGTTTGTCTGAGTTTGTCTATAACTCGGCATTCGTGATGAAACCGATCTTTGAACAGGCAAAATCGAATCCTAAGCGTATTGCCTATGCGGAAGGTGAAGACCTGCGTGTACTTCGCGCCGTTCAAATTGCAGTCGATGATGGTTTGGCGATCCCTATTTTGGTCGGTCGTCCAGCCGTGATTGAAGCCAATATCAAAAAATTGGGTCTACGTCTTGAAGATGGCGTGAATATCACGATTGTTGATCAGGAAAAGAATCCGGATTATGAGTTGTTTGCAGACGATTATTACCAGATCATGCAGCGTAAAGGCGTAACGCCTGAATATGCACAGCGTGAAGCGCGTCGTCGCTCTACCTTAATTGCATCGATGCTGGTCAAACATGGCATGGCAGATGGCATGCTCTGTGGTACTTATTCAAGCTACGACATTCATCTGGACTTCGTCAGCAACATCATTGGCAAAAAAGAAGGTCATAACACTTTCTTTACCCTAAATGCCTTGATGCTTGAAGATCGCAACCTGTTCATTGCCGACACCTATGTCAACACCAATCCAACGGCTGAACAGCTGGCGGAAATGACCATTCTGGCTGCTGAAGAAGTGCGCCGTTTTGGTATGACCCCACGTATTGCCCTGCTTTCTCACTCAAGTTTCGGTTCAGACCAGCATGATGCCAGCGCGCAAAAAATGCGTAAGGTATATGACATCCTGTCTGAAATCGCGCCTGAGCTAGAAGTTGAAGGTGAAATGCACGGTGATGCTGCACTGGATGAAAATATTCGCCAGTTTGCCTTCCCGAACTCACGTTTTAAAGGTTCTGCAAACTTACTGATCATGCCGAATCTGGATGCTGCCAACATTTCGTTTAACTTGTTGAAAGCAACTTCAGGCAACAACGTGACGATTGGCCCAATTCTGTTGGGTGCTGCGAAGCCGGTACATATCTTGACTCCGACTGCGACTACGCGTCGCGTGGTGAACATGACTGCACTTACCGTTGCAGAAATCCAGCAAGCGGAACAAGACGCACTTTAATCCAATGACAAGATAACGACGCATCCGCCTCGTTTCTTAACTTGAGAAAACCTCTATTCTGTAGCATGATGCTTGTAAGAATAGAGGTTTTTTCATGCAAGTTTATTTAGTAGGCGGTGCAGTTCGGGATCATTTGCTCGGACACCCCTATCACGAAAAAGATTATGTGGTCGTTGGTGCAACTCCGGCGCAAATGCTTGACTTAGGCTATCAGCCCGTAGGCAAAGATTTTCCTGTTTTCCTACACCCCAAAACAAAAGAAGAATATGCACTGGCCCGTACCGAACGTAAATCCGGCACCGGTTATCATGGTTTTGACTTTCATACCGATATCAGTGTGACCCTGGAACAGGATTTGATCCGTCGTGACCTGACCATTAATGCCATGGCGATGGATGATGCCGGTCAGATTTATGATCCTTATGGCGGTCAGCAAGATTTGAATAACCGGGTGCTGCGTCATGTTTCCGATGCTTTTGTCGAAGATCCATTACGGGTGCTGCGAATTGCCCGTTTTGCGGCCCGCTATACCAGTGCAGGTTTTGTGATTGCGGATGAAACTTTAGCACTCATGCAGCGCTTGACGGAATCCGGTGAATTGAATGCATTAACACCGGAGCGGGTCTGGAAAGAAACTTCACGTGCCTTAACAGAACGTCATGCTGATGTGTATTTTGAAGTATTGCGTCAATGTGGCGCTTTAAAAGTCTTATTTCCTGAGATAGATGCCTTATATGGTATTCCGCAACGCCCTGAATATCATCCGGAAATTGACTGCGGCATTCACACCATGATGTCCTTGCAGCAGGCGTGTCGTCAAAACTATAGCCTGGATGTACGTTTCGCCGTTTTAGTGCATGATTTGGGCAAAGCATTAACCCCGGTTGAAGAATTACCGCGGCATATCATGCATGAAGAACGTGGCATCAAGCCGGTCAATGATCTGTGTGATCGCTTAAAAGTACCGACCTATACCAAGCAACTGGCGTTGGCAGTATGTAAAGAGCATCTGAAATGTCATCAGGCATTTAATCTCAAACCCGGTACTTTATGGCGATTATTGCAGCGTCTGGACGTTTTACGTCGTCCCGAGCGTGTCGAAGCTTTTGTACAGGCCTGTGAATGTGATTCACGTGGCCGTTTAGGACTGGAAGATCGTGCCTATCCACAAGCACAATATGTACTTGATGCCATGCAGATAGTACGTGCCATTAAAGCACAAGACCTGCCTGCCGATATTCAAGGCCCGGATATTGGCGAAATGCTGATTGAACGGCGTATTCAGGCACTGGGTGAACTTAAAGCCCAACAAACTGTATCTATTGAATAAAGACAAAGCACCCGAGGGTGCTTTTTTATTGCTTCAATCATTTAGTGCAGAGACCCAGCCCTCTAAAGAGCTTAAGGAAAATCAAATCCCGATCAGGAAATATCCGCCGGGAAACTAATCACTTGCTCCAGTTTCATCTGATTGGTCGCGATCATGAGCAAGCGGTCAATTCCCAAAGCAATCCCTGAACATTCCGGCATATTCGGTAAAGCCGCCAGTAAATACTCATCAATAGGCATAACATGCAGCCCAAGTCTGGCCCGCTCTGCATTATCCGCCTCAAAGCGTGAGCGCAAAACTTCGGCATCAATCAGCTCATCATAGGCATTAGCCAATTCTAAACCTTCGATATACAACTCAAAACGTGCAGCGACCAGTTCCCCATCTTCATCGATTCGGGTTTTCGCCAGAGAGGCCATTTCAGGCGGAAAATCGGTCAGGAATACTGCGGTATCAAAACCGAGACTTGGCTCCACCATATGTGAAAATAACAGGTCGATATAGCCGAGCCGATCCTCACCCAAATCCAGATTTAGACCGACACGGCGACAGCAGTCTTTCAGTTCCTGCAAGGTCGCTTGCAATGGATTAATATCCAGACGATCCATAAAGGCATGTTTATAGCTCAAAATGGTTGGACGGATTTCAGCAAAACGTGCTTTAAGCGTCACATTAAGCAGATCGGCTACTTCGAACATCAAATCTTTTAAGCTAAAGCCCGGACGATACCATTCCAGCATGGTAAATTCGCTATTGTGCTTACGCCCATGCTCATCATCACGGAAGACTTTACAAATCTGGTAAATAGGCCCGCTGCCACTGGCCAATAAACGCTTCATGGCAAATTCAGGTGAGGTCTGTAAATAATGCGTATGTGCTTTAGCCAGTACATGACGCTGCGCCTGTACTGAAGCCAAATGCACATCGGTCACACCGGCTTGAGATAAAATTGGTGTTTCGACTTCTAATACATCCCGCTCAGCAAAAAATTGACGGATTTGTGCATATAAGGTGGCACGTGCACGCATGGCATTCAGGTCACACGTCGGCTGATAAGTGCTATTCATGCTTTTGGCCCACCATGTGCAGCCCATTCACGACGCAGCGGATAGGTTTTTCTTAAATGATCAAAAGCCTGCTGATCCACTTTGCCATCCTTGACACAAGCACGCAGATTTTGATCATCACGGGCAATATCATAAATTTGCGTTAAATATTGCTTTAGCACCATTTTTAAATCCTGATTTTGGAAAAACTGCTCGCAGACCGGAAGCTGGGTTTCGAACTGTTTATGTGCTGCAAAAGCAAAAGTTTGACAGAAAGCGTCATAGATCATTTGAGTACCACGCGCCTTGCCTTCCAGGCTATAACCGGCAATATGCGGCGTCACCAGCGTCAGCAGATCCAGAAGCTCTGCTGAAATAACCGGTTCGTGTTCAAAAACATCTAAAATCACGGTTCGTTGTGTCGCTTTAAGATCCTGGATCAGGGCGGCCTCTTCAATCACTGGCCCACGTGCAGAATTAATCAGAATTGCATCAGGCTGCATTTGCGCCAATGTAGCCGTATTGAATAAATGGTAAGTTGGATAAAGACCCGTTTGAGTTAAAGGGACATGAATCGAAATCGCATCTGCTTGCTGCAACAATTCATTAAATTCAACTTGATCAACCTGCGTTCTTTGAACCAAAGGATCATAGCCAATCACGCGCCAGCCCAAAAGTTTTGCCATATAAGCCAGACGGGTTCCAACATTACCCAAACCGACTATACCCAGGCTAAATGTTGCATTGGCATCTACTAACTCAGGACGTACATGCAGTAATGCGGTAATGACATATTCAGCCACAGCTTGTGCATTACAGCCGGCTGCATTGCTCCACTGAATCCCATGCTGTTCCAATGCAGCAATATCCAGATGATCTGTACCAATAGTGGCACTGCCTACAAACTTGATCGAACTATTCTGTAGCAGTGCTTCATTGACCTGAGTCACTGAGCGTACCAATAATGCATCTGCATCCTGAACATCCTGTGCCATTAAGTTACGGCCTGGACAATGACGAATGTCTGCAAATTCAGAAAAGAAATAATCGGTAAATGCCAGATTTTCATCTGCGACAATTTTCATAATGAGATCCATATGATGCTTGGGCATATGATAGCGCGTTGATGTCTCTGACTCTATATTTGGCACATGCGTCCATTTTTCAAGTTTTAAGCTATGAGCTGGTTATTGATGAATAAAGTATTGAATCATTGCTGCCTAAAAAGAAAAAAACTCACGGAGGACTCACACCCTCGTCGGTTTTCAAGACCGGTGCATTAAACCGCTCTGCCACGCTTCCTTGGCCGCCATCATATAAATAAATCGGATTTTTGGCAATAAAATTTAGCAAAACTTTTAGCAAAAGCTGTTCATTCAGTTAAAAATCAGTCGAAACAAAAGCTGAAATGTATTTTTATTTAAAGAAGTTAATACTTAAACGATGCCAAGAGGTATTTAATTCAAGATAAAGCAACGACATGAATCAGAATTAGCTTGATAATGAATATAAAAATAAAGGCATAAAAAAACCCAGTCAATTGACTGGGTTTTTAGAATTTGGCGGAAGCGGTGAGATTCGAACTCACGGAGGACTCACACCCTCGTCGGTTTTCAAGACCGGTGCATTAAACCGCTCTGCCACGTTTCATAACGAATTGAATTGATGAACCAGCGTTTCTTTCCAGAAGGTGTCAGCACTTCAGCCTCATCATCTACCTGCTTGCCCAACAACGCACGTGCCATGGGCGAACTGATCGAGATATGCTGCGGATGATGATCATAAATTTCATCGACTCCAACAATACGTAAATTTTTCTGCTCGCCTTCTTCATTTTCAATCTCGACCCAAGCTCCAAAATAGACCTTGCCTTCCTGCTCTGGAGAAAAATCGATGATTTTTAGCTCTTCAAGACGCTTGCCTAGGTATCTGACCCGGCGGTCAATCTTACGCAAAATTTGCTTGTTATATTGGTAATCGGCATTTTCCGAACGGTCGCCGAGACTCGCTGCCCAGTTCACTTTTCTGGTGATTTCCGGCCGCTCTTCATGCCAGAGATTCTTAAGTTCTGCCACCAATTTATCGTGTCCACCACGGGTGATTAAGTTGGATTTCATACGTCGTGCTGATCAAATTTTCAGTGTATTAACTTACAAACAGCTTATTTTATTTACCATTTCAAAACAATGAAAAAATTCAAAAAAAAATCACATTATATTTCAGTATCTTAAAATTATTTTTAATAATAATTTGTGTACAAAATTTGACAATCGTTTTTTAGATCATTAATATGCCACCTACTTCCGGAAATGCTTACTTTTTAATCTATGTAGTTTCTCTACATAATGATGCGTAAATCTCTTGTCATTTTGAATGACGTCATGACTGCCCAACCCTTATTGAATTTATCAAACTGTTAAAATTTCTGGCTATGTTGGCTGTGATTTTTAGGGCATAAATTACTTGTAGCGGAGACAACATGCACAGTAGTTCATCCACTGGGTCGAGGCTTTGCCTACGATCTGTAATTTCTTCTCTCCCTTTGAAAGCACTTGTACTGAGCACTGCATTTATTCCCTTTCACAGTATCAATGCAAGTAAGACCACACTTCAGTTTGATCATGTGGTCAATAGCAATAAGCTGACCGTGGTTGCAGTCGAAAATCCGACCACCGTATTTCAGGATGGACAACATCTGCATGGCTTCGGTTATGACCTGGTGCGCAACTATGCCAACAGTCTGAATGTGAAACTGGATTTTAAAATTGTCCCGAATAATGCCACTGCACTGCAATGGGTTGCTCAGGGCAAAGCCAATCTGGCCATGACCACCACCGATTTAGGTGAAATTGAAAATAAGCGCCTGACTTCATTCTCCGCCACCTGTGGTGATCAGTCTATTTTGGTGAGTAATGGCTTGAATACCAATTTAAATCTGGTATTTAAATCTGCCACAGATCCCTTGAGCCAGACTGCTAGTGCTTTTATCTGTAAAGGCAAACAAAGTGGTGCCATCAAGCAGCTTGCTTCATTTTATAATCAGAATGTGGTGAAAGAGGAATCTTGGACAGCCATTCAACGTGATTTGAGCAACCGGTTACCGATCTATAAAGCAAGCTTTAAACAGACAGCGCAGCAATATGATCTAGATTGGCATTTATTAGCTGCCATTGGTTATCAGGAATCTTATCTGAAACCGAACTCAGTCTCTCCGACAGGTGTTCGCGGTTTGATGATGCTGACCAATAGCACTGCTAAAGCAATGGGTGTGAGCAATCGTACCGATCCAGCCCAAAGCATTCAGGGTGGTGCCAAGTATTATGATCAAATGCTGAGCCGCTATGAGCATATTCCTTATCCAGATCGCAACTGGTTTGCACTGGTCGCTTATAATATGGGCCCAGGTGCAGTGAATCAGTTACAAAAACGCATTCAGTCACAAGGCAAGAATCCAAATAACTGGGTCAACCTCTATGCCTATCTGGATCAGAATAAAGCCAATAACGGCCGCTATCGTCAGGCAGTACAATATGTAACCCGTATTCGTGCTTATCTGGAACACATCAAGACCACACCACAATTGGTGAATATCTAAGGTCTGATGAGCTGGATTTTATTCTATCCGGCGATAAAAAAGCTTACCTCAAAGGTAAGCTTTTTTTGTGCTCATTTCAGCTGATGTTCAGCAAAATTAAGCTGTCGTATTTTCAAGTACTTTCTTGAATAGATCTTTTTGTTCCTGACTCGGTTTGGCAGTTTGAAGTGCCATCAATTGAGACATATCACCCTGTACTTTGATTTTACCGGTCATAAATGCCTGCATGGCTGCGGCCATATCAAACTCCAGAAAAACTTTACGTAACGTTTCGCCGTCCATATTCAAAGTCGTTTTGGCATTTGAAGACAAACCTTTTTTAATTGCTCCACCATCTAAAGATAGTTCAGTATTACCTGTAGTGTCCGCTACAACCAAATTAATCGCCAGGTTCGCCAAAGCTGGTGGCAAGTTTAAATCACCAGCTTGCGCAGTAAGTGTTTCTACAGTTGAAAACCAATCATCAGTTAAAAAAGCAGGCATGATCTTTCCTCAAATTATTTGTTCATTTGTGTCGACTATCCAGACGACATCATGTTGAAGCTATTATGCTCGTGCTTTGTTATATCATGATCATTAGCGCAAAGGCTAACGAATTTTGTACGCGTCGTTCAATTTTTGTAGTTCTATTTTTATTTGTTTTTCATACAGACATCAACCCGAAGGCTGATATCTGTGTGCTGAAATTATTCTGCGGCAAAGCCCAGATTGACCATATTAATCCGGCGTTTCTCGCCTTCCAGCGCTTCTTCAGTCGAACAGCTGTCTTTGAAGTCAAATTCGCGCTGGCTGTCCAGCACTTCAAAGTCAAACAATTCACGATCGACCAGCTGTGATGGCGAGACATTTTGCAATGCACCAAAAATACTGTGCAGACGTTTTGGATGTGCCTTATCCCAATCACGTAACATGTCATTGATAATTGCGCGCTGCAGGTTCGCCTGAGAGCCACATAAATTACATGGAATAATTGGAAATTGACGCATTTCTGCATATTTGATGATGTCTTTTTCTTCCACATAAGCCAGTGGACGAATCAGAATGTTCTTTTTGTCAGAAGACAACAGTTTTGGTGGCATGGCCTTCAAGCTGCCGCCATGGAACAGGTTCAGGAAGAAGGTCGCCAGAATATCATCACGGTGATGCCCCAGCGCAACCTTGGTCGCACCAATTTCCTGGGCAAAGCCATACAAAGAGCCACGGCGTAGACGCGAACAGACGGCGCAATAAGTCTTACCTTCCGGGGTCAACTTTTTGGTGATGCTGTAGGTGTCTTTTTCCAGAATGTAATACGGAATGTTATTTTCTTCTAAATAACGTGGTAATACATCTTCCGGGAAGCCTGGCTGTTTCTGATCCAGATTCACCGCCACGACATCAAAGTTGATCGGTGCGATACGCTTGAACTGCAACATGATATCTAACAGGGTGTAACTGTCTTTACCACCTGAAATACACACCATGACCTTATCGCCTTCTTCAATCATTTTGAAGTCACGAATGGCATGTCCGACCTGGCGACGCAGCTTCTTCAACAAACGATAGTAGGCTGAGCTTGTTGGCAGTTCAGGTTTGAAATTAAATCCTTGTTCGGACTCAACTGGCGAGTACATAGACGAGATTCACCCATAAATAAAAATACCGCGCAATTTTAGCCGATTCAGGCCCGCATCGCATCAAAAGAATTTATTTTCATGCAAATGTCATATTAGTTTCATTTTCATGTTTTATTTAGATTGATATATTGAACGTTTCAGTTCAATTAATCAGCAAGATGCCTAGTTTTTGGACTTTTCCACAGTTGTCCACAAAAGCTGTGGATAACTTTGTGGATTGAAACGCACTTGACAAGTTCTTCGTCTCAAAAGATAAGGCTTTTCTTTAAATTGATCACTTTTTAACCAATTTAATTATTAATAAAAATCAACTAGTTAAACCTGTCAACCCTAAGGTTTTAAATTAAATCATATTTTTTTTTCGTTTATAAATGCAGCGTACAAGTCTTTTCATTCCGTAATTTTTTGTTAAACTCATCATTAAATTTTTCTCGATTGTGTTTACCTAATATAAACAATGAAAATAAATTTGCGTGTTTTGGGGTGTCATGGGATCAGTGCTGTGCTATTGGCGAGTTGTTGCCAGTTGGTCTATGCCGGTCAAACCATTTATCAGTTGCGCGATAGCAATGGCAGCACCTTATTAACCAATAAGAAAAGTCGCTATAACCATCTTCAGGTTGAAAAGAAGACCTATTATCCAGACAGTAATATTCATAGTTATAGCAATTGGGGTTCCAGTGAAGCTTCGGTCTTGCCGAGCTATAGTAGAAATAAAAATGCTTATGATTCGATTATTCGCCAGGCAGCGCAAACCTATGGTGTCTCTGAAGGCCTGATCAAAGCCGTGATGCATACCGAGTCCGGTTTTAATGTACAGGCTCGCTCTCCAGTCGGTGCACAAGGCCTGATGCAACTCATGCCGGCGACAGCACGTCGTTTTAATGTCAGCAATGCCTATGACCCGCAGCAGAATATTATGGCCGGGGCCAAATATCTGGCCTGGTTATTGAAACGCTTTAATGGCAATACAACCTTGGCACTGGCAGGTTATAATGCCGGCGAAGGCAATGTGGCCAAATATAAGGGGGTGCCACCTTTTCGTGAAACTCAGGACTATGTCCGCCGTGTCAGCAGCCGTTATCAGAACTTGTACGCACAGGGACTGGGCAGCACCAGTGGTACATATACCGCTTCCTCTGATACTGGTCGTGTCATTGCCAGCTCTGCCAATTATTCAACTGAAACCACGACGGCGTCCAATGTTCAGGCAGCAAAATATCAGCGTCAGATCATTGCACGAGCAGATGGTAGCTTCACTGATGCACCGATGGGTTCTTATGCCACTGCCAATGCGACAGCATCTGCAAAAATATATTTAAGTGAGTAATTTTGAAACAGCTTTGTTTTTAAAGACCTATCTTTCAATATGGACAAAAAACATACTGTCTTTTTGTAGCGAATTGCTATTTTTTTCTTGAAATCTTATCGATTTCACCTCATATTGATTTCAATGATTTACATTCAATAATCAGATTATTTTTCTGTAATAAGAGGATTTCTCAATGATGCGGATTGGTTTGTTCTTGCTAACCAACCTCGCGGTACTGGTTGTAGCTGGCATTATCTTGTCACTCTTCGGTGTCGGTAGTTACCATGGCGCAGGTGGCTTGAATCTAGGCAACCTGTTGGTCATCTGTTTCGTGTTCGGTATGGTTGGCTCAATGATTTCCCTGTTCATGTCTAAATGGATGGCGAAAAAGACCACGGGTACTGAACTGATTGACCCGAATGCACCTCGTAACCAAGCTGAAGCCTGGTTGCTCCATGAAGTTGCACAACTTTCTCAGCGTGCAGGCATTAAAATGCCGGAAGTGGGTATTTTCCCATCTTATCAATCCAATGCCTTTGCCACTGGCTGGAATAAAAACGATGCTTTAGTAGCCGTATCGACTGGTCTGCTTGAGCGTATGAACAAAGACGAGCTTCGTGCAGTATTGGCGCATGAGATTGGTCACGTCGCCAATGGTGATATGGTCACTCTGGCACTGATTCAGGGTGTTGTGAACGCCTTCGTCATGTTCTTCGCACGTGTCGCGGGTGATTTTATTGACCGTAACGTTTTTGGTCGTGAAGAAGGTGAAGCACCGGGTATTGCCTATTTTGTAATTACCATCGTACTGGATATCGTATTCGGTATTCTGGCGTCGTCGATTGTGATGTGGTTCTCCCGTCAGCGTGAGTATCGTGCCGATGAAGCCGGTGCGCGCTTGGCAGGTAAACAGGCTATGATTTCAGCATTATTGCGCTTACAGGCAGAGTCTGAAATGCCAGATGCCATGCCGAAAGAAATGAAAGCATTTGCGATTTCTGCGGGTAAAGAAGAAGGCTTTAGCCTTGCTGCCTTGTTCCAGACGCATCCAAGCATCGAACAACGTGTTGCTGCACTACAACAGCTTGATTGTACTTAAGTAATACTATTCATTGATTGAAAAAAGCCTGCACTTGCAGGCTTTTTTATTGGATTCAATTATTCATTATTTATATAGGCCGTTATGCGCTAATCCACTGATACAACGCCATCGCACCCCACCCAATCGCAAAAACAAATAGAATCAGGAACAAGGCGCCTAAAATATCCGGGATATGAATCCAGATCCAGGCCACTACAGGATTGCGCCAAAATACAGATTGCTGCTGTTTGCGTTCCAGGCTTTCATGCAAAAAAGGGTGTACCACATGTCGATCACTGTGAATCTGATATTCTTCACGAATATGAACATGCACCACATCAAGCGCCTTGCGACTGGGACGAATAAAAATATCAAAAATGGTGCCTGCCACTGGAATAAATCCAACCACCGCATCCATCACCGCCAGTTTCATGACCGGATTCAGCTTGGCACTCGGCACCCCAATCTGTTTGGCCTTATGAATGGCATAACAGGTCAATACAAAACCGGCGATATCTCCAGCGACCGGAATCGTACTCAGCGCGGCATCTGCCCCTACCCCTTGCTTGGTAAATGGAATACGTACCACTGAATCCATCATGTTGGCAAACTTGGCCAGATCACGTTCCAGACGAATGACCTCTTGTTGACTCAGTTTTGTTTTTTGTCCAGGCTCAGGCATATGTGATTCCAAAAATAGGGCTGACTTTCATCAGCATAAATTATTTTGAGACCAAAGTTGTAGCAATCTGTGAATTAAAACAATAATTTGGAAGCAACAAATAGATAAATAATCACACCGGTGGCATCACAAATAGAGGTCACCAAAGGTGCAGAGGCACTGGCCGGATCCATCTTAAACTTGTTCAGAATAAAAGGCAGACTCATGCCGATCAGGCAGCCCATCAGCACAATGCCGAGCATACTGATCGCCAGAACCACAGCCACCATGATATCCCCTCGGACATAACCCAACACCGAGACAGCCAGTGCCATGGTGCCACCCAGACACAACGCCACCAAGGTTTCCCGGCTGAGCAGGCTAAACCAGTCTCTAAACTCTACATCACCGGTGGCCAAAGCACGCACCATCAAGGTCGCCGACTGCGAGCCGGCATTACCGCCACTGCCCACCAGCAATGGCAGGAAAAAAACCAGAACAATATGCGCGGCAATGGTCTCTTCATAATGTGCAATGCCAATGCCGGACAATAGACTGCCAAAGACCAGAATCACCAGCCAAGATACGCGCTTCTGGTACAATGTAAAAATAGGCGCAGTTTTTAAACTTAACTCAGTTAAGGGCTCAACCGCCCCTGACTTTAAAATATCCTCGGTGGTTTCGGCTTCCATGATGTCCATGGCATCATCATAAGTGACAATTCCAAGAATTTTTTTATGCTCATCGACAATCGGCAAAGCCATAAAATCATAATAGGTTAAAGTTTTTGCGACGTCTTCTTGGTCATCCCCAATCTTGGCGTAAATCACATCTCTTTGCATGATCTCGGCAATGCTGGTTTCAGGACTGGCCTGAATCATCTGCCTTAAAGAGACTACCCCGATCAGCTGGTCCTGCTCATCAACAATATAAATCAGATACAGGGTTTCCTGATCTGCGGCCACCACACGCAACATTTGGATAGCGTCATGAATCGACAGATCCTGATGCAAAGAAACAAAACTGGAGCTCATCAGCGCACCAGCAGTCCCTTCAGGATAAATCGCCAGATCTTTTAGGGTTTGCCGACTCGCTTCGGACAATTTTGCCATGAGCTGCTGCTGCAGCTGTGGAGAACATCGTTTATAAACATCGACAAAGTTGTCCGAATCGAGCGCATTTAAAATCGCAATAATCTGTGCGACCGGTAATTGCTCAGCCAGACTGACTTGTTGGCTGAGTGGCATAAACTCGAATACCCGGCTCGGTTCTTTGAGTTCCTGAAAAATCCGGATCTGTTCTTCTAACTTCAAACCTTTTAAAATACTGGCCTGATCGGCGACATTCAGCTCATTTAATAAGCCAATCGCCATAGCATGGTGTTCAGAACGGATCTGTTGTTGAATATGCTGTATTTTTTCTGAAATTTTCGGCATAGGCAGTCCATGGTTATAAGCGCAAAGGCGTGGATTTTAGCATCATCCTCCGAACATTACCCCTGCTCTCAGTGCATCTAAATCATCACAGCCGGATTGAGTCAGGCTATGGATTGTTTTTCTGAGCGCACGATCATGAATCAACCGGTTCTTTTTTAGCCATTAAACTTCGAATCATCACATACATAAAGGGAATAAAAATTAGCACCAGCACGGTTCCAAAAATTACGCCGCCGAATACACTGACACCAATTTCCTGACGGCTTACCGCACCTGCTCCCGTGGCAAAGACCAAAGGTAAAATTCCGGCGCCAAAAGCCAAGGAAGTCATCAGGATCGGACGCAGACGCAGGGAAGCACCTTCCAATGCTGCCTCCACCACCGATTTTCCCTGTTGCTGTGCCAGCGAAGCAAATTCCACAATCAGAATGGCATTCTTACAGGACAAGCCAATGGTGGTCAGCAAGGCAATCTGAAAATAGATATCATTCGGGAAGCCAGCCAAATAACTGAAAATAATATTGCCGCCAATACCAAGAGGAATTGCTGACATTACCGCCGTTGGAATACTCCAGCTTTCATACAATGCGGCCAGACACAGGAAAATAAAACCTATCGAAATCAGATACAGCCAGATGGCCTGATTATTGGACTGTTTTTCTTCAAAGGATAAACCGCTCCAGACCACATCTACGCCGTCCTGTTCAGCAATCAGCGCCTCTACATCCTGCATGGCCTGACCGGAGCTGCTGCCTTGAGCCCGATCTGCTTCCATCTGTAGTGCGGTATAGCCCATGAAACGGTTGACCACTTCCGGACCACCACTCCAGTCCACTTGCGAGAAGTTACTAAAAGGCACCATTTGATTCTGGTCATTGCGGACATGCCATTGTGCCAGATCTTCCGGCTTGGAACGAAATTCGGCATCGCCCTGCATGATCACCCGTTTAATCCGGCCGCGATCAATAAAGTCATTGATATAACTGCCACCCCAAGCGCTAGATAAGGTGCTGTTAATTGCCGTTTGGGTCAGACCATTGGCCATGGCCTGTTTTTGGTCAATATTGACGCGTAGTTCGGCTTTTTCAGGATTAGAACGTTTACCCAGATTTTCAAAGCTTGCATAATTGCCAGCCTGAGCTTCCAGTGCCTGAAATTGCTGTTCCAGATACTGCCGGCCATTACCATTGATATCCCGAATCCAGAAATCCAGACCATCGGTTTGTCCCAGACCATTGACTGACGCGGGCATGGATACGTTGATTTGTGCATTAGGGTTACTTTGAAAATGCTTCAAAGCCCGTTCACGAATCGCGGGTGCGGTATTGTCCTGACCGGAACGTTCATTCCAGTGTTTTAATGCCACAAAACCGGTGGCCAGATTCTGGCCAGTTCCCGAGAAATTGCGGCCATAACGAATCATCACCAGACTGACATTGGCCTGTTCCTGATCCAGAAAATATTTACGAACCTCTTCTCCGACCTGAATGGTATTTTTCATCGGAGCACCTTCCTGCACTTTGATTTGCAGGCTTAAAATCCCCTGATCTTCACTCGGCAAAAAACTGGTTGGCAAAGCACGGTAAAACAGTGCAAAGACACAGATCAAGCCGGCAAAAAGCAGTAAACAAATGACCTGATGCTGAATCGTGACTTTGGAAAGATGCAGATAACGATACTTTAAATGATCCAGCTTCTGGTTAAACCATGCCGCCCATTTTGCCGGTTTTGGATTCGGTTTCAGAATGAGTGCACACAGTGCTGGGGTTAGAATCAAGGCCACCAATAAGGATAAGGACATGGCCGCGACCAAAGTGATGGAGAACTGTCGGTAGATCACCCCGGTAGAACCGCCAAAGAACGCCATCGGAATAAAGACTGCGGTTAGAACTAAGGTAATTCCGACCAATGCCCCACTAATTTCCTGCATGGACTCTAACGCCGCCTCTTTGGCAGACAAATGCTGTTCATGCATCAGCCGTTCCACGTTTTCTACCACCACAATCGCATCATCAACCAATAGACCAATGGCCAGAACCAAAGCGAATAAGGTCAAGGTGTTGATACTCATGCCCAGTGCATACAGCACTGCCATGGTTCCCAAAATCACCACCGGCACCGTTACGGTAGGAATCAAGGTGGCACGCCAGTTCTGCAAGAAAATGAACATCACCATGATAACCAGAATGATCGCTTCGATCAGGGTTTTGACCACCTCTTTAATCGACTCTTGTACAAAGGGCGTATTGTCTCGTGGATAGGCAATTTTATAGCCTTCGGGCAATTGCTGGGAAATACGGGCAACTTCAGCTTTAATCAAGTTTGAGGTGGCAATGGCATTGGCACCTGAGGCCAGAGAAATCCCAAGACCTGCCGAAGGATAACCATTATTGGTGCTATAAGACTGATAACTTTCAGCACCAAGTTCGACCCGTGCAATATCTTTTAAATAAATAAAACTACCGGCACGATCCGATTTGACAATAATATTCTGGAATTCTTCAACGGTTTTTAGACGGGAACCCGAGGTGACTTTAGCATTCAGGTATTGTTCATCCACTGCCGGCAAATCCCCAATCGCGCCCGCAGCCACCTGAGTATTCTGAGCTTCAATGGCGGCACGAACATCGCTTGGCATCAGCTTATACTGTTTGAGTTTTCCTGGATCCAGCCAGATCCGCATCGCATATTGAGAACCAAAAACATCAACTTCACCAATGCCTTCAATCCGGGAAATGTCCTGCTCCAGATGTGTCATCAAGTAATCAGAAAGTTCAATATTGTTACTGCGACCGGACTCATCATACAGGCTGATCACCATATGGGTATCGCCGAGAGATTTAAACACGTTAACGCCCTGGCGTTGGACATCTTCCGGTAAACGGTTCAATACCCCATTAATCGCATTTTGTACCTGAACCTGTGCTGTATCGGGGTCGGTACCATTTTCAAAGCTGATGCTGACCCGGCTGCGCCCTGAAGAATCACTACTCGAACTAAAATACAGTAAATGGTCAATCCCTTTAATCTGCTGCTCCAGCACCTGGGTCACGCTTTCTTCCACAGTTTCCGCAGAAGCGCCACTATAGGTTGCTGCCACCGTTATCCGTGGCGGGGCAATGTCCGGATAACGTTCCACTGGCAGGTTCATCACTGCGAACAGGCCAATCGCCATCACGACAATCGCCAATACCCCAGCAAAGATCGGGCGGTGGATAAAAAATTTAGACAGCATAAGTCCGAGTCACTTTTTAATTAAAGAGGGATGAATTTAGACCAAATACGAGCAAGCTATATCTAAATATTCAGTGACATAGCAGTAGAATGCAAGAATTAAACACATAATAACTGTGATAAAAACCAATCATGGAGAAATTATGGATGATCTCACTTGAATACTTTCTTGAGGTTGCCATTTCCTATTTATTAATAGCATTTTTCCAAATAAAAAACCCTGCAGATGCAGGGTTTTTTGGTGAATCAATTCAGCAGATTAAGCACTGAACTGGTTCATTGTGTTTTTAGCGTCATCACCAGCTTTCAATGCATTGTCACCAGCGAAGATTTCTTTGTGGTCATCACCGATGTCAGAACCAGCCATTGCCTGGTGTTTAACACATGCGATACCGCCGCGGATTTCTTTACGTTGTACGCCAGCAACATAAGCCAACATGCCTTCAGAACCGAAGTAACCTTGAGCAAGTTCATGCGTAGAAAGTGCAGCTGTGTGGTAAGTCGGAAGTGTGATCAAGTGATGGAACACACCCGCTTCACGCGCAGCATCTGCTTGGAAGGTACGAACTTTTTCGTCAGCTTCAGCAGCCAGTTCAGTTGCATCGTACTCAGCGCTCATTAACTTAGCACGGTCGTAAGCAGAAACGTCTTTACCTTCAGCAACCCAACGGTCATACGCTTGTTGACGGAAGTTAAGCGTCCAGTTGAATGAAGGTGAGTTGTTGTATACAAGTTTCGCATTTGGAACTGTTTCTTTCACACGGTTTACCATGTGAGCGATTTCAGCAACGTTTGGTGTCGCAGTTTCGATCCAAAGAAGATCCGCACCATTTTGCAAGCTGGTTACACAGTCAAGTACAACGCGGTCAATTTGCGTGCCTTCACGGAACTGGTACAAGCCAGAAGCAAGACGTTTAGGACGGTGAAGTTTGCCATCACGTTTGATCAGGATTTCATCTTCTTGTGCATCAGCGATATCAATTTCAGATGTTTCCAAGTAGCTGATATATTGAGAAGCGATGTCGCCTGGCTCTTTAACCACTGGGATTTTTTGAGTCAGGTCAGCACCTTCAGAGTCAGTACGTGCAACGATGATACCGTCGTCAAGACCCATTTCAAGGAATGCATAGCGAAGTGCGTGGATTTTCGCGATGAAGTCTTCGTGTGGCACAGTTACTTTACCAGCTTGGTGACCACATTGTTTCGCGTCAGACACCTGGTTTTCGATTTGTAGTGCACATGCACCCGCTTCGATCATTTTCTTAGCTAAAAGATAAGTCGCTTCTTCGTTACCGAAACCCGCATCAATGTCCGCAATAATTGGCACAACGTGAGTTTGGAAATTGTCGATTTGTGAAGTCAATTCAGCTGCTTTAGCAGTGTCGCCTGCTTCTTGTGCTTTTTTAAGTGCACGGAACAAGTCGTTCAATTCTTTCGCGTCAGCTTGACGTAAGAATGTGTAGATTTCTTCGATCAATGCAGGAACAGAAGTTTTTTCGTGCATAGATTGGTCAGGAAGTGGACCAAATTCTGAACGAAGTGCTGCAACCATCCAACCAGAAAGGTAAATGTAGCGACGTTCAGTCGTACCGAAGTATTTTTTGTTCGCAATCATTTTTTGTTGTGCGATGAAACCATGCCAGCAACCTAATGATTGAGTGTATTTGCTAGAGTCTGCATCATAAGCAGCCATATCACGACGCATAATTGCCGCGGTATATTTCGCAATGTCTAAACCAGTTTTGAAACGGTTTTGGATTTGCATACGCGCAGCATCTTCAGGACTGATGTCTGCCCAAGTGTTACCGAATTTCGCTTTCAATTCGCGGATTGCATCAATCGCTGTTTGGTATGTAGTCATGATATTTTCCTGTAATAATATTAGGATTTTTCTGCAACGAACCGTTCAAATCACACCCTCAGTAACTTGTTTAGATTTTCGCCGGTCCGTTGGGATAGCTAAAGATTAGTGGGCTTATGAAAATTAATCCAATAGTCTGCAAGAATCTTCAGTATTTATTTAAAAAATGAGTAGATGAAAGTCTTAGTATAATCCTGTGATGTTAAAATAAGATATTGTTTTATTTTATATTTTACTAAAATAAAACTGATCGTTTTTCACTCATACTGCTTAAAAATACTTCATTAGACTTAAGTCTGGGCTTGGCTCAAATCCACTTTTATTAAAAAATAATCATGATTTTGAATTATTTCTTAGGCTGAAGCATTTATCAAGATAGCATACTTTTCACGCAATTATTCACGCACTCACACCTGTATTTTTAAAGTTTAAAGCTTGGTTATGGAGCTGTTGATCTGCATACATGAAAATACTGAATCTTTGCTTAGCCCGTGCTTCTACTCAGTCGAATAAAATCGTTAATTATTCAGCTTAAACCTGCATAAATTCCCTAGATTTTATCTGCTTTATCATGGCTTTTTTTTCATCGGCGCTTTACACAAAGCCCGGCAGTTATGGCATAATCAGCATAATTTCTTGTATTTATTCTCGGTATTTCTTTTATGAATCTGGAGCGGGTCGATCTCAATCTATTAATTTATCTTGATGTACTTCTTCGCGAAAAAAATGTCACCCGTGCAGCCGAACAATTGGGCGTTACCCAGCCTGCCATGAGTAATATTTTACGCCGATTACGCAATTTATTTAATGATCCTCTCCTGATCCGTTCTTCTGAAGGCATGACACCCACAGAACGTGCACTTGAGTTACAGCCACGTATCCGCGATGCGCTGGCTGACTTGTCCATGATTCTGGAACCGCGTACCGAGTTCCGTCCTTATACGTCAAATCGTGTCTTCCGGATTATGACCTCGGATTATGCCGAAGCGACACTGGTTCCTCGGCTGGTCAAAGCCTTACGTTCAGAAGCACCGAACGTGGTCTTGGACTTTCTAACCCCGAGTGATGTGTCTTATCGCGACATGGAACAAGGCAAAGTTGATCTGGCGATTAACCGTTTTAATGAAATACCGCAAAGTTTTCATCAGGTTCTGGTCTGGCGTGACAGTTTTTCCTGTTTATTAAACAATAAACACCCCGCTGCAACCAACCTGAACTTAAAAAGCTATCTGGATGCACAGCATATCTGGGTCTCTAAAACCGGTATGGGTGTCGGCTTTGGGGTCAACCCGGAGAAACAGGCCGGTTTAGGCTGGATCGATCAGGCTTTGGAACGTATTGGCCAGAAACGTAAAATCTCGGTCTTTACCCGTCATTATCAAATGCCAGGTTTATTGGCCTCCAATGTCGATCTGGTGGCAACCCTGCCTTCACGGATCGCACGCCTGCAAGCCAAGAATCATAATTTAATTCTGAAAGATCCACCATTTTATATTCCCGAATTTGAACTCAAAATGGCATGGTGCCCTCTATTGCATCATCACCCTGCACATCGCTGGTTACGTCAGCTGATTTTGTATGTTGCGCGTCAAATGATTGAGGAAGAAAATCGTGAATTCCTGAGCAATAATTCTCAATTTTCACACTATTAAACTCAAATTCTTCTAAATTCTTATTTTTTAAGATTATACTTTGAAGGCTTGAGAGGTAGTTTTTACACCTCAAGCCTTTTTTTGTGTTAAAAATATCCCAAGATACTATTCATCCACAGGTGGATTTGTGAGCCTCTTACAAAATATCGTGATTATCTTAATACTCATCGCGGGGGCCGGTTTTTTATCTTTAACAGAAATCGCCCTCGCAGGTGCCCGTAAAGTCAAACTGAAAATTCTGGCTGAATCGGGTGAACATCGCGCTCAAAAAGTTTTAGATCTACAAGAAAATTCTGCTGACTTCTTTGCAGCCTCTCAAATCGGTTTAAATGCAGTCGCCATTCTTGGCGGTATTTTAGGTGAAGGAGCCTTCCGTCCTTATATTTTTAATTTTGTTTCCCGCTTTTACCAGGGTCCTTGGGCTGAAAATATTAGCTTTGCACTTTCCTTTACTGTCGTCACTTCTTTATTTATTCTATTTGCAGACTTGATGCCGAAACGTCTGGCCATGATTGCGCCAGAAAAGATCGCAGTCTCGGTCATTGAACCCATTCAGATTTTCATTAAAGTCTGTAAGCCTTTGGCCTGGCTCATTAATGTTATTGCCAACATGCTGTTCCGTCTGTTTAAAGTGAATACCATTCGTGATGATAATATTACCTTTGATGATATTTCCGCAGTGATGGATGCAGGTGCACAGGCTGGCGTACTGCAAAAACAGGAACATCATTTCATTGAAAATGTATTCGAGCTGGAAGAGCGTAATGTACCTTCGAGTATGACTACCCGTGAGAATGTGGTGTTCTTTACCCTAAATGAACCAGAAGAAAGTATTCGGCAAAAGCTGGCGGAATATCCCTATTCCAAGTTTCTGGTGTGTAGCAATGACATCGACAGTGTGATTGGCTATGTCGATGCCAAAGATATTCTGGTGCGGATTCTGAATAACCAGTCGCTGCTACAGTTAAATGAAAATACCATCCGTAATGTCCTGACCATTCCGGATACTTTAACTTTATCGGAAGTTCTGGACCGTTTTCGCTCGACCAAGGAAAAATTTGCCGTCGTCATTAATGAATATGCGCTGGTGGTTGGGGTGATTACCCTCTCCGACATTATGATTACTGTAATGGGCGACTGGGTGACACCAATTGAAGCCGATCAGCAAATTATTAAGCGTGACAATAATTCCTGGTTGATTGAAGGCAGCACGCCAATTGAAGACATGAAACATGCGCTTGAAATCGACTCAATGCCAGATGAGGAAAATTACGAAACACTGGCTGGTTTTATGATGTTCAAGCTGCGTAAAATTCCGCGTCCTGCCGATACCGTCATTCATGCCGGTTATAAATTTGAAGTCGTCGATGTCGATCATTTCAAGATTGACCAGTTGCTGGTGACTCGGATCATTGAAATCAATCCATTAATTCAGGAAGAATCAGAATAATCTGATTCTTCTTCTATTTTAAAATAAAAATCATAAGGATAGAGTGATGTCCATTTCTGCGCTGTTGGCTTGTTTTAGTTTTTATTCAGGACTGTATTTAATCTATTTCTTTTTTGCTCAACAACAAAATCCGCTGTTCTTGTTTTTAGCGATCATTTTATTGATTTTTGCTTGCATCATTACCCCTTATGGTTACCAGCGTCACCGTGGCCATTATGACCGAACCATGAGTTGGGGACAGTATTTGGCCATACCTTTGATTTTATGGGGACGACTATTTATCGTTCCTATCAGTTTTATTTTAAGTTTGTTTTATTCAAACCAGTAAATTCAATCATAAAAAAGCACCTAACGGTGCTTTTTTACATCTATTGAGGTGCTTAGATCTTTGTTAACAATGCATCTAAAACAGCTTGATAGTGAATCTGGATATCATCTTCTAGAATCTTGTAAGCATTGTCGAACTGCACCATAGGCCAGCCTTCTTTCCAGAATGGGAAAATATTGTGCAGGTCATGGGTAACAATCGCGTCTTCACGCAGAATCGCTTGTGCAATCTGGGACAGCACTTGTGCCGTTTCAGCGCCATCAATCGCCATATAGTCGATTCCGCGCGCTTTTAAAATACGGACGCGGTCTTTTTTATAACGGATTTTTTTGATTTGTGCCGTATTCAGGCCCAAAGCCAAAGATACCGCTTCGACAAATTTGTCTTCAAATGACTGATTCAATGCCACTAACGCTTCTTTATGCGCTTCCTGACGACCAGCTTTACCACCCTGACGAATCACTTCTTTCGCCTCAGTATTTAGTTCATCCTTTTTCATGCTTTGCAGGATGTCTAAAATTTCGATGTCGCTTAACGCCTCAGGAGATTGATCAGTCATAAACTGTCCTTAAAAAAATAAATCTTGAATCGGCTATTTTCGCATAATTCGTGGCTAAAAAACTAAAATCTTCGTGATTAAAGCAATGATAAGCGCTGAAAATGGATTTGTCCTGTGATTCTGCGTCAAATCGACTATAGTGCCTGTGTCTATTTCTGAATCAATCTCTGGATGATGCCCACTACCCAAGTGACTTTGTTGCTGCAGCAACTTCAACAACAGTATCCGACTGCATTTAAAGGCAATTACCTGTTCTATAGCCAGATCAAAATCCGTGGGATCTGGGATAAAGCCAAGCTTTTGATTCCCTGGGTCTTGGCGGCCATGATTTTTATTCCCGTCAGTTTGATGTTCGGTGACGTCATAAAGCAATCTTTTGTGCAAGTGAGCGAATTTCAGGCGCAAAGTTATGCCATTTTGGCGATACTGTTGTTCCTGATGTTGAGTCTCACCTTAATTCTGCAACAGGTTCAGCATTCTTCTTATTCGCTATATCAGTTATTACGCCATACCCCAATCAAGATGGCTGTGGTGATTATACTACAAACCTTAAATCTGTTTTTTGTACAAAGTAGCCTGCTGATGTGGAGTTTATTCTTTTTTGGAGTCAGCTTTGGCTTTATCCGTTTTTATCGGGAAAACTTGTTCCGGGAAAACAGCCAAAATACTGAACATTATCAGTTGCAACAATTACGTAGAATCTGCTTCTGGGCTTATAAACAGACCTGTATGCTTCGACTAAAATTACGTTTTTGTTCAAGAGAACTCATAGTGCTCTATCATTTTGATTAGCCATCTTGAATATTTTTAATAAGGGTCCTTAAAAAAACAGATTGATTTGCTAGTTTTTTTAGAGAGAAGCCACGGAATTGCTTGAAAAGAAAGCAATCATTTAGAAATGTGCTTGCCAAGCTTTATTTCGTCCTCTATTATTGCGCACATGCC
>SMFC01000020.1_pt1 | contig 23417 bp, 22 predicted proteins | sample 2456331 | NCBI WGS metagenome assembly SMFC01 (sample SAMN10132608, study PRJNA489261) | soil metagenome | isolation source: day120 control-loamy sand soil ammended | place: USA
AGGGGCGCTAAGCACGCTTGCTGCTTATGATTGAGCCTAAATAGATGTAAGCTTTTCATCTAAAAAATACATAGTTGATCGATCTATTGATAAGAATGAATCATCAATGCTCTTCATCATCGACGAGAAAATTATATGACACATCTCTCTTTAAACGGATGGAGCCGACTTTAGATTAAAAACGAAATAACAGTCAATTCTAAAAAATGCAGGGTTGAAAAGCTCAATCAGACAACAATATGCTAACTATCATGTCTAATAAATCCATCGCAAAAGTGACCAGAGAAAACAGAACTAGAGAGAAAAATGTGGAATAATTACCCGATAAGGAAATACAAGACTAATAAACTGATAAATGTTGTTGCTTAGTCTTTACCCCTCGCTGTTTTTTTAAGACAATAGACCATAGTTTTGAAAGTCTTTTCATCATTTCCTATTTCTGAATATTTTGGACTCTGATTTATGACAACCCCGCTTAATGAACGTCGTATTGCAAACGCAATTCGTGTATTGGCAATGGATGCTGTGCAAAAAGCAAACTCAGGACATCCAGGTGCTCCAATGGGGATGGCAGATATCGCTGATGTGGTTTGGCGTGAATTCCTGAACCACAACCCGACCAACCCGAATTGGGCTAACCGTGACCGTTTTGTATTGTCAAATGGCCATGGCTCTATGCTTCAATATGCACTGCTTCATTTAACGGGCTACGATCTTTCGATTGAAGATCTAAAAGCATTCCGTCAACTTCATTCTAAAACACCTGGTCACCCGGAATTGGGTTATGCACCCGGGATTGAAACGACGACTGGTCCTCTAGGTCAAGGGATCGCCAATGCTGTTGGTTTTGCGCTGGCTGAAAAAACCTTAGCCGCACAATTTAATAAAGATGACCTTCAGGTTGTGGATCACTTTACTTACTGCTTCCTGGGCGATGGCTGCCTGATGGAAGGTATTTCACATGAAGTGTGTTCATTGGCAGGTACCTTAGGTCTTGGTAAGTTAATTGCCTATTATGACGACAACGGTATCTCGATTGATGGTGAAGTGGAAGGCTGGTTCTCTGACGATACCGAACAACGTTTCTTGGCTTACGGCTGGCAAGTACTTAAAGTAGATGGTCATGATAGCGAAGCGCTTCGTGCTGCAACTTTAGCAGCTAAAGCTGAAACTGCTAAGCCAACCATCATTATCTGTAAAACAGTGATTGGTTTGGGTTCACCAAACAAGCAAGGTAAAGAAGACAGCCATGGTGCGCCACTCGGGCATGATGAAATTGTCTTGACGCGTGCAGCATTAGGCTGGACTGACGAAGCATTTGTTATTCCTGAAGATGTGTATGCAGCTTGGGATGCCAAAGACAAGGGCGCTAAAACTGAAGCAGCGTGGAATGAAACATTTGCTGCCTATGCTGCAAAATATCCGACTGAAGCGGCAGAGCTAAAACGCCGTATGTCAGGTGATTTGCCAGCGGACTTCGTTGCAAAAGCAGATGCTTATATCGCTGAAGTGAATGCTAAAGCTGAAACCATCGCGACACGTAAAGCAAGCCAAAATGCATTGCAAGCACTGGTTCCATTATTGCCAGAAGTTCTAGGCGGTTCTGCGGACTTGGCTGGTTCTAACCTGACGCTGTGGAAAGGTGCGCAAGGTGTACAAGACAATGCAGCGGGTAACTACGTACATTATGGCGTGCGTGAATTCGGTATGACTGCAATCGCCAATGGTGTTGCGCTGCATGGCGGTTTCATTCCTTATGTGGCTACATTCCTGATGTTTATGGAATATGCACGTAATGCAGTACGTATGTCTGCCTTGATGAAGCAACGTGTGATTCATGTGTACACACATGACTCTATTGGTCTCGGTGAAGATGGTCCTACGCATCAGCCAATCGAGCAAATTGCATCTTTACGTGGTACACCAAACCTGAATACCTGGCGTCCATGTGACACCGTTGAAGCTGCAATTTCTTGGAAGTCTGCATTGACTCGTTCTGAGGGTCCGACAGCGTTAATCTTCTCTCGTCAAAACTTAGCTTTCCAAACTCGTACTCAAACACAAATTGAGAACGCTGCGAAAGGTGGTTATGTATTGGCTGAAGAAAAAGGCGAATTAAAAGCGATTATTATTGCAACAGGTTCAGAGGTTGCTTTGGCAATGGAAGCTTATGCACAGCTTGAGGGCGTGCGTGTCGTGTCTATGCCATGTGCTGAAGAATTCATGAAGCAAGATGCAGCGTACCGTGAAGCGGTTCTTCCATCCAATATTCGTGCGCGTGTTGCGGTTGAAGCAGCGCATGTAGATTATTGGTGGAAATTCGTTGGTCTAGATGGTCGCGTAATTGGTATGAGTACTTATGGTGAATCTGCACCTGCAAAAGACTTGTTCCAGCACTTTGGTATTACCACTGAAGCCGTTGTTGCAGCAGTAAAAGAAATTACTGCTTAATCAGCCTCTTAAAAGTTTAAAATGGCGTCCCAGTTTTGGGGCGTCTTTTTGTTTTTTGGTCTTTTTAGCTCTGTTTTCATGTGACAAGAGTTGAAGAGTTCTCTTGATAATTGAATGCAAAAAAGTGAGATGAACATGAGCTTGTACGAGCAAATTAGCGAAGAAATTACTCTGATGGATGCAGGCGAACAGAAATGGATCGGGCAGGATCTACCTCTTGAGGCCATGATGGCGGTTGAGTTAATGCTGCAAGAACTCGCGGAAGAAAAAGTCATCAAAGTCCGTCGTAAAAACCATGAAAAGACGACTGGCCTAAAACAGGTTGATCGTATTCTGGTTGAAAAACTGTAAAGCTAAAATACTAAAAAGTCCCTGATTGGGGCTTTTTTTATGCCAGATGATTTTTGTCTGGAAGTTGCTTATCAAAACCAGATGAGATAAAGATAAGTTTATAACCCGCTATAGAACTCAGCACCCTATCGAAACGGTTTATTTTGATGAAATAGGCAAAAGAAGTTGGTAAACATGAAAATAAATTCCCAGATTCAGATCAAATCTTTAGAGCAAATATCACAGTACCAATGGCTGCCTTTATGGCAAGAATATCAGGCTTTTTATCATGCGAAGATCTGTGACGAGGTCAGTGAAAATACCTGGGCGAAATTACACAGTACTGAGCTAGATTCGATGTATGGATTTGCTGCATTGCTTGATGAAAAAGTGGTGGGCATTGTACATGTGGTCGAGCATGACAGCAGTTGGACGCTACGGCCTTATGCTTATTTGCAGGATTTATTTGTGCCTTCGCAGTATCGAGGTCAAGGTATCGCTTGCAAGTTGATTGAACAGGTTTATCAGGTGGCAGAACAGCGTAATTGTGACCGCGTTTACTGGCTTACGCATGAATCAAATCGTCAGGCACAAATGCTCTATGATAAAGTGGCCAAAAAGACCGGATTTATCCAGTACCGTATGGATTAATAATAGAAATTTAAAAAATAACTTACAAATTTATCGTTTCATCGCTGCAACAAAACGTTTTATCTTTAGAGCTGTAAATATTTCTGAATTCTATACACTGAATAACATCCAAAACGAGAGATAAAAACATGAATTTCAAAACATTAGCATTAGGCTTAGCGGTTTCATCTGTAGCAACATTTTCTATTGCAAAACCAGTAACCTATACAATTGACCCGACCCATACTGCAGCCGTATTTAGCTGGGATCATTTCGGTTTTTCTACGCCATCTGGTAATTTCTCTGATATTCAGGGCAAAATCGTGGTGGACAATGAACAACCGGCAAAGTCAGCTGTGCATGTGACAATTCCAGTATCCAGTATTAATACCAACGTGACAGCTTTAGATGATCACTTAAAGAAAGCCGATTTCTTTGATGCAGCAAAATATCCAAACATCAGCTTTAAAAGTACCAAAGTAGAAACGCAGAACAAAAAGAACTTCAAAATTACTGGTGACTTAACTATTAAAGGCGTGACCAAACCTGTGGTATTGGATGCTGTTTTAAACAAACAGGCTGAACATCCAATGATGAAAGTTCCAGCAATTGGTTTCAATGCAACCACTTCATTTGACCGCTCTGCATTTGGTTTAGGAGCAAACGTACCGAGTGTGGGTGATAAAATTACTGTTCAGATTACCACTGAAGCCACTGTACCTGCGCCTACAAAGAAATAAGATTCTCTGTATGGGTAGTATGAAAAAGCACCTGATTCAGGTGCTTTTTTATCAAATAAAATGACTTAGATCTAATCACGATTCAGAATCAGCAGACAGCCAAAACTGATAAAGATCCCGCCTGTAACTCCATCAATCCATTTGGCAAATTTTTGATAATAAGTCGTCATTTTCGGCATTGAAAAAATAATGGCTACAACCGTAAACCAGAGCAAACTTTCGATAAAGACCAGAGCTAAAAGAGAAGATTGTTCTGATAGTTTTGCATTAGGGCTAATCGCCAATGCAAATACACTGCTAAAGTAAATCAGGGCTTTGGGGTTGGCCATGTTGGTGAAAAAACCTTGCAGCAATAATTTAAGATACGACGGCTGAACGATAGAAAGAGCTTCTGCTTTCGAATTTGTTAACGGTAGAGGTGTCTTAAAGCTCGACTTCAACATCAAACTGCCCAGATAGAGCAGATATAATCCACCCAATAGCATTAAGACCTGCTGTAACCAGACCATTTTCTGAAATAAAAAATGCAGGCCGCCAAGTGCACAAATTGACCAGACCAGAATGCTCAATGAAATACCGAGGGCTGCACATAAAGCATGCTTTCTGGACTGCCGGATGGCACTTTGGGTGACAAAGAAAAAGTCCGGCCCTGGACTAATCAGGGCAAAAAAATGAATCACGGCAATGCCGAATAATGCGCTCATAATATTTCTACAGTCGAGAGGAAGAGTTTAGCCTAGAATTTATCTGAGACTAGGATACGATATTTAATTGCGTCAGATATTGCTCTAGTACAGTTTGCGAGGTAGTTTCCAGTACAGGCGCAAACTGAAGATTGGCAGCGCGTAGTGCAGGAATATCAATTTTAGCCTGACTCAATTCACAGCTATGGCCAATCAGCCATTTTTCCAGACTATCACTGGCGACTTCAGGATGGAATTGTAGTGCCAGAATATTACTGCCTATACGAAAGGCCTGATTTGCATAAAGCTCAGTACTTGCCAGTAATTCAGCCTGTTCAGGTAGGTCAAAGGTATCACCGTGCCAATGTAGCACTTCAATATTTTCCAGATTTCGCAGTAGATTATTCTCGATAGCTGCAAGACTGAGCTTAGACCAGCCCATTTCTTTGCTCTGTCCTGCATAGACTTTGGCACCAAGCGCATGCGCAATCAATTGAGCACCCAGACAGATTCCTAAAGTGGGTAAATTCTTATCCAAACGTACTTTAAGCAGGTCTATTTCTGCTTGTAAGAAAGGAAAGTTTTCTGTTTCATAAACCCCAATTGGGCCACCGAGAATTACGGTTAAACCAGGATGTTCATAAGCCTTACGCAGGTCATCAATCCCGGCTTCAAAATAGCGGACACGTAGCCCCAGCTGATAAAATACATCTTCCCAAGCACCGAGGTCTTCAAAAGCGAGATGTTGGATTGCATATACAGTATCGGGGAAATGGTCCAGGTTCAGCATGGTCATTTAATCTAAAACGGGAAATATTTATTTAACGTCATTCTGTAAAAAAATAGAAGTCTTTTTAATCCCGTAATTTATGAAGCAAGATATTCTCAATCTGAATAGTGAATCCTGGTGCAGGGCTCTGAACCGGCTTTGTATCATTATGCAGCCCAATTTCATTTCCCACTAGAAAGGCAGTAGAGTAGAGGTGAATATAGAATAAAAAGACTGAGGAAGAAAAAATGCACAATATCTGTCTCTATATCGATAAAAAACGTATCAGTCCCTATGTCATGTCAGTTTACGTCGCTTTAAAAGAAAAAGGCCTGAATTTTCAGGAAAAAACGGTTGATCTAGATCAACTGGAACAACAAAGCATGGCATATCGCAGAATTTGCCCCAGTAGAAAAGTCCCTTGTCTGGTGATGGATGATTTTCATTTATTTGAATCTTGGGCGATTACAGAATATCTGGAAGATGCTTTTCCAGCGCCAGATTATCCAGCTTTATACCCCAGAGAGAGTCAGGCCAGAGCAAAATGCCGTGCAGTTCAGGCTTTAGTCAAAACTGATTTTATGGCAATCCGCCAGGCCATGCCTTCAGACTCAATCTTTGTTCCACCTAAAGGACTTTTTATTGCATCAGCCGAAGTCTTGCAAGATATTCAGCGTTTATTGGCAGTCACAGAGAGCTTGCTCAGTGAACGCTGGCTGACTGAGCAGTGGTCAATTGCAGATTTTGATCTGGCCTTTATGCTGCACCGCCTGCTTAGCCAGCAGATTGAACTGCCTGATAAAATTCAGGTATATATCCAGCGAAATTTCCAGCGTGCTTCAGTTCAGGCGTGGCTAACAGAAAATGAAAAGCTCAAGCTTTAAGCTGCCAAAACTTATCAACTAGAGGATACAAAAAAGACTTAAATAGATAAAAATCAAGCGTAATATAAATCAGAACTGTGTGGAAAATTACGAGAAATAATGTCCTTGTTGCATCATTATTAAGGAGTGCGGGGTGGGGAATTCACATCATCATGAGCATAGTCATGTCACTGTGACTGCGAAAAATATCAAAAAATTATCGATTGCTCTGGCACTCACGACCAGTTTTTTAATTGTGGAAGTTATTGCCGGCTTTTTGACGCAGAGTCTGGCCTTGCTTTCTGATGCCGCACATATGTTTACTGATGCTGCGGCACTGGCGATTGCACTGGTGGCCATCAAGATTGGGCAAAAACCGGCAGATAACAAACGCACGTTTGGCTATCAACGCTTTGAAATTCTGGCTGCCTTATTTAATGCCTTGATGCTCTTTGTGGTGGCGATTTATATTTTATTTGAAGCCTATCAACGTTTAAGCAATCCTCCAGAAATCCAGAGTCTGGGGATGATGGTTGTGGCGAGCTTAGGACTCATCATTAACCTGATTTCGATGAAAATTCTGGTGTCGAGTAGTCAGGAAAGTCTAAATATCAAAGGGGCTTATCTGGAGGTGCTGAGTGATGCATTGGGGTCAGTCGGCGTGATGATCGGGGCGCTGCTGATTTATTTTACTGGCTGGATGTGGGTAGATACACTGATTGCCGTATTGATCGGATTTTGGGTTTTGCCACGCACCTGGATTTTGCTCAAACAAAGTATCAATATTCTGCTGGAAGGAGTGCCAGATGAAATTGATATTGAAAAACTGCGTCATGATCTTTTAGCACTCGAAGGCGTACAAGATATTCATCAGCTTAAAGTCTGGGCGATTACTTCCAAAAAAGTCATGTTGACGGTACATCTGGTTGCACCGAATGTAGATTATCAGAAACTGCGTCATCAGGCTTTTGAAATGTTGAGCCATCAGCATCATATTACTGAAATGACTTTACAGATTGAGGCAGAAAATTGTCCACCGGAACAACGAGGGCATTCGACCCATCAGCACTGAAATATAATCATCTGAGCATCGCAGGGCTTAATTGTTTTTTAGAAGTGAACGGATGACATCCAAATAACTTGGTGGAGCATCGACATACTGACGCTCTCTTAACATTTGATGCATTTTCGCCAGCTTTTGATGCGGAACAGCGGCCATTAAATGATGTTCAATATGATAGTTCACATGAATCGGTGCCACAAAAGCCCGTGCCAGATAACCTGCGCGGGTTGTACGGGTATTGCTGAGGGCAGAATGACTGGTTTCCAGACCCGCATGTTCAGCCATTGCGCGAATACGGATAAATAAAGGGAATGGTGTGATATAAGCCAAAGGCCATAGCAAATACAGCTTAGGATGGCCACTGGCCCAAAACACAGAGAAAATCGTGGCATTCGCGAGCAGCATACCGGAACTGTTTTTCAGCAGATTTTTGGCCAAATCTACCTTGCTACGATCGCCACGTGGAATAGGTTTGGGATCGTTCGACACACTCCATTCCAGAAGCTCCAAATCCATCAATACCCGACCTGCCAGAAATTTAAGTCCAGATTGCCCGTTTAAGTCGCGAAAGAATTTTCGGAATAATGAGCTTTGAGTAATGGGGAAGTTTTTCACCAGGCCTAAATCTGGGTCGTCTGGTTGAGAGGTTTTAGCATGATGTTTCAAGTGATAAGGACGATATTTGCTGACCTCATTCCAGATTGGGCGTGCACACAGCCAATCGGTCAAATGTGTATTTAGCCATTTGGTTTTAAACAGGCTATGGTGTGAGGCATCGTGCATCAAAATCGCCATGGCCAGCTGACGACCTGCCAAAATCGCCAATGCCACTGCACACATTAAAACCTTTCCCCAAATGGGCAAATATTCCCAGCTATAGGCCACTGTACCGAAGGTCATCACAATCACAGCCCAAGTTGAAGCTATAGACCAAGCACCATGTAAGTCAGAAGTCGTGGTGAGTTCTTTAATTTCTTCGCGGCTAAAAAGTTCGGTGACACTGAGCTTAGTGTTCATTGTTTTGCCTATTGCGTTCTTATCATTACTTTCAATATATTTGTCCTAAATATTACAGTCAATTTATTTTTGTGAATAAATATGAAATAAATTATACACCCTGATTGTTAAAATATTGCTGCCATAAAAATTGCCCCTGTTTTTCTATTTTACGAACCGCCCGCTCAAATTGTTGCCGAGCTTCGGCTTCTATCCATTCTGCAGGAAGTAGGGGATCGGCACGTAAACTAAATAAGGCAGATTTACCGAGATAGAAGGCAGTTTTTGCTGCATCAGGTAAAGGCAAGCTTTGAGAGTAATCAAACCATTGATGAATGTCTTGATTCACCTCCAGATAAGTTTGATGTAAGGCTTGAACATCCCAAAGTGCACTGACATCTATTTCCTGATCTATCTCACTGACTTGAAAAAAACGTGCATCTGGATCTAATCCAAACTGGATTGCAGCCGTTTTTAATTCGGTTAAGCTCAGCATTAAGTTGTCTGGACGAATAAAAACATTCTGCTCCATTTCCTGAAAGCCATAATAACCTAGTGCTTTTTCCCGTTTGGATAATGCAGTGCGATCTACACGTCCCAAAGCACCGGTATAAACCAGTACATATTTTCCATTCCACGCGGTCGCCATTTGCATATTGGGATGCTTGTTTAAACTGATAAAAGAAGTATCAAATTTTTTTTCTAGCAATTGATACACCCCGCGCTCTACAGCTTGAATGATATTTTCCTGATTCAATCGGGCTACAGCAACTCGCAAACTATTGTGAGAAATGCTTAATAAGTCTGCTGCACATAGCATCTGTTTAATGCTGGCGGTGGAATTTTGAGACGCATATAACAAGTCTAAAACCAGATGACGGGCATTCAATTTATAAGTCATGAAACGATATCGTAATTAAAGGAATTGAAAGTTTTGAAGTTTATTTACAATAGCACTTTGTTGTGAATAACCCAAAAAATGTCAGGGTGAAAGAGGATGAATAAGTGATTTGAGATATGCTTTTTATCAATGAAATTTTTTAAACACAATAAAAAAACCCTTATCTTTCGATAAGGGCTTTTCGTATTCTGGAGCGGGAAAGGAGACTCGAACTCCCGACCCCAACCTTGGCAAGGTTATGCTCTACCAACTGAGCTATTCCCGCAATGAGATGAATTATAGAGAATTCCACAGCAGTGTCAACTCTCTATAAATCTGTTTGATTAATTAATCAGCACGGCGCCAAACCGTACCTTGACGGGTATCTTCAAGAACAACACCTTGATCAAGTAAAGATTGGCGGATTTCATCCGCACGCGAAAATTCTTTGGCTTTTTTGGCATCTTGACGCTGTTGAATTAAATCTTCAATTTGTTCAGGTGATAACCCTAGGGCTTCCTGACCAATATCAGATTTGAGAAACTCATCTGCATCTTGTTGTACCAGACCGAGAATATTGGTCAGATGGCGTAAAGTTGCGTAGTAGATTGCTGCCTGTTCCGCATTTTCTTCTTTCACGGCACGATTCAGTTCTTTGTTAATTTCAAACAACACTGCAATCGCTTCAGGTGTATTGAAATCATCACGCATGGCAGCATTAAAACGTTCAACCAAAGCATCATCCAGCGTTTCCACCAGATGATCGCCATAAACCGCCTGATAGGTTTTAAATGAATGGTAGAAACGAGACAAAGTATTTTTCGCTTCTTTTAAGGCAACATCCGAATAGTTCACCGGGCTGCGATAGTGTGAAGACACAATAAAGTAACGCACCACTTCCGGATGGAACTTTTCGATCACGTCGCGAATGGTGAAGAAATTGCCTAAAGACTTCGACATTTTCTCGCCATCGACATTAATGAATCCGGCATGCATCCAGTAATTCACATATTGTTCACCGGTTGCTGCTTCAGATTGTGCAATCTCATTTTCATGATGCGGGAAGGTCAAATCGGCACCGCCGCCATGAATGTCGAAATGATTGCCCAGGCAGCAGGTCGACATCGCTGAACATTCAATATGCCAACCCGGGCGGCCATTACCCCAAGGTGAAGGCCATGCAGGTTCATTTTCTTTGGCGTGTTTCCAGAGGACAAAGTCAAATGGATGTTTCTTTTGAACTTCGACATCAACACGTTCAGAAGCCCCAGCTTGCATATCTTCTAACTTGCGACCAGAAAGACGGCCATATTTGGCAAATTTCTCGACTTCAAAATAGACATCGCCATTATTAGATGGATATGCCGTGCCTTTGTCGACCAGATTGCCAATCATATCTTGCATTTGGTCAATATAGTCTGTGGCTTTAGGCGCAGCATCAGGCGGGAGACAGCCTAGTTTGGCAAAGTCTTCATTCATCGCATCAATAAAGCGGCCGGTCAACTCAGAGATACTTTCGCCATTTTCATTGGCACGTTTAATAATTTTGTCATCAATATCGGTAATATTGCGCACGTATTTGACTTTCCAGCCTTGGCTGCGCAGGAAACGGATAATATAGTCAAATGCAACCACTGTACGTGCGTGTCCAATATGACAGTAGTCATAGACGGTCATACCACAGACATACAAATCAATTTGACCTTCAACACGAGGTACGAATTCTACTTTTTTGCGTTGCTCTGAGTTATATAGAACAAATGGTTGCATAGCTGTTCAAAAGACTTCAAATAAAAGGATGAATCATCTTAACCTAAGCATAATTATTCATAAAGACAAAAGCGTAAAAAGCCTCAGATATTTAGCATAGTTAGGCAGAGATACTGATTGATAAAAAGGTGATTCTTGGACGGAAGTCAGAATATTGAGCTCAGCTTTACAGAACTAGTGTTTGCCAGGGAGATTAGGTGATATTGGGATGAGTATGATCTTATTCGAATCCAGCTTATTGAGGAGAGAGTAGGCGTGTGTCGATAGAAAATAAAAAACAAGCATATTTTACAGCGTCAAAAATGGAGTAAATGTAGAGGTGGAGATACCAGACTGCGTAAGTCACATACAATCAAGATATATTAAAAATCTGTCGAATCTTCTACATTTAGAAAGCTTGCAATTGCATAGCTATGCTAAAATTGCGAAAATTGTGCCCATCAAATGAGAGTTTTTCTCTGTCCTTAACGTAGGTAAACAGGCTTTGAATTCACAAAAAACAGCGAATCAACTCGATTTTCAGAAAGTCGCACTTGAAACACTGCGCATCGAAGAAAATGCATTACAGATTTTAGCCACACAGATTGATGGCCGTTTTAGCCGGGCCTGTGAAATTATTCTACAGTGTACTGGCCGTCTGGTAATTACCGGAATGGGCAAATCAGGTCATATTGGCCGTAAAATGGCGGCGACCTTTGCTTCGACCGGAACACCCTCATTCTTTATGCATCCGGGTGAAGCCGGTCATGGCGACTTGGGCATGCTGGTCGCGGGTGATGTGCTGATTGCGATTTCAAACTCAGGCAAGAGTGATGAGATCATGATGCTGATGCCACTCATCAAACATCTTGAAATTCCTTTAATTACCATTAGCGGCGATGAGCGTGGCCCAATGCCACAAAATGCCGATGTGGCTTTGACCCTGGGTAATATTCAGGAAGCCTGTCCGCTCGGGTTGGCACCCACCTCATCAACGACTGCCACCTTGGCCTTAGGCGATGCTTTGGCGGTGGCGTTACTGGATGCGCGTGGTTTTACTTCAGATGATTTCGCCCGCTCGCATCCCGCCGGAGCTTTGGGTAAGCGCCTGTTATTACATGTAAAACATCTGATGCGTACGGGTGATGATTTACCTAAAGTTTCACCAGATACCGCCATGAACAAAGTATTGTATGAAATTTCCAACAAACGTCTGGGATTGACCACGGTCGTAGATGCAAATGATGTCTTGCTGGGAATTTTTACCGATGGTGACTTGCGTCGTTTAATTGATAAACAGCAAGGTTTTGATGTCAATCTGGCAATTCAGGACGTGATGACCAAGAATCCGCTTACGATTTCTCAGGAAGCACGTGCAGTCGTGGCGCTGGAACGTATGAATGAACGTAAAATCAACCAGTTTGTAGTGGTTGATGAGGCCAATAAAGTGATTGGTGTGATTAGTATGCATGACCTGATTCAGGCTGGGGTAAATTAATAAATGGCATCTTATGTATTATTAGAGCAGGCACGTCATATTGCAGCATTAGTGCTTGATGTAGATGGTATTTTAAGTGACGGCTTTGTAACGCTGACCAATACTGGTGATGAAATCAAATCATTCGATATCCGCGATGGTCTGGGTATGAAACTGGTTCAGCAGGCTGGAATCAAGGTGATTATTATCACTGGCCGTAAAAGTAATATTGTCGAAAAACGAATGTCGGATCTGGGTGTGGATCTGGTCTATCAGGGCCGTGAAGATAAAGGCACAGCACTACGTGAAGCATGTGCACAGCTCAATATCGACCCTGAAGATTGCTTATATATGGGCGATGACTGGCCTGATCTGTCTGCTTTTGCCATTGCTGGCATGAAAGTGACCGTACCGAATGGTCATGTCGAAGTTCGTCGCCGTGCAGACCTGGTGACTCAGGCGCTGGGTGGCCGTGGTGCAGTACGTGAAATCTGCGATATGCTGCTGATGTCCAAAGGCGTATACCAAGAGTTACTTGAAAAATATACTCGTGCGCCTTATTAATAAGTCATATCTTTTGGATTAAGTACACCGCTTATGGATACTAAAGTTTTATATATTACGGCTGTGATGATTGCCGCAATAAGTGGTGGTTATTATTATTACAGTGGCAAGGGCAATAAGCTGCAGACGGACTCCGCGCGCAGCATGACCTATTCCGCTCAAGATATTAACTTAACCCAGACAGATGAATCAGGTATGTTATCGGTTCGCGCCCAAGTGGATCGACTTGAGCAGAACCTGCAGCAACAGACCTCCAAACTGGAAAACCTGCAAGCTTCGACCTATGACAATGCTCAAGTCGATGCGACTTTCTCTGCCAAAATGGCGCATGGCTATGATGACAATACAAAAGTTGTACTCTCTCAAGAAGTGCTTGCCACCAAAATCATGCAAAATGGACAGTTAGAGTTCCGTACTGAGGAGCTGACGGCTTTTCCAAAAACACGTGAAATTGAAACTGATAAAACGGTGATCGTGGAGTCTCCACAGGCTGAATTTATCAGCCAGGGTCTTAAAGCCAATCTTAATGATGGTCAATACGAATTCTTTAATATTCGAGGAAAGTATGAACCAAATTCCTAAAGTCAAAATGATGCACACTTTCCTGAAGCGCACTGCGCTGGCGACTGTGATTGGACTTGCTTCAATCGCGGCCTTTGCCTTGCCATCTGACCGTAACCAGCCGATCACTTTACTGGCGGATCGCGCGACTTTTAATGAGCGTACTGGGGTGACGACCTATTCTGGCAATGTCATCATTGAACAGGGCACCATGAAGCTGCAAGCCAATTCAATTGTGGCCAATCTGAACAATAAGCGCCAGATTAGCCTGATCACGGCTACCGGTAGCCCGACACAGTTCCAGCAAAAAGTAGATGCCTCCAAAGGTCTGACCAAAGGTCAGGCTCAGAAAATTGTCTACAATGCTGAAACCGGAATTATTACCCTGTCTGGTAATGCCTTATTGCAGCAGGATGGGGCCAGTATTCGTGGTGCGACTTTAAAATATAGTATGAATAAAGGTGATGTTGAAGCGATTGGTACACCGAATAAAACCGGTTCAGCTGAAGGTCGCGTAAAAATTGTGATTCCACCATCAGCTTCACAATCCTTTCCAGGAGCACGTGATTAATGGAACAATCGCAGCAAGTTCAAACCTTGACCATCAAACATCTGGCGAAAAATTATAATAAGCGCTGGGTGGTGAAAGATGTGTCTTTTAGTATGGAAAGTGGCCAGATTGTCGGATTGCTCGGACCTAATGGTGCAGGTAAAACCACCAGCTTCTATATGGTCGTCGGTCTGGTACGTATGGATAAAGGTGAAATCTATCTGGATGATCTGGATCTTTCTGATCTGGCCATGCATGAACGGGCACGCAAGGGAATTGGCTATTTGCCGCAAGAAGCATCGATTTTCCGCAAGCTGACAATTTCACAAAATATTATGGCGATTCTGGAAACCCGCAAGGATTTGACCAAGGCCCAACGTCAGCAACGTCTGGCGGAACTTTTGGCCGACTTTAAAATCACTCATATCAAAGATTCTTTAGGAATGAGTGTCTCCGGTGGTGAGCGACGCCGTGCCGAGATTGCACGTGCATTGGCGGCAGATCCAAAATTTATGCTACTCGATGAGCCTTTTGCTGGTGTCGACCCGATCTCGGTTGGTGATATTAAAGATATCATCACCACTTTGAAAGATCGTGGGATTGGGGTATTGATTACCGATCATAATGTGCGTGAAACGCTGGCGATTTGTGAACATGCTTATATTGTGAGTGAGGGGGCATTGCTTGCTGAAGGTACGCCAGCAGAAATTCTGGCCAATGAAACAGTAAGAAAAGTTTATTTAGGTGATGATTTTACCGTATAAACAGCTTTTATGTCTGTAAGATACCCACATCACGGCACCAATTGTCGGATGAGGGTTTTTTTTCATCAAATCAACGTTAAAAAAGTATCTTTTACAACGATTTGATATATTGTTAGGCTAAAACACGAAACATTAATTATTATGCGATTTAGGGTACAGCACATAAAAAATGTTCAGGGGGAAAACCGATAAAAAAAGGGGGATCTTCATGAGTCTTCTTTTGCCTTTATCTATTTCCTTGGCACATGCAGAAACTTCGCAAAACCATTTTGCAAATATTAAAAACGGTTTAAGTAAACTGATTGCACCAGAGCCAACACGGTCAGCGCATTCAGTTGATATTACGTCACTCAGTCGCTACTCATTAGACACTTCTCAGGTAGCTGAACTGCCACAGATTACCCGGCCACAACAGGGACAGTCTGCTACCGGCCCTATCGTGGCTCCTATTCCACAAAAGATGAATGTGGTGGAAGCGATCCATACCGCAGTTCAGCGACGTCCTGAAATTAGCCAGAGTATTTCTACCCTGTCTGCACAGGCGGCCAATATTGATGTGGCAAAAGCAGCCTATTATCCGCAGTTATCGGGCGGATTGGGGACCGGTGATCTGACCTCGGGTGAGCGTGGACGTCAAGTGATTTCCTTAAATGCGACACAGATGCTGTATGACTTTGGCAAGATCAAAACCAATGTCAGTATCGAGGAAGCCAGATTGGCAGAAGAGCAGGCAAGGGTGCTGGTCAGTCTGGATCAGGTGGCTTTTGAAGTGGCAGATGCGATTGTTAATATCAAGCGTTATCAGGAAATTACCAAAATTGCCCAGCAACAGATTCAGGGCATTGGACGGATTGCAGAAATTGCCAATTTGCGTGCCCGTGCCGGTATCAGCAGTCAGGCCGATCCAATTCAGGCTCAGTCCAATCTGGAAGCGGCACAATCGAACCTGCTGGTGCAGCAGACCCAGCTCAGACAATATCAGCAACGTTTACGCACTTTGCTGGGGTTTGATGTGTCTGCGGTGGAATGGGAGATTCCAGAACGTATTGTGGCGCAGGCCGATCTGTATCAGGATCCGGAATTTACCCAGATTCCCAATATGATTCTGGCACAATCAGGTGTAGAGGTTGCACGCTTTCAAAAAGATCAGGCACGTTTAAGTCGTTATCCAAGCATTCATCTGAAAGGCAGTTTAAGTCAGGCTGTTAATGGGCGGAATCCGAATAATAATGAAGATGACGGCTTTTATAATTCAATCATGATTGAAGCCAGCAGTAATTTTTATCAGGGTGGCGCAGCACGCTCTCAGGCACGTTCTGCCAGTTATGCCGAAGAAGCTGCACGTGCGCAGGTCAATACGGTTTATCTGGATGTACTGGATCAGGTTCGCTTGATTCGTGAGCAGATTGAAAATAAGCAAAAACAAATGGGAGTTTTATCCCAACGTCGTGCAACCACGGTACGAACCAAAGAGCTGTATCAAGAACAATATAAATTGGGTACCCGAACCGTGGTGGATTTGCTCAACGCAGAACAGGCGATTCATAGTGCAGCACAGGAAATTGAATCTGCGCGCTATGACATCTATTCGGCGATTGTGCAATATATTCAGGTTACCGGCCGTACACGGGATATTTACGCGCTTAACCGTATTTCTATTCAGGGGTTTGAAGTTCAGCCATGAGTACTACAATAAATTATCAACCGTGGCTTAAAGCGGTTTTGAATATTGCCAGACATTACCGGATTGAACCTTCTGAGGAGCGGATTCGTCTGCAACTGGACTGGAACCAGCATCATGACATCGACGAGATGCTCAAAATTGTCAGCCGGCAGATTGGTTTAAATGTCCGTAAAAATAAATTTGACAGCAGCTTGCTGAATCCGTGGCGTTTGCCTTTGCTGGTGGAGTTTGAGAGTGGGGATGTGGGTGTGATTGAACGCATCGACACCCAAGCTAACGTCAGTATACAGCTCAGTGGCGATGAAGGCTTGTCTCAAAGTTTCACGGTTGAACAGTTAGAGACGGGCGTAAAGCATCTGTATGTTCTGCGTCCCGAATCTTCTGTGCCGGATGCGCGGGTGGATGAATATATCAAGCCGTTCGAGAAAAACTGGTTCTGGTCAATTGTCTTGAATGACTGGAAACGTTATATCGATGTCATGTTCGCCTCTTTAATCGCGAATATTCTGGCACTGGCCACGATTGTTTTCTCGATGAACGTGTATGACCGCGTGATTCCATCACAATCGATTCCTACCTTATGGGTTTTGGCTGGCGGTGTGCTGATTGCGGCAATTTTCGAGTTTGTTTTACGCGTCTCCCGAATCTATCTATCAGACATTATTGGTAAACGTGCTGATCTGAAAATTTCGGATCGGGTATTTGGCCATTCTTTGCGCATCAAAAATAGTGAACGTTCCAAATCGACTGGTACCTTTATCTCGCAGATTCGGGAACTGGAAGGGGTACGCGAACTGGTCACTTCAACCACAGTGACTGCGATTGCCGACCTGCCATTTTTCTTCCTGTTCTTAGGGATTTTCTGGGTGATTGGCGGCAACCTGTTCTGGGTGATGCTGCTGGTGGTGCCACTGATGATTCTGCCTGGCATTCTGGCGCAGAAAAAACTGGCAGAACTGGCTCAGCTGGGCATGCGTGAATCTGCCATCCGTAATGCCTTGCTGGTAGAAGCCGTGCAAGGGATTGAAGATATCAAGCTGCTCAGAGCTGAAACACGCTTCCAGAATCAGTGGAACCATATGAATGAAGTTTCAGCCGATGTCAGCATGCAGCAACGTAAGATTGTGGGTTTGATGACGGCCTGGACCCAAAAAATCCAAGGCTTGACCTTTGCCATTGTGGTATTGGTCGGTGCTTTTGCGGTGATGGACGGCGAGATGACCACAGGTGCATTGGTGGCCTGTTCGATTCTGTCTTCACGAATGCTGGCACCCATTTCACAAATTACTGGCGTGTTGGGTCGTCTGCAACAGGCCAAAGTGGCCAAAGCCGGTCTGGATGAGTTGATGAAAAAATCGGTCGATCAGCCGGATTATTCTCATTTGATTCATCGCCCAGCTCTGGATGGTCATTATGAACTCAGTGGTGTGGTATTCAAGTACGGCGAAGATGATCCAAAACCAAGCCTGATGATTCCAAAGCTTGAAATCAAACCGGGTGAAAAGATTGCGATTCTGGGCCGTAACGGTGCCGGGAAATCAACCTTGTTGCAGCTCTTGTCTGGTATGCAGACACCGTTACAGGGCAAGGTCAAGCTGGATGGTATTGACCTGACCCTGATTGATCCTTCAGATGTACGTCGTGATATGGGCTTGCTGAATCAGAACTCGCAGCTGTTTTATGGTTCGATTCGTGAAAATCTCAGCTTGGGTGCGCCCTTGGCCACCGATCAGCAAATTCTGGAAGCGCTGCAAATCACGGGTGCATTCGCTTTTGTGCAGGAGAAAAAAGAAGGTCTGGATCATATCATTCTGGAAGGTGGTGTTGGTTTTTCTGGCGGTCAGCGTCAGGCGCTGTTGTTAACACGGTTATTGATCCGTCAACCGAAAATTCTACTGCTAGATGAACCTACTGCTGCGATTGATGATGTGTCAGAAAAGCAGTTGATTGATCATCTTAAAAGTTATTTGAGCCATCGTACCATGGTGGTTGCGACGCATCGCCGTGCGGTACTGGAGCTGGTGGATCGTATTATTGTGGTGAATGATGGGAAAATTGTCATGGATGGTCCACGAGATCAGATCCTGAATCAGTCACAGGGTGGCAATAAGCGGGTTGTTGGAGCAAGTGCATGAGTGAACTCAAAGAACTAAAACGTTCAAGCAAAGTCAGCTTTCAGGAACCACCTTTACCTAAATCGAGTGTCATTATCTGGATTGTCGGCATTGGTTTATTGGTATTGCTGATCTGGGCCTGGTTATTTAGCCTGGAAGAAGTCTCTACCGGTACGGGTAAAGTGATTCCATCTTCTAAAGAGCAGGTGGTTCAGTCTTTAGAAGGCGGTATTTTGACCACACTCAATGTTAGAGAAGGTGAAATTGTAGAGCGCGGCCAAGTGTTGGCTCAGCTTGACCCGACCCGTTTTGAATCCAATGTCGGTGAATCTGAATCCTTACTGATTTCATCACGTGCGACCTCAGCTCGCTTACGCGCGGAAGTGAGCGGTACGCCATTGGTATTTCCCGAAGAAGTCTTGAAATACCCAAAACTGGTGAAAGAAGAAACGGCACTGTATCAGTCACGTCGTGCCAATCTGGAGGAATCCGTGGCCGGTCTAGAACAGGCCTTGGTACTGGTACAGCAAGAGCTGGAAATGACAGCACCACTGGTGGCCAAAGGGGCAGCCAGTGAGGTTGAAGTACTACGCTTAAAACGTGAAGCCAACGACCTGCGTAATCAAATGAATGATATTCGTAATCAATATTATGTGAGTGCGCGGGAAGAGCTGTCCAAAGCCAATACCGATGTGGAAACTCAGCAGCAGGTGGTACGCGGCAAGTCAGATACCTTGAGCCGGACTATTTTTAAATCACCGGTACGCGGTATCGTAAAAGAAATTGATGTGATGACCTTGGGCGGCGTGATTCCACAAAATGGCAAGTTGATGACCATCGTGCCACTCGACGAAAAACTACTGGTTGAAGCGCGGATTTCACCACGTGATATTGCCTTTATTCGTCCAGATCAGGAGGCACTGGTTAAAATTACAGCATATGATTATTCAATCTATGGTGGGTTAAATGGTAAAGTTGCGATGATTTCACCAGACACCATCCGTGATGAAGTCAAGCAGGATCAGTTCTATTACCGGGTCTATATTCGCACGGAGAGTGACAAACTGAATAATAATGCGGGTCAGGAGTTTAATATCACCCCAGGTATGGTGGCCACGGTAGACATTCGCACCGGTTCAAAAACTGTCATGGATTATCTGATCAAGCCATTCAACAAGGCCAAAGAAGCCTTGCGGGAACGCTAATCTTTTCAGGCCATTGAGTCAAACAATCGAGTCAAATCGGGCCTCTCCATGGAGAGGCTTTTTATTTGTTGAAGTAAAGCAGGTATACTGCCAGGGTTCGATTTTAAAGCCTGAAGTTATGCCATATACGCTTGCCAGCCTGGTCAGTTTTGAGGAAGACATCAAAAAAAGCCGATTTCAGGCATTTGCGACCCCTGTAGAAAATGAACAGCAGGTCAAAGATTTTCTGGACGTTTATCGTGATCCAAGTACCACGCATCAATGCTGGGCCTGGAAAATTGGCCATCAGGTGCGCTTTAATGATGATGGTGAACCTTCAGGCACTGCGGGGCGCCCGATTCTCGCCACCATTGAAGGTAATGAACTGAGCAATGTACTGGTGCTGGTCAATCGCTGGTATGGCGGGATTAAACTCGGCACCGGAGGTTTGGTTCGTGCCTATGGCGGCTGCGCTGGACAATGCTTGCTGCTGGCAGACAAAATTGAACTGATTGAAAAGAAAAAAGTGCAATTTTTCTGTCAGTTTAATGAATGGGCCATTTTTCAGTATGAACTGAATCAGCAGCAAATCGATTATCAGGAAGACTATAGTGCCGAAGGCGTTCAGGTTCAGGCACAGTTGCAGAAGCATCAGATTGAAGCTTTTGCTTTAAAAATTCAGGATGTGACTCGTGGCCGTGAACAGCTCAAAATCATAGAAGAAGCGACAGATGACTGAAGCAGATCCATTACTGAAATATCGTGAGCAGCATAAACATCGCCTGAACTATATGCCTTGGCTATACTGGTCCTTAAAGCCGAAAAACCGTGGCTGGGCAGAAGCTTGGCAAAAAGAATATCAGGCTTATCTGATGGAAATGGAAACCGTCGAGATTGGTGAAAACTGTTTCATTTCGCCACTGGCACATATTTTTGCGGAACCGGGACGCAAGATCGTCATTGGCGATAATACCTTTATCGCCGCAGATTGCACCCTGCATGGCCCACTGGACATTGGCAATGAAGTGGCGATCAATCATCACTGTATTCTGGATGGTGGCCGGCTGGGGATTAAACTGCATGATCAGGTGCGTATCGCAGCGTATTGTCATCTGTATGCATTTGATCACGGTATGCAGCTAGAACAGCCAATTTATCAGCAAGCGGTACGCTCACAAGGCATCGAAATTGGCCGGGATGTCTGGCTCGGCGCACATGTCGGTATTAAAGATGGCGTTAAAATCGCAGATCAGGCCATTGTCGGAATGGACAGTATGGTCACCAAAGATGTCGAAGCACGGGCTATCGTTGCTGGGAATCCTGCAAGCTTTATTCGATACCGCAAATAAAGCTTTACACTCAGTAGATCTCTTTCATCAATCAAAAAATGATGGTTCTATTGATATTTAAATCCACGAGATATTAAAAGCCCTTTCTTCCTTTCGGATGAGAAGCAGTGCTTCGCAAGGGCATGAGCGGATTTTATAAAGACCTCTTCCTTATGCAACAGTATTGCTGACTTCCTAACAGCAAGAGGGAATTTCGCTGGTATGAATTAGAAAATGATTTTAAACGCATTTTAATGATCTGAATTTAAGTGTTTGGCCTAATGGCTGAATTATTCTTCTAATTATCGGTCAATCACATAAAAGTTAACATATTTCAATTCAAGCCTTACAGATTTTGCTGCACATTTTATAAAGCTTATGCTAAGTTAAAAATAACAAAGAAATTTTTATCATAAATAGAGAGGCTAAACATGAAACGTGTCATCGCCTGCATCGACTCTTCACCATGTATAAACGCGCTGGCAGACGCGGCTGCATGGATTGCCAAACAGACTGGACGTGAACTGGTTTTGTTACAGGTCTTGGATTATTACCCGGCCAGTTATCATCTGGGCGAGATCAGTGGGGTAATCGGGTTTGAAAGCAATGCCATGTTGCTGAAGGAATTGGCCGAGCTTGAACAAAAACAAAGCGAAATTGCCTTGGATTATAGCAATAATCTGCTGCAACATATTTCCGAGCGGATTTTAGCCGAACATGGTATTCAAACCACACATATTCAGGAAAAAGGGGATTTTCTGGAGCAAAGTTTCCAGATTCTTGAGCCGGATGATATCGCATTAATTGGATTGCTCGGTGAGCGCTCAGCTGAAAAGAATAAACCGATCGGCACCAATGTCGAGAATTTTATTCGTGGTGCCAATTGTACGGTCATGACCGTTGGGGAGCAGTTTAAACCGCCAACACGATTTATTTTTGCCTATGAATATTCTCCGACCTGTATCAAAATGATGAGACGGATTGCGGAAAGTGATCTGCTGCGTTTATTACAATGTCACCTGTTATATATTGGCGATCATGCCGAAATTTTAACTGAGCCGCTGCAATATCTGACTCAAGCGGGTCTAGATGTAGTGCCGCAATATCGCTATGGCGATGTCGCCGAGAATATTTTGACCTATCAACAGGAGATGGGTATTCAACTGATTGTTCTGGGCGCATTTAGTCACAGCAAAATCCATCAGTTTTTCCTCGGTAGTATTGCCACCACAATTTTCCGTAATTCCAAGGTGCCTTTACTGGTTGCAAAGTGAGGATTGCCTAAAAAGCAAACAAAATTAAAATTTAAACGTAAATTGTTACAGCTTGATTTAAAAATGATCAGAGTTATCCTCATATATTGTGGATAACTCTGTGGTTAATGTTTTTAAGTTAATGTTATATATAATAAATATGGCGCTGGGTAATTTTTGTTCTTCTGATTTTATTTGACAATCGCAAGTGCAAAACCATCATGTCCTTTACTGCCTACAGTCTGTAAAGCGGTACAAGACAAGATACGTGGATGATTTTGCAGCGCTTTAAACATGGCACGGATGCCTTCAATACTTGGCTTGTGATTGTCCGGATTGATAATCTCGCCTGCACGGATTACATTGTCCAGAAAAATAAGTGTACCTGAATGCGACAGATTTAAACTGAGTTCCAGATATTCCGGATAACTCTGTTTGTCTGCATCAATGAAGATAAAATCAAAAGCCTCGGTCTCTGCGGGTAGAGCTTTGAGTACATCTGCTGCACGACCACATTTCAGTTCAACAGTTTGCTTGAGCTGGGCACGGTCAATATTTTCCTGACCCATTGCCGCGTGGGTATCACGTCCTTCAATTGTGAGGATATAGCCATCATCGGGCAAAGCACGTGCCAACCACATGGTGCTGTATGCGGCAAATGTTCCGAGTTCCAGTACACGTTTACATTGATTCATCTGGATCAGCATCTGCAACAACATGCCTTGATTTGCTGCTACAGCCAGATGGTCTGGCAGCCCATGCGCAGAAGTATTTTCCAGAGTCT
>SMFC01000105.1_pt1 | contig 22535 bp, 23 predicted proteins | sample 2456331 | NCBI WGS metagenome assembly SMFC01 (sample SAMN10132608, study PRJNA489261) | soil metagenome | isolation source: day120 control-loamy sand soil ammended | place: USA
CGACTTCACCCGGCTGCGCCAGGACACCCTGCTCGGCCTCCTGGACGAACTCGGCATCGAGCGTGCTCACCTGGTCGGCAACTCCATGGGCGGCATCATCGGCCTGGGCATGGCGCTGCGGGCCCCCGACCGGATCGGCCGCATCGTGCTGATGGGCAGCGGCGGCGCCCCCGTCCCGCCCACCGAGGACCTCCTGAAGCTCGTCACCTACTACGACGACCCGACCGCCGAGGCCCTCGCCGGCCTGATGCGCGCGATGACCCACGACCCGTCCGTCCTCGGCGCGAGCCTGGAGAAGATCGCCGAGAGCCGGATGGACCGGATCCGGCGCCCCGAGGTCCGCCGCTCCCACCTGGCCACCTTCGCCCACAACCTGCCCGGGCTCTACGAACCCGACCAGCTCGCCGGCCTCCGCACGCCCGTACTGGTCGTCCACGGGCGCGAAGACCGCATCATCCCCCTGGCGGCCGGGCACTACTTCGCCGAGCACATCCCCGACGCGCAGCTGTACGTCATGCCGAACGCCGGCCACTGGGCCCAGATCGAACAGCCCGAACGCTTCGCCCACGTCGTCGGCGCCTTCCTGACCGGCCGCATCTAGCGCACGTCGCGCACCCGCCTCCACCCCTGGGACCGACCTATGAGCGAACCCGCGAACCGGCCGCGACCCGCCCGGATCGACGTGCACCAGCACATGGTGCCGTCCGACTACGCCGCCTGGCTGCGCGGCAACGGCGTCCACGCCCCCGGCGGACGCGCCCTGCCCGACTGGGCGCCCGACCTGGCCCTGGACTTCATGGACCGGCACGGCATCGCCACCGGCGTCCTGTCGCTCACCACCCCCGGCGTCCACCTCGGCGACGACGCCGAGGCCCGCACCATGGCCCGCCAGGTCAACGACTTCGGCGCCGCACTGGTGGCCGACCACCCCGAACGCTTCGGCCTCTGGGCGTCACTGCCGCTGCCCGACGTGCCCGCCGCCACCGGGGAGGCGGTGCGCGCCCTCGACGACCTGTCGGCGGACGGCGTCGTCCTGCTGGCCAACCACCGCGGCCTGTACCTGGGCGACCCCGCCCTCGACCCGCTGATGGACGTCCTGAACGAGCGCCGGGCCGTGGTGTTCGTCCACCCCGCCGAACTGCCGGGCCCGCCCGCAGAAGGCATCCCGCCGTTCGCCGCCGACTTCCTGCTCGACACGACCCGCGCCGCGTTCAACCTGGTCAAGCACGACGTCCCGCGCCGCTACCCCGGCATCCGGTTCCTCCTGTCGCACGCCGGCGGCTTCGTCCCCTACGCCGCGCACCGGCTGGCCGTCGCCGTGTTCGCCGAGACCGGCCGCGACCCCGCCGCCGTCCTGGACGACCTGGCCGGCTTCTACTTCGACACCGCCCTGTCCTCCAGCCCCTCGGCACTACCGTCCCTGCACGCCTTCGCGAAGCCCGGACACGTCCTCTACGGCAGCGACTGGCCCTTCGCCCCCGACCTGGCCGTCTCCTACTTCACCGACTTCATCGCCACCGACGACGCCATTGCCCGCACCAACGCCCACCCGCTGTTCCCCCGCCTGGCACCGAAGTAGCCGCCCAACCTCGACCGGCACCGAAAACCCGAGCACTAATCAACGGGATCGCGCCGGGCTGCAACGGCGCCCGCAATGGCGCCCGCGATGGCACAGAGGGTGGCAAGGGCGTAGAAACCGACGCCTTCGAGGCCCATGGCGTCGGTGATGAGGGCACCGAGAATGAAGCCTATGCAGAATCCGCTGAAGGTCGAAAGAAGGGTCAGGACGCAACCAAAGCAGCTCATGCGATGCCTCCGGCCGCACGGGGGTGCCCTCGCGTTGTCATCGCAAGCCCGTAGAGCGTTCGCGGCGGCTCATGTGCTATTTCAGGCCGGCCGACTCCAACTCGTGGGCAGAATGAGAACCCGTGAATGACGATGAGCGGGTGGGGCGCTGGGCCGAGGCGGGTCGCCCACGCTCCTCCTGCGCCTCACCGGAACGCTTTCCCGTGTTTCCGGCGGCCTTCGCCGCCGGAGAAACGCGCGTCCAGGGTGGTGGCCGGGATGCTCGGTGGCGGGTATCGAGGCACGTCCCGGACCACGTGGTGTCCTGCCTTCTGGGGCTCCCCTCGGGCGTCGGCGGAGATTACGAGTCCTGGTAGACCTCCAGCTCGACGATGCGGGAGTAGTCGCCGCTGTTGGACGCCAGCGCGGTGATGCGCACGGACGTGGTGGAGGCCACCGGGTCGAACGGGATCTCCAGCCGGCCCGCGGTGTTGCCGCGGACGCTCGACACCGTCGTCCACTCGCCGCCGCTGCCGAGCACCTGCACATCGAAGTCGCGCAGGCCGTAGCGTGCGGCGGGGTAGCGCGCGGAGTCCAGCGTGTACAGGACGACCCGGTCGATCGGCTGCGGGCCGCCGAACTCGACCGTGTAGGTGTCCGGGAAGGCGGCGCGCGTGCCGTCGTTCCAGCCGGTCAGCGTGGACCAGTCCTCGGAGTCGGTGTTGGCGTCGACGCCGCCGCAGACGTTGAAGTTGCCGTGCGTGGACGAGGCGCTGACAGGGCCGCCGAGGGCGAGGTTGGCGCCTGGTCCGGACGGCTTCGGCGTGACCGTGACGGCCTTCTCCACCCGAGGCCCGCGCGCCCCCAGCCGCAGCGACACGTCGTGCGTCCCACCGGCGGAGCCGAGCGGCGCGGAGACCTGCGCCCGGACCACGACGTCGCGGTTCGGCGGTACGTAGGTCGAGATGACGTCATGGGAGGTGAGGAGCGGACGCTCCGGCGTGATGAACACGTCGACGTACTCGCCCTCGGAGCCGGAGTTGGCGAGGTCGATCACCAGCGGCTCGCCGCCGCAGGGGGCGGCGAGCACGTCCAGCGTCCCGGACCGCACCGTCATCGTGACGGACCCGCGCCCCTGCCCGGCGGCGGAGGCCGCGCCGGCGTAGACGGCGACACCGGCGACCGCCGTGAGCGATACGGCGAGCAGTGCGATGATCTTGCGAACGCTCACTGGCGCTTCCCCTTCAGCGGCTCGGGAGGGTCGACTTCGGAGGCGGACAGGTAGCTCCTGCCGCGTGCCGTGCTCGCGGAGTCGGCCTGCAGGCCGGGCCTGCCGTCCTCGACGGCGAAGCTCGCGCGGGTGAACACCGGTGCACCGCGTTCCCGGACATACGGGACGACACGGTAGGACGCGTTCCAGGTGTCCGGTGTGACGCGGAACGTCATGTATCCACGCTGCCCGTTGTAGAAGCGGATGTGGTCGTTGGCAGCGAGGAACTGCGAGCCGAACTCGTCCATGTCCGCCCCGTCCATGCCGGACGAGATGGAGGAGCCGAGGAACTCCGTCGCGATCGTGGGGGAGGCGGGGTCGTCGAAGTCCTGCTTGACGTCCGCGGCCATGCTGCGGTGGAAGTCGCCCGACAGCACGATCGGGTTGCGGACCTTCCGCTCGACGATCCCGTTCAGCAGCCGGTCGCGGGACGGCTTGTAGCCGTCCCACAGGTCCATTCCGAGCGCCTGCCCGGGATCGGTGTTGAAGTCGACCTGCGACAGCATCACCTGCTGCGCCAGGACGTTCCACTTCGCCGACGAACGTCCGAGGCCGTCCAGCAGCCATGACTCCTGGGCGTCGCCGAGCATCGTCCGGGACGGGTCCAGCCGCTGGTCGCAGTCGGTCTTCAGGCCGTCGCCGCACGCCTGGTCACTGCGGTACTGGCGGGTGTCCAGGACGCTGAACTCCAGCAGCCGGCCGAAGGTGAACCGGCGGTACAGCGGCATGTTCTGACCGGCCGGCTCCAGCGCCCGCAGCGGCATGTGCTCCCAGTACGCCCGGTACGCGTTGGCGCGGCGGACGAGGAAGTCCTCCGGCGGCGCCGACGGATGGGCGAGGCCGGCGTAGTTGTCGACGACCTCGTGGTCGTCCCAGGTGACGATCCACGGTGCCATGGCGTGCGCGGCCTGCAGTTGCGGGTCGAGTTTGTAGAGCGCGTACCGGTCGCGGTAATCCGACAGGTGAACGGTGGGGGAGTGGAACTTGCCCGGCACCGGTGTGTCCGGCCTGCCGCCATTGGTCTGGACGCCGTATTCGTAGAGGTAGTCGCCCAGATGAAGGACCAGGTCGAGGTCCTCTTCGGCCAGGTGGCCGTATGCGGTGTAGTAGCCGTCGAACCATGCCTGGCACGACACCATTCCGAAGGTGAACGCGCTCGCCGCCGCTCCGGGCGCGGGGGCGGTCTTGGTCCGTCCGGTCGGTGAGATCTCGTCGCCCGCCTTGAACCGGTAGAAGTACTCCCTTCCGGGGCGCAGGCCGCGCACGTCGACGTGCACCGAGTGCGCGTACTCGGGCCTGGCGGTCGCCGTCCCCTGCCGTACCACCCGGCGGAACCTCGCGTCCTCGGCGACCTGCCAGCGGACGGGCACGCGGTGCGGCTCCATGCCGCCGAGCGAGGCCAGCGGTTCCGGCGCCAGCCGGGTCCACAGGACGACCGAGTCGGGCAGCGGGTCGCCGGACGCGATGCCGAGGCTGAACGGATCGTTCTTGAACCGGGCCACCTCGCGGGTCAGGGCCGACGGCTCGGCCTGCAACGGCCCGAAGGCCAGCGCCAGCGCCCCGATCCCGGAGTACCCCAGGAAACGCCGCCTGCCCAGATCACTCAAGGCAGGCCCGGGTTCTACGTCTCTGCTCACCTGCACGCTTCCCTTCCCGTCCGCCGTCCACACACGCCGAACTGAGTCCATATCAGGATCGCCTGCGATCTTGACGTTAAAATAACGCCAAAGTTGATAGATGTCTCCCCCCGGTTAACACTCGGAGCCGGGAGGCGGCTCGGCCTCGTGCGGAGCCCGACGCCGCCACCTCGACTCGACCGGGCGCCGGCCCACGATGCACCGCGGGCATGAGGACCACATCGCCGAGCGTGCGTGGGAGGTGGCGCGGTTTTGCCCTGGGAATGGCGGTTATGTCCTGGCGAGCGACGCACAGTGCGATCCCTCGGCCGTCAGAAAGCACTCTCCACGCAGTCGAGTCACGCCATCATTGCGCTGTGCAAGTATGAGAACGCGAGGCGTTCGCTGAACGCTGTCATCCTCCTCTTTCCGTGGTTCCGACTCCTCTCTTCGTGGTTCCGAATCAGGCAGTGGAGGACGATTCTCATCCTCATATCGCCTGGGAGGTTCCATTCATGGCCAAAGGCAGCAAGCGTCCTGGATTCGCCGCACTCGCCACCGCCATCGCCGGGATGCTGGCCGCCTACTCGGCCTGGGCGCCCCAGGCCAGAGCCGCAGACCAGGGGGCCTTCGCTCAGAAGGCCGAGCCGGTGGCGGTGTCGCTGGGAGACAGTTTCATCTCCGGTGAGGCGGGGCGTTGGTGGGGCAACGGCGATCTCGCCGCCGCGGCGTTCTGCACCCGAGGCGGGACCGATCGCGCCGCCTACCGCTTCGCAGGTTTCTGCCGCTATGACCCGAAGCGGGTCTATGACGGAACCGCGGTCGATCCCCGGCGGCCCACCACCACCGGATGCCACCGCTCGGATGTGGCCGAGATAACCGGCACCCGGCAGATCGCGCTCACTCCGGTCAATCTGGCCTGCTCGGGAGCCGAGACGGAGCACCTCCTCACCGAGCCCTTCAAAGAGAACAAGGAACCGCAGACGCGGCTACTGCAAACACTGGCCGCCACTCATCAGGTGAAATTGATCGTGGTGTCGATCGGCGGCAACGACCTGCACCTGTCGGACCTCCTGCGGCGCTGCACAGATCAGTACATGAACAGCAGGCCGTCATGCGCCGCCACCGGCGAAGGGCAACGCCTACTCGCTCAACTGCCGCAGGTCGCCACGGACGTCGGAAAAGTGATCGACAAGATCCGCCAGGTGATGAACGCGGCCGGATCACCCTCCGGCGGCTACAAGCTGATCTTGCAGTCCTACCCGTCTCCAGTACCGACCAGCGGCAAGGTGCGAGACATCTTCCCCGAGGCCGGGGGCGGCAAGACCAAGCGGACACTTGTCGGCGGCTGCCCGCTGTGGAACGCCGACTTCGACCTCATGCACGACACCGTGGCCCCCGCAATCGACACAATGCTGCAGAAGGTCGCCGCCGACAAGAATGTGACCTTCCTGAGCATGCTCCACGCGCTGGACGGCCACGCCCTCTGCGAGAACGGCACCCGCCAGGCAGGCCCGAGCGAAGAGGCCGGTGAGCTGGGCGGCCAGATGGAGTGGGTGCGCTTCGGCACCGCCGGAATGAAGACCAGCCAGGGCTTCCAGCAGGAGTCACTGCACCCCAACGCCTTCGCCCAACAGTCCCAGGGCCGGTGCCTGGCCGCCGCCTATCAAAACCCCTCGCCTACCCAGACCTGCACCAGCAGGGGCTGACCCCCTCCCTTCGCTGACCCCACCTTGCCGGAACTGCGCCACAGGGAGACGGACGGCGAGGCTCGACCCAATTTCCCCCTGGACGCCCCCAACTGTCACAACTCGATGGTCCTACTTGGTCATCCCTGGCGAGAACCAGTGACCCCTGATAAGGACCAGACCTTATGCATGCCATCACTCTCCGAAGTCGGGAGGCCGGTCTTGCCGCGCTGCCCGTGACGGACACGCCCTTCCGGCATGTCTCCGGGAACGGTGCCGTCGCGCGGGCGCGTGCCGCAGCCGGGAGGTTCCCGTGGTAGCCGACCAGAAGGGCCGCGGGGCACAGGGAGCGCTCGCGGGCGCGGCCAACGCGATCGACAAGCGGTTCGGGGGAGCGGCATGGGCCCGGAAGTCGATGCGCAAGGCGTTTCCCGACCACTGGAGCTTCCTTCTCGGTGAGATCGCGCTGTACGCGTTCGTCATCATCCTTCTGACCGGTGTTTTCCTCACCCTGTTCTTCGTGCCGAGCATGGAGGAGGTCGTCTACGACGGGTCGTACACCAAGCTGCGGGGCGTCGAGATGAGCCAGGCGTACGAGTCCGCCCTGCGCATCTCGTTCGACGTGCGCGGCGGGCTGCTCGTCCGCCAGATCCACCACTGGGCGACGCTCCTGTTCATGGCGGCGATCCTCGTCCACATGCTCCGCCATTTCTTCACCGGCTCGTACCGCAAGCCCCGCGAACTGAACTGGCTGGTCGGGATCGTGCTGTTCATGCTGGTGATGCTGAACGGGCTGTTCGGCTACTCGCTCCCCGACGACCTGCTGTCGGGCACCGGCCTGCGGATCCTGGAGGGCGTCATCCTGAGCGTCCCCCTGGTCGGCTCGTACCTGCAGATGTTCCTGTTCGGCGGCGAGTTCCCGGGCGACATGATCATCTCCCGGCTGTACGTCGTCCACGTCCTGCTGATCCCCGGCCTGCTGGCCGCGCTGATCCCGCTGCACGGGGTCCTGATGACCTGGCGGGTGATGCACACGTCATACCCGGGCCAGGGCGCCACCAACAAGACCCAGTACGGCTACTCCTTCTACCCGGTCTTCATCGCCAAGACCACCGCGTGGTTCCTCTGGATCATCGCCACGTGCGTCATCCTCGCCACGTTGTTCCAGATCAACCCGATCTGGCTGTACGGCCCCTACGACCCGGGCGCGATCAGCTCCGGTTCGCAGCCCGACTGGTACATGGGCTGGCTGGAGGGCGCACTGCGGATGATGCCCGGCTGGGAATGGAACGTGATGGGGCACACCATCGCGTTCGGCGTGCTCATCCCCGCCCTGATCGTCCCGGGGATCCTGTTCACCGGGCTGGCCCTCTACCCGTTCCTGGAACGCTGGGTGACCGGCGACCGCCAGGTCCACCACCTGCTGGACCGTCCCCGCGACGTCCCCGCCCGGACCGGCCTCGGCGTCGCCGGGATGGTCTGGTTCGGCACGCTGTGGGCCGCCGGCGGGAACGACGTCATCGCGAACGCCTTCCACATCCCGCTCTACTGGACGACCTGGTTCTTCCGCGTCACCTTCATCCTCGGCCCGGTCCTGGCGTACGCCGTCACCTACCGGATCTGCCTCGGCCTGCAGTTGCGCGACCGCGCGCTGGTCGAGCACGGGGTGGAGACCGGCGTCATCGTCCGCTCTCCCGACGGCCGGCACTCCGAGGTCGAGCGGCGCCTGCGTCCAGAGGAGGCCGCCCCCATCACCGACGAGCGCCCGCCCCCGGCGATCGTCCTCACCCGTCCCGAGGAGAACGGAGTGCCTGCCCCCGAAAGCCGCCAGGCACTCGGCAGGCTGCGCCTGGCGCTCAACCGCCGCTTCACCGCCGATCTGGCCGAGCACCCCGAGCCGCCGGACGGCCACGAAGACCGGGAACGAAAAGCGGTCGAACCCAGCGCTCACGAATAGGCCGAAGACGCCGAGCGGCCGGCCGTCGAGCCGACGGCCGTCGCCGCCGGGTTCGTCCCGGGCACCGATGAGAACCGGGACGATCAAGAGTGAGGAGACAGGTGCGGCCGTTCCTGGACAAGGTAATGCCCGAGGCGTGGCAGGCCGCGCTGACCTTCTCGCAGGAGATCCGCGGCGCCGCGCTCGGGCGGGGACTCAGCGTCCAGGAGATCGAGCTGATCAAAGTGCGCGCCTCCCAGCTCAACGGCTGCGCGTTCTGCCTGGACCTGCATTCCCGGCAGGCCCGGCGGGCCGGCGTCCCCCAGCAGAAACTGGACCTGCTGCCGGCCTGGCGCGAGTCCGCCGTCTACACCGACCGCGAGGACGCGGTCCTCGCCGTCGCGGAGGCGGGCACCCTGCTTCCGGTGACCGAGGACGGGCATGCCGACCTTGAGGCGGCGCGCGCGATCCTGGGGGAGGACGGGTTCGGCGCGGCCGAATGGGTCACGGTCGCGATCAACGCGTTCAACCGCGTCTCCGTCCTCAGCCGGTATCCCGTCCGGCCGCGGCACCACCCCGGCACGACCGAGAACACGCCATCACAGGAAGAAGGACGACCATGACCGGCCAGCGCTTCGAGGTGCAGCATCGGCCCGATGAATCACGCTACGTCCTAATCGACCACGACGCCGCCGACCCGGAGGACCAGATCATCGGTGAGGAGAGCTATGTCGACGTCGACACCACCGGCGGCGTCCAGCGAGTGCTTTTCCACACGGGCGTCTCCGAGGACTACAGCGGCCAAGGGCTCGCCTCCCTGCTGGTCCGCACCGTGGTCGACGACGTCATAGCCCACGGATACGCCATTGTTCCCGTCTGCCCTTATGTCGCCGCGTGGCTCCCGAAGCACCCCGAGTACAACGACCACATCGTCAAGCCCAGACCAGAACATTTGCGCCAGGTGACCTCCCGCCGGAGCTGACACGCGCCCACGGGCACGGCCCCCGCCCGTCTCCGCCAGTGAATGAGTGCCTCGCCCTACCTGCCCCTTGCGTCCGGGCCGATGCGGACGGGACGGATCTCGGCGAACAGGGTGAGCTGGACGGGCCGGAGCCGCCGCCGCGCCTCACGCGGCCACCACAGGGCGGCCGACGCGAACACCGTCTCCAGGACGATCTTGAGGTAGGGGACGCCGGTGCGCGCGTTCGGCACCCGCGTGCAGGTTCCCGACAGCGCCGTCCGCGTCTCCCGGTGCCCGAGGGCGAGCGTGCCGCGTCCCTCCAGGCCGTGCGGCTCCGCCCCGCTCGGCTGCAGGCCCGATGCCTCCCAGAACAGGCTGGACGGGTACCGCCCCCACCGCCGGGCCGGAAGCGCCTGCTCGGGCAGGTCGAGGCCGAGGGAGAAGCCCGACAGCAGTCCGGATCGGTTCAGAATGAACGTCCCCTCCAGGTCCGCCGACCGGAAGATCGGTTCGGTGCCGCTTCCGGTGACCGCCGACAGAACGGCCTCGCTGGCGGCGCCTTCGATGCGCCATGAATCGGGGTCGGAATAGTTCTTTTCCGGCAGCGCGTCCATCTCGGCTCCCTGTCCTCATAATCCGGCGGGTGTCGGCCGACCCGGCTTTAAGGAAGACCAGAGCAGTGCCGCAGATGTGACATCACGTCCGCCTCGGGCAGCACATATCGTGCATTCGGGTGACGGCTCAAAGGGGTCTGGTCCACGGATCGCGGGCCATCAGCGCCCGCACGGTGCAGTATCACCTGGGCAATCTCTTCCGGAACCTCGGCATGACCTCACGCAGCCAACTAGACCGCGTCCTGTCCTAACGGCCGACCGCACGCGGTGGCACCGCAGCCCGTGGGCCGACCCGCACTCTCACCGCAGCCAGGCGCAAGGCGGCTCTCGCACGAGGCCGGTCAGCTTGTCACAACCCAGGTGGCGAGCCCGTCTACCTGGTGACCCCGCCGACGATACGAACCGAACGCAGGGACGCAGCCCGCAAGTCCGAACCGGAGGAACCGTGACCAATGCACAGCGTGTCCATATCGGTGAGCAGCACCCGAGCGCCTACAAGAGCCTCATCGACTGGTCGGCGAAGGTGGAGGAGAGCGCCGTCGCGGCCGGCCTCGACCCGCTCCTGATCGAACTGGTGAGGATCCGGACGTCCCAGATCAACGGCTGCGCGTTCTGCCTGCGCATGCACACGCGCGACGCTCTCAAGAAGGGCGAGAACCCCGACCGGATCGCCGTGCTGCCCGCGTGGGGTGAGACGGGCTACTTCTCCGAGACGGACCGCGCCGCCCTCCGCCTGACCGAAGCGGTCACGCAGGTGCCGGACGGGCACGTCAGCGACGACGACTACAAGGCCGCCGCGGCGGTCCTCTCCCCGGAGCAGCTCTCGGCGGTCGTCTGGCTGACAACGGTGATGAACGCCTTCAACCGTGTCGCGATCACCAGCCGGTACCCCGTCCACGGGTGAGGCCGACCGGTAACCACATCTAGTCTTGGCCTGAGCGGTGTCGAAGGGACGCGCTGACGCTATAGGCCATCCACATCAAGGTCGCCAGGACGCAGCCGGTACTCCTGAAGCCGCAGCCCGTAATACTTCTCGGTCTCTCCGACCCACTCCATGCCGATCCGCTTGACCGTCGCGGCGGCGCGCTTGTTCGCCGGCCGGACGAGCGCGATCACCTCCTCCAGCCCTTGCGTGAACGCCCACCGCGCCAAGGCCTCCCCAGCCTCAGTGGCATAGCCGTTCCGCCACGCCGTGGGCCGGAGCTGCCATCCCATCTCGTACGCCTCGTCCGGCGGCAGCGGCAGCAGCGTCGCGGCCCCGACCAGCTCCCCGGACTCGCGGTTCTCGATCGCCCAGCGACCACCGGGGACGATCAGGCGCGCGCCTTCGGAGATCCACCGCTCCAGCAGCGAGCGCATCGTATCGACGTCCGCCACCCGGTCCATCGCCGGACTGAGCCAGCGCGTGACCTCGCCGGTGCCGTAGATGTCGAGCGCGGCCTCGGCGTCGTCCACCGCCCACGGCCGCAGGACGAGCCGTTCGGAAACCAGTTGATGCGTCATCTCGTCCCCTCCGATGAAACAGGCGTCCTCAACGTCATGCGTGCCCTCCAGGCAATCACCCGCCGTACCTCGCCGGCATCAGCGGAGGGCACTCAACATGGCACTTCCCAACACCTGGCGGCCGTAGACGGGACCAAAGGCCCGGGCCATGGCCGTGCCTTCACGCCACTGATCGACACATCACCGGCGGCGGTGCGCGTCCTCGCCGCCCCCGTGGGACGAGGACGCGTCCCCGCTGCCTGACACCAACCACCTTCGCGTTTCAGTCAGCCGGAGGGACCAGGGCTACCCACTGGACGAAGCCCTAGGAACCGAACGCCCCCGGACAGGTGATCGCAAGTGTCACAAACGAACGTGCAGCCTGGTCTCAACACAACAGACATGGGCAACTCGTCCCGCCAAGACTGACGCTCCCAAACTGCGGACACCTCTCGTAGCCGATCGCTCAGAGCCGACCGAGGCGGGAATGCCGCCGACGACGCAGTAATGGCTAGCCCAGCCAGCAGCGACCTTGGCCTTTAGGCATCGGTTCATGTCACGATGTGCGGCATGATGTCGACACGAAAGGGCCATGCCGCGTAGACGGCCAGGCCAACTCCGCAGAGCGCAACTATCGACCCTCCCGCCCGCGGGCCGAGGGCTCGTGGCGTGCATCCCTGGGCTATCGCCCCACGGCATGACCATGCTGATCCAGTTCGAGTTTCGCCGCAGGGGCCCAGGAACCACAGGACAGGCCCTCCGACTCTGGGGAGCCGTCCTGGACGATCCCCACCGCCGGCTCCACGACCCGAGATACGAGGGCTGCGGCTTCTGGGAGTGCTGCGCCGACCCCTGGGAGGTGCGCTCCTACTTGGAGGCGGCCGCTCACGTTCTGCCCCGGCGCGATGCTCGCCGTTTCCGCACCCTGCTGGCTCACCTAGATGAGCGCTGGTAACTCGGACGGCGATGCCATCACGTCGGTGGGGTCTGGTGGGATGCGGGGATGAGCGAATCCCCTCAACTGGTCACGCAGTTGCTCAAGGTGGTAGTTGCGTACACCTGGTTCTTCGAGACCTGCGACGAGGTGGTGTTGGACGATGACACGGCGATCAAGCAGCAGGAGTACGCCGGTTACCTCCTCAACCAGCTTTCCGAGGCGGACAAGCAGCGTGTTGCTGACGAGCTGGCGGCCCTGGCCGCGAGTGAGACGGATTCGGCATACCGAGAGTTCGTGGAGACGTTCGCCTTCGCCATGGGCCTGATAGAGCCGGAGGACGGCTGAGCGGCAACGCGCCCCTACGACGAGCGGCCGATCCGCTCAGCATGCTGAACGGGAAGCGTGGCCCCACCTCTCTGCTCCGGGGGTTAAGCGAAGAGGCGGGGCGGACGGTGACGAGCGACGGCCCGAACTCCCAGCCAGGGCTGTGCGTCACCGCCGGGAATGAGGGTCGATCCCTGGGCCCCACCCCATAGGGGCCGTCCCTCTTGTGGCCTACCAGGTGCCGGGGAACATGCGGTGCTTGAGCAGGTCTTCGACTTGTCCGGCGGCGGCTTTGGCGTCTCCGCAGGGAGCCAGGTAGCCGCGCCGTCCGCGCTCAGCGTCGTGGTATCCCCACGCACCACCCGGAACGGCGAGCACGATGACACCGAGTCCGACGTGATCGTCGGGGCCGCCGGCGTAGATCCACAGCAGGGGCACCGGGAACCCCTGCGGGCGATAGAGCCGGACCAGACGCCACCCCCGAGGCTCCAGAGCCACAGCCAACAGGCTCAGGAACCTTTCGGCTTCAGCCTGGCCCCGGTACGTCCGCCACCGCAGGACGTACTGCTCAACCTGGGCCTTCACAGGGCGCACTTGGCCCATACGATCTTTCCGCCTTCCGCGATCGGTCGGGTTCCCCAGTCGTCCACGACTCGCGACATCAGCAGCAGGCCCCGCCCCGAGGTCGCCTCGAAGTCCTCGGGGCCGACCACCGGCAGTCCGTCCCCCTGGTCCCACACCTCGATCACCGCGAGGTCAGCGCGGACGTCGCGAAAGACACGAAGGATGATCTGGCCTTCGCCGTGCCGCCAGGCGTTGGTCACCAGCTCGCACACCACCAGACGCGCCATGAAGTCGTCCGCGGAACCCCACTCCCGGAACAGAGTGGCAAGGAAATCCCTTGCCAGCGCCGGCGCGTTTTCGTCGGGATCGAGAAGAAGAGTCGGGATTTCTGGGGCAGGTACGGACATATCGCTACGACCTTCGGAACGTTGCCGGTTACTTCGGGTGAAAGCGTGCTCGCTCTGAGCTACGCTCGCTATGTTCCGGAATCATCCGCAACAAACGGGAGAGGCCATGCTCGCGCGGGAGTCACTCGACCCGTCAAGATCGATTTGGCACTTCATGGCGTTCCACCTGCGTCGCTACCGAAAAGCACACGGGATGTCGGGGCAGGCTCTCGGTGACCTGCTTGACTGTGACCGTTCGACTGTTTCCCGGTACGAGTCCAACACGCTCAAGCTCAAGCGGGAGCATGCGGAGATCATCGACCGTGTGTGGAACACGGACGGCATGTTCACGGCCCTGGTCGGGTTCGCCGAGCGTGCCGACGAGGGCAACTGGCTGCTGGAACTCGCCGAGTTGGAGGCGCGCTCGTCAAGGCTCAGGATGTGGGAGTCATCGGTCATCCCGGGGCTGTTCCAGACACCGGACTACGCGCGTGCCGCACTGAGCGCCGGAACTGGGTGGTCCGGACGTCATGCGCGGCCAACTCACTCGGCTGATCGAGTTGAGCGAGCTTCCCTTCGTCAGTATCCGGATAGTGGAGAAGAACGCGGGTGCTCATCCGGGCCTTGACGGCCCTTTTGTGCTCCTCACGGTCGGGGACCGGGACCTCGCCTACACCGAAGCGGCGACGCGTGGCTGCTTCCTCATGGACCCGTTCGATGTGCAGGAAGTGGCAGTAAGGTACGACTTGATGAGCGACATAGCCGCCCCAGTCGGCCCAAGTCGGGCCTTGCTGGAGGCTGAACTGGAGAAGTTCACATGACCCAGTGGCGCAAGTCGAGCCGCAGCGGTACAGGCGGTCAGTCCAACTGCGTGGAGGTTGCGAACCTCTCTGGTGACGTCGGCGTGCGTGACAGCATGTCTGGCCGCCGACATCAAGCGCGGAGCACACGACCTCCCCTGACACCCGATCATGTGCATCACGACGAGAGCCCCCGAGCCGAGCGGTACGGCCGGGGCTCTCAAAGTGCGCGTTCGAAAATGATCTCGTTATAGGTATGTGAGGGGTCTTGGCGGACGGAGGGTCGTCCGCCGCGGATCAGGCAGAGGGACCTTCGTGCGCAGCACGCCCAGCATCCGCAGCGTGACCCGCCGCTGCTTCCAACGCGCGAGGCAACCACGGGACGTGGAGCGAGCGGTGAACGCACGACGGGTCTGCGAGACGTCCCCCCACAGGACCAGCAGACCACGCCCTGAATGGAGCACCCTTCCAGGCCAGCCCGCAACATCCGCTCACCCACCGGTGAAACCCGGTTGGTACTAGCTACGTCGGTGGCCGAGCATGGTGGGTGTGACCGTTCCCGAACTTGCCCCTGAGGATGTGGGCTCCCTACTTCGCGACCTGTGCGTCCGCCTGGGGTTCTGTCTGTCCCCAGCAGATCAGGCGGCGCTTTGTGCATCGCCACCCTTGGACGTGGATTCGTTCACAGAGGCGGTCTTTCGAGCCGAGGGGCTGGACGCATCACTTCACGACGACCTGTGGCATCAGGTCCGCGAGACGGTGGCACGGGCTTTCGAGGCGGGCGGCGGCGCGACCCCGTGACTTCGGTTCTCCGGCGGACACGCCAGCGGGCCACGCGTCTCTTGACCTGGACGCGGGCATCGTGTCGGTTCCTGATCTTGAAACAGCGTCAACGCAGTTCAGCGGCCATGTCCCACTATCCGCAAGCGACCTGGCACCCACGCTCCCGACCGCCTCACGGGATTTTTTTTAAGTGGCTCTCGGCGCTGCTTGCGACGGTCGAGATAGTAATTGAATGCAAAGCCAACAAAAGCCCCTATGGCTGCGATTGAAGCCTTAACTGTGAAGTGTCGCTGAGCAGGGCGGCCAGCGCGGCCGCTGGGCCCGCGTGTGCGTGCGCATGGTCGACCAGGTGGGCATCGGAGGCGGCGGGGGTGGTGTCCAGTTCGGCGTCGGTGGGCTCGTCCTTCGGCGGGACGGGGTCGTCCGAGATGGTCATCGCCCTAACGTGCCTGCTCGTGACTGTGGATTTCCTCAACCGAGCAGTGGCCCGCTATCGCCGGTTGTGGCCTGAGGTGTCGGTGGCCGAACCCGGGCAGCGGCTCCGATGTCCGGTCGCCGGTCCGACGGGTTTGTGATGGCAAGGGTTGGGGCGCTTCATCAGGTGTTCGGTTGGCTGGTGAGCAGGGGCCGGACTTTGGTGAGCATCAGGTCGAGGAACTGGTCGGGGTGGCGGAAGGAGGCGAAGTGGCTCGCGTCCTGGATGAGGGCGAAGTCCTTGGCCGGGGCGGTGACGTCGTTGAAGAACCGCCGGACCGGCTCGGGCGGGGTGATGACGTCGCGCTCGCCCTGGAAGATGAAGAACGGGATGGTGAACGTGGTTCCTTCGGCCCATTCATCGATGGTCGCGGATTCGGGCGCGACGCGCTGGGAGAAGCTCATGGCCTTCGTGTAGGCGGGCAGTTCTCGCAGGGAGTGCAGGGGGGAGGACAGCAGGGAGCCGATCACGACGGTCTTGATGGTGTCGAAGGTGAGCGGGTCGGAGCCGACGGTGTGCTTGTTGTACTGTGACCAGTCCTCGATGCTCCAGGTGGATTTGTCCGGGCCCATCGTGGTGACGGCGGCCAGTTCTTTACGCTTGCCGGCCGTGCCGAGCCGGTCCAGCAGCGCGCGGTAGGCGGTGTGGTCGCGGCCGCCGGCGTTGACGTTCTGGTCGGTGCCGACGTAGGCGCCGTACAGCTCCGGGTGGTTGCGGGCCAGGCGCAGCCCGACGAAGGAGCCGAAGGAGCAGGCGAGCAGCACGACTTTGTCCACGCCGAGGCGGGCGCGGATGTGGTGGGTGACCTCCAGGGCGTCGCGCTCGAGTCGCTGCAGGCTCATGTCGCCCTGATCGTCGGGGCCGCTGTGGCCGAAGGTCTTGCCGGCGCCGCGCATGTCCCACCGCACGATTGTGAAGTGCCGTTCCCAGGCGCGGGTGCGCGAGGTGAAGATCAGGTTGGTGGCGCCGGGGCCGCCGTGGAGTTCCAGGATCACCGGGTTGTGGTGATCTTCGCCGCGGATGGAGATCCACTGGTCGATGCCGCCGATGCGGACGAAGCCGGATTCCTCGATGCCGTGCGGGCTGGTGATGCGCAGTCGTTTGGCGTGGGCGGTGCGCCTGAGCTGACGGTAGCCGAGCAGGCCTGCGGCGGGGACGGCGATGACCACGGTGACGGTTGCGGCGATGGCGATGCCGAGCATCTGTTACTCCTCTAAACTGTTTATGGTAGCAACCAGCGAGTTTACGCTATATACAGTTGCGGGAGGGTGTCAACCGCCCCTCCCCGAACGACCTCACCGAGGGGAGCGACCATGGCCAAGGCGGCCAAGCGGCGGGAGAACAAGGACAAGAAGGCGAAGGGCTGGAGACCGTCTCCATGAACAAGGTCGCCGCCCAATTCGGCGTCTCGGCCATGGCCCTGTACCGCTACGTGCCGGGCAAGGCCGAACTCGTCGAATTGATGGTCGAGGCCGTTCTCGCCGAGCCTCCCGACCTGTCGGCCGCCGGCTCCGGCTGGCGACCTCGGCTTTCCGCGTGGGCCCATTGCCAGTGGGAGGTCTACCAGGCCCACCCCTGGCTATTGGCCGCCACCGCCATGCGCCGACAGATCATGGGCCCCCACCAGCTCGCCTGGATGGACACCGCACTCGCCGCCCTGGAACCGACCGGCCTGACCACTGGCCAACGCCACCAGGTCTTCCTCCTGATCGCCGGGCAGGTACGCAACCTCGCCCAGCAACTGGCCGACTTCGACGAGGACCACAACCGCGAATGGGGCCGCCTGACCGGCGAACTACTCAACCGCCACAGCGATCGCTTCCCCGCCTTGACCAAGGCGATCGCCGACGGCGTATTCACCTCCACGGAGCTCGATCCACTCGACTTCGGCCTTGATCGCATCCTCGACGGCGTCCAAGCGCTCATCGACCGCGCTTAGCCGTACTCGGCCATCGGGTTGGTGACACGCCGGGGCTGTGGTACGAACATGCCGCTTGGCTTGGGCGGACGAGGTTTTCGGCAGGGACAGCGTCCTTTACGCCCACATGACCGTTCCCCGCGCGGATGCGCCAAGAGCTGGGTATGGGGCTGAAAGGCGGATGAGATGCCTGTTGAAGCGTTCGGTGATGGAGTTGGGGCGACGGTGGGCAGTGAGCGTCAGCGTTCGACCTGGTTGAGCCAGGACGACCCGGTCGGGGTGAAGTGAACGTGGAAGCGAAGGTGGCGGGCCAGCCAGTCGTGGATGAGGGGTGTCTTGTGGGTGGCCAGGTTGTCGCATCTGCTACGACCTCTTAGAGCCTGCGCCACTGTCGTGAACGCTTTCCGGTCTTCTTCGCGTTGCCAGCCTTCGGTGTTCACCTCTTGCTCGTCCGATGCGGAGGCCGGGTGGGTGTAGGTCCGTCAGGCCAGGGCGGAAAACCAGGTCAGAGTCTGAGCGAGATGCTGGACCGCGCCGGCGGGGATGTCGCGGGGGAGTACGGCGCAGGTGGAGGCGACGTGGCTCGATCTGTTGTCCCAGAGGGCGATGAGTGCGTGGCGATCCTCGTCGAAGGCGTACGCGGTCACAGTTCCCCTTGTGTCCTTTGATGGCCTCTCGCGCGATGCCAGGGCGTGGGGCGGAGGGTGACGAGGTTCGTCCTTCTCGTCGCCGCCCGTGCCTGCTGCTCGGCGACGAGCCGGAGGGCCCCGAACGTGGACGATCTGTCCGTGATGTCCAGTCCGCTGAGGGCGAGGCGGTGTCCAATCGGCGGGCCGAAGGAGGGCTATGCGGTGCCGGTCCGGATGACGGGATCCACCATGATCACGCACAGGCGCAGCGATAGAACCAGTGATAGAAAATCTCGGAGTCACTCCAAGATCGCCGTGATATGGCCCCTGACCTGGGAAAATGGTGGAGCGGGCGACGGGAATCGAACCCGCGTAGCCAGTTTGGAAGACTGGGGCTCTACCATTGAGCTACGCCCGCGGGCGGATGGAGAGCCTCGGGGGTCTCGATCGCCAACCCGTAGCGTACAGGGTTTCGGGGACGGGTGGAGACGGTGGTCGGCCGCTGGACGGTCTCCCCGGTCGGGCTGGCGGGATTCGAACCCACGACCCCTGGCACCCAAAGCCAGTGCGCTACCAAACTGCGCTACAGCCCGCACATCACCGCTGATCGCGATGACGGGGAGAAGTCTAGTCCTGATCAGACCCTGGTCGCTCGCCTAGCCGAGGAGGGCGCGGGCTTCGGTCGCGGCCGTGGCGATCGCGTGCGGGAGCTTCTCGGGGTGGCGGCCGCCCGCGTTCGCGATCCTGCCCTTGCCGCCGGCGCCGCCGCCCAGCTCTTGGGCGGCGCGGGTCAGGAGGTCGCGTGCCGTGATGTCGAGGTCTGTGCCCACTGCGGCGACCAGTGCGGTTTTGTCGTTGGCGGTGGTGCCCAGGATCACTACGCCGCGCGGGGTGAGGACGTCGGTCGCGATGGTGCGGAGGTCACTGGAGGTCAGGCCGGGGATCGTTTGGGCTAGGAGCCAGCCGTTGGGGTGGGACTCCTTGTGGGGGGAGAGGTGCTGGGCTTGGACGCGCAGGTTTGTTCTGTGGAGTTCCTCTAGTTCGCGTTGGGTCGCCGTGAGGGTTTCCAAGCGCTGGCGGAGGCGGTCTGGTGCTTCGTTGGGGTGGACGTTCAGGAGTGCCGCCAGTTCGTTGAGCAGGTGCGTCTGCTGGTCGTAGTGGCGAAGGGCGTCGGGGCCGGTGAGCGCTTCGATGCGGCGCAGGCCCGTGCCTATGGACGATTCGCCGACGATGTGGACGGGGCCCGCCTGCGAGCCGTGGCCGACGTGGGTGCCGCCGCACAGTTCGCGGGACGCGTCACCGATGTCGACAACGCGGACGTCGTCGTTGTACTTCTCGCCGAACATCGCCAGCGCTCCCACCTTTTCCGCTGAGGAGCGGCTGGTTTCCCAGACGCGCACTTCTGGGTCGTCCAGGAGGTAGTCGTTGACGAGGGTCTGGACGGCGACGGTGTCGACGGGGGAGAAGTGCGCGAAGTCGAAGCGCAGGCGGCCTGGTTCGACGCGGGAGCCGCGCTGGGTCGCGTGGTCGCCGAGGAGGCGGCGCAGCATCGCGTGCAGGACGTGGGTCGCGCTGTGGGAGCGCGCGGTGGCCGCGCGCCGGTCGCCGTCGATGGACGCCTCCGCCTCGTCGCCGGGGCGCAGCTCGCCGTCCAGGATGCGGACGGTGTGGACGTGGAGGCCGTCCAGCCCGAGTTGGGTGTCGAGGACGTGCAGGGTCGCGCCGGTGGTGCGGATCGTTCCGGTGTCGCCGACCTGGCCGCCCGACTCCGCGTAGAACGGGCTGCGGGTCAGGATCACGTCGATCTCGTCGCCCTCGTGCGCGCTCGGGAGTTCCCCGCTGGGGCCGAGGAGCGCGGTGATGCGTGTTTCCGCTGTTTCGGTGTGGTGGCCGACGAAGTCCGTGAGGCCGTGGCGCGCGGTGATGCGGCGGTAGTGGTCCTGGCGTGCGACCGCGTCGCCCTTGCGGTCCTGGCCGGCCCGGTGCCCCTGGCGGCGCTGCCGGTCGAGGAGTTCGGCGAACTCGTCCTCGTCGACGGTGAGGCCCGCGGAGCGCGCCGCGTCGATGGTCAGGTCGATCGGGAAGCCGTAGGTGTCGTGCAACTCGAACGCCGTGCGGCCGGAGATCGTGGACGTCGCGCGGGTGATCGCCGTGTCGAGGAGGCGGGTGCCCTGGCGGAGCGTGCGGCCGAACGCCTCTTCCTCGGAGGTGACCACCTGGCGGATGAGGTCCGACTGCGGCGCCAGTTCCGGGTAGGTGCCGACGACGCTGGACGTCAGGTCCGGGAGCGCGGGGTCGATGCCGAGGCGGCGCGCGTGCCGGATCGCGCGGCGCATCAGGCGGCGCAGGACGTAGCCGCGGCCGTCGCGGGCGGGCAGGACGCCGTCCGCGATGAGGAACGCGATCGAGCGGGAATGCTCGGTGACGACGCGGAAGGACGTCGAGTCGTCGCTTCCGTCGCGGCCGGGGTAGGCGCGTCCCGCCCTTTCCTGGACGAGGTGGAGGGTCGGCGAAAGGAGGTCGGTTTCGCAGACGGTGTCGACGCCCTGCAATATCGCGGCGAGGCGGTCGAGGCCGAGGCCGGTGTCGATGTTCCGCGCCGGGAGTTCGCCCAGGATCGGGTAATCGTCCTTACCCGATCCTTCGCCGCGGAGGTTCTGCATGAAGACCAGGTTCCAGAGTTCCTGGTAGCGCTCGCCGTCCACGGCCGGGCCGCCTTCGCGGCCGAAGGACGGCCCCCGGTCGTAGTGGAGTTCGGACGACGGCCCGCATGGGCCGGGTATGCCCATCGACCAGTAGTTGTCCTCCATGCCCAGCCGCTGGATGCGGTCGGACGGGACGCCGATCCGCCGCCACAGGCGGTGTGCTTCGTCGTCGTCGCGGTAGACGGTGACCCAGAGGCGTTCCGGGTCGAGGTTGTAGTGGCGGGTGAACAGTTCCCACGCCCAGGTGATCGCCTCTTCTTTGAAGTAATCGCCGAAGGAGAAGTTGCCGAGCATTTCGAAGAACGTCGCGTGCCGGGTGGTGCGGCCCACGTTCTCGATGTCGGACGTGCGCGCGCACCGCTGCGCCGATACCGCGCGGGGATGCTCGGGCGTGGTCTCGCCGAGGAAGTACGGCTTGAACTGGTTCATGCCCGCGTTCGTCAGCAGCAGCGTCGGATCGGACGGGACGAGCGGGCTCGACGGCACGACGCGGTGGTCGCGTTCCTGGAAGAAGCCGAGAAAGGTCGAGCGGATGTCAGAAGAGCGCATGGGACGGCCTCACGAGGTCGATGGGATGACGGCGCACACCGCCGAGCCGGGCCGGGCACGACTGCTCGTTCCCCAGCTCGGCGCGGCTAGCTCGCCGTCCCACCTCGTGAATGACCATCGCCGCCCACCGTACCTCCGCGGTCCGAGGAGCGGCACATGGTTTTTCGGGTGCGCTGAGCGGCGGACGATCCTACGGTGGCGATGTGTACGCCTATGTGGGGCCGCCGGAGTTGCGGGCGCTGGTCCCTTCCGGAACGGCGGGTGAGCCCGTCAGGTCGGCTTCCGACGTGGAAGCCCAGGACGAGCCGTTCACCTTTGTCGTCACTCTCGACGGGGTTCTGCGCATTGCGCCGCGCCGCAGTGAGCACGTGGTGTGCGCCGGCGGACGCGACGTCCTGGCAGCGGGTGAGATCGCCTTCGATGGCGCGGTGGTCACCGAGGTCAGCAACCAGTCGACCGGGTATTGCCCGGGGGAGGAATCCTGGCCCGCCGTCGCCGCCGCGCTGGACCGCGCGGGGTTTCAGCGGCCCGAGGGATTCACGGCCTTGTTCGTTTTCCGGCATTGCGCCGAATGCGGGGAGCTCAACGTCGTGAAGGACGAGCACTACGTCTGCGTGTTCTGCGACGCGGATCTCACGAGGGACGCCTCCGCGGCGGCGCGTGCGTCGTAGTCGGCGCGTGCGCTGTCGATCTGGTCGATGTGGGTCGCCGCCCACATGACGAGGGTCTCGGCCGCGTCCATCAGGGTGGCGCCGAGCGGGGTGAGGGAGTACTCCACGCGGGGCGGGACGACGGGGTACACGGTCCGCGTGACGATGCCGTCGCGTTCGAGGCCGCGCAGCGTGACGGTGAGCATCCGCTGGCTGATGCCCTCGATCTCGCGCTTGAGCTCGGTGAACCGCTTGGTCCCCTCGCCGAGCAGCGCGATCACCTGCAGCGACCACTTGTCGCCGACCCGGTCGAGGATCTCGCGGGCCCGGCACTGGTCCGGGTGGTGCTCCATGGTTCCCTCCAGGTTACCGGGGCAGAAAAAAGTGCCTTCTTGTGCCGACCGCGGGGGTCTCCGCACTATGGGAGCGGTTACCGATCGGAACCGCCTTACCATTCATAACC
>SMFC01000084.1_pt1 | contig 22216 bp, 19 predicted proteins | sample 2456331 | NCBI WGS metagenome assembly SMFC01 (sample SAMN10132608, study PRJNA489261) | soil metagenome | isolation source: day120 control-loamy sand soil ammended | place: USA
TATTGAGCGCTTACATTGCGGGCACGATCAAGGAACGCTGCCTCTGCTAATGGTGAATTACGTGTTTGAACTGGATTGAAGTAATATTTACCATCGACACCGAAAGAACCGCTAGTTCCGCCGAAATCCGGGTCAATTACTCCTGCTGATGCACCAATTTCTGCCTGGTAAGCATGTGCTGCTGTACCTGTCATTGCTATTGCTGAAAGTAGTGCCGAAGCAATCGCTAATTTTTTCATGGTTACTACCCCTCAAATCTTTAGTTAAAAACATTACACTTTTTGTTACAACTTTCAGTCTAGAGCAATTCCAAAGATCGTCAATCAAAGGAAAGTTACAGCAATGTGAATAGCGTAATCTTATGTAACATTTACCAAATAAGTAACTGAATAATAAAATTAAATTTATAATGTAGTGTTTTATTAAAACTGTGTAGATATTGTGGAATGTATTGAATTTGCTGATTTTTTATTCAATTTGGTAGGTTTTTTTAGACGATAAAATTAAGTGAAAAAGTATATTTTGATAATGAATGCGAGACGTGAAATCCGATCAAGCTTCAGATCAAAACGACATTTAATAACCGATTCAATTGTCAAAAATTTTCTGACGAAAACATAACTCTAAATTGGGATGACATTCGAGCTTTGGACTGGATCCATCACACTGAAATAGCAGAAATAGACTGTGCTATAATATGGGGCTAAATAATTTGTGCCTAATTTTGATTGAGAGTAATTCACGTGGAAATTAATCCGTATCTAAACCAATTAAAAGACTTAAACGAACGTGGTCAAACACTACGGGGGTATCTTTGACTACGATCTGAAAAAAGAGCGTTTAGAAGAAGTCCTGCGTGAATTAGAAGATCCCACCATCTGGAATGACCAGAGTCGTGCCCAGGCCATGGCCAAAGAAAAAGGCGAACTTGAGAACGTATTAAATGTGCTGGATGGTTTGACCACACAGCTTGAAGATGCGCAGGCCTTGCTTGATCTGGCAGTGGAAGCGGATGATGAAGGCTTACTGGAAGATGTACAGGCTGAACTGACTACAGCTGAAGAAGAACTGGCTAAACTTGAATTCCGTCGTATGTTCAACAATCCGATGGATCCTAATCCTTGTTATTTAGAAATTCAGGCCGGTTCGGGTGGTACTGAAGCGCAGGACTGGGCATCGATGCTCATGCGGATGTACCTGCGCTGGATTGAACGCCATGGCTTTAAAGCAGAAATCATGGAAGAATCGGACGGCGATGTCGCAGGGCTTAAATCAGCGACGATTCGTGTAGACGGTGAATATGCCTATGGCTGGTTACGTACCGAGTCAGGCGTACATCGTTTAGTGCGTAAATCGCCATTTGACTCGGGCAACCGTCGTCATACCTCATTCTCGGCTGTGTTTGTTTCGCCTGAAGTCGATGACAATATTGAGATCGAAATTAATCCGGCAGATGTGCGTACCGATACCTATCGTGCATCGGGTGCCGGTGGTCAGCATATTAACAAAACGGATTCTGCGGTTCGTTTAACGCATGCACCGACCGGGATTGTAGTGGCCTGTCAGAACCAGCGTTCACAGCATGCCAACCGCGACCATGCCTGGAAGCAGTTACGCGCCAAACTTTATGAACGTGAAATGCAAATTCGTAATGATGCTGCAAAAGCGCTGGAAGATACCAAGTCTGATATCGGCTGGGGAAGCCAGATTCGTTCATACGTTCTGGATGATTCACGTATTAAAGACTTACGTACCAGTGTCGAAAGTTCCAATACCGGCGCGGTTCTGGATGGCGATCTGGATAAATTTATCGAAGCAAGCTTGAAACAGGGCTTGTAAGAAATTGTTTAAATAGCTGGCGTAACCAAGTTAGTACAGACTGTGACTCTTATATCTAAATTTATCGATATATAAATCGATAAAATGCGATATAATCGGTTTAGATGCTGAAACAAGTTTTGTTACGCCACAGATTGTGATGTACCTATGGATCTTGATCTAATTTTTAAAGCCTTAGCCAATCCGATACGCCGGCAGATTCTGGAATGGTTGAAATCGCCAGAACAATATCTGTCTGTGGAAGAGTGTGGCGGCTTTCAACGCGGGGTCTGTGCAGGGCAGATTGAAAAGTTAGGACAAGTCTCTCAGTCCACCATGTCCAATCATTTGTCTGTCTTGCAGCAGGCCGGTTTAATCACCGCGACCAAGCACGGACAATGGTCTTATTTCTCGCGTAATGAAGCTTTGATTCAGCAATATATCGACTATATGCAACAACACCTTTAATCCAACAGGTGGGAGTACCGATGGCTGAATTAAATTCTCCTTTAACGCTTGGCGCGTTAGAACTTAAAAACCGTGTCATCATGGCGCCGCTTACGCGTAGTCGTGCAACTGACGACCGCGTACCAACGCCAATGATGGCCGAATATTATGCACAACGTGCAAGTGCCGGTTTAATCATTTCTGAAGCCACGGTGATTTCTGAAGAAGCCAATGGTTACCGTAATACTCCTGGTCTCTTTACTGATGCGCAGGTAGCAGGCTGGCAGCAGGTGACTCAAGCGGTGCATGACAAAGGTGGCCTGATTATGGCGCAGCTGTGGCATGTGGGTCGTGTGTCCGATCCAGAACTGTTAAATGGTGAAACGCCAGTATCGGCGAGCAGTGTACAACAGGCCGGTCATGTCAGTTTATTACGTCCAAAACGTCCTTATGTGTTGCCGCGCGCGCTGGAAATTTCTGAAATTCATGCGATTACCGAACAATATAAACAGGCGGCAATTTGCGCCAAAGCTGCCGGTTTTGATGGGGTTGAATTACATGCAGCCAATGGTTATCTGATTGACCAGTTCCTGCAAACCAAGACCAACCAGCGTGAAGATGAATACGGTGGTTCAGTCGAAAACCGTGCCCGTTTCCTGCTGGAAGTCATGGATGCACTGATTGATGTCTGGGGTGCAGGCCGTGTCGGAATTCATTTGGCACCGCGTGGCGATGAACACGATATGGGCGACAATGATCCACGTGAAACCTTTGGTTATGTGATGGAACAGTTGGGCAAGCGCCAGATCGCGTTCTTCTTTACCCGTGAATATCTGGCGGAAGACAGTATCTCGGAGTATATGAAACAGCGCTCAAACGGCGTGCCGTATATGGCCAATATGCGTTTAAGTCGTGACGATGCGATTGAATTGCTGGCTTCAGGCAAAGCAGATGCGGTAGCTTTTGGTAAGGCTTATATTGCCAATCCGGATTTATACGAGCGCCTACTCGAAGATGCACCGCTAAATGAACTAAAGCTGGAAAATATGATCGGAACCAATGTCGCAGAAGGCTATATTGATTATCCGACATTGGCTGAAGCAGACGCTTTAACTACTGTAGAATAATCTAAAAATGAGCCACATCGATTAACATGTCGATGTGGCTCTGTTATATTTTGTCGATTGAATCTGTTTCGAGGCGCATTTGGCTACTCCATTTTGGTATAACGCAGCGTTAGCTCTGATTAAACCCTTATATCAATCGCGTATTCGTAAACGTGCGACCGATCCTGAACAATTACAACAAGAACTGACAGAACGTTTCGGCCCATTTCAGCCGCCCAAAAATCTGCATGCCATCTGGTTTCATGTGGTCTCGGTCGGTGAGACCAATGCTGCCCAGCCTCTCATCGAACATTATTTAAAATCGGGTCATCCGGTGCTGGTCACCAATACCACCAAAACCGGTCAGGCACGGGCCAAATCACTTTTTTTAAAAGCACCTTATCTGGATTTATTTCAAGCGGTCTATTTACCTGCTGATCAGAAAGTACTGATCCGTGATTTTTATCAGCAGTATCAGCCAAAACTGTTATTGCTGATGGAAACCGAGCTTTGGCCGAATCTGCTGGATCAGGCACCAGAGTTTGATGTGCCCAGTATATTATTGAATGCGCGTCTTTCGGAAAAGTCAGCCAAGGGCTATGCCAGGGTTAAAGGTCTGACCCGGAGCATGCTACAGCAGTTAAGTCAGCTTTTGGCACAAGATACTGCCACCCAGCAGCGTTATATCGAGTTGGGAATCACCGCCGAAAAAACCCAGGTTTTGGGCAATATCAAATTTGATATTACTGCACCACAAAGTTTTGTAGAACATGCTGCAAACTTGAAGCAAGCATGGCAACTGGCAGGTCGCAAAATTATGATACTGGCCAGTACCCATGCGCCTGAAGAAAAAGAAATTCTAAGCGCTTTAAAATCGGCTTTAGATAGCAACCCAAAACTTTTATGTATCGTCGTACCCCGTCATCCGGAACGTTTTGATGAGGTGTTTCAGGCTGCACAGAGTTTAAATTTAATAACTCAGCGCCGTAGTTTGGCCCAGAACATTGAAGCAGATACCCAGGTTTATCTGGCGGACTCGATGGGGGAAATGTGGCTCTGGTATGCTTTGAGTCAGGCCTGTTATGTCGGTGGCTCGCTGAATGAGCCGGGTGGTGGGCATAATATTCTGGAGCCGATTGCCTTGAATGTACCGACTGTTTTAGGCAAAAACTATTTTAATTTTCAGACCATTGTCGATGAATTCGTTCAAGCAGATGCAGTAGAAGTTGTGCAGGATGCGCAGCAGGCGGCAGAGGTATTGCTGGAACTTTTGCAAGATCAAATCAAGGCACAACGTTTAAATACAGCAGCGCAGAGAATTATGCAGTTAAATACGGGATCGCTTGCCAAGCATATTCAGGTGATTGATCGGTATCTTTAATTTATATTGATAAGTAACAGATATTGGATTTACCAAGACGGCAAGGATGCCGTCGTTAGGCTGTGTGGATTGAAGTTTTTTCAATATTTCTAAGCTGGCTTATCTAGCCTACTTTTCAAAGATGAAAAGTAGCAAAAATCTTTTGTATCACTGAAGGGATGTCCTTATCCCTCAGGGATACGCGCGACATCCATGTCGCCACCCTCTAGCGGATAGAGGTCATTCAACAGTTCTTCGGTATAAAATCTTCTATGAATATTGTCCTGCTTGACCATCGACAAACACAATCGGATCTCTGGACGATTTCATCGAAACGTCAACTGGAACATTTACAGCAGCATGTGCAGATTCAAGTTGGAGATACCTTAAAAGTAGGGGTGCTGGAAGGTCAGCGTTATCTCACCGAGATTGTCGAGATTTCTGAAAAAGCAGTGCGACTAAAACCGCTTCAAGAGGATGCTGTTCCAAAAAAATTACCCGTAACTTTAATTGTGGCCTTGCCACGGCCGAAAGTGCTGCGCCGTCTGATCATGGACAGTGTCACTTTGGGCGTGGAAAAAATCATTTTACTGCATAGTTATCGCGTCGATAAAAGCTACTGGCAAACCCCATTTTTACAGCAGTTAAATCATTATATCGAGCTGGGACTGGAACAGGCCGGGGATACAATAGCTCCGAAAATCGAGCTGTATAAACGTTTTAAACCTTTTGTTGAAGATATTTTGCCAGGCTTGATTACGGCTGACCGACCCGCTTATGTGGCACATCCTTATGCCGAACAATCCATGCCTTTTGCGATTCCGCATCCTTGTACGATGATCATCGGCCCGGAAGGTGGATTCATTCCTTATGAAGTAGATTTACTGGTTAAAAACGGCTGTCAGGCTGTGAGTCTGGGCAACCGTATTCTCCGCACTGAAACCGTGATTCCCTATGTCCTAGGTCGTCTGTTTAGCACGAGCTGAGGCATCTTCATTGCCTTCGCCGCGATAGACTTTGACTTCCTGTACCGGATAAGGAATTGAAATATGATGTTCGGCAAATGCCTGAATCACCCGTTCCTGCACCGCACTGATTGAGGTTCCTGTGCCTGTCTCAGTGGTATCGACCCACCAGAGCGCTTTTAAGGTAATGGAAAAATCAGCCAGCGCCGTGACATTGACACTAAAGCCCGGCTGACTGAGGATGGTCGGGTCTTTATCTAAAATGGCGGTAATCAGGTCTTTGGCTTTCTGGATATCATCTTCATAGCCAATGCCCACTACAAACTCACAGCGACGGCGGGTATAGGCCGTGTTTACCGTCACGGCACTGGTATACACCGTGGCATTGGGAATCACGATACGGCGGCCATCCGGTGAACGCAAAAAAGTCGCACGAATCTGGATATCTTCGACTGTGCCTTCCATGCCATTGACGATAATATCATCGCCAATCTTGAATGGTTCACCGAGTAAAATCAGCACACCAGAAAGCAGGTTCTGGAAAATATCCTTGAAGGCAAAACCAATGGCGACTGAACCAATCCCGAGGGCACTCATGAGCTGACCCGGGGTAAAGCCAGGCACGGCAATGACCAGACCAATCAAAACACCAAAGAAAATAATAAAGGTACTGCCGACACGGTTCAGGACCAATACCAGATTCTGGCGGGTATAAGAGCGGTTCTCTAAAGTTTTGCGCACAAAAAACTTAAACAGTTTTGACAATAGCCAGAAAATGACAATGACCACCAGCGCAATACCGAAATAAGGCACGCGCTCCCAGAAACCTTCCATGATCTTGTCAATGGTGCTATAGGCATCGTTGTACTTGGCAGTATGTTCAATCACGGTCTGGGTGGTTTTTTCAGTTGCCTGATGCAACAACTCCGTGGTGCCCTCAGTGACCTGGCTTAAGGTATTATTTTGCTCTGCCACAAAAATTCCATCATTTAAATTTTGCCTATTTTGCCTGATGTTGAGCAAAAAATTAAGAAGCGCTATCCGCCAGGAATGGATATTTCCTAAAAATAAGCAGACGGCTGTTAAAAATATTGTGTGGTTTTTTGCATGATCTCAGGCGGGATATGTGGCTGTTCTCCACCGCTCATATAACCCAATAAAGCCAGCGACCCAAATAGGCTCAGTAGTATCAGGACAATCATCAGCCAGGCCAGCATCTTTTCCCAGAGCAGGGTCATCCGCGCAGGACCGTAGTCATTTATGCCGCGATCTCCCGAACCAAAAACGATATAAAGCCATACAAAAATGTTCACCAAGGGCAGCAACAGCAGCAGCGCCCACCAGCCACTGCGGTTCATGTCATGCAAACGGCGAACGGTCACCACTAAAGCGAAATAGGCATAGACCAGAATCATGATCAGCACGCCGATACCGGCCAAGCCTTGTAGTGAAAGCAGCCAGTTAGAATCCATTGAATGGACTGCAATATTCACAATATCAATACTTAAGCCCAGCGCAATACTGCTAAACAGGAAGATGAAATGTAGAAATGCTGACCACGCAATAAAACTCAGACGCCCGAAACGGCCTTTTATCGACAAGGGATGATCCGTTGCCACTAAAGCGGGAGGGGTGAAATAGGGAGATTCTGGCGATTTCATAAATATGATCCTGAACTGAACAAAATGAAATAAGAGCGAGAGCTAAATTCTATTTTTTAAAGGGCATTGCTACAGATCATACACAGTTATGCAGAATATTCTGTACTGTAAGTTGTGCTTTATTTTGTTTGAATTTGAATAAATAATCTACGACGAAAGCATGATTGCCGGATTCGAAATAAGCAGGCCATACTGCCATTATGCATAAAAAACAATCAACAACACAGCATTAACCTCTCGTGATGAGATAGAACAAAATCAAGGAAGTGACATATGCAAGAGATCTATCCAGTACCCGAAGATTTTAAAAAAACAGCACGCACGCTTGAAGACCAGTATTTCGAACGTTATCAACATTCCATCGAGCAGCCAGAAGCATTCTGGACAGAACAGGCACAACGTCTGGACTGGATCAAGCCTTTTACCCAAGTCAAAAATACCAGTTTCGATCCCGACAATTTTAAAATTGAATGGTTTGCTGATGGTCAGCTCAATGTCAGCGCCAACTGTCTGGACCGTCATCTGAAAGAACATCCCTATAAGCCGGCCATTATCTGGGAAGGGGATCATCCTTCACGGCACAAGATTATTTCTTTTGCCGAGTTGCATGACGAAACCTGCCGTTTCGCCAATGTGCTGAAAAAAAATGGCATTGCTAAAGGCGACCGGGTGATGCTGTACATGCCCATGGTCTCTGAAGCCGCGATTGCCATGCTGGCCTGCGCACGCATCGGGGCGGTGCATTGCGTGGTATTTGGTGGATTTTCACCGGATTCTCTGGCCAGCCGGATTGAAGACTGTCAGGCCAAAATGGTGATTACGGCCGATTCCGGTATGCGCGGCGGGAAACCGATTCCGCTGAAAGCCAATGTTGATGAAGCCCTGAAACTGGCTGGTACAGACTCCATTCAAAATGTAATAGTGGTGCATCGCACCGGCAACCCGATTGAAATGCAAGAGGGGCGCGACCTGTGGTATCACATGGAAATCATGTCGGTGAATGACATTTGCCCACCGGAACCGATGAATGCCGAAGATCCGCTATTTATCCTGTATACCTCAGGTTCGACCGGCAAGCCCAAGGGCGTGATGCATACCACGGGCGGATGTGCTGTATGGCCCCCTGTCGAATGGCACCACGACTCTTATGTTCGAGGGTGTTCCGCAGTATCCGAGCTGGGCGCGTACCGGACACATTGTCGATAAGCATAACGTCACCATTCTCTATACCGCACCGACAGCCATCCGCGCCATGATGCGTGAAGGCGATGCCTTTGTGCGGGAAAGTGACCGCAGCAGCCTGAGAATTTTAGGTTCGGTGGGTGAGCCGATCAATCCTGAAGCCTGGAACTGGTATTACACCGTGGTCGGTGAAAGTCGCTGTCCCGTCATTGATACCTGGTGGCAGACGGAAACCGGCGGTTTTATGATTACGCCATTGCCAGGCGCGACTGATTTGAAACCGGGTTCTGCAACACGGCCTTTCTTTGGGGTACAACCTGCGATTGTCGATGCAGATGGCAAGGAGCTGGAAGGCGAAGCTGAAGGCAATCTGGTGATTAAAGATTCCTGGCCGGGCCAGATGCGAACCATCTGGGGTGATCCGGAACGTTTTATCGAAGCCTATTTCTCGACTTATCCGGGTACTTATTTTACCGGAGATGGCGCGCGTCGCGATAAAGACGGTTATTACTGGATTACTGGCCGGGTCGATGATGTGCTGAATGTGTCCGGACACCGTTTAGGCACAGCTGAAGTTGAAAGTGCGTTGGTGGCCCATGAAGCAGTGGCTGAGGCTGCTGTGGTGGGTATGCCGCATGACATTAAAGGGCAGGGAATTTGTGCCTTTGTCACCTTACAGGCCGACGTGACCAGTTCAGATGAATTGCGTGCTGAACTGGTGAGCTGGGTGCGCAAGATTTTGGGGCCAGTGGCGACACCTGATGCACTGTACTGGGCACCCGCTTTGCCCAAAACCCGTTCAGGGAAAATCATGCGCCGGATCTTGAGAAAGATTGCAGCCAATGAGCTGGATAGCCTGGGCGATACCTCGACATTGGCTGAACCACAAGTGGTGGATCATCTGATTGCAGAAGTACAAGCCAATCCTCGTTAAATAGCTAAAGTCCACAAGCAAAATACCGGCTGCACGCAGCCGGTATTTTTAGATCAGGAATAAGCTCTGCATGCTTTCGAATATAGCGCAACGTCTTGATCTGCTAAGCTGCCCACATGCTGAACATGAGTTAAAATAATGAATGTACGATCACCATATTTAGATCAATCTCCTGTCGATATTGCCCAGAAACTGGCAGAACAATTTGCCCAAACTGCCGCAGTGCGAGACAAGCAGGGCGGTAATCCCAAGCATGAACGAGACCTGATCCGTAACAGTGGTCTGCTCGGCTTGTCTATTCCTGTTGCCTATGGTGGACAGGGTGCAGACTGGCGGACAATTTTTAAAACCATTCAGACCCTGGCGCAGGTCGATAGCTCTCTGGCGCATATTTATGGATTTCATCATTTATTGATTGCCACCGTACAGCTATTTTCCCAACCCGAGCAATATGGCAAATGGTTTGCACAGACTGTCCAAAATAATCTGTTCTGGGGCAATACTCTCAATCCGCTGGATCGTCGTACCACGGCAACTCAAGTCTCAGAACATGAATATATTTTCCATGGTGATAAAAGCTTTTGTTCTGGTTCGATCGATTCGGATATGTTGCTGTGTTCAGGTTATAACGAAGCAGGAAAATTGCTGATTGGCGTGATTCCTACCCAGCGACAGGGTGTGAGCTTTCTAGGCGACTGGAACAATATGGGCCAGCGCCAGACTGACAGCGGCACCAGTCATTTTGAACAGGTCAACATTCACCGGGATGAATTGCTGCTCAATCCGGGGCCACTGAGTACGCCGTATTCCAGTTTACGTCCATTGATTGCGCAGCTGATATTTGTGCATATGTTTCTCGGTGTCGCCGAAGGGGCTTTTGAAGTTGCCAAACAGACCGTACAAACCCAAAAAGCCTGGTCAAAATCCTTGGCTGAACATGCAGTGAATGATCCTTTTACCCAAAAGCATTTTGCCGAGTTTTATGTGCAGCTGGAAAGCGTGCGTTTATTGGCAGATCAAGCCATTCAGACCTTGCAGAAAGCTTGGAATATCGGCCCTGATCTGACTGCCGAGCAGCGTGGTGAAGTCTCGATTGCGATTGCCACCGCCAAAATTGCCGCGACCAATAGCTCTTTATATATCACCCAGAATATTTTTCAGGTCATGGGTGCACGGGCAACGACTGCGCAACTGAATCTGGACCGGTTCTGGCGTAATGTTCGGACTCAAACCTTGCATGATCCGGTGGATTATAAATATCAGGAAGTGGGGGAATGGGTGCTGACCGGAAAAGTGCCTGATCCAAGTTTTTATTCCTGATCCTAATAATAAAACAGCCTCTATATGAGAAGCTGTTTTATTATTTTTAAGATGACGGGTCTTTTTTAAAGCTGCTTAAAAGCCTCGATTGCCCGGACACGGGAAGATTTTAAATCCACAAGCGGTTTTGGATAGTCCAGTTCACGGTCAGGGTTTTTGGCGTAGGGTTCATGAATGCTTTTGGCATCCAGATGCGCCAGTTCAGGCACCCACTGACGGATATAATCCCCATTCGGGTCGAACTTCTGTGACTGGCTGACCGGATTGAAAATCCGGAAATAAGGCACCGCATCCATACCCGTCGAAGCACACCATTGCCATCCGCCATTATTGGCTGCCAGATCACCATCAATCAGCTGCTGCATGAACCAGCTTTCTCCCAAACGCCAATCGATCAGCAGGTTTTTGCACAGGAACATTGCGGTAATCATGCGCACCCGATTATGCATCCAGCCGGTGGCCAGTAGCTGCCGCATCCCGGCATCTACAATCGGGATCCCGGTTTGGCCCTGTTGCCAGGCTGCCAAATCTTCAGGTGCATGCCGCCACTGGATTTTATCGGTATTTTCTTTAAACGGGCGATGTCTGGAAACGCGGGGAAAATCGAACAGGGTATGCTGATAAAACTCACGCCACAGCAGTTCATCCAGCCAGGTTTGTTGACCGAGATCATCGATCTGGAAATAGCCATGATGTTGTTTAAACAGCGCCTGAATGCACTGGCGGATCGAGAGAATGCCGATATTTAAATAAGGCGAGAGTTGACTGGTGCCATTAAGCGCTGGAATATCACGATCTGTTTGATAGCTGCTTAAGCGGTCTTCGATAAAATCATCCAGCATCTGTAGGGCATGAGTTTCATCTACGGGCCAAAGTTTTTCAGAATTTTCTATTGAATAGCGACCCGCAAACTTTTCCAGATCAAAATGTGTCAGCTCTACAGGCAATTCGAGCAAGTCCTGAGACGCAATCACAGGATAAGCAGAAGGCACATCGAGAATCAGCCGCTCATAGCATTTTTTCTTAAAGGCACTATAGACTTGATAGGGTTGATTGGACTGATTGCGGATACTCGCCAATGGAAAGAGGGTGCGATCATGATACAGCTCGACCCGAATCTGCTGCTGTTCTAGTCGTTGCTGAACCTTGAAATCACGCTGTAGTTCATTGACCCCAACTTCAATATGCGCATGCACGCTATCAATCTGCAAGTTTTGGCAGAGTGCTAACATCTCATCAGCAAGATTACGCCACAAGCCGACTTCTCGCACAATTAAAGGAATATTCAGTTGTTCTAGTTGCTGTTTGAAAACCTGTAGCCGTCGCAGATAAAAATCGATTTTGATCGGCGCATCTTGATGTAACTGCCATTGCTCAGGAGAAAGCACCACCAAAGCCACACAGGGGCCTTGTTGAGTGGCATGCCACAAAGCGGCATGGTCTTGAATTCGAAGGTCTTGGCGAAACCAGATCAGATGCATGGTACTTTCTTAAATCAGGGAGTTAGCCTGCATTTTAGGCAATCTGCTACCGATGGAATAGTATTAAAATATTAATATGATAGGAGACTGATTTTTGCACGTACCAGTCTCTTTATACCATTAAGCTTTGGCTTGATAAATATTTTCCAGAGTATCCACCAAAGTACGGGTCATCTGGTCAATTTCATAATTCACTGTATCGCCCACCTGGATGTGCTTCCAGGTGGTCAGACGCAAGGTTTCTGGAATCAGGTCAATCGAAATTTCACTGTGGGCACGATCGACACGGTTCACGGTCAGGCTGCAGCCATTTAGCCCAATAAAGCCTTTTAGGAAGAAGTACTTGATATTGCCCTCTGGAATCTGTAAATCGATATGCAGGGTTTCACCGCGAGCTTCAATCTGGATGACCTTAGCCCTGCCTTCAATATGGCCATACAGATTATGTCCACCGTTTTCTGCACCGACTTTGGCAGAGCGTTCAATATTCACTTCATCACCAATTTTTAAGGCTTTCAAGGTGGTAAGCGCCAAGGTGACATTGGAAATATCAAAATGAATCTGTTTCTGCGCCCGGTCAATCGTGGTCACCGTGAGACAGACACCATTTACTGCCACACTGGCGCCAATAAACACATCTGCAAAAAAGCCGTGCTGATCACTGACCAACAGGGTAATAAAACCATCGCCTTTGCGAATCTCGATGACCTGTTCCAGGCCTTGGACAATACCGGTATACATAGTTAAAACGTCTATTCTTGCAATTGCATCCCATTGTAGGCAGGAAAGCTAAATCCGGCTAGCGCTTTACTGGACTGCTTGGTTTCTGTCCGGATAAAAAACCCCTCAAGCCGAGCCTTGAGGGGAAAATTTGCAATGTGCCGTCATTATTATAATATTTGGGCATAAGCACCACTTAGATTTAAGCGGATTTAGCCTGCACAACCTGCTGTTGTTGTACTTCTAGCTCACGCACCAATGGCAACACCTTTTCTCCAAAATATTCGACTTCTTCAACACAGTGCAAGAAACCGGAAAGCACCAGATCGACTCCAATATTTTTTAAAACTACAATACGTTCAGCAATTTGCTGCGGTGTGCCAATTAAATTGGTCTTGAAACCGTCGTTATACTGGACTAAATCTTCAAAACTTGATTTTGCCCAGTTGCCTTCGCCTTCAGTTGTCGAGGCACCGGCTTCACGTGTCGCTTCAGCAAAATTTTTCACTGCTTTGATATTGGCCTTATCAATAATTTCCTGTAACACCGCTTTGGCTTGTTCTTCAGTATCACGTGCGATGATAAAGGCATTGACCCCAATTTTTACAGTGTGATTATTGGCCCGGGCTTTTTCGCGAATATCATCAATCTGTTTTTTCAGCTCTTCAGGCGTGTTGCCATTGGTGAAATACCAGTCTGAAACACGTGAAGCCATATCGCGCGCCGCACGTGAACTGCCACCCTGAAAAATCTCGACCGGTTTATCCGGGAGCGGTTGTGGGCGTAAGGTATAGTCTTTAAATTGATAGAACTTGCCATCAAAATTAAAGTGATCCGTATTCCAGATTCCGCGCAAACTGCGAATAAACTCTTCTGAACGGGCATAACGCTGGTCATGCTCTGGCCATGCTTCGCCAATCGCATCAAATTCGCCACGGAACCAGCCACTGACCACGTTAATCGCAATCCGGCCATTGCTGAGCTGGTTAATGCTGGCCAATTGTTTTGCCGCAAGCGCAGGTTTCCACGGCCCGGGTAAAATTGCTGCAATTAACTTGATCTTGCTGGTTTGTGCGAGCAAGGCATGACTGAAGCTGACAGATTCATGCTGGTTTTCTGCACCATAGCTTGACGCAAAACGAATCTGGGTCAGGCCATATTCAAAACCGCTTTTTTCTGCTGCTTGTGCCAGACGCACGTTATATTCATAGCTCCAGTCGGTACGCTGTTCGATGGTACTGACGACAAAACCGCCACTGACATTCGGAACCCAATACGCAAATTTGATGTCTTGCTGTATTTGCTGTTGTGACATATTTCAACCCTCGAAGTGAAAATCGCTGATCAAGCAACTTGCGTTTGCGCTGATTTTTTACTGTGCAAGCGGGATTCTGCTGCATCCAGACTTGGTACAGCCGCAGAGGGCAACACTTCTTCTTGTTCGATTTGTTTATTGATGCTCAAGTTCTGGTTGGCCTGTTGGGTTTTTGCTTTAATGACTTCGGCACGTTGTCCTTTGGCCGGTGCCCATTCCAGAATAGGCAGGGCACGTGCTACTGCCAGGGTAATACGATCGCGGAGCAATTCACTGTGAATGGTATATTCAGGAGTGAAATCACGATCAGTCGCATACACGCCAATCGGTAAAGTCTGAGCCTGGAAGAAGCTGAATAATGGACGTAATTGATGTTCGAGCACCAGCGCATGTCGGTCACTACCACCTGAAGCTGCTAAAAGTACCGGTACATCGACCAGTGCAGTCTGCTCGACAAAATCAAAGAAATGTTTAAACAAGCCGGTAAATGAAGCGCGATATACGGGTGTACCAACAATCAGCGCATCTGCAGCTTCGACTGCGGCCAGATCATCCTGAACGCGCTGCGGTAATTGATTACGATAAATCGCACCACCCAAGAGCGAACCAATTTCACTAAATTTAATAAAATGTACATGAATTGGTGTCGCTTCACCCAGTTCATCAATAATGGCCTGAACCAAGGCTTCAGTTTTAGACGGATGATTTAAACCACCCGATACGGCAACAATATTTAAGGGTTTTTGCGCATTAAAATTAGACATGTTTAGAACCTGAAAAATAGGAGTAATCTCGGAATGTCCTTATTAATCCCGATTCAGTGCCGGGCTGTAAAATAACGAAAAGCTGAAAAGTTATCTGATTTTTCGATATATGAAAAAAGCCTGGTTTATAAGCATTAATTTTAATATAAGTTTTTGATATGTAGATTTATATTGAATATAGCTAAGCTTTTTAATTTAGGAATACGTTATATATAAAAAAGTGATGAGAATTAAATAATTATTGAAATACCGCGAAAAATGGTGATTTTGAAGAAAAACTGCATATTATTTTAAAAATTGTAGAGTCTTGCATATCCTTAACCGGGTTGTGTGGTTAGAATAGGGTCTACCGTGCCAAGATCTCTCTCACGTTGCCTATGAATATTTTAATCGTTGATGATCATCCACTATTTCGTCATGCCTTGATTCAGGCTGTACGTTATAGCCTGCCACAAGCCCAGATTCATGAAACTGCGGCAGTCAATGAATTTTATGAACGTCTAGAAAATGGCCCCGAGCCTGATCTTGTGCTGCTGGATTTAAATTTGCCAGGCGCATCAGGTTTTTCTGCCTTGGTACACGTCCGCGCGCAATATCCGTCGCTGCCGATCATTGTCGTGTCTGCGCATGAAGAAGTCAGTATTATCCAGCGTGCCATTGCGCATGGTGCCATGGGCTATATTCCAAAATCTGCCCATCCAAGCCATATTGGTGAAGCGATTCGCGAAGTGCTGGAAGGTGAGATCTGGTTACCGCCAAATCTGCCAGCCAACATGAACTTTGACCCGCGTGCTGCCGATGAAACGGCTTTGGCGGAACGGATCCAGTCTTTGACCCCACAACAGTTCCGAGTATTGATGATGGTGGCCGAAGGCTTGCTGAATAAGCAGATTGCTTATGAACTGGACGTGTCAGAAGCGACCATTAAAGCGCATGTGACTGCAATTTTCCGTAAGCTTGGCGTACAAAACCGGACACAAGCGGTATTGGCCATTAATGCACTGAATATTGAAGACCGGAAAATGTAAGTTCTGTATATCCGCATGGAAAAAGGCCTCCTTGGAGGTCTTTTTTTATCTGAATAATTCAGTGAAAAAGCATGCATATATTAAGCAATATAATCCTGCTTGCGGGTGAAATCATCGCAGAATAATGGATTTAAGGCACATTGCAATTCATCGATCTGATCTTCGGTGACATAACCCTTGGATTTCAGATACTCTGCCACGCGATCATCTCGCAGGCTCAGGAAAGTCGCATCATAAACACCCAGATCGACAAAGAGTGCAGCCGTTTCCAGACTGTTAAAACGGTCCAGATAGACTTCATTGTCATACATCAGGAAGATATGATCATCGCGCGTGTTCGGATCGACATGTAAACGCTGCGCCAGCTCATGCGGGCAGGTTTTGATAAATAGTAAATCAGACAGCTCGTCAAACTGGCTGGTATCCAGACAGTTATCTTCGTTTTTGACTTTACCCAGCCAGGCCTTAAACACCAGGACGGCACCACCACGCAGCAACATGCTCCAGATCTGATGACGAGTTTGCACCGGAAGATCCGCCGTTTCAGCTTCTAAAGACTGAAGCAGTTTGTCTTCCTGCTCGGCAATCCGTTCAAACAGACCCAGTCCTTGCGGCTTGTAAGCATAAGGTTCAAAGACATCAAAATGTAATTCATCAAAAACTTGCAGTGCCAGCGGGACTGCACTCTGATACAGCGTTTCCAGCGCCTGATACTGGGCATCATTCAGCTTGCTGTATTTAAAGATCTGTGCCCAGTCAATGCTTGGCAATAAGGCATTGGCGCCATATTGACGGTGGAACTGCTGGGCCTGATTCAGGCCATGGTTTTGATCTATGTTCATGTGAAGAACTCCGATATGCAGAAAGATCAGCTACCCAAACAATCAAGGCATGTATGAGATGGAAACTGATCGTTTCTTATTCCTCTATTTTTAGAGCCAAGCATAGCTGATAAAAAATACGACTAAAGTTATAGTGCTGGAAAATTACCCTTTAATTATGAGTTAAAACAAATAGATAATTAATTGTAAATAAGTGTACTGCTGTACAGGTACAGATTGGTCATTTTTTGCCATGGTGAATTAGAAAATGAACATTTTGGTCAATTTATTCGGCTGTATTTTCGGCATATTTGCTGCTTTTAGCACATTAGAATAAATTTTATGCAAGCTAGGTAATTTTCTGTGGCAGTTGAGTATAAAAAATGCCCATTTTAAGCTTTAAAATGGGCATTCATGAATGCAATACAATCTTAGGAATCAGAAATTTTCAGTCCGGATAACCATGATCGTAAGGATGCAGGTTTCAGTGGTTTTTTCAGCAATACAATATTCAGCTCTTTCAGGCGCTGTGGCAATTCCGGATCGGAATCGGCAGTAATCAGCGCCACCGGAACATCATTGCGGCGCTGTTCCAGAATAAAGTCTAAACCGATCTTGTTCTGATTGAGATGCTGATCGACCAGCCAGACCTGAATATTTTCCTGCTGAATCAGCCTCAATGCCTGCTCTGGTTCGGTGGCTTTAAAGACTTGATAACCCCATTTGCTCAACAAGGTCGCCATCCCTTCCAGAATGGTTTCATCATTATCCAGACACAGGATTTTAAACGCCTTGGTTTTTAGTGGTACGGCCTGAACAGGTGCAGCGACGACTTTGGGTGCTGCAATGACAGGCACTTCAATCATAAAACAGGAGCCTTTGCCCAGCGCCGAATACACATGCACAGGATAATCCAGCATGCTGGTCATGCGTTGCACGATGGCCAGACCCAGTCCAAGGCCCTGTTCACCCCATGGAGAGGTATGGCCGCAACGTTCAAACTCCTGAAACAGCTTGATACGTTGTTCTTCGGCAATCCCCGGTCCGGTATCCCAGACGCCAATGCGGATATGATTCGGTTTGGTACTGGAGCGTAAGACCCCGACCATCACTTTACCTTTGGCGGTATAACGCAGCGCATTACTGACAAAGTTCTGGATAATCCGGCGAATCCATTGTGGATCGGTATCAATCCAGAACTGCGCATCATGCACACTGAATTGAATGCCACGTTGTGCCGCAATGGATTTAAACTGCAGTTCCAGATCACTGAGCAGGTCATGTAGCGGATAGGCCTGACGTTTCGGCTGAATGGTACCGCCTTCCAGTCGGGCAATATCCAGTAGCGCAGACAGCATGCTTTCTGCGCCATGCAAGGCACGATCCAGTTGCTGCAAGGTCTTGCGGTCTTCGTCATTTTGTACACTTTGTTCCAAGGCAGTACTGAACAGACGCGCCGCATGCATCGGCTGCAACAGGTCATGACTGGCGGCGGCAATAAAGCGGCTTTTCGACATATTGGCTTTGTCGGCCTGTTCACGCGCCAGTTGCTGTTCGGACAAGGCATCGGCCAGCTGTTGAGTACGATCCTGAACCCGGGCTTCCAAGACGGCTTCATTTTCACGGAAGGCAGTAATATCGGCGAAAGTGGTAACGAAACCACCCCCTTCGATCGGATTACCACGCATCTGAATGACCCGGCCATCTTTACGAATCCGTTCAAATTCATGGGCACTGCCGACCTGCATCCAGTGAATACGCTTGCGGACATGTTCTTCGACCGAACCCGGCCCACATTCACCACGTTCGGCGTTATAACGGATCAGATCTGCGATTGGACAGCCGACATAGACAATATCGGTCGGATAATCGAACAGTTTTAAATACTGATTGTTCCAGGCCACCAGACACATGTTTTCATCGACTACGCTGACCCCTTGGGTCATGTGATCAATCATGGTCATGATCAGATTCTGGTTAAAACGTTGCCATTGCGAGGCCTGATCGAGAATATTGGCGACCTGACCCAAGGCCAGACCATTATTGACCATGGCCGTGGTCAGCAGGGTACGGGCCGAAGCTGCCCCGATGGTGCCGGCCAGATATTGTTCGGTAAAACGCCACCACATGCCATTGGCGCTGCTATTTTCATTCAGTTCGACACTGTTTTGGGTGCAAAATTGCTGAAAAGCGCGTGTGGTCGGTCCTTCACCGGTAATCCGTTTGGCCAGGGTAATCAGATCGCCAACTTTTAAACGGGCCACATCCTGATGCGAATAACTGACTTCAGTTGAGGGACTCTGCGATGGCAGTGGCTTGGTTTCATAATAGAAGAAACTTTCAGCCTGAATCTGTTCGGCAATACTCGGACGTCAGCGCTTCAGGACGTAACCAGTTCCAGCCAAAAGGGCCGTTAGTGAGCAGACTTTGGCTAAAGCGGTGATAGGCTTCTGGCAGGCTGCGCAGAATGGTGGGAAACAGCAGGGTATAGGACCACAAGGCAAAACCGGTCAACAGACCCACATATACGCCCTGCTTACTACCACCGCGCCAGTACAGGCCACCGATCAGGGCAGGGGCGAATTGTGCTACCGCACTAAAGGCCAACAGGCCAAAAACAGAAAGCTGATCAATATCATTAAAGAAGTTGAAGAACAGGAAGCCCATTAACATCACGCCCAGAATACAGATCCGGCGGGTAAATTTCAGTACCAGCGGCAAGCGTTTATCATGTCGGGAAATCAGTTTCAAACGCCATAGCGCTGGCATAATCAGATCATTACTGAGCATGATGGAAAGTGCCACAGAAGACACCAGCAGCATCCCGGTAGATGCGGAAAAGCCGCCCAAGAATGCCAATAAAGTGAGCCAGTCCTGATTATAGCTGAGGGGTAAGGACAGGACCGCCACATCTGGAATTGCCAGATATTGCGGCGCCGCATGCAATGCCCAGCTGGCAATCGGAATAATCGCCAGCGTGGTCAGAATCAGATAAACCGCAAACCAGCGCCGTGCACCGCGGATATGTTTTTCATCACGCAGCTCCACCACTGCCACATGGAACTGGCGTGGCAGGCAGATAACTGCCAGGGCTGCCAGCAAGGTCTGAACCCAGAAACTTTGCGGAACCCCAAACAGCTGGACATCACGGAAGGTGGTACTGATATCTGTGCTGATCTGTGCCATATTTCCTGGTGCTTCAAACATAAAGAAACAGGCGACTGCCAGCAGGGCAAAGAGCTTGACAAAGGATTCAAAGGCCACGGCCAGCATCAGACCGCCATGCTGTTCAGTATTGGCAATCTGCCGGGTGCCAAAGATCATCGCCAGAATGGCCAGTACACCGGTCAAAAACAGCACCCCATTGGTGGTGTTGGCAATTCCGGCAGATGGTTCCAGAATGACTGCGGCACTCAGGGCAATGGCGCGTAGCTGTAAAGCCAGATAAGGCACAATCGCGACCACTGCCAGAATGGTGACCAGCGATGCCAGCGGGCCACTTTTACCATAGCGCGCCGCGACAAAGTCCGCGATTGAGGAAATCGCATGATGCTGTCGTACCCGTCCTAATCGGCGCCAGATATCATAACCGACGGCAACGAATAACAGCGGGCCAAGATAGATCGGCAGGAAAATAATGCCTTCCCGTACCGCAGCGCCGGTAGCGCCATAAAAGGTCCAGGATGAACAGTACACCCCTAAAGTTAAACTAAACAATAGCATGCGCCCACGGGTACTCAGCCGGCTGGCATGTTTTTCCCCGTAAAAAGCGCAGATAAAGAGCAATGCGATATAGAGGGCAAGTACCCCTATGATGAGCCAACTGTTCATATAGCCTGATGTGTGCTGAGCATGCCGCTATGATATCTAAATTACAAGAACATAGGATTCTTGTTAAGTTGTAATAGTGATAATTCGAATTAAAAATAGTTAGCCCATGGTTGGGCTACAGGAGTGTAACTATGGATGAGGCACAAGTAGATCGAATTCTACAAAATCCAAAATTCAAAGAAATGGTCCGCAAGAAAAGTATGCTGAGCTGGACCTTAACCGGCATTATGCTATTTGTCTATGTGGGTTTCATGTTGCTGGTCGGCTACAACAAAGAGTTTTTATTGTCTTCGCTTTCAGGTGGTGTAACGACTTGGGGGATACCGCTGGGTCTGAGCATCATTGTCTTGTCATTCATTTTGTGTGGCGTGTATTCCTATATTGCAAATAACACTCTCGACCAACTGACGGCAGAAGCCATACGTGAAGTAGAAGCAATTGCTCATGAAAAAGGACCACATTAAGATGAAATGGAATTCTCTTATCGCCCTTGCTGCAACCACAATGACCTCAGGTCTGGCCCTGGCTGGACCTGATCTGGGTGCAGCAGAACAGCAGGCAACCAACTGGCCTGCGATTATCATGTTCCTGATTTTTGTTGGGGCAACATTGCTTATTACCAAATGGGCAGCCAAACAAACCACCAGTACCAAAGACTTCTATACGGCCGGTGGCGGTATTTCCGGTTTTCAGAATGGCCTGGCGATTGCCGGTGACTATATGTCAGCAGCATCATTCCTGGGTATTTCCGCGATGGTATTCCTGTCTGGGTTTGATGGCTTGCTTTACTCACTGGGCTTTATGGTGGGTTGGCCGATCGTATTGTTCCTGGTGGCAGAACGTCTGCGTAACCTGGGTAAATACAACCTGTCAGACGTAGTATCTTTCCGCTTGCAGGAAAAACCGGTACGTACCTTGGCTGCTTTAAGTTCACTGGTTGTGGTGGCGTTCTACCTGATTGCACAGATGGTGGGTGCAGGTCAGCTGATCAAACTTCTATTCGGTCTGAACTATAACATTGCAGTCGTGATCGTTGGCTTGTTGATGATGGCCTACGTAATTTTCGGCGGTATGTTGGCAACCACCTGGGTACAGATCATCAAGGCGGTAATGTTGCTGTCTGGTGCGACCTTTATGGCATTCATGGTCATGAAAGGCGTGGGCTTCAGCTTTACCAACATGTTTGAACAGGCGATTGGTGTTTATTCAAAAGTACATGACTTGAGCCTGACAGATGCGACCAAGATCATGGGTCCGGGTAGTCTGGCGTCTAATCCGATTGATGCGATTTCTTTAGGTCTGGCATTGATGTTTGGTACAGCAGGTCTGCCACATATCCTGATGCGTTTCTTCACGGTAAAAGATGCCAAAGAAGCGCGTAAATCAGTAGTGGTTGCTACAGGTTTTATTGGTTATTTCTACCTGCTCACTTTCATCATTGGTTTCGGTGCGATTCTGTATGT
>SMFC01000025.1_pt1 | contig 22178 bp, 21 predicted proteins | sample 2456331 | NCBI WGS metagenome assembly SMFC01 (sample SAMN10132608, study PRJNA489261) | soil metagenome | isolation source: day120 control-loamy sand soil ammended | place: USA
CTAGGTACCATGAAGGCAGATCCGCGTGATTTAAACTGGCAGAAAGTTAATCAGGAAATCCGGTTGGCGCCTTTGGGCGAAAGCCTGTCGCAACGTGATCAGTTATTGGGTAAAATTATTAAATCAATCATTCATTAAACAGGCTAAATCAACGATGTTTTAGCCTGTTTTTGATGCTATCCAGATCTTTGACATGGCGGTCGCTTCATACAGCGGACTTTTAGCTCATTCATTCAAATGTTGCAGCTGCCATAGATCACTTTAGCTGAAATCGATAAGTGCTGGCTAAACATGCTCAGGAATCCAACATTTCATTTAAACTCAACAAAATATCTATAAATCTATGCAGGAACCTGTTGTAAATTAGACACTCGAAGAAAATAAATAAAGCTTTATCTTTCTTATTCAATATTGGATGCATCAACCGGAGATTCTCAGTTGCGCGCTGCCCGCTATAAAATTTTGCTCATCATCTTATTGTTACTGGCAGTCGGTTTTGCTCTGTTCCGCTGGTGGCAGGGGCCGGTTCTACCAAGCTATACCTTGAACACCATGCCGCTGATACAAAATGTAGTGGCCACCGGACGCGTGGCGACAGTCTCGCGTGCTCAGGTGGGCAGTGAAATTAGTGGCGTAGTACTTGAGCGGCGGGTCACGGAAGGAGATCAGGTGAAACCTGGTGATCTCTTGGTGGTGCTGAAATCGGATGAATTACTGGCCCAAGTACGACAGGCTGAACTGGCACTGACTGAATTGGCCACCAGCAGACGACCACAGGCGACAGCAGAACTGGCCAGTGCCAAAGCACAACTGGAACAGGCCAGTCGTGAAGCAGCACGGAGACGTAATGCCGAAGCGGGTATCCTGTCGGCTGAAGAAATAGAACAGGCCTTAGAGGCAGAAAGAGTTGCCCGCAACAATTATGAAACCGTTCGTCTAAAAGCAGCGGCATTGTCTACGGGACAAGTTGAAGAAGCATCGCTTCGGGAACAGCTGGCAGTGGCGCAGGCGCAACTGGCAAAAACCAGAATTCGGGCTGCGGTCGCAGGTACAGTACTGACACGGGATGTCGAGCCAGGCGATCTGGTTCAACCAGGACAAACCTTATTTACCATTGCCTTAACGGGCAATACAGAAATCCGGGTGCCACTCGATGAACGGAATTTACCGCAACTGGCCTTAGGGCAAAATGCCACCGTGATTAGCGATGCTTATCCGGATCAGTCTTTTCCGGCCCGCATTAACTTTATTGCACCGAGCATTGATCCGCAGCGGGGCACGGTAGAGGTCAGATTAACCGTCAACCCGGTGCCAGATTTTCTGCGTCAGGACATGACCGTATCGGTCAATGTCGAGACAGATAAACGGGAGCGGGCACTGGCTATTCCGAACGATGCGCTTAGCAATATTAAAGGCAATAAGGCAGTGGTCGTGTTGGTACGTGATAGAAAAATCCAGCGCCAACCGGTGACTTTAGGTTTACGGGGTCTGGCCATGTCAGAAGTAACTTCAGGTTTGAGTGAGGGTGATCAGGTGCTGGCCAATGCCGAATCGTTACTGGAAGAGGGTGCGAGAGTCCGTCTCAAGCCACAAGATAGCTCATTGATGAGCTCGACTGACGCGACCGATAGCAAGAATGAATTACCGGTGAAATTCGATTGAAAAACTTTTTCGAGCGGCTTTGGATCGAATGGAAAATCGCGATCAGTTTTTTGCGCGAAGGTCGCGCGCAGTCCATTATGATCACGGTGGGCGTCGCCGTTGGTGTGGCGGTGATTGTGTTTATCACGGCCCTGATTCAGGGGCTACAGGCCAATATTGTCGAACGTACATTAGGTACACAGGCACATATCCGTCTGCTCTCACCCGATGAAGTCAACCGGATTGTGCCGCCGCCTGCCGGGACGGTGCAATTGTTACAGGAAGATAAACGCGCACAACGACTGCGTTCCATCAATAATTGGCAGCAGATTACCGAAACGCTGGATCAGTTGCCGATATTAACTGCTGTGTCGCCTGTGGTCTCCGGGCCGGCCTTTGTACAACGCGGTGATGCGATTGAATCCGTGGCCTTGGTCGGAATGGATCTGGAGCGTTATCAGCAGATCATTCCATTGAAAGAATATTTAACCAGTGGTCAGTTACGTGTTGGCGCGGATGATGTACTGATCGGCAGTCAGTTGGCCAAAGATCTGGGGGTTCAGGTCGGTAGCAAATTGCGACTGGATACCGGTCAGCAAAACAGTGCCTTGGTAAATATTGCCGGCATATTTGAACTGGGCGTGCGTGAACTGGATGCGCGTTATGTTTATCTGGACTTGAAACAGGCACAGTCTTTACTCGGTCTGCCCGGTGGTGTAACTGTCATTGATCTGACCATTAACGATATTTTTGAGGCTGATGACATTGCGGCCCAAGTGGGGCGCCTGACCTCATTAAAGGCTGAAAGCTGGATTTCAACCAATGCACAGCTGATGAATGCGATTACTGCACAGAGCCTGTCTACCAATATGATTATTGTTTTTGTCGCCATTTCAGTGGCTTTTGGCATTGCCAGTGTCATGTCCGTCAGCGTGGTACAGCGCACCCGGGAAATTGGTATTTTGCGTGCGACAGGCGCCACCCAGTCACAAATTTTAAGAATTTTCCTGTTTCAGGGGGCCATATTTGGTCTGCTGGGTTCGGTCGTTGGCAGTGCAGCCAGTTATGGTCTGGTCTGGGTATTTAATAATTTTGGCCCCGGATTATTTTATATCCCGATTTCGATCGAGCTGGTACTTCTGGCTTTATTGTTGGCGACATTAACAGGGGTATTGGCCGCTGCAGTACCATCACGCCGGGCAGCGGCACTCGATCCGGTGGAGGCGATTCGTCATGTCTGAACCATCTCAAGAAGTCCTGCGTTTAGAAGCGCTGCGTAAATCTTATAATATTGGTCAGCCCAATGAAATTGAGGTCTTGCATGGTATTGATCTGTGTATTGAACGCCAGGATTTTGCTGCTCTGATTGGGCCTTCTGGCTCCGGAAAAAGTACGCTATTGAATATTCTGGGATTGCTGGATCAGCCGAGTAGTGGCGAGCTGTATTTGCTGGGACAGCCGACCAGTGCCATGGATGATCGTGGCCGGACTGCGTTACGTGGCAATAGTATTGGATTTGTATTTCAGTTCCATCACCTGATTCAGGCATTTACTGCACTGGATAATATTTTAATGCCCTTGATGATGACGCGAGGCAAACCCGGACAGCAAGGCTTACAACGGGCACGGGATTTGCTGGCTGCAGTGGGGCTGGAAAAGTTTGCTGATCGTAAACCGAACGAGCTTTCCGGTGGGCAGCAACAGCGGATTGCGATTGCGCGGGCTTTGATTACAGAGCCAGCCTTACTTCTGGCCGATGAGCCTACCGGTAATCTGGATACGCAGACCGCCGCCGACATGTTTGAGCTGTTTCGTAAAGTGCATCGTGAACGCGACTGCGCCGTTCTGCTGGTGACGCATGACCCGCGCCTATCCGCCACCTGTGATCGAACCATTAATCTGGTCGATGGCCGGATTGAAAGTGATTCCCATACGGTTCATCCAATTGAAACTTAGACAATATTTCAAATATTAGATTGATCCGATCCAGATTATTTCTTTATTAGTCACAGCTGACTAGGGCTGAAACCAGAGAGCTTAGCATGCATTGGATTTGAGCCTATAATCATCTTCCATCAAATAAGTTAAACAGACTAGAACTTGAATAATATTTAATTAAATATAATATTAAAATATATAATGATGAAAGTGAAATATGATGCATGACTTCCTGAGCGCTTTTCTCGGTGGTTTACTTCTTGGTGTTTCAGTGGTCGGCTATCTGTATATTCATGGCCGGATCGCGGGCATTAGTGGTCTGATTGGACAGGTACTTAATCCTCAAAGCATTTTCAAGACGCCAGCTCTGTGGTTTTTATTGGGTCTCATCATCATTCCATTTGTTTATGGACTATGCATACAACCTGAAATCGAACTGAATACCAGTCCCTGGATGATGGTGATTGCGGGTTTACTGGTCGGTTTTGGCACCCGTTTAGGCTCGGGATGTACCAGTGGCCATGGAATTTGTGGCATCAGCCGTTTATCTAAACGTTCAATCTTGGCTACAGCCATATTTATGTGGGCTGGTTTTATGACAGTTTATGTGATTCGTCACCTGATTGGAGTGCGCTAAAATGAAAAATCTGCTGGCATTTTTATGGGGTGGTTTGTTTTCAGTCGGCTTGATGATTTCCGGTATGGCCAATCCTGAAAAGGTTCTGGATTTTCTGGATGTTTTTGGCGACTGGGATCCGAGTCTGGCCTTTGTGATGCTGGGCGCGATTATGGTCGCCTTTATTCCTTTTCAGAAAGCCACGCGAAATCCGGTAGCTAAAACTGTATTTCATGAACCGATCCAGTTACCGACTAATCAGAAAATTGATTCTAAACTGATGAGCGGCAGTCTTTTATTTGGTATCGGCTGGGGAATTGCCGGTATCTGTCCAGCGCCCAGTCTGACACTCATTGGTTTAGGCCACTATCAGGCTACTTATTTTATTATGGCCATGCTGGCAGGGGTTTATCTACATCGTCAATGGTCAGGAGCATCATCATGAGTCATAGCGCCGTAATTCAAGATTTTTTTCATGAAGATAGCCATACTTTTAGCTATGTGGTGGGTGATCCGGCCACTGGAAAATGTGCGGTGATTGATAGTGTGCTGGATTATGATGCCGCTTCTGCCAGTACATCGACCAGACATGCGGATCGAATTATTGCCTATATACGACAGCAGAACTTTGAGGTTGAGTGGATTCTGGAAACCCATGTGCATGCAGATCATTTGACCGCAGCGCAATATCTGCATTCACAGTTGGGCGGCAAGATTGCCATGAGCCAGCATATTTCTATTGTGCAGGAAGTCTTTGGCGCGATCTATCATCTGGATATGAAACAGTTCAATCTGGCGCAGCCTTTTGATTATCTGTTTGCGGATCATGAAAAATTCAATATTGGTTCACTACAGGCCTATAACATTCCGACACCGGGGCATACACCGGCCTGTCTGAGTTATGTGGTCGGGAATGCAGTCTTTGTCGGTGATACCTTGTTTATGCCAGATTATGGCACTGCACGTTGTGATTTTCCCAAAGGCAGTGCGGCAACGCTATTCGATTCGGTGCAAAAACTGTATCAATTGCCGGATGATACCCGGGTATTTCTGTGCCATGACTATTTACCGGAAAGCCGTGATCACTTTGTCTGTGAAACCGATATTCAGACCCAGAAGCAGCATAATATCCATATTCACAGGGGGATGGCCAAAGCTGAATTTATTGAAATGCGCCAGCAACGCGATGCCCAATTAGGTATGCCAAAACTGATTTTACCGGCGATTCAAATCAATATACGTGCCGGTCAATTTCCTGAAGCAGAGGCCAATGGTATTTCCTATTTAAAACTGCCGCTGAATTATTTTCATGCCTGAATGCCTCAATTCTTAAAACCTGGTGATGAAAAGAGGATGTACACGACTGCATACATCCTCCAAGTTTTTAGTGCTTCATTTTAAAGGTCATATCTTTGGGATTGTTCTAATCGGCTAAGCAACACCCTCGTGTCATCCCGCTCATCCGCTTGCTCTCAAATGCGATTAATCATGCTTTATTGATCCAGACTACTTCTGAGCATCCAGGCAGTTTTTTCATGTACATCTAGTCGCTGGGTCAAAATATCCGCTGTTGGTTGATCATTGGCGTCTTCAATCACTGCAAAAATACTTCTGGCGGTACGTGCTACGGTCTCATGGGCATCGACCAGTAGGCGCAGCATTTCTTCAGCTTTTGGCACCCCTTCAACCTCTTTAATAGAGGTCAGTTTTACAAACTGTTTATAGGTGCCAGGTGCTGCAAAACCCAAGGCCCGGATACGTTCAGCAATCACATCCAGCGCATTCCACTGCTCGGTGTATTGGGTCATAAACATATTATGCAGGCTATTGAACTGGGGTCCGGTGACATTCCAGTGGAAATTATGGGTCATCAAATACAGGGTATAGCTGTCTGCCAATAGTCGGGATAAACCATCGACAATCTTGGCACGATCATCATGCGAAATTCCGATATCAATTTTCATTGCTTTAGATTCTTTTTTAGAAGAGGCCATGCTCTTACTCCTTAAAATTTAACAACATGCTGTGTATTAAAATAAAGTCAGATGTATTCGAAGTCTGAGTCAAACGAGGGTTCGATCTTGATGATGACTCCCGAATTGAAACTTAATTTCCATTATCAATATGAACAAGCTGAAAGATTTAAGTGTTTATAAGTTATAGATATTAGATCAATAGACAGGCAGGAAGTTTAGTCATTATGTATAGCCTGCAGAGAGGATTGTAACTTTTCAATTTAATAAACTTTATTTCTCTTTATCAACCTAGCGATAATTATCCCAACAGATTTAGAACGTTGAAAAAAGCCTTAGCTATTTCAGAATGGAAATATTGCACTGATTCATGATGACGGATTTGTACGCACTATCACATCTTGCCTGAAGAACTTTTATTGCAACATAGCATGACTAAAATTTTATATCTCTTTTAAATGAATGAGATGGCTGTGTGCAAAGATCATAAAAAAAGAGGGGGTTTATAAAAAAATAACACAACGCTGCCTTAATTAAACAAGGCACAACAAAGAATAATAAACCTCTTTCCTAAATGCAGTTATGTTAGGACACAGGCGCGGTCAATAACAATATCCCAGAAAGCAAAATCCTTCGAGACAGAACACTGAGATGAAGTGCTGACTTGAGACAGCATGGGCTGTAGCAACTGGGTTTGCGGGAATCATGTTATTGGCCAACCCATGCGAGACATATAAGCTCAAGCGACTTTGAGATAGACAAAAATATCTGCACTAAACTCAATCTCAGCAAGGAAAACATCATGAAAATTAAGGCGAATAGTCCAGCCACAGGCAAAAATGGTTTAGATAAGCAAAATACCAATAAAAAGAGTGAGCAGCTTGACGTATATCGTAGCGATGCAACCGAGCAGACACTCACCACCAATCAGGGCGTTAAAATCTCAGATAACCAGAACAGTCTTAAAGCAGGTGTTCGTGGTGCGACCTTAATGGAAGATTTTATTCTGCGTGAAAAGATCACCCATTTTGACCACGAACGTATTCCGGAGCGTATTGTGCATGCGCGTGGTGTCGGTGCACATGGTTTTTTTGAAGCTTATCCAGGCAATGAAAAGCTGACCAAGGCAGGCTTTCTGACCAATACCAGTGTACAAACGCCGGTATTTGTACGTTTTTCTACGGTACAGGGGCCGCGTGGTTCGGCAGATACTGTACGCGATATTCGTGGTTTCGCGACCAAGTTTTATACTGATGAAGGTAATTTTGACCTGGTGGCGAATGATGCGCCGGTATTCTTTATTCAGGACGGGATCAAGTTCCCGGATTTTGTACATGCGGTGAAGCCTGAGCCACAAACTGAAATTCCAACCGGTGCATCAGCACATGATACGTTCTGGGATTTTGTTTCTTTAGTGCCTGAATCAGCGCATGCGGTGATGTGGGCCATGTCAGATCGGGGTATTCCGCGTAATTTAAGAGCCATTCAAGGCTTTGGGGTGCATAGCTTCCGGTTGATCAATGCCGAAAATAAAGCGGTTTTTGTGAAATTTCACTGGACGCCAAAACAGGGTCTCGCCCAACTGGTCTGGGATGAAGCACAAAAACTGGCGGGTAAAGACCCGGATTTCCATCGTCGTGACTTATACGAAGCGATTGCATCCGGGAATTATCCAGAATGGGAGCTCGGTGTACAGGTCGTTCCAGAAGAAGATGAAATGAAATATGACTTCGATTTGCTGGATCCAACCAAAATTATTCCGGAAGAACTGGTGCCGGTGACGCCGATTGGCAGAATGGTGCTGAACCGTAATGTCGATTATTTCTTTGGTGAAACCGAGCAGGTAGCATTCTGTCCGGGACATATTGTGCCGGGACTAGATTTTACCAATGATCCCTTATTACAAGCACGTCTGTTCTCCTATACCGATACCCAGCTCAGCCGTTTAGGTGGTCCAAACTTCCACCAGATTCCAATCAACAAGCCGGTTTGTCCGTTCCACAATAATCAGCGTGATGGGTTACATCAGCGTATTGTACATACCGGTCAAGCCAGTTATGAACCAAACTCGATTGATGATCACTGGCCGGCTGAAGCTCCGCCAGCAGCACAAGATGGTGGTTTTGAAAGCTATCAGGAACGTATTGATGGTCACAAGATCCGTCAGCGCAGTGAATCTTTTAGTGATCATTTCAGTCAACCTCGTCTTTTCTATCGCAGCCAGGCACCCCATGAGCAAAAACATATTGTCGATGCCTATGTCTTCGAACTGAGCAAGGTAGAACGCAAATATATTCGTGAGCGTGAAGTACTGGAAGTGCTGTGTAACATCGACTTGGACTTGGCTCAGCAAGTTGCGGATCAATTGGGCATTGAAATTCCGGCAGAGAAAAAAGCGGCAACATTGCCAGAGGTAAAGGTTTCACCGCGTTTATCTTTCGAGGCCTTTAAACCCGAAGATATTAAGGCACGGAAAATCGCGCTACTGGTACACGATAAAGCCAATGAGGCCAGTATCAAAGCCGTTCAAGCCTGGGCAGAATCAGAGGGTGCTGTGGTCGATGTACTGACCCCGAAACCGGGTCCGGTACTGGGTCAGCAAGGCGAGGTAATTCCTTCTGACGGTATGCAAAAAGCCGAGCCATCGATTGCCTATGATGCCGTGGTGATTACTGATGGTGATAATTATGATGTGGTGATGAAAGATGGTGTGGCGACTCATTATCTGCTGGAAGCGTATAAGCACCTGAAACCGATTATCTTCCTGGGCGATAAAGCCAAGCTGATTGAAGATCTGCGCCTGATCAGGGATGAAGGGACTTTGGCGCATGAACAGTTTGACGCGGTACAAGACAGCTTCAAGACTTTGATCATGAACCATCGTGTCTGGGCGCGTGAATTGGTTGCAGAAAGCATTCCTGCCTAAACCACTAGAGGATAGGAGCCTTGGCGGCTTCTATCCTTCTGGTTTCAAAATGGATAAATAATATGGTAAGACCGGATGCCAAAAAGTTATTGGCACAGGTACAGCAAGCCAAATGGAATCGAGAACAGGACATCTATCTGATTGAGCATAACCATTTGCCTTTAGCTGAACTGATGCAGCAACTTTGTTTCAATGAAGAAGAAATCATGGCACGCCGTAAGTTATTAGGCCTGACCACACGGTTAAAACAAATGCGAAAACTTTCCCATTAACTGACTTTAAAACATAACAACAGTGCCGTATTTTATGAGGAAGAACCTGCATGAACCTCGGTTCAATATTACAAAGATTTGAAAATTCTCCGCTGGAGCTAGAAGAAAAAATTCCTAAGACCCTGATGGAACTGGTATCGATTTCCGATCAGATTCCTTATCCCGCTTCTGGAAACACCTTAAAACGCTGGCGGATGCTTAGTCAGGTTTCCGCAAGCAATCTGAGTCTGGGCAAACTGTTTGAATCACATCTGGATGCCTTGGCCATTTTGCATGAACTGAATATTCCGCTAGAGCAAAAAGGTCTATGGGCAGTCTGGGCGGCAGAAGGCGGGCCAAGCCCTTTAATATTAGACGCTGGAAAACTTACAGGAATAAAGCCTTGGTGTTCTGCCTCGGTCTGGGTGCAATATGGTCTGCTGACTTATCGTGATGAGCAGCAACGATCACAGTTGCTGATTCTTGATCTGCAACAAGCAGGTATTCAGCATCATACGGACATTTGGCAGGCGGTGGGCATGCAGCATACCTTGACTGCCCGGCTTGAACTGAATCAGGTTAATGCTAAAAAAGTTGCAGCGCCGAATGCTTATCTGGATCGGGCGGGCTTCTGGCATGGCGCTGCCGGCGTGGCTGCCTGCTGGTACGGCGCAACCGTGCGTTTGGCTGAATATTTAAAACAGGCTGTCTTGTTAAAACCGCATGCCTATAAGGCCATGTATCTCGGTGAAATCAGTCGGAAGCTTTTAGCGACACAGGCTTTGTTTTATCAAGTCGCAGATTTAATTGATCAGCAGCCTAAATTTCCCCATCAATTACAGATTCAGGCCTTGCGTGCTCAGGTTGAAGCGACCGCTTTAAACGTGCTGACTCAGGTGGGTAAGGCCCTTGGTGCTGCGCCGTATTGTGAGCAGCCACATTTTGCCCGACTTGCAGCCGATCTGCCGGTGTTTATTCGTCAGAGCCATGCCGCCTTTGATCTGGAACGGATTGGTGAATTGAGTGTGCAGGAGGAAGAGTTATGGACATTATAAGACACGAGATTGTCGAAGACCGTGTCATCCATGGCGAAGGTACACGGCTTGAAGAATGGCGCTCTTGCCAGATTTTGCAACAGATGCCGGAATTCGATATTCCCAGCATTATTCCATCAGATGCCCGAGTCTGCATTATTGCCCCGCATCCGGATGATGAAATTTTGGGTTGTGGCGGTCTGATTCAGCGTCTGGACACATTGGGATATCAGATTGTACTTTTTGCCGTTACCAATGGTACCGCCAGCCATCCAGACTCGATTTTGTATAACCCGGAAGAGTTGAACCAGATTCGTCCTGCTGAAACGCGAGCAGCTTTGGAAGAGTTAGCATTGAAGCAGAATATTCTGCGGATTGCGCTGGATATTCAGGATGGCCAGGTCGCAGAACAGCGAGAACTGCTGAAACAGCATTTGCAATCTTATTTGCAGCCCAATGATGTGCTCATTACCACCTTTGTGCATGATGGACATCCAGATCATGAAATTACAGGGCAGGTCACCCAACAGCTAGCAACCGAACGGCACTTATCCTGTATTCAGGTCCTGATTTGGGCCTGGCATTGGGCCACACCTGGAGATACCAGAATTCCCTGGACCATCGCTCATCAACTCAAATTGACTGATCGAGAATTGCACTATAAGTCTCGAGCTGCGCGGTGTTTTAAGAGTCAGATCGAGCTTGACCCTAGCATAGAACAGGCACCCATTCTGCCAGAGCAGGCATTACAGCGTATTTTACAACCCTGGGAGGTGTATCTGTATGAATAGTAAAGTAGCCTATGATCAGGAATATTTTGATGCCTTGTATGCGCTGAATCAGGGAGATCCCTGGCACTATGAACAACGCTGGTATGAACAGCGCAAACGGCAGATTTGTCTGGCGGTCTTGCCGCGTTTGCAGTTTGACTCCGCGATTGAAATTGGTTGTAGTAATGGCATCTTCAGTCAGGAACTGGCGCAGCGAACAGCAACTTTAATGTGTCTGGATGCCAACGAAACTGCTATTCAATTGGCTCGGCAGCGTTTACATGCTTATCCGCATGTACAGGTACTACAGCGGATTGTGCCAGATCACTTGCCGCAACAGAAATTTCAGCTCATTGTGATCAGTGAGATTCTATATTATTTAGATCCGGCCGCATTACAACAGGTGCTGGCATGGTTGCATACTGCACTCGAACCCGGTGGATGTATCTTGAGTTGTCATTGGCGCGCGCCGATTGCAGGATTTAGCTTAAATGGTGAAGAGGTACATCGACAATTAAAAGCCCAGTTAAAATATAAGCATAATCTCAGCGTACAGGATTCAGACTTTCTGGTCGATCTGTGGCTGAATTCTGCGCAATCCGTAGCTGAGCAGGAGGGCTTGAAATGAAGAAAATTGCGGTGGTGATTCCGGCCTGTAATGAAGAAGCCTATATTGAACGTTGCCTGAAGGCATTAAAATCTGCACGACTTTACTTCTTTCAGCATGTGGGAAAATTAGCAGTTCTGCCCGAGATCAAGATTCTGGTGGTTTTAGACAGTTGCACCGATTCTACTGCAAGCAAAGTTCAGCAGTCGGGAATTCAGACGATCAGTTGTCATTTTAAAAATGTAGGAAAGGCACGTCATTTGGGCGTTCAGCACATGATCGAGCAGGGTTGTGACTGGATTTGTTGTACTGATGCCGATTCTTTTGTACAGCGTGACTGGTTTCAGGTCATGTTGCAGCACCAACCGGCGGATGTGATTTGTGGGGTGGTCGATCTGGATGAATGGGGGCATTTAAGCACATTAGCCCGTCAGACTTATCTGAGTCATTATCAGGACAAGATGGATCACCGTCATATTCATGGGGCAAATCTATGTTTTAAGGCCGCGTCTTATCTACAGGTAAACGGCTTTCAGCAACTGGACTGTCATGAAGATGTCGATTTCATCCATCGCCTAGAACATGTCGGGGCAAAGATTATCTGGTCGAATCAGCTCAGAGTGACCACCAGCAGTCGGCTTAGCTCAAAAATTGCAGCCGGTTTTGCACATTTTCTGCAAAATCTGGAGCTTAAACAAGCCGCTGAAAAACCGATCAGCCTATGCAAATAAAATTACAAAATTATAAATTTTATACAATCAGCCACTTGTAAAAAATCTTGAAATTAGCGCCTAAAAGCTATTCCATTTAAAATTATTCTGTTTATAATTCACGCAAATTAAGCCCCGCCTACTTATACATTTCAGCTATAAGTCAGTGGGGTTTTTCTATGGATGATCGGTAATGGATGCCTGAGCCTTCTTTTTAGGTAATACAATGTTTAATCAAACTCTGCTTTCTCGAATTCAGTCTCCATCACCCCATCTATGGCAGAAAATAGCGACTGCATTGTGCTTCTTTAGCTTGGGTTTTAGTACCGCAGCTTGGGCACCTTTAATTCCCTATGCACAGCAGCGCCTGTTACTCAATCATGCAGACTTTGGTCTGTTATTACTCTGTGCCGGAATTGGATCCATGCTGGCGATGCCACTGGCAGGCCGACTCGCCAATACATTAGGTTGCCGTGCTGTTCTGGCTGTGGTGTTAACAGCATTTTTGTTTATTTTGCCTGCTTTGGCGTATAGCCCGAATCATTTGATGATGGCGATCAGCCTGTTTTTCTTTGGGGCCAGTGCTGGTGCTTTGGGGGTGACAGTCAATATTCAGGCCGCACAGGTTGAGAAAAAACTTGCTAAAAGTTTAATGTCGGGTTTCCATGGCGTATGTAGCCTCGGTGGTCTGGCCGGTGTGCTGGGAATGACCACGTTAATGGGATTCGGTCTAGCGCCTTTAACTGGCGCAGTTATTGTCAGTGCGATTTTGCTATTGATTGCAATATTGGCTATTCCTTTTAGCTTGGGGACTGAGCCAAAAACAGTGCTAGAGGAAACCTCCTCATCAGAACAGTCAGCGACAAAAGCAGCACCCACCTGGGCGATTCTAGGCATCGGTTTGATCTGTTTTGTGGCGTTCCTGTCCGAAGGCGCAGCGATGGACTGGAGCGGGATTTATCTTGCCAGCCAGTTCAATTTGCCAGCGGCTCAAACTGGTTTGGCTTATAGCTTCTTTGCGGCCTTGATGGTATTGGGTCGTTTCAGCGGACATCTCATTATTCAACAGTTTGGTGAAAAAAATACCATTCTACTGAGTGCAATTTTGGCTGCAACCGGTTTATTGACTGTGGTCTTTGCACCAGTCTGGCAAGTAGTGTTGCTGGGCTATGCCATTCTCGGTCTGGGCAGTGCTAATATTGTACCGTTAATGTTTTCACGTGCAGGCCGTCAAAAAACCTTGGCTTCACATGTGGCATTATCCTATGTATCGGTATTTGCATACACAGGTTCACTGATCGGACCGGCATTGGTCGGTTTCGGCAGTGAAATTATTGGCTTGAGTCTGGTGTTTAGTGTGATTGCGATAGGTCTATTCAGTATTGTGATTTTGAATCATCTGACTGCAGATCCAAAAGATGCACAAGCAGCCGAAGAGCTTATTTCTCCTTTGCAAAACGAAACACCAGCATAATGCTGGTGTTTTTTTCAGGTGTGTATTTAAGCATGCACACTGAACTGGGTGGAAATTCCGCTAGCCACCGGACGATAGATTCGTACACTCTGTGATTTTTTCAAGTCAGTGATAAATTGATCTCGCCAGCGAATAATATCGAAGTTTTTCAAGCCTTGGCTTAAATAACGATAACGTTCTAAACGCTCCGATTTAGACATGCGCAGCGCTTTTTTCAAGGCTTTGGACATACTGTCATGCTCATAAGGATCGACCAGTAAGGCTTCTTTCATTTGTTCAGCAGCACCGGCATATTTAGACAGAATCAAAACACCCGGATCGAGTGGATTCTGCGCCGCAATATATTCTTTCGCCACCAGATTCATACCATCCCGGATCGAATTTACCCAGCAAATATCTGCCTTACGATACAGTTGCATTAAGGCTTCATGACCTAAGGTTTCATAACTGCAATCGAAAGGTTGCCAGTCTGCTGTGCCATGCTGGGTATTGAGTTCCTGCACGGCAGACTGGAATTGCTCATACAGGTTTTTATAGGTTTTGACATCCAGTCGGCATGGGCAGGCAATTTGCAGTTGCTGAAACTGATGTTTAAATTCGGGCTGATCTTCCAGCAAGCTTTGCAAGGATCCGATTTTCTCCAGTAAACCCTTACTATAATCAATCCGGTCGACCGAAATAATACGTTTATAAGGACGGACTGTCTCGAGATCAAAAGGCAATTTGCTAAGCTGGCTATCAGCCGCCTGATTTTGCAGTTGAACTGGATGCACGCCAATTGGATAGCATTTCACATAAATCCGTCTTGACTGATAATTCAGGATTTCATCATGACGATGCTTGATTTTTAAGGTCTGTTCCAGAAACTGGATACAGTTTTTCTGATCGCGTGGGGTTTGAAATCCGAGTACATCAAAATGAGCCAGATGATGCGCCAGATCCTGATAGGCTGGTAAAGTCTGCCAGAGTTTCAGTTCAGGAAAAGGAATATGCAGGAAGAAACCAATACGGTTACGCATACCCAGTTTCCGACAGTAATGCGCCACACTTAAAAAATGGTAATCATGAATCCAGATGATGTCATGGGGAGAGGCGACCTGTTTCAGATGCTTGGCAAAGCGTAAATTGACATCTTTATAGGTTTTGAAATCCTGTGGCTGATAATCCACAAGTTGATGCTGATCATGCATCAGCGGCCATAAGGCATTATTGGCAAAACCACAATAAAACCCCTGATATTGGGGCTCAGTCAAAGGACTCGTATGATATTCAACATTCTGATGTTTGAGGATTTGAAACTTCTGCTCTTTGCCATGATCGACTCTGGAACCATTCCAGCCGACCCAAATGCCGCCAATATCCTGCAAAGCATCCTGCAAAGCCACCGCTAATCCACCTGCCTGTGTATTGTCTGGGTTAGGTAGATTCACACGATTTGATAACACAATGAGTTTTGACATGTGATTTCTCCAATAATTGTTGTTGTTGTGCTTTAAATAATGCTAAAAGCTCCGTTAAAAAAGCTTGTACTTGTGTTACGTTTTCGAGCCGATGTTGTGCTACGGTGTTGCCCGTGCCGACTTTAATGGAGCAGCCTTTTAAGCTATTAATCACCTGAAAGCCAGCTTCATCGGTCAGGTCATCACCGATAAAAATAGGGTAATGATCACTTAAATGAGCTTGCTGGTGAATGTGTTGAATGGCTGAACCTTTGTTTGCACCTTTGGGTACCAGCTCAAATACAAACTTCCCGGCCTTCAGTTCAAATGCTTGAAAGTGGGTCAGACAATCCAATGCAAATGTATGCACCAGATCTTCTAAATGTGGATGTTCACGAAAATGCAGTGCGACCGAATAGTCTTTCTTTTCTATTCGAATCTGAGCAAGCTGAGCGCTATGTTCAGTAATATAATTTTTTAATAATTCAAATTGCTCAGAATTTAAATCAATTAAATGACTTAAACGCGATTGATAGTTTAATTCCAGACCATGTGAGCCGGCAATATTCCAGTCAAAGGGATAAATAAGTTTTTGAGCTTGTGCAATAGAACGACCAGTGATTAATACCAACTCAATATATTGTTGTAGCTCTTTCAAGGTATTTAAGGTTTCATCTTTAATTATATTTTTTGTTGGATCAGGATGGAATTCAGAAATAGTTCCATCAATATCAAGAAATAAAATAAGTTTATGAGAATAAATAACTGGATTGAGTTGAGTTAAAATCACTTGAGCTAATAGAGGAGAAGGCACTATAAGTGAATCTTCTACATCTTGATCAGAGTGTTGAGCGGACATAAACTCTACCTAAGTATTTGAAATAAAATTAATTTAAATTTTAAAACTGCCTGATTAATTTTTAATCTAATAAATTTATAGCATATTTCATTTAACAGACTGGATTTAAGTGCAGAAAAGAAACATTTTTAACAAGTACAGTTACTTTGTAAAATTTGGAAATATTTTTCATGTAAAAGATATTATTCTTAATAAATTTTAAAGATAATGCTCTGACTGTTTTTTATTAATTGATTTTTATTTAGGATTATTTTTTATTTAAGCCATAATATTCAATGTGATTGCTTGAGTTGTTTGAAATTTTAATCGCTATAATTTGGTATTTTATTTTTAAAATTTGATATATTTTAAATGTAGATAATATAAGTTAATTTTATTTAAAATGAATTTTTTGGATGAAAATAATTAACCCTATTCTTGGAGTGAAAAAATAGAAGACAAGCTGTTGAAAATTATTATTTTTTAAATATATAAAAGGTCATGAAGATATGGGGGCTATTAGAATGTTACAGGATAAGAAATTATTGCTCTATAATTTTCTTTAGATCGGATATAACAAATTAGACGATGTTTAAGGGTTTTTGAAATTAGTTTTACAGATTTAAATTTTTCTCATTATTAGATTTTTAATTTTATCATTTGGTATAAAAAGTCACTCATATAGACTGAGGTTTTTTTAATTTACTGGTCATAAATAGCTAGAATATTCAGGTTTCAAAATCAAGACGTTGAGCTTAGATGAAGTTAAGCTAAAGAAAAGGTGTGTAAGGAAAGAAGATCCTTTAAGTACTGGAACTTACATAAAAAGGGAAAAACGGGTGAAAATTATTTAGTCCAGGCCAAAAAATAGGTGGATTTTCAACTATAAAGTTGTTTTTTGTACGAATCATATCCCGCTTAGACTGCTAAGGACTTCTCAGAAAAGAAGAGAAATGAATTTTAAGAAGGGAATAAAATAACGATAACTTACATTCAAAAGGAAGCTTAGTTGAGGGCCGTATCATATCAATTCAGCAGCTGGCACAGATACAACCCGTCTGTTCAAAATGAAGAAAGTGCTTAGAGCTCTCTCCACAGCTCATTTTCATCTTTTAAAGGAATTGTGAAGTTAAAGTCATCATCATTACTGACCAAAAGACTGGTGGGAGTCTGCATGACCACTTTCAAAACAGTGCCTGCCTCAAAAATAATCGGGGTGCAATTTTCCTTTTCTAAGGTCAATGGTTTAAGTAATTCAATTACCGAACTTTCCATAGTTTTATTCCAAAATAAGATTACTTTTCGAGAGTTAAATCATAGCATGATTTTTGAAAATTTAACTATTTCTGCGAAAAATGAGAACTGGGTCAATGATTTGTTCACTTCAGTAGTAGCAAAACCTTTTATCTAAACATCTATAAAACCATTATTGAGTATTTGATTTTATTCTATTTATAGAACCTTAAGAAGCTATATTCGTTTGTAATAAAACAGATAGGCCGTACTGATGTACAGGATTTAAAAATACATAAGGCAAAAACTTGATGATTCATGTGCCTGATTGCCTCTGGAGCTTTAGATAGGCTGATCAAGAATAAAAAGACTCATTAAGAGAAAAATACGTTTTGAAAATCTATAAAAATAAATTTTATAAGGGACTATGCATCGCTATGTTATTTTTTAAACTAAATTGAAAATTAATGCTTTATAACAGTAAAAGTCTAAAATAAGAATAAACTAGGCGTCATTTGGATGACCAAGAGATAGAAGGAGAACTAGGTCAGCATGTTCAAGTCATTTTTCCCGCAACCCGTCTGGTTTTTTAGCAGCCTGATTTTGTGGTTTATCCTTAATCTTGTGCTTTGGCATACTGGCGGATCAGGATGGGGAGTCTATTTGGGTTTCCCTGAAGGCTATTCTGAGGAAAGTCTCGCTATCGGTATCAGTCGTTTCTGGTCAGCCAAGTTTCTCTGGTTCTACCTTTGGTTTTTTCTTGCCACTGCCATATTTGCTCTCTTCTGGACGTGGAAAGCACAACATCCATGGCAGCGTTGGTCAGTCTGGGGCTCGGCTTTTATCCTGTTTAATATCTGGTTTGGAGTACAGGTCAATGTCGTTTTAAATGAATGGTATAGCCCGTTTTATGACCAGATCCAGAAAATGCTAGGCAGCGGTGGCGGAGATGTTTCACTTCTCTATCAAGAAGCTTTAACCTTTATTTATATCGCCATGATTTACGTCACTTTGGCCGTATTTAATATGTTTTTCGTCAGCCATTATGTGTTCCGCTGGCGTACCGCGATGAATAACTATTACACGGCACATTGGGAACAATTGCGTCATATTGAAGGCGCATCCCAGCGTATTCAGGAAGATACCATGCGCTTTGCCAAAACCACGGAACAGCTGAGTGTTTCCCTGATTGAAGCATTGATGTTATTGATGGCGTTTCTGCCTATCCTGTACCAGCTTTCAAGTCATGTAAAGGTTCTGCCAATTGTGGGAGAAATACCGCATGCTTTAATGTGGGCTTCTATTGGATGGGCCGTATTGGGTACCGTCATTTTGATGGTGGTCGGGATGAAACTGCCAGGACTGGAGTTTAATAACCAGAAAGTCGAGGCTGCTTACCGTAAAGAACTGGTGTACGGAGAGGATCATGCTGATCGGGCTCATCCGCTGACACTGCAAGAACTGTTTAGCCGGGTACGCTGGAATTATTTCCGTCTGTATTTTCACTATGCCTATTTCAACCTGGTCCGGATCTGGTACTTACAGTTAGACAATATCTATGGATTATTTATCCTGTTTCCGAGTATTGCAGCAGGAACGATCACCCTGGGTTTGATGATGCAAATCCTGAATGTATTTGGAAAAGTACGTGAGTCTTTCCAATATCTGATTTTATCGTGGCCGACCATTATTGAGCTGATGTCGATCTATAAACGTTTAAAAGCATTTGAATCCCATCTGGATTAATTTTTTCTAAGTTACCCATTAGATTGTAAAAGCCAAATGATTTTATCTTTGGCTTTTTATATCTAAATCGACGTTAATATCTAATCGAAAAGCTTGATCTGACCGTTGGTTAGATCAGATCAAATAGGAGCAAAATATCCCAATATAGGGGTATTCAGGTCTGGTTTTCCTGATTAGAATCTTAATGACCAGCGAAGATGGAGTTTAATTTCCAGCGGTTTAACGTATAAAAATAAGAAGTGTACGTTGAGGAAATTATTCTGATGCTGATCTTGTTTAGACAATGCTATAGAGGGTAAAAAGTAATTTTTTACACATGATAATAAAGATCTGTACCGTTATCCTGAATAAGCTGCCGAAGAAAGATTGCTATCTTTCTTCGGCTTTTTATGTGGTGTTCTATTTATTTCTGATTCAATCCCGCTGTTATTTATCCTTTAACTACGCGCCAGAAGGATGCTTATCTCAATTTTTATAGGCTGAGGCTTGGCATAATGTATAGGGTTGTGAATGATGTGCCTCCTTTTTATCTTTTAAATTTGATACTTATCAACATCTTGTGTTTGTTGTTTGCTGCTATTTAGGCTATGTTATACGGGAATCTGGGGTTGAGATATTTGCTGTGAAGCTAAACGTAATAATTCTAATAATAGGGGCAATAGGCTTGGCGGGATGTAATAGCGTGAGTCGGCTGAAATCAGGGGTTTTACATCCTTTTGCCAGTCCGGAAGAGCTAATCGCCAAGCGGGCTTTGAATCAACGTGATGGCAGTGCAAAAGATTATATTTATCTTTGGGGGCAAGCACAGAAAAATAACAGCACTCAGGCCATGTATCCGCGTTCGATCCTGACGCAATATTGTCATGAACAAGGCGGTAAATTTTCCCTATTGTATAGAAGTAATTTTAATGCCGTGGCAGATCTTGCCCAACGCAAACGCCTGAGTACAAACCGAGGTGTGGTACAGGGAAGCGGCGCCTATCAGTGTCGTATGGATGGCCTGGCTGAAAGCTGGCTCGTCTCGATCGAGCCGGTTTCTGAACGACAGGTCGATAAAACCAGCCAGAACCGTAGCGTTCGATTGCTGACCAAGTTGATGAGTGCGACTGAGGCAAGAAACTTTTACCTTGCTGCAAATAAGAACACTGTCGCTACCCAGAAAAAGACTGCTGCATCGATAAAAACGCCTGTAACGAAGAGCACGAATGAACTTAAAGAATCAGCGCGTAAAGAGCAGGAAAGGAAAGAATTAGAGAGAAAGGAATTAGAAAGAAAAGAGCTAGAGAAAAAACAGATCGCGACGACGGTAGTCCCCGTGAGAGCTTCAGTGGTAGAAACACCTCAACAGCAGCAGATGAAGCTCTATGTGGCAGCACGCCGTGATATTAATAGTGGCAAGAACCTGAATAATGCCTGCAATAATGCGCAGCGTGCCTACAATTATGGCAAATTGCAGGGGACTGAGGGAACTCGGGTTTATACCGAATCTGGTATGCTGGTTGCTCGCTGTTTGAACGGGATTCCGGCCTATGCCAACCGTTTCCCGAATGCTAAAGCTCAGGCCAAGCGTGTGCTACAGAATCTGTCTAATAACTATAATCATAGTGGTGCGAAGAATATGTTGAGACAGATCAAATAAGCACTGAATTAAACGCATTTAATCCAGAATCCGTATGATGATTTTGATTCACCAGAAGATGGGATAAAAAATCAGTTCAATCAGGTCGGATATAGAGGATGAGATCCGACTGCGTTTGCTGGGCAAGTCGCGCGATTCGAACATCCATCTTCGAAAAACAGGATGGATCAATAACAATACGGTCAAGCTAAAGAACACAACCAGTCTCCAAGGAAGGATGCTGTTAAAGGTGTTTGCAGTCATCATGATTATTTTTATTGTTTTAATTTGAATAATAACGCTAAGTTTACTCGATCAATATCATCATCTGATGAATAGCATGATGGGATGAAATTTTTCATCTGAATTAATTTTAAATCCAGTTCAGGTTTTACAGAGCTCTATCAGTATATTTCCTTTTTACATGATACAAAGAAACTATTTTCAGCGCCAAAATGCTGATGTCATATTAAAAGGAAGTGGTGATGGGTTTAAAAAGTTCTTCTCGTATTCGTTCATTTTTTCTAGGTGCAGCATTATTGGGAGCAGCACAGGTTACGATGGCGGGCCCAACGGTCGATCAGCTGAGTGACTGTTTGATGAAGTCCACTACAGCCACTGATAAAACCACGGTCTTGCAATGGACATTTGTGGCATTGGGCAATCATCCGGACTTAAAAGCTTTTAGCAATGTGACTGCGACTCAAAAGGAAGCATTAGACAAGAATCTGGCGACGGTGTTGCAGCGCATTTTAGTGGAGCAATGTTCAGCACAGACCAAGGCGGTGATTCAAGCTGAAGGTTTACAGGCTGTGGGCGATAGTTTTCAGGCTTTGGGTAAAACCACAGGTGAGGAAATTTTAAAGAATCCTGAAATCAATAATCAGCTCAAAGGTGTGCTGCGTTATATCGATTTGAATCGTGTGGCACAGACTTTTTTGACACCGGATTTGTTGAATAAGTTGGGATTGTAAGAGGGTAAGCTGGTTTTATTTGAAAATAGCGATAATGATTTTAATCAGCCAGTAAATAGGATAGAAAATAAATTCAAGCCCATCTGCTAAGCCCAAACCGCGCTGTTTTCTATATGGTACAGGCTGAGCTGCGGATAGTCGTTTACGCCATTTGATCATTATCAGTAAAATGATAATGACCAGAGCAAATAATCCGATGAGGGTTTGAATGATGGTAAGTAATAGTTCAGGTGTCATTTTTGTTTTGCTTGGATATTTCTGATTTTATAGTATAAATAATAAAAATCTTGCTAGTAACCGCTTGCGCTGCATTTTAAAGTAGTGCTTTAAAACTTGCTCAGGAGAGGGAGGCTTTTAATAATCCTCTCCCTCTTGCGCGTTATAACGCTC
>SMFC01000055.1_pt1 | contig 21444 bp, 17 predicted proteins | sample 2456331 | NCBI WGS metagenome assembly SMFC01 (sample SAMN10132608, study PRJNA489261) | soil metagenome | isolation source: day120 control-loamy sand soil ammended | place: USA
TATGCTTGTAGCTGCACCTTTTGCTGCTGCAAATGCAGGCGTAACTGTTACTCCATTAATGCTGGGTTATACTTGGCAAGACACTAAACACAACAATGGTCAGTCACAGTTGTTATCATCACAACTTGGTCAAGGCGAAATGAAAGACGACTTGTTCGTTGGCGCTGCGATTGGTGTTGAACTGACTCCATGGTTAGGGTTTGAAGCTGAATATAACCAAGTGAAAGGCGATGTTAGCCAAATGAATGGTTCGCGTAATCGTGAACAACGTCCTGATACACAAGTTCTACCTGGTGCTGAGTACAAATCAACTCAAATCAATGGTAACTTCTATGTTACTTCTGATTTAATCACTGGCAACTATGACAGCAAAGTGAAGCCATACATGCTTCTAGGTGCTGGTCACTACAAATACGAATTTGATGGCGCTACTGCAGCTCAACTAGGCCGAGGTACTCGTGGTCTTGAAGAAGAAGGTACTTTAGGTAAGGCGCTCCGTACAGAAGCTCGTGGTACTTATCACTTCGACGAACAGTTCTGGAACTATACAGCACTTGCTGGTCTTAACGTAGTTCTAGGTGGCCGTCTGAAGCCAGCTGCTCCAGTAGTAGAAGTTGCTCCAGTTGAGCCTGTAACTCCGGTTGCTCCAGCTCCACAAGAGTTGACTGAAGACCTGAACATGGAACTTCGTGTGTTCTTTGATACCAACAAATCAAACATCAAAGATCAATACAAACCTGAAATCGCGAAAGTTGCTGAGAAGCTAGTTGAATATCCAAACGCTACTGCTCGCATCGAAGGTCACACTGATAACACTGGTCCACGTGCACTAAACGAACGTTTATCTCTGGCTCGTGCTAACTCTGTTAAATCTTCACTTGTGAATGAATACAACGTAGATGCATCTCGCTTGTCTACTCAAGGTTTTGCTTGGGATCAACCGATTGCTGACAACAACACTAAAGAAGGTCGTGCTATGAACCGTCGTGTATTCGCGACGATCACTGGTAGCCGTACTGTACTAGTTGAAGGTCAACAACAAGCTCAATAATTAATTATTGAATTGTTAAAAAAAAGCGGCTCCTATGAGCCGCTTTTTTTATATCTGAATTTTGACTACACTGAGTCATTAAAGATGTAATTGAGTGATAACATGGGTGTTGAAATTCCTGAAGATTTACAAAATCTGGAAGCCAATAGTGGAATTTTCTCGATCTGGATGATTTTCCATCATTATGGAATTGACCTGCATATTCCGGACTTGGTTCAGCTCTGTCGTCACAATCCGGAAATGGGAACTTCAACTATTGCCCTTGCAGTGGCTTTGCAGACGCTGGGACTGGATGTTGCTTTTTTTAGCGAATATGATGCAGATAAACAGCCAGTCGAGCTTGATTTTTATCAACAAGCACAGACACTTAAAATACCTGTTGAAGAGCGTGTGATCTCTTATGCAGAAATCCAGCAGCAGGTGGAAGCAGGCCGTTTCGTGATTGTTTTCTACGATACCTTAGAAGGGGTCGGTAATCATTCATTGATCTATGCAATAGATGAACATGAGATCAGTTTCTTTGACAGTTTTGATGCGATGCCGGCAGATGTATTCGAGCAGCAGCGTCAGGCAGAGGGGATCTGTCAGCAAGTGATTGTGATTGATGACCGTAATTTTGTCATGCGGCATAACTAATCTAAGAAATTAAAAAATCAGCCCGTAGGCTGATTTTTTAATTTCTGATGGTTTATTCCTGATCAAGTTTCATAGGTTGTACATCCATCTCTTGATAAGACACCAGTTTGGATTTTTTCTTCCATTTGTATCCGAACCAGATTGCCAAGAACAATGGAATACTGATATAGGTCGAGAGAACCCCCATCCATTGACCTGCCAGAACATCCTGATAGTTTTGACCAAGGACGACAATCGCACAGAGAATAAAAGCAAACCAAGGAGCAAAGGGGAAGAACTTGGCGCGATAAGCCAGATCTTCCAGTTTGTAGCCTTGAGCCAAGTAACCTTTGCGGAAGCGATAGTGTGAAATCGCAATCCCGAGCCAGACAATAAAGCCGCACATGCCCGACATATTGAGTAGCCAGTTAAAGACTTCCTGTTCACCGAAGAAGGTGGTCAGGAAACACAGTGCTGCGATTGCAGTGGTGGCATACAGGGCATTCATCGGTACACCACGTGGATCCAGACGGCCAAACAGTTTTGGCGCACTACCTTTACGTGCCATATCAAATAGCATGCGTGTAGATGAATACATGCCTGAGTTACCCGCAGACAGAATGGCTGTCAAAATCACCGCATTCATAATGCTCGCAGCAAAGGCAAAGCCGGCCTTTTCATAGAGCAGGGTAAAAGGAGAAAGCGCAATATTGTCGGTCGCAGCCGCCTGTAATAAGCGTGGGTCATTGTAGGCAATCAATGTGCCGATAATGAAAATACACACGATATAAAATAACAGGATACGCCAGAAAATCTGCTTGATTGCCACCGGAATGGTTTTCTTTGGATCTTTCGATTCGCCCGCAGCCACCCCGACCATTTCGGTTCCCTGAAAGGAGAATCCTGCAATCATCGCCACGCCAATTAAGGCTTGGAAACCACCGACAAAAGGTGCGTCACCAATACTCCAGTTGGCAAATGCTTCTGCGCCTGGGGTCAGCATAATCTTCACGATCATCCAGATACCGATAATGATAAAGGCAATAATCGCGACAACTTTCACCAGAGAGAAGAAGAATTCAGATTCACCAAAGCCTTTAACTGTCAGGGCATTAATCCCAAAAATAATGGCCAGGAAAATTGCACTCCAATAAACACCAGGAATATCGGGAAACCAGAATTTCATGATGAACTGAACGGCAACCAGCTCAAAAGCTACGGTAATGGCCCAGTTGTACCAGTAGTTCCAGCCCAAAGCGAAACCAAAACCGCCCTCGACATATTTAGTGCCATAAGTGAAAAATGCACCCGAGGTGGGATTATGCGTGGCGAGTTCGCCCAAACTGGTCATCAAGAAATAAATCATGACACCAATCAGTGCATAAGCAAGTAGTGCTCCGCCTGGCCCGGCATTGGCAATGGTCGCACCCGAGGCCAGGAATAGACCTGTACCGATGGATCCGCCAATGGCGATCATATTCAGATGACGAGCACCCAGCTTACGCTGCAGCTGCATCGTATTTTGCGTTTCGCTCATCACGATTCCTTAACATTTTTTTGTGTGCTAGCGAACAGCACTTTAAAGCCTTGTTGATCCGCTTTCACTGTGCAGCGACCAAAGTTTTGTTCAATCAGGGTCGGGTAGTTTAAGAAACGGTTGGCCACGATCCAAAGCTCGCCACCTGATTTTAAATGACGACGCGAAGTTTTACACAAGGTTTCGCTGGCCGTGTAATCGGTCTCGATTCCCATATGAAAAGGCGGATTACTGACAATGGCATGCAAGAACAAGGGTGCATCAGCAATGCCAGTGACCGCTTTAATTTCGATCTGTTCAGGGCTAAGCTGGTTTTCATCAAAGGTCATTTGGGTGGAGGCCAGCGCAAAGGCATCCACATCCATGGCAAAAATCCGGTTTTTCGGATTCAACTTTGCCAGATACGCACTAATCACACCTGCGCCACAACCAAAGTCAGCGATTTTACCCGAGGTAACTTGTGACAAATAAGGTAATAAGGTGGCAGTCCCAATATCTAAACGGTTTTGACTAAACACGCCCGGCAGGGCACAAATATTCAGGTCACCATTCGGGGTCGAGACGCTATAACGCTGTGCCCAGTCAGCAAGTGATTTTTTCTCGACCGTGTGGTCTAGAACCAGTTGCCAAAGCTGGCAATGACGTGCGCTATCCAGTTTGAGGGTTTTACCATAAGGCTGCAACTGTTTGGCTGCACGCTCTATCCCGCCTTTCTTTTCACCGACCAGGAAAATACTGCTGCCCGGTTTAAGTTGTGCTGCCACATTATGCAGTAAATAATTGAGCAGTTCTTTAGACTTGGGTACAAAAATAACCGCCTGATCAAACTCAGCTTCAGGCATCTCTGCGCCAAAGTGGACATCTGCTTGTTGCGACTGGAAATATTGAAAATCATTAAAATTCCATGTCCAGACAGCGGGATTGATAGAGGCATCGAATTCAGCGAGTAGATCATCTGTCGGTGCATTAATGAGTAAGATGCGACCCGACAAAAAATCATATTGTCTTAATAAAACTTCGCTTTTAGGATCCATAGGTATCTCTCCAATATAAAGAACACTGCCTAAGTCTGACCTAGACAGTGTTCTTTGGACATGAAATTACTTCTTTGTTTCAGGAAGTACAACATTCAGAATAAGGGCAGCAATACCGCCAGTGGCAACGCCTGAGCTAAAGATATTACGGAATAACTCAGGAAGATGCTCAAGAATTTGTGGAACTTGTGCAACACCTAAACCCAGTGCCAGTGAAATCGCAATAATCAGCAGGGCACGGCGGTCCAGATGTACGCCAGACAGAATATTAATGCCGGAAGCTGCTACTGCACCAAACATCACCATCACTGCACCACCCAGTACCGCTTGCGGAACCGCCTGGATAATCCCGGCAACCGCAGGCAGCAAACCCAGAATGATCAGTAAAGCAGCAATCCAGATGCCGACATAACGGCTCGCTACACCCGTCAACTGAATCACACCGTTATTTTGTGCAAATACCGAACTTGGGAAGGTGTTAAAAATACCGGCAAGGAATGAATTGGCGCCATTGACCAGTACACCGCCTTTAATGCGCTGCATCCATTTTGGCCCATCGACTGGCTGGTTAGAAAGCTTTGAGGTCGCCGTGATATCGCCAATCGCTTCTAAAGAGGTCACCAGATAAATGAATGCCATCGGAATAAACAGGCTCCAGGAGAAGCTTAAACCGAAATGCATTGGAGTTGGAATCTGTACCAGTGGGGCATCTTTTAAACCAGAAAAATCCAGATGGCCCATAAAGCCGGCCAGGATATAACCACAAACCAAAGCAATCAAAATGGCAGAACTTTTTACCCAGGTAATCCGGATACGGTTCAGGATAATGATCAGCGCCAAGACTGTGCAGGACATGATCAGGTTGTCTGCATTGGCAAAAGTTTTATCGCTCATGGCCTGATAACCACCGCCCATACTGATTAGACCTTCTTTAATTAAGGTTAAACCAATCAGAAGGACGACAATCCCGGTCACCAAAGGGGTAATCAGTTTTTTTATCCAAGGCAGAATCTGGGACACGCCCATTTCAATAAATGCACCTGCAATCACCACACCAAAAATTGCTGCCATGACTGACTCAACTGGCGTACCGGCAGCAACCATGGCTGAACCAATACCAATAATTGGGCCGATAAAGTTAAAGCTGGTTCCCTGAACAATCAACAGACCGGCACCAAAAGGTCCGACTTTTTTAGACTGTAAAAAAGTCGCGATACCTGAGATCACCAGGGACATGGACAAAATCATGTTGGTGTCTTCTTTGGATACCCCAAGTGCCAGACAAATTAGCAAGCCAGGGGTCACGATCGGGACAATAATTGCCAATAAATGTTGGAATGCAGCTAAAAAAGCAATAAATGGTTTTGGACGATCATCCAGACCATATACCAGGTCGAGTTGATCTTTAGGAGGAGGAGATTGATTAAAATCAGACATGTGTCAATGCAAATTAAGGCAGGGTGGCGCTATTCTAATCGAGTTACACGCCTTTACAAAATCAAAAAAAGCCCATCTCCTTAAAAAAAGTTGAGGAGTGTGGTAACAGTGACTATAAAAGTTTTGTATTTTTCTGTATAATTTGCCCTCAAATTACATACGCATTGAATTTACATGTCAGATATTAAAACTCTCCGTAACATCGCCATTATTGCGCACGTCGATCATGGTAAAACCACTCTTGTAGACAAACTTTTGCAACAATCAGGTGCTCTCGGTGATCGCGCGGGTGAGATTGAGCGTGTCATGGATTCTGGCGCTATCGAAAGTGAACGTGGTATTACCATTCTTGCAAAAAACACTGCAATTAAATGGACGGATGCACGTACCAATACTGAATATCGCATTAACATCGTGGACACCCCGGGACACGCCGACTTCGGTGGTGAAGTTGAACGTGTAATGTCGATGGTTGACTGCGTACTTCTTCTTGTCGATTCACAAGAAGGCCCGATGCCACAAACACGTTTCGTAACGCAAAAAGCGTTCGCACGTGGTTTGAAGCCAATCGTAATTATTAACAAAGTTGATAAGCCAAGCGCACGTCCAGACTGGGTGATTGACCAGGTATTCGATTTGTTCGATAACTTAGGTGGTTCTGACGAACAGTTAGACTTCCCGGTCGTTTATGCATCTGGTCTTCGTGGTGTGGCGGGTCCTTCTCCAGAAGAACTTGCTGACGACATGACGCCATTGTTCCAAACAATTGTAGACATCGTTGAACCGCCAGCAGTTGACGTTGATGGTCCATTCCAAATGCAAGTGTCTTCACTTGACTATAACAGCTTCGTAGGCGTTATCGGTGTTGGTCGTATTCAACGTGGTTCAGTTAAATTGAACACGCAAGTGACTGTAATCGACAAAGAAGGCAAGACACGTAACGGTCGTATCTTAAAAATCATGGGTTATCATGGTTTAGATCGTGTGGACATCGAAGAAGCCAATGCAGGTGATATCGTTTGCGTAACGGGTATCGATGCATTGAACATTTCTGACACGATTTGTGATCCGAAAGCTGTTGAAGCGCTTCCACCGCTTTCTGTAGATGAACCTACAGTCACAATGACATTCCAGGTAAACAACTCACCGTTTGCTGGTAAAGAAGGTAAATTCGTAACTTCACGTAACATTCGTGAGCGTCTAGATCGCGAATTGATCCACAACGTCGCATTACGTGTTGAAGACACTGACAGTCCTGACCGTTTCAAAGTATCTGGCCGTGGTGAACTTCACCTTTCAGTTTTAATTGAGAACATGCGCCGTGAAGGCTTCGAGATGGGTGTATCTCGTCCGCAAGTCATCTTGAAAGAAATTGACGGTCAAATGCAAGAACCGTACGAAAACGTGACTTTTGACGTTGAAGAACAGCACCAAGGTTCTGTAATGGAGCAAATGGGCAGCCGTAAAGGCGAGATGACCAATATGGAAGTTGACGGTAAAGGCCGTATCCGTATTGAAGCAACTGTTCCTTCACGTGGCTTGATCGGTTTCCGTTCTGAATTCATGACGATGACTTCAGGTACGGGTATCATGACATCAAGCTTCTCGCATTATGGTCCAATGAAACAAGGCCAAGTTGCGAAACGTCAAAACGGTGTGTTGATCTCTATGGTTCAAGGTACTTGCCTGGGCTATGCATTGTTCACATTACAAGACCGTGGTCGTCTATTCGCTAAGCCTCAGTTAGAAGTTTACGAAGGTATGATTATTGGTATTAACTCACGTTCTGACGACATGACTGTGAACCCGACTAAGGCAAAACAGTTAACCAACGTACGTGCATCTGGTACTGATGAAGCATTAACACTTGTTCCTGCAGTTGAATATACGCTTGAACAAGCGCTTGAATTCATTGAAGATGACGAACTAGTTGAAGTAACACCGAAGTCAATCCGTATCCGTAAGCGTTATTTGACTGAAAACGAACGTAAACGTAACCGTTCAGGTAAATAATCTGTAGATTATTGATCTAAGATTCCTAAAGCCGCAATCTTTTCAAAGATTGCGGTTTTTTTTGTATTAAAATTTTAACTAGAACCATAAAACTTATAAAAAACATCACCTTATGTGAAAATGAAATCACTTATAATTAATGTATAATTCATCACAAACTTTAAAATGAATTATTGGAGAAAAAATGAGTATTATTCAAGAATTTAAAGAGTTTGCTGTCAAAGGCAATGTGATGGACCTCGCGGTCGGTGTTATTATTGGTGGAGCATTTGGTAAAATTATTGATTCTTTTGTAAAAGATATCATCATGCCAATCGTTAGCTGGATTTTAGGTGGGGATGTTGACTATTCTAACTGGTTCCTGGTACTGGGTGATAATCCTAATAATGTCACTTCTTTGGCAAATGCACAGGCTGAAGGCCTGAATGTATTTGCTTATGGTAACTTCCTAACGATTCTGATTAATTTCCTGTTGTTGGCATGGGTGGTATTCTTACTGGTGAAAATGATGAATAAACTTCGTCGTAAACAGGCAGAAGAAGCACCTGCACCTGAAGCCACCCCTGAAGATATCGAATTACTGCGTGAAATTCGTGATGAATTGAAAAAACGTCCTGAAGCATAAGCGTTCTGACACAAATAAAAAACGGCGCCTCTTGCGCCGTTTTTTTAATCCTCCTAAATCCCCCCTTTTGTTAAAGGGAGGTGGGGAGAGATTTATAAGATTAAAAATCCATTCGGAACTTAATTTCTACCAAATGAAAACCAAACTGGCTTTTGACCGGACCATGTAAGACCCGTTCAGCAGCCGTAAACACCAGCTTATCAATGACAGGCACCAGTTGGCCTTTTTTTACTTCGCCCAGTTCTCCGCCACGCTTGGCAGAATTACAGGTTGAATATTGTTTGGCGATTTTATTAAAGTCAGCGCCACTCAAAATCTTCTTTTTAAGCTGCTCGGCAGTTTCTTTATCTTTAACCAGAATATGACGCACAATGGCTGTTTTCATGACTTTTTCCCTCGTACAGTTGCCAGTTTTTTGACAGGGAGTTGCATCTTTTTCAAAGGCTGACATTCTGGACAGAACACAGAAGCACGTTGTCCCAGTTTAATATTTTCAAGCGTGGTCTCACAGTTCACGCACATTTCCCCGGCACGACCATAGGCCAGCAGCGTTTGCTGAAAATAGCCATTTTCCCCCATGGCGTTGGTGTAATCCCGTAATGTCGACCCGCCTAAATCAATGGCCTGTTTTAATATGCGCTTGATTTCCAGCACTAATTTTTCGATCTGTGCCAAGCTTAAAGTCGAGGCGGGTTGTGCTGGATGAATGCCCATATTGAACAGACTTTCGGTTGCATAAATATTGCCGACACCTACCACCACATGGTTATCCATAATCGCAACTTTGGTGCCAACATTTTTATTTTTCAATTTTTCAAATAAATACTGAGAATTAAAATTTTCACTCAGGGGTTCTGGTCCCAGCGTATCAATCAGTTTGCTTTGTGACTGCGCATCCAGCCATAAAATACAGCCAAAACGACGCGGATCATGATAACGCAATTCAATATCATCAAACTGAATAATCAGATGATCATGTTTGCGTAATTCTTCAGTTGTTTCACACAAACGAAAGCTGCCAGACATGCCTAAATGCCAGAGCATGGTGTCGTGCTCAAACTCAGCCAGAATATATTTGGAACGGCGCGACAGGTTGAGTAATTTCTGCCCGACCAGCTTTTGTATATTTTCGGGAATGGGCCAGCGCAAACTTGACTGACGGATTTCAACCCGTTTTACACGTTGTTCTAACAAGGGTAATAAACTGGTTTTGGTGGTTTCTACTTCTGGTAATTCAGGCATAACACATCAGAGGCGAGGGAGATGCAGCTAATATTGGGCGAATTTACGGAGATTACAAGTCTTAATGGGGATGCAACCATTAGAAAATGACTGGGGATTTCATGTTTATTGGAGGTGTAAGAGCTTAAAGAATAAGCTGTTTTTTTGCATGTTTAGACCAAAAATTAAAGAAATAAAAGGAATGCAAAAACAAATAAATCCTAAGTTTTTGAAAAACATATAAATAATTTAACTATTTTGAAATAAAATTATATTTTTTGTATTAAGGCATAACTAAAAGTTTAATCAATAATAAAAAAAATAATAAGAATTTATAGGAAAAGTTATGTAAATTCATGCACCTAATAGCAATTTTAAAAACCTTGCTTGTTTTTCTCTCCGAATGTTTAGGTTTTACATGAAATATTTAGGTTTCGCTTTATTGCCATTAATGGCTGCCATGACAACCGCGCAGGCAGAATCTGCATTTGATCCGCAAGGTCAATATTTACTAGGGGGTTGGAATGGTCAACGTACAGAACTGGCTCAGCAAGGAATTAAATTTGAAGCCAATCTGCTAACTGATACAGCCTATCTTGCGGATGGTGGCCGGAATGCAGGCGCAGATCCATTAACTTCTGCCCAGTTATGGTTGGGAACTCAACTGGACCTGGAAAAACTGGCAGGATGGAACGGTGTCACGGTACGTGCTGCAATGAGTGCGCGCCAAGGCCAAAGTACGTCTATCCGTGATTTGCAAGATCCATCAGCGCCACAGATGGCCAATGCACAAGGTACGTTTGGGCGTGGCAATCAGGATAGCCGTCTGAGTGAACTTTCGATTGAAAAGAATTATAAAGAGCAAGGACTGAGTATTAAGGCTGGCCGTTTGGGTCTGGGCATGGACTTTAATGTGATGGCCTGTGACTTTGCCAGTACAGCATTTTGTGCTGCGCAGATGGGTAAATGGCAAGGCAATATCTGGATGAATACGCCAGTATCACAATGGGGTGCGCGTATAAAGCAGCAGCTAAACCCTGAACTTGCAGTACAAGTCGGTGTTTATGAGTTTAATCCGGACAATGGCAATGGTGCTAAAGAAGGTCAAGGCTGGAGTTTGGATACTAAGCATGCCGATGGCGTGACCATTCCAGCAGAAATTGTATGGACACCCAAATCACTCATCAATAACTTGCCGGGTAGCTACCGTGTGGGTGGGATGTACAATACTGCGGATGATCCAATCAATCAAAAAGATATTGTCACTGGCCAAGCTGAAGATCGTACCTTTGCAGGCTGGTTGGCCATCGAACAGCAATTAACTTCAACAGGTCAGGGGCGTCAGGGCCTGCATTCATTTGCCAATTTCACCTGGCATGACCGTGTAACCAATAAAGTCGATCATTCACAACAGCTTGGGGTGAAATATATTGGCCTGCTCGACAGTCAACCGAATGATATTTTGGGTCTGGCAGTTAACCGTGTGCACGTGAATAATCGCTTTGCAGATTCGCGTCCAGCATTCAATGCCGATGCAGAATACAATATCGAACTTAACTATAGCTATAATGCAACAAAGTGGCTGATGCTACGTCCAAACCTGCAATATGTAGTCAATCCAGGGGCAACCAACAACGTAGATAATGCACTGCTACTTGGTTTAACCAGCCGCATCATCTTCTAAAAAGTGATCGTTCACGTTATAACTAAACAGGCTTTTTAAAGCCTGTTTTTTATTGCCCGATCATACTTCACATGAATAAAGAGGGATTGCCACGTGACATTATTATTTCAACCGCTAAAGTTTGGTTCATTATCACTCAGCAATAAAATTATTATTGCACCCATGTGTCAATATTCAGCCACAGATGAGGGTGAAATCACGTATTGGCATGAGCAGCAATGGGCGAATTATGCGCTCTCTGGCGCCGGACTCTGTATTGTCGAGGCGACTGCTGTACAACCAGAAGGTCGTATCAGTTATGCAGACCTGGGATTGTGGAATGATCAGCAAGCTGCCCAGATCAAAGCATTATTGGCCAAAGTTAAATCTATATCGCCAATGCCATTTGCTATCCAGCTTGCACATGCCGGACGTAAAGCCTCTACAGATAAACCATGGGCAGGTAGAGGCCAGTTTAAACCGGATGAGGCACATGGCTGGCAAACTGTTTCTGCCAGTGATCTTCCTTTTCAGGCAGACGAACATCCTCCTAAAGCGCTGAATCAGGCAGAGATTGATCAGGTCATTGCAGACTTTGCAGAAAGTGCCAAACGCGCAGTTGATGCAGGCTTTGACCTGATTGAACTACATGCAGCACATGGTTATCTGTTACATCAGTTTATGTCGCCACTTTCCAATAAGCGTGAGGATAAATATGGTGGTTCACTGGAAAACCGGATTCGCCTGACGCTGGAAGTATTGCAAGCGATGAAGGCAGCAGTTCCGGAAGATTATCCAATCGGAGTGCGTATTTCAGCGAGTGACTGGATGGAGCATGAGGATAGCTGGAATATTGATTCTTCGGTTGAACTCTCTAAAGCCCTCGAAGCGGTGGGCGCAGCTTATATTCATATTTCCAGTGCCGGTTTACATGTCAAACAGAACATTGATGTGAAACCGAACTATCAAGTACCTTTTGCAGATATCATCAAAAAAGCCGTCAATATTCCGGTAATTGCTGTAGGTTTAATTACCGAAGCAGAACAGGCAGAACATATTCTGCAAAAAGGGCAGGCCGATGCCATCGCTATTGCACGCGCGATTCTCTACGATCCACATTGGCCTTGGCATGCAGCTGCGGCACTTGAAGAAAAACTAAAGATTTCACCCCAATATCTTCGCAGTGCCCCGCATGGTCTAAACCATCTGTTTGAGCCTTTTTAACAATCTTTTCTAAGCAGGAAGGTCGTATAATAGTCACTCATTGCAAATGAGGACGCTGCATTATGATTTTTGCGGTCATTGTGCCCATTTTTTTATTGTTGGCACTGGGTTATCTGACTGTAAAAAGTCAAGTGTTAGACAAAGAGCAAGTGGGTACAGTCGGTGCTTTTGTCATTAAAGTGGCGTTGCCTCTGCTGTTTTTCCAGTCTCTCGCCTCTAAAGACCTGCATGAAATCTGGTATTTTGAATACTTTGCGGTGTATAGCAGCGTAACTTTACTGCTCTATGGTAGCGGTTTCTGGATGATGCGCCGTTATTTTCAGAATACGCATTCGCAGAGTGCAGTATTGTCGCTGGGCGCCGCGATGTCGAATACCGGACTGATTGGTACGGCCGTGCTTAGTCTGTTAATCGGGCAGCAGGCCATGACTTATACTTCTCTGGTGGTCATCATTGAAAGTATGTTGCTGATTCCTTTGGTACTGGTCATGGCTGCGCTGGGAACACAGCATCAGGCAAATCTTGGCTCCATTTTTAAAAGTGTGGTGCTGACTTTAGTAACAAACCCCTTATTTATGGGGGTCGTACTGGGTATGGCCTGTGCGATTTTCCAGATTAAAATTCCGCTCTATATCGATCAGGTTTTTGCCTTGATCGGGCAGACAGCATCGCCATTGGCCTTGTTTGCAATTGGTGGCGGTATTGTGGGAATGAGCCTGAAATACGTTAATCTGCAAAGTTTCTATCTGGTGTTTTCTAACAACATTATGATGCCGCTGCTGATGTATCTTGGCCTCAGTCAATTGACCAGTTTAAGTCAGGAAATGGTTCATGCGGGTACTTTGATTGCTGCCTTACCGATGCCAACAATCTTCGGTATGTTGGGACAGGCCTATGGTTTAAATGATCGAGCCTTAACACCACTGCTGATGAGCACCATCGCTGGTTTTATCGTGACCAGCGGCCTAATTGCCTTGTGGTGGGGATAGCTCATTCCAGGATTGATTCTCTCCTTATAAAAAGCCCCATATTGGCATTTTCTTTTTTAAATTCATGATTATATTTTACAGGTAGAAAAGTCAGCCGCAACTGTTTGAGGCATACGGTGTATTGTACCGCAAGATTAAAAATGATTGTTTTTGCGACAAATTTACCAGTGGATGCTGGCTGACGAGTTTTGCGATGAGAGTATGGCTCCGCAAGATGCCTTTCTTGCGAAGCTCCGCTTTTCATTGGGGCGAAACCAAATTAACTCTTTTTGGCAGGTATTTTTTTCTGCTCCGCCATCATTTTGTCTACTGCTGCCAAAGACTCTTTAGCCTGCGGAATATTTTGCTGTGCCAATGCAGCAAAGATTTTTTTCGCTTCAGGCAAGTTTTGCTGCACGATACTGCCATTGGCAAACATATTGCCGACTGCCATCAGGGCAGGGATATAGCCTTTTTTAGCCAGATCCTGAATACTGCTTAAACCTTGCTGAATCGGTTTTTCATCTTTGTTTTTAAAACCAGAGCTGATGTCATATAAGGCTTTGGCGTGAATCGCTTGCATATTACCTTTTGTGATTAATGGTTGCAGCTTTTGTAGTCCGATTTTATTTGAGGCAGGGGTATTTTCAGCAAATAACAGCACAGCCAGATCTACACTGGCATCATCAAAGTTGGCTGCTGAGGCATGTTCCAGATACTGTTTGGCTTTGCTTAAATCCTGCTTTAGTCCTAATGTACCCGCCGCATAATTTTTGCCCAGTACATAATTGGCCACAGGGTAACCTTTGCTGGCTGCCTGTTCATAGAGCTGGATGGCTTTTTTCTCGTCTTTGGCAGTGCCCTGGCCGGTCTGGGTTAAATAGCCTAAGTTATATATGGCTTGGGCATTTCCCTGACTAGCCAATTGATTTAAAGCGTCATAGGCGCCTTTGAAATTATTGGCTTTCACCATGGCTTCAATTTTTACAAACTGGGGGTCAGCCTGATCTTTTACAGTATTTGCCAGAGTGAATTGCGCAGAAACTGCAAGAACGGTAGCGAGTATTAACTTTTTCATGGTTCCTATAACCTTATTATTGCTGGCACCTAAGTCCTTGGTGCGGTTTTAATCATTTTCACTTACATCATAAAAGGATTTTGTGCTTTGTAAATATACAATTTGTCATTAGAGTTCTTTCATAAATCATTTTTTAATTAATATGAATAAAATTATCATTTCTTGAGTTATGAAAGGGATTTACTCAAAATAAATCATCAAATCAGGATATACCGATTTAACCAGATCACTGATCTGGATAACTTTCCTATCAATCATTCAGATATTGAAAGGATTACTTTGCTTAAAGGAACTTCTCTGGTTAAATCTCGGTTTAAATCAGCCTCCCAGGATTGAGCCATGTTTGTCAAAACGATTAAACGCCACTATGACAGAATTAACGTAGATGAAACGATTGCGGATGAAGACAAGATTGACGCACTGCTGATGAAGCTCGGTGCAGAATTTTTGATTAGTCAGGAAGACCGGGTCTACACCTTTCAAAAAGGTGAATTAACCACAAAATTTGATGCCAAACATGCTCGTGCTTATCACTTCAAAGATTATGTGGTGAAAGATATGAATAAGCTGTTTCATGGTTTCTAAAACAAAAAAAGCCAAGAGTTAACTCTTGGCTTTTTTAGGGCCTAAACCGGAATTATTGCGGACGTGCTACATCACCGCTCAAAGCTTCAGGAAGTTCCAGAACCTCTAGACCCAACTCGGCCAATGCGTCAGGTTTGGCTACGACCAAGGCTTTATAGCCATCCTTCAGACTGATGCTATTCACGACTTCAACATTGTTGTTGAGCTGAGTGCCGACTACAGGTGCTTCACCCGTCGCTTGAATCAGATGCAGCCAATGTTTTGGCTTGGCTTTAAACCATAAGCGTGCAATGACTTCCTGACCTAAATAACAACCTTTGTCATAGTGAATGCTTTCACGTTGATGTAAGCGCAATTCCTGTGGTTGAAACAGGGTCGCAGTGGCCGCCTGAATCCAGGCCTGACCTGATTCAATGGCTTGCTGCTCCCAGGTCGCCACATCGGTTTCAGTCGCAACAAAGTCAGTATGAATATCATTGATCACAGGATAAACCGCACCGACCAGTTCCAGTTTCATTTTTGAAAAGGCACCAAATTTTTTAATATGATTCGCCAGTTCAGTGGCCTGATCGTCAGTACTTACAATTTCAAAGCTTTCCGGACTGAGCTTTTTAAGCCATAAGCCAAATTGAATACGGCCTTTCAAGCTACAGATCGCGGTATAACGTGTCTGGTTTTCAGCCAATGTTTCAGTATTCAAAGTCACCTGACCTTGAAGGAATTTTTGTGCATCAACACCATTCAGACTAAACAATGTAAAAGCAGGAGACGTTGCCATGATAAGCCCCAGTTTGAATACTATAAATCAATGCAGTTATTGTGCAGCAAGCATCAAATAGAGGCAAACAAAAAAGCCAACAATCTAAATCATCGGCTTTTATGGAATGATAATATTTAGTGGTGATGGCTAGCCGGTAATGGCGAATCACAAGGGAATTTACCGCCACAAATCCGAACATATTCCATCATGCCCTGATCTTCATGATCGAGAATATGACAATGCTGTACAAAATCACCTTCAAATTTCTTGTAATGGCTGCGGACAATTACCTGATACCCCTGTTTAACAAAGATTGTATCTTTAAACTGTCCTTTTAAGCCGCGGTATTGAATATCTTCCAGATTAGGATTTGGATCTACTGCCAGCGGAATATCGCTGACATCCTTACCCGTTGGATCCAGTACTTTTACAATCTGGAAGGGGTTCACATGGATATGATAAGGATGATTCAGGTTATTACTGCTAAGAATCCATTCATCAATTTGCCCAAATTCCAGTTTCCGTACATATGCACCTTCTACTGCATCCGCGCCGGTAAAGAGGTCACCAAAACTATAGATTCCCTCAATATCACTGTAACGGTAGCCAAACTTACCATTTGGACCAAAGCTGGCATCGAAGGTTGAGCGTTGTGGTGGACGGTTCTTTAAGCGATTTTCAATTTCAGTGGTCATCAGCGATGGATGGTCGATAAAGGCAGAAAGTTTTAACTGTGAGAGCTGGGTCTGGATTTCTTTGTTTAAGCCAATTTTCTGTGCCTGAGCTTGTAAAAACTGGGCTGGCGTTTGCGCTTTTAATTTACTCGCTTTGACATTCACCCATCCCAGTAGTTGGGCATTTAACGTATTACCCGGAGCGAGTTGAGGGGTAATTTGTCCGGATGTAGGGATGGTATTGATTTCATCATCAATGTTCAAGTTGGTGTCAAAAATACAGTATCTATTCGTGCTTGGGAAGGCGACCATTGCATCGTGACGGTAACCGGGTTGAAATATCGAGATTCTACGTGTCTGCACATGATCCATGGTTAAACCATCCTGAGCAATGGTATAGACCGGCAAGCTGGTGAGCTGATCAAAATCTGCTTTTTTGTCTTCTTCCTGAAATTCAGAACAAGCTTTAATGGTTTGTTCAGCGGTAAATTTTTGTGATTTTGGCAGTTCCTTAATAATAAGACCAAGGGTGTCGCGAACACCACCATGAATCATACGCCAGCGCTTAAACTGGTTTTGCTCAACTTGAATCTCGCCATGTACTTTGCCATTAATCGAGGTGTAATAATGATTTGCTCCCCATGAATTAAAGGCATTCAGGCCTTGATAATCTTCCAGCATACCGACTTCACCAGCATCACAATTATTGAGATTGGTTGTACCTGCCGGGTGAGTGCATCGATACTGAATTTGCTGAAACAGGAGGATATTTTCATTAGAATAGCTGTTCTTGCCTTTATCTTTCCACAGAATATCCATGTCTCCCGTCGATGTGATTTTGCCATTCCTGACTTGAGGAATACGGCTGCCTTCTACGATTAATGGGCCAGCCATGCCGCTAGAGACCTGAATAGCCGTTGAACCATGTAGATGAGCGTGATACCAGTAAGTACCCGCAGGATGATTCGGTTCCATTTTGAATTGATAGTCAAACTTTTCCTGTGGTTTGAACTTCAGGAAAACATTGTCGCTATTGCCTTGCGGGCTGACCCAGAGGCCATGAGTGTGCAGATTGGTGGTATTAAAACAATGCGGGTCATTCGCATCGAGAATATGTTCTGGGCAGGTTGCTGTGGACTCCGTGGGCAGTTGGTTATTCAAATGCACAGAAAAGGTTTCTCCCTGTTTGACCCGAATCTGTGGCCCAACCAGCCGGTCTTCGACATATTCACCTGCTTTTTTCTTATTAAATAAACTGGGCTTGGTCACATAGCCACGGAGCACCAGTTGATCCCATGTTCCTTTTCTGGGGTTATACAACTTATCCATTTTATACGCGATGATCAGTTCGTATTTGCCTTTGGCATTTTTCTGTAGCAATGGCGGATTACTGATCAGAGAATCCGGTGCTGTTGGAGCAGGTGGTGGCTGAGTCGGGTTGTTTGGGTTACTTGGATTTGACGGATTATTTGGATTTGAAGGGTTATAGGGGTTAGGAGGATTTTTAGCTCCATTCCAGTTTGATGCCAGTACGGCTATGACCGCTGCTATGACACCGATAATCGCAAGCTGTAACATCGTAATCACCTTTATCTACTTTTGTGATGAGTATTGTTGTTGTGAAGTAATTACTGTTTAGATTTACTTAATTGAGAGAAAAACTGTTATCACCAAATTAGGGGGAGGCAGATAAACGGTATGTCTAAAGTATTTTTTCTTTGGTGTTGAATGTGCTAATTTTTATGTAAATCTTTAATTATTCGATAATATTTATACATATTAAAATAGTTGTAAAATTTGTAAGAAAGTCTTACGAAAATTATGGAATTGAATCAGGACACAGCTTTTAAATGGTTCTATCGCTGAAATACGATGATTTTCGGAATTATTGTATAAGGATGTTTTGAAGATATGCTTAATATCCAGTTTTTATCAACAAGCCGCTTGCATATAAAGACCTAAATGTAAGAGAAGAGACTTATTTGGCTTTTAATAGTTGGCTTTTAATCGGTTATAGGGTCTATTCGCTGCTTAAAATACAGCTCATAAAAGTTGCATGAATATGAAATAAAGCCTGTTTATTGCGCCTATATGTTGATTATTTTTTATGCTGTTGTGAGTGTCTCATACTAAAGAATGAGATGAATTTTCTACGATTTTTCAAAAAAATAGAAGTTTAGAGCCAAAATTCTAAAGGCCAGATAACAAATTTATTAAAATAGACCGATTTCTATAATTAAACTATTGAAAATTATAAGATTTGGGAAATGGACTTTCGGCAGCGTACAATGCCTTTATTAAAAAACAAGTCATCAATAAATTTTGATGTGCAAAAAAGAGTAATAAACGAGGGCAGGCAAGCTATGAACAACAACTACCGTAAACCGCTGCAATCCACCCAGCTGGAATATTATGACGTGCGTCAGGCCGTAGAAGATATTCAGCCAGGCGCATATGCCAAACTTCCTTATACCTCCAAAGTGCTTGCTGAGCAGCTGGTTCGTCGTTGTGATCCTGCCATTTTAGAACAGTCTTTGCGACAGCTGATTGAGCGTAAACAGGAACATGATTTTCCATGGTATCCGGCACGTGTGGTCTGTCACGATATCTTGGGACAAACAGCTTTGGTCGATCTTGCCGGCTTACGTGATGCAATTGCAGAACAGGGCGGTGACCCGGCTAAAGTCAATCCAGTGGTACCGACCCAGCTGATTGTCGATCACTCGCTCGCAGTGGAATTTGGTGGTTTTGATCCGGATGCTTTTGAGAAAAACCGCGCGATTGAAGACCGTCGTAATGAAGACCGTTTTCATTTTATTGAATGGACCAAAACCGCGTTTGAAAATGTCGATGTGATTCCTGCCGGTAATGGCATCATGCACCAGATCAACCTGGAGAAAATGTCTCCGGTGATTCAAAACCGTGACGGTCTGGCATTCCCGGACACCTGTGTCGGTACAGATTCGCATACGCCTCATACAGATGCATTGGGCGTGATCTCGATTGGTGTTGGCGGCTTGGAAGCGGAAAATGTGATGCTGGGCCGTGCATCTTGGATGCGTCTGCCTGACATCATTGGTGTGGAGTTTGTTGGTCAGCGTCAGCCGGGCATTACCGCAACCGATATTGTGCTCGCACTGACAGAATTCCTGCGTAAAGAACGTGTGGTCGGGGCATACTTAGAATTCTTCGGTGAAGGTGCCGACAGCATGTCAGTGGGTGATCGTGCCACGATTTCCAACATGACTCCGGAATACGGTGCAACCGCTGCGATGTTCTATATCGATCAGAACACCATTGATTATCTGACTTTGACCGGTCGTGAAGCAGAGCAAGTCAAACTGGTTGAAACTTATGCCAAAGAGATTGGTCTGTGGGCATCGGATATGACTCAGGCAGAATATCCACGTGTATTGCGTTTTGATCTTTCAACAGTAACCCGTAACATTGCTGGCCCATCCAATCCGCATGCTCGTGTCTCGACATCTGACTTAAAAGAAAAAGGCATTGCAGGTAATCTAGAGGCTGCACGTGCGCAAGAAGCTGAAGGTTTAATGCCAGATGGCGCGGTGATTATCGCGGCGATTACGTCTTGTACCAATACCTCAAACCCGCGAAATACCGTGGCGGCAGGTTTGCTGGCACGTAAAGCCAATGAACTCGGTTTAGTCCGTAAGCCTTGGGTGAAATCTTCTTTTGCACCGGGTTCTAAAGCAGCAGCGTTATATCTTGAAGAAGCTGGCGTACTCAAAGATTTAGAAAAACTGGGTTTTGGGATCGTGGCTTATGCCTGCACCACTTGTAACGGCATGTCGGGCGCACTAGATCCAAAAATTCAGCAAGAAATTATTGACCGTGACCTGTATGCCACAGCGGTATTGTCGGGCAACCGTAATTTCGATGGCCGTATCCATCCTTATGCGAAGCAGGCTTTTCTGGCATCTCCACCACTGGTGGTGGCGTATGCGATTGCCGGTACGATTCGTTTTGATATCGAAACGGATTCACTTGGTAATGACAAAGATGGCAACCCGATTTATCTAAAAGACATCTGGCCATCGGATGAAGAAATTGATGCACTGGTGAAAGAAGCAGTGAAGCCGGAACAGTTCCGTCAAATCTATATTCCGATGTTTGATTTGGGTGTGAATGAAAAGGCAGCAAGCCCGCTATATGACTGGCGTCCGCAAAGTACCTATATCCGCCGTCCGCCGTATTGGGAAGGTGCTCTCGCTGCACCACGTACCTTAGCCAATATGCGTCCACTGGCGATCTTGGGTGATAACATCACCACCGATCATTTGTCACCATCCAATGCGATTGTGCTCGACAGTGCTTCAGGCGAATACCTGAAAAAAATGGGCGTGCCTGAGGAAGACTTTAACTCTTATGCAACGCATCGTGGTGATCACCTGACCACACAACGTGCAACATTTGCCAACCCGAAACTGTTTAATGAAATGGTGGTGCGTTCAGACGGCAGCATCAAGCAGGGTTCGAAAGCACGTGTGGAGCCTGAAGGCGAAGTGATGCGGATGTGGGAAGCGATTGAAACCTACATGAACCGTAAACAGCCGTTGATCATTATTGCCGGTAAGGATTATGGTCAGGGTTCGAGTCGTGACTGGGCAGCGAAAGGTGTACGTCTGGCTGGTGTGGAAGCGATTGTAGCGGAAGGTTTTGAGCGTATTCACCGTACCAATTTGGTCGGGATGGGCGTGTTGCCGCTTGAGTTTAAGCCGGGTACAGATCGTAAGACTTTAGGTCTTGATGGTACAGAGTTGTATAGCGTGATTGGTAATATCGCGCCACGTTGAAGAAGAAGTGCATGTGTATGAAGCGGGTGGGGTGTTGCAACGCTTTGCACAGGATTTCTTGGAAGGGAATGTGGCTTGATGATTTCAATTGGTCTTATTTGATTTTAATATATAAAAAACCTACATTTATGTAGGTTTTTTA
>SMFC01000129.1_pt1 | contig 20722 bp, 17 predicted proteins | sample 2456331 | NCBI WGS metagenome assembly SMFC01 (sample SAMN10132608, study PRJNA489261) | soil metagenome | isolation source: day120 control-loamy sand soil ammended | place: USA
GGGTATAGAAAATAATATCGTGTAGTAGATATGCATTCTTTTGTGCATTTCTATTATGTAGAGACTAGACGTTGTGTACTATGTTAACGTTTTTTAGTTGACATAGTAAAGATATAGTCCATTCCCTAATAAGTTATTATTATAATATATTAAAAAGGGGTAAAATAACCTGCTAAGCTTTGTGGGAATTAGCTTCATATTGTGGGTATAAACTATCAAATTCCGGGGACCCCCTAAAGCTTCTGATACCAACCGTTAAGTCCAAAGACTTAAGGGGCTGAACTAATCATTATAGGTATGGTAACAAGTCAGAAGATATATTGAAAAATAAATGGGATATCGCGGATCTAAGTCAGTAATTAGTAACTAATTATTGTAAAAGAGCAACGAGTAGATGGTAGTTGAACAATTAATTGTTTAAGGTGTACTCTAATGGGCAAGGCGACTTGTTATCAAATCAGAATCCCTTCTAATCAAGTATATAATATAAACATGGGCCATGTCCTCCTTCTGCGTACTTTTTGCATGGGAGAGGAAGGGAGGTAGCAAGTTTTTACATTTTTTGGCTCCTGTCCCTTTCCTTATTTATAAAGAGGGGAAGGAGTATTATATGCTGGAAACTATATTATTTGTGTATTGTTTATTATTTATTAATACGTTTTATCTTTTAAAAGTAGATGTTAGTAGGAATAATATTCTTTTAAATAATCAAAATAATGATACTACAATAAGTTCAAGAAAAAAACTTATGAATATACAATCAGCATAAAACTGAAAAGGATTCTCAGAGACTGAACGTCAGTTACCTGAGATTGAAGATTATAAATTTTTAAATTGATTTGCAGGTATAATAGATGGGGGGGTTGCCGGAGGGCACGTAAATTTTGATATAAGAGTAAATCCTACTAGTAATAAAAGAGTTCTTAAACAAATAAGAATTAAATTACATAACAGGGATCTTAGAATATTAAAACGTATAAAGATCATTTGCATATAGGTAAAATTAGAACTGATAAAAACAAGCCTTATTCTATATATATAGTCTCAACTAAAGAAACTATGATGTATATTCTTAAAAATCTAAATGGTTTGATTAGAATAAAAGTACCTGGTTTTAAAGAGGCTTGTAATTTATACAATATAGATTATATTGAACCTAATTATAATATAGGATTATATGATCCATATTTTTCAGGTCTAGTTGATACTTTGTTGCCCTAACGGCACTAGGTAGTATAGTATTTAATTATGCTGGAAATAGAATAGAATGTAATTTAGAATTCCAATATAATGAATATACATCTAAATTAAATTTTGATAATACTATATTAAACTGTAAACCAGCTATTCTTAATCGTAAAAAATCTTCTAGGTAAGGAGGCTCTAAAGACTACACATCTATTGCATTTAAATTTAAAAATGTTAATAATATGCTATTTATCTATGATTATTTTATGCACAATAGATTATATTGTAATATTTTACACACCCATAAGGGTGTATGTAAAATGGCGTGTTATTTATACCTTTCCCTGCTCCTTTGGCTGCATGGGGACAGAATCTGTCAAATTATAAACTTTCAGACCTTAATGAAGTACTGATGTAATTAGAAGTAAAGAACTTATGAATATACAATCAGCAGGAAACCAAAGGGTATATGTATATACCTTAGTAGGATCCTCAGAGACTGCACGTCAGTTACCTGGCATTGAAGAGTGCACATATTTAAACCAATTTGCAATTTAAAATTTTCACATTAGCTTCGCACAAAAAAATCTTCTAAACAGATTCCCCTCCCTCCTCGCTCTTGGTGCGAAGCATGAGGGGAATAAAATTAACCATAAACGGTTTATTAACCGTTTATACATTGGCCCTAGGGCCATGTGGTAAAAATAAAAGAATAAAACAAATATTTACAAAAGCTTCACTCTATATGAAGAGTCCCGTAGCCTTTGGCAACTCCATCCAACGCTTTGCAACAAAAATATAGTTAGCGCGAAAAAGGTTCCAGGTTTTGTCTAGCTATACAGTAGATTATAGATAATAATCTAGAATCTTAAACCTACCCTTATTGCTTTGCACCCACTCCCATCCCCATCTATTTAACCCTCCCTTTTTTACCCCTCTTTTTTGTATAAACCTTTGCTCAAGGCAAAAGTAAAAAAAAAAAAACAAAGGAGATATAAGGGGGGCTAAGGGGAGAGGGGAGAGGGATGGGCGGTGTAAAGAGTTAAATGAAAATCTTAATTAAAATTTAAGGAAAGCGCCGAGCACCTTTCGTGGGTGGGCGGCTGGTACTACAAATTAGTTATGGGTATAGTTAAGCTTACTTGAAAGGGTTCGGGTAATAATAGAGATAATAATGGAGGTCTACCTATAATGATAGTAATGAACAATACGAAAATGCTTAGATTAAGTTTAATTTTTTTATCATTGGGTCACTAAAAGACGATAAAAATCTATATTATTTAATAGGGTAGCCATTATAATATTGCTATATTCTTCTAGAGTAGGATATGATAGTCTAGCCATCGGCATCTATAGGGAGAGGAATAAGCATTAATGGTGGATTATTCCATTCAACAGCAATAAACAAAGCTAGACGTGAAGCTAACTTAAAAAGATTTGGTAGACAAAATTCTAATTGTAGGTCTTATTGTACTAATAACTATCAGAATCTTAATCCTAAATTTGTAACAGGGTTTACGGATGGTGAAGGGTCATTTATAATTAGAGTTATAAAATCCCCAGGATATCGTACAGGTTGATCTATTCAACCTGTATTTCAAATCGGACTTCATAAAAAAGATGCAGATCTATTAAAACTTCTTCAAAATTACTTTGGTGTAGGAAATATTTATAACTTAGGGTCTAGTGTTGGTATGGCGTATAAAGTAACGTCAGTTAAAGATCTGGTCTCTGTGATTAAGCACTTTGATAAGTACCCTTTGGTCACTTTTAAGCTTGCTGATTACCTTTTATTCAAAGAAGTTGTAGGTATGATACAACTTAAAGAACATTTGACCATGGACGGACTTGAGAAGATAGTGGCAATAAAAGCTTCAATAAATAAAGGTCTTTCAGACGAATTAAAAGCAGCTTTTCCTCATGTAATTCCAGTTAAGAGACCTATAGTCACACCCCTAGCTGGAGTAAAAAAAAAAAAAATTTGATCCGGAATGGCTGGCTGGTTTACTAGTGCTGAGGGTGTTTCCTTGTAAATGTATTTCGTTCGCCTGGTCATAAATTAGGATCACGAGTGCAATTAAGATTTAAACTTACTCAGCACGCTAGAGATGAGGCCCTAATGAGAAGTTTAATTGAATACTTCGGTTGTGGAAATGTTTATATTAGAGAAAGAGCTATTGATTTTATAATTCAGAAGTCTTCCGATTTAGATAGTAAAATTATTCCTTTTTTTAATAAATATCCCATTGTTGGAGAGAAATTCCTAAATTTTCAAGATTTCTGCAGAATAGCCGAACTAATTAAACAGAATAAACATCTAACTAAATCTGTTGGCCACCTAGGAGGCCACTAGATCAAATTTTAAAAATAAAAGAAGGGTTTAATACTAATAGAAAAAGGTATAGTTAATAAATTAGTTTCGATCTTGTTCTAGGGAGGCTCCAATCTGCCATATTATAAAATTAATTATTATAGTATTGTAAATTCTTTTATTAAATATCAAAATTATACTGTATGTGGTAGGAAGAAAGTAGAGTTTGAGGTATAATTGCATTTAAATTTAAAAATGTTTATAGTATGCTTTTTATCTAGATATGAAATTCTATCTATACCCACAGCTCCGGAGCTGTGGGGTGGGAGAGTAACTAAAATTAAATCCTTTATAGAAATTAGAAAATATAAAACCTCATGCTTCGCACTAGATATAGTGTAGAGCATAAAATATATTCAGACTTTATGATAGATTGAATAAAATATGAAAATCCAACATGATATACAGTTCCTTTTGTTACAAAATATATATTGGATGAGGATAAATAGTATATTATAACAGGTAAAGATACAGTCCAAATTTATACTAAAAGTATAAGTTTTTTTCTTCTCGAACACCCACTCTTACTGGAATATTATTTGAATTCCAAATTTATTCTTTTTTTTTTTTATTTTTTAATAGGTAAACATATGATATGTTTTATGAAAATGCTTAGATTAAGTTTAATTTTTAAAACATTGGCCAATGCGTCACTAAAAGACGAGAAAAATCTATATTATTATATAGGGTAGCCATTATAATATTGCTATATTCTTCTAGAGTAGGATATGATCGCCATGCCATCATATCTTTAGGGAGAGGAATAAGCATTAATGGTGGATTATTTCTTTTAAATTGCAATTAATCATTAATTATATTAAAAGCTTATTTAAATTAGGATTTAGTGATCATACTTCATGTGGACCAGCTCTTTGTACAACAATGGGATTATTCCGATATAGTACTAGTCAGGGTCTTTTAATAGTAATGCTACTTGTTTGAAGTAAAAATTGATTTAATAAGTTAAAGGCCTACCTCCCGTAAGTTACTAATTTAGTAAGAATATTAATAGAAGAAATAGTGTTATTACTTAATTGTAAGCCCTGTCACGCTTCAGTTGTGTGATGTGGCATGGCTCCCTTAGCCAACTAAAAAGGAGGAAGGATTAATATTTAATTTAAATTCTAATAGTGAGTCTGCGTCAGGTTTCCTCTTGTTTAAAGCGGCGGGATCTGGTAAATCTTCATCTGGTCAAGCAGTTTTCCCAGAAGGTTGTCCTGTTTTTGAAGATTCTTTAAAAAGTAGACATCAAATTTGCTTTGACTTTAAAGGTAAGCGAGGATGCTATTTATGGACACATAAGGAGACTGGTAAACAATATATAGGAAGTTCTATAAATTTAAGTCTAAGACTTACCGATTATTATAGAAATGGGTATTTAAAATTACAGAGTGAGAGGGGAAGTATAATTTGTCGAGCCTTAATTAAATATGGACATGCAAGCTTCTCTCTGTCTAGAATGGTAAATGGGATCTTTACCTGGTAAAGATAGTAATTATTCTTCAACTAATATACCTGATTTTGTTATAATGGAGCAAAGTTATCTTGATAACTACAAGTTTGAATATAATGTAAATAGGGTAGCTAGTTCAAGGTATATTTCTACATCTTCTTATATAAGGAGTTAATAACCCATCTTATAATTTAAAAGGAGAGAAAGCTTTTGTATGGAATAGAACTCATTCAGAAGAATTAAAAACTCTATGATCTGAGTCGAGAGGAAAGACTATAATATATGTTTACTCTATAAAAACTTTGGGATTACTAAATAAAATACCAAGTAGAATAAAATTAGCTAGCTATTTGAATATTAATTTATCATTAGTAGAGCAAATAGTGGCTTCGATTAAATCTTCTAAATACAGTGCTGTTATTTATAAAGATTATATCATATCTGTAATACTTATTAATTCAGGTTCTTTATCAGCTAATCTAAAATATTTCCCTGTTAATATTAGTGTAATTAATAAAGGAAAACGAAATATTGCGATATATGGGTTAAATCCGTAGCTATTACGAGTATCGAACTTGATCTTCTAAAGGGGATTGTTTAGAGGAGTAAACAGGTAATCGGTACACGAATATTAGAACTATAAATAAAAGAATTGATAATAATATTATATATATGGGGTATTATATTCAAACTAATTTAAGTAAAAAGTTATAGAATAAAAAAAAAGAATATATATGGAGTGGGCACCAAAGGAGGGGAAATGAATAGACTTATATTTAAGTATAATTTAGCATTTCCATTATGTTTTATCTATGGGTGCTGTTTTTGCTTTATTTGCAGGATTTTATCATTGAATTCCTAAAATAATAGGTGTAAGTTACAATGAAACTCTTGCTAAAATTCATTTCTGAATTTTATTTATAGGTGTTAATTTAACTTTTTTCCCTCAACACTTTTTAGGTCTACAAGGTATGCCTAGAAGAATACCGGATTATCCTGATGCTTTTGCAGGTTGAAATTTAATTTCTAGTTTTGGATCTATAGTGTCTGTAATTGCTACTGCCTTGTTCTTATATATAATTTATCAACAATTAGTATACGGTAAAGCAGTATCTAGAAATCCTTGAATGGTTCCTCAATATTATGAAGATTCTCTTCAAGCACTTCTAAACAGAAGTTATACATCGCTAGAATGATGTTTAACTAGTCCACCAAAACCTCATCCTTTCATAAATTTACCTCTTCAAAGTTAAGTATTATAATTAATATGAAAAGAATAATTTTTATAAAAGGTATCCGCAGGAAGATATTAAATCTTCATATAAAAAAGATATAATTGAAGTAGACTCGGATAGCAAATAGAATAGTCTAATGGTGCAATGCTTCTACCATGGGTGTGGGTCACCATCCCACAGCTGTGGGTGGGAAGACGGATAGGTAGGTTTGCCATCCCTCCCCTTTGGGTACGTTAGGTGCCCTAAAAAAAAATATTTTTAAGGTTTTTATTATTTTGCCCTAAAGGCAAAAGAATAAATTTTATTCTCAGGATTATCGACCAAAAAAGGTGAATATAGTTTAATGGTAAAACGGTTGTTTGTGGTACAACTTATCTTTGTTCAATTCAAAGTATACACCGAGTAAGAGAATGCTTCTTGCATAAGAAAATGCTTTAATACCCATCTAGACCATATGTCCTCTAAGGTATAAAATAAAAGGGGCTTTTGCGCCAAACGTGACCAATGGAGGCCTAAGGGGTCCCCTAATGGCAGGGGATATACAGGCAATGGCGCCTAGGGGGCTTGCCCTTCCGCCAAGCCAGTTAAAGATGATAGAGTAGTCTATAATATTGCTATATTATTCTAGATTTCGGATATTAAAGTCTATGGCTCACATCTAATGCTCCGCACATACCACAACAGACAGGGTTTGCCTTGCTTCGCTTTACAAGTGGGGTTGCTCCTTTAATTCGAAAAGGACAGTAGCACGCTCCATTCCCCCTTTGGGGGGACGGAGCCGTGTAAATGCCGCCCCATCCATTGCTTCGCATTATTTGTGCGGAGCATTGGTAAAAAAAGACGTAAAGCCCTATGCGCTCCTTGCTTTGCTTATGCTTCGCACCTGCTCCTTTGGATGCATGGGGATAGGAGCATGCAAACCCCTTTGGTGCATAGACTAGGATAGGGATCCACGTTAGCCATACGGGCACGGTGAGGAAGACGGGGGGTTGCCCCTTTGCTGCGGAGCAAGGGGAGAGGTCTCTCTTATTGATTTAATTTATAAAAATAAATTTTGGCTTCCTCCTTTTATAGACCACCTTTGTTTTGGCTGCCACTTTTATATTGGGGCTTTTGCGCGTCTAGTAGTGGTTTACGGCAGGTGGGTTGTGCGTAGCAATAAGTGATGAAAGAGTGAAGATATTTTATCTGCTTGATCTTTTATATTAAACTCATAGATAGCACCTTTATTAATGAGAATGAACACCAGACCCTAGATCCAAGAACAATGGCTCCGTTTTTTTCCGTATATGGCTGGACTGAACCCTCTTTTAAAATCAATGGAACAAATTGATCAGAATAAGTCTCGCTAAAATTAAAAGGAAGACGACCCTCGCGAATAAGACGATCCTTTTGCGGATAAACTCAAACCAATATGAACTCCTCTTGCGATTATGACATATACACACGGGTGTAGGAGTATTTTTTTTGGCTCCATAGAAAGGATTTCCGTGATCTGTTCCATAGCATCTATAAAAGTATCCCAATGCCATCCTTCGGAGGCAACAGCTTTTTTGATTTCCACAAAAATATCACGAATAAGACCATTATCGTAATATTCAACAACAAAATCGGGTCTTTTCTTATTAACTTGAATCTGCTGCCTTTGGCAAGGGAGTAGTGTACCAACCCATTCCCCTTTGGGGGACGGTAAAATGAGAGAGTAGAGTACATATAACTCTCCCTACTTGATGTTCATAATTATCTTTTTTGAAGTCATCATCAGCAACACTTGGTATCTCTCCAACAACGAAATCGAAACCGGTAAGGTTATAATAAGAGAAGGGGGGGGGGGGTTAGGTTGGTGTGTCAGGACGACGACGTCGGTTGGTCAGGATTATTTTGGTGCATGTGTGGTAGGATAAGATAAATATTGTTGAGTCGACATTCTTAAAATGAAAAATCCTTTAGAATTCGATGTTGATAGGTAACGATTTGAAAGAAAGATAGAGGATGAAGAGGGAAATGTTCGTGTTTATATACCCCAAGAGAAATGAATTGTATTAATAATAATCGTATCGTATGGTGGTTATTGTTGTGCTTTGTGCAGGTGGGCCATAAAATTGGGCTGTGAAATGAGGCTATGTAATAATGAGTCATAGGATTTAGCGCCACCCTCTGCGCATTTTGCTCCGCACAACATAAGTGTGCAGGCTGTGATACGTGGTTTGGCCAGTGGGTGGCATCATCACATCCCTATGCGCATGCTCCGCTCGCTGCTTATTGCATGCATTTGCTCCGCACGCAGCAGCACTTGCAAGAGGAGGAGGGCGCACGTTATTTATTAAACGATAAAATCGTTTTGAAGATATGATTCACAGACCCAGTCCCATGCAACGCACCGTAGGATAGGGCCAGGGTGCTTATAATTCAGGAACTACTATTATAAAGAATAAAACTTGGTTATATAAACAAATGAATTAAAATGAGCTCTACTCCTTTTAAAAATAAAGATGTTCTAGAGTTTATAATGAAACATGGTAGCCAAAAAGGTTTAATAATAAGCTCATTACATGAAAAACATGAAGGGTATAAAGATCTGCATACTAAATGTAATAGTATAAGTAAGTATTTTGATCAAGTAAATAATAGTAATGAACCTGAATTACAGTGTTATTGTTATAGGAAGGATGGCACATTTCCAACTTAAAGTGGGCTAAACGGAGTAAGGTGTTATAGCTATAGTATAAACTTTATCTTGCTTTAATATTCCTTAAATTCGAAATTTTATTAATCCTTTGCTTTGCAAGCACACCCCTTTGGGATCCTCATGCTACGCACCTCCTGCCCCTTTGCTCCTGCCCCCGGAGGGAGGTAGCCCCTTGTGCCAAGGGGCAAGGCAATGGGGGCATGGGCTTGCCCTTTCCTTGGCATCTACTAGAGTCGAAAAAAAGGAAGGGGATCCCCTAATGGCTTGGCATTGGTGTGCCACCATCCCACGAAGCGTTTGCTTTGTGGCTTGGAGGGCAACCTATGTGCAACATTCCCCAAAGGGGGACGTTGCCTTGCATGGGCTATGTTTAAACTCTTATGCTAAAAAAAAAATGAAGATACCAAAAAAGGTATTATTAATACTGTCCTTGTTATTGCAATTCTATTTGCTATCTAAAAATATAAAGCTCACATGCTAAGAGTCTTTTTGACCAATCCCCAACGGTATGGCTTGGCATTGGGCAATAGATTTATATATGAGGCAAAATATAGCGTCCTATTATAGGATTCCGAAGGAAGAGCATCCTACGGTCATTCTTTTTTTTTTTTGTAAAAAAAAGACGGAGGATCATACGGAGGGTGAACTTTATGTATGTCTCTGTCTTTCTTTTATTTTATTAAAAATAAATCGAACATATTAAATTTGATATAATAACCTAAAAAAGGAAGATTTTTCTAAAAGCCTATATATAGTCTTTTTTGTGCGGATGAGGTAAATTAAAATCCTTTATTCTAAAAAAGAATGAAGAGAGAATATAATTAATAAGGCTTAACGCCTAGGTCGTATTTTGTAAAAACAAAAGGACCTAAAAGATGATGATCTCATCTGAGGTCATTTGTCTGAGCAAGTAAAAATGTTCAAAAATACTAAAAAAAAAAATAAAAAAAAAAAATAAAAAAAAAACTAAAAAAAAAACTAAAAATAATCCATGAGAATATTAAAAAGTCACCCTTTATTAAGGCTAATGAATTCCTATCTAATAGACTCCCCACAACCATCGAATCTAAATTATTGATGAAATGTAGGGTCTTTATTAGGATTGTGTCTGGTTATTCAGATTGTTACCGGAGTTACTTTAGCTATGGATTGTCTTTGAATGCTAATAACTAGTTTTGTGGAATATTTGTGAAATATCGTATATATTAGTCACTTAAATTTAAATTCTATAATAAAATTATTATTTTCTGAAAATAATAATAAAACGTACTCTTTTAATGAGTTTGCTCTCCTCCGAAGGAGGATAAAAAATACAATAAAAAATATGGAATATAATAAATCTGTTTCCTTTGGACAGGATAAAGAATTTTATGAATGATTAAGAGGATTTGTAGATGCAGAGGGTTACTTTTTAATAGAACGTAGTAAAAAATTAATAAATAGCCAAGGTAACCCTGTAATTTATCGGAGTTTGGTTTTTTCTTTTATTATTCATTTACCTCTAAAGGAATTGGGTGTATTAGAAATAATTAGCAAAAGATTAGGTGGTATAGGTAAGATTAATCAAAATAAGGAGGTTGTAACCTTAAAAGTTTCAACAAGAGAGGATTTAGAAAAATTACTTTCTATTATGTTTGATTATTTTAAAAAATTGAATACCACTAAAGTCTTGGATTTTTTAGCATGGAATGAAGCTCGAATTATGTATTATGAGGCTCTGGATAAAATAAACGAAAATATACCTAAAGATAAGGATGCTTATTTTAATGCTATTTTCGATAAAATTCTTGCTATAAAAAATTCTTGTAATAAATCTAGAACCGATTTTACCTTACCAGCTGACCATAAAGTTAGTATAACTAAATACTGATTTCTAGGATTTGTGGAAGGTGAAGGTTGTTTTTATGCTCAACCTCAAAGTATAATATTTACACTTGCTCAAAGTGGATGTAATTATTATGTTTTAGTTGCAATTAAGGATTTTTTATTAAAAATTACAAGGACTGATTATATAACTATTTCAGACTGTAAACCAAACAAATTCAAACAAAAACCTTATTCAGTTTTACGAATAGAGAAAAACAAAGGATGTGCTACAACTTTAATTCCTTTATTAATAAATTTAAATTGATTTTCACCTTCGGAGAAAAGATCAGATTTTATTCGTTGAGTAATAATTTATCTTTTAATAGTTGAAGGAAAACACTATACAAGTAAAGGTAAAGATCTTATATATAAATTACGAAAGGGAATGAATCTTTATCGTAGTGATAATTATCAAAATATTAGTCAAGAAATTATTGATTTATTAGATAGTCCTAGTTATTCTGTACTAACTGAAGAATCTATAGTAGAATTAGTGGAGCATCCAATGTACCCGTCTGAAAGACGGGAATTAAAATTAAAACATGTATTAGATTCATATATTTTAGTAACAAATCCTGAAAATTATATATCTTTTTGTTTAAGAACAAGTGCAGCATGTGCTGAGTATTTTACGGTAAGTAAAACTACTGTAGCAAGATGGATAGCTAAAAATTCACCAGTTTTTACTAAAAAAGGTATATTCATATTTAAAAAAATAAAAAAAGAAGATTAATTAGAAGACCCTCCTCTCATCTAGAGCGCTATTGAGCTATTGTGAGGGTAGGGTACAGCCCTGTCTGCTCTGTTGGGTTGTAGGAATAAGTACGAAATGGAGAGATAAACTCATCATTTATAGAAAATAAAAGTTGAATAATAATATACAACAATATCGAAGTTACTTTAGTTATGATTAGAGCGTAGCTATAAAATCTCACTATGTGCTGGAAACTCCTAATTGCCTTAAATACAATATATATTGTAAAAATTTTAAGGATATTACAATGGACAATCAGCAGGAAATTAAAAGATATTTGTTATCTAGTAAGATTCTCCGAGACTATACGTGAGACATTTTATTCTATTCAAAAAAGGCGTGCATTTTAATAAAGCACCTGATGCTAAATTAAATCCATATTGAGTAACAGGGTTTGTTGATGCTGAAGGTAGTTTTTCAATGTCTATCTCAAAATCTAAGTCTCATGCTATAGGTTGAACATTTGAACCTACTTTTATTATAACATTACACGTTAAAGATATAGAGTTGTTAAAAATGATTAATAAATTCTTTAAAGTGGGTAATGTAACTCTATCAGGTAGTAACTTAGCACGCTATAGAGTAAGATCTAGAGAGGAATTAAAGGTAATTATAGATCATTTTAAGAAATATCCTTTACGTACAACTAAAGCTATTAATTTTGCATGTTTTTGTGAAATATTCAAAGAAATAGGTAATAAAACCCATACTAATATTAATGGGTGCGGAGCACTGTTTTTAAGATTGGTATCTTTAGTAAATACATTGAATAAACCAATATCTGATCTTACATTAAATAAACTTTCAAATTTAGGTATTTACCTAAGGTAGAGTTTAAACCACCTGTTCTTAATAAAAGTATTAGTTTAAATCCGCAATGGATCTCAGGATTTATAGCAGGGCGTCGAAGCGGGTTCATTCACATATTTTACAAGAACTAGAAAAAATTCTAAAGGAGATATTGTTAAAGATTATACTCTAGCAATGGAGGTGTCCCAAGACAGTAAAGATCTATTTATTCTTAATTTAATTAAAGATTTTTTTCAAACAGGTAAAGTGTATAGTGAAAAACGTGGTATTACTAAGTATAGATTGACACAAAAAAAAATGAAATACTTAGTATAATAATTCCTTATTTTGAGAATAATCCTCTTTTAGGTCGCAAAGCTTTGCAGTTTTCTACTTGGATTAAAATTGTGGATATATTGGCAACTGAGCAGATTAGAACTAAAGAAAGGGATAGAAAAGTTGAAAATTTAATTAAAAATTTTTTGGCTGTGCCACATGAATTATAAAAGTTAATAAAAATCTATTATGGCATTACAATCCCAGTGTATTAGAAGCTTTTAATAGTGTAGAGCATATTTACTAATTATGGTGTGCTCTAAAAATCCAACCAAATGCTTGAAAGTTCTAAAGCTTTAAATACATAATGACTATTATGTAAAAATTTTAAAGATGTAACAATGAATAATGAGCAGGATAATAAAATAATTTGTATTGGCCTAATTTTAATGGCGGTGCAACCAGCCTTTTTGGGGGCAGGGAGGAGGCCAATAAAAGATGGGCCACAAGCAATGAATTTTTTTTGTCCCCAGAGACTATACGTTTGACATGTATGAAGATATAGTCCAGTTTTAATTGAAAAATTAATTGTTAAGATTATTAGTTTAGTAGCTGTAATAATTATATTAATTATTATAGCAATCCCCCTCTGGGGGAAAGGATTAAATTTTAAAACGGGATTTTATAAATTTTCTACTACATCTTCAAATTATAAATCAACAGATTGAAAATTTTATAATAAAAGTAGTAATAATTTAAATGAGAATAATTCAAATAATTCAGATGATGAATTAAAATCATTTTTAAAATGATTTGTAGGATTTACTGATGCTGTAGTGCGAAGCTACACGGTAATTTATTGATAAGCTTAGATAGAGGATTTATAAGATTTAGATTTAAAATAAGTATGCATATAGATAGTGTTGGTGTATTAAATCTAATAAAATCTAAATTAGGTGTAGGTAATGTAACAATAGAAAAAGATAGAAATAGATGTTCTTTTGTTGTACAAGACTTTGCAGGAATAAGGGATGTAATATGTCCTATTTTTATAAAATTTCCACTAATTACAAGTAAAAATTTAGATTGTGCATCGGCTTCGCCGAAGCAAAAGATTTTCATCAAGCAGTATTGATAAAAAATAAAAAAAATCGTATCTTTTGTAGATAAAGAAAAAATAATATCTTTAAAAAATAGTATGAATTCTCAAAGAGAAATATTTAAAAGTAGTTCTCTAAATTCTCAAATTAAAATAAGTCCTGAATGATTTATAGGGTTTTGGCCAAAGGGTGAGGGAACATTTGGTATTAAACTGGATCCTCAATGTATTTACAAGTGGCTCAAAATACAAGTATCGATAGTATAAATGCAATAATAGCTTTTTTAAATTCTTTAAAATCAAATTTATTAAAAGATAATAAAATATTACCATTAAGTACAATTAATAAAAAAAACTAATGTAATATCTATAACTATAAGTAGCGTAGATGCACTTTACTACTATGTATTACCGTTATTAGATAATTCTAAAATGTATACTTTTAAAGAAATGGATTTTAAATTATGGAGAATGGCTTTATTGTTAAAAATACAAGGTTATTACTATTTACCTGTTGCCCAGAGGGGCACGGAAAAAAATTATTTTTAGATATCTCATGCTACGCACTATATTAAATAAAAGATATAGTACAGGGTCTATATAAAATTTAAAGATATTTTTAATAGATTTAAAGCAATATTAACTATAGATCCTCCTTTTATAAAGATAATATACCTCATGTTGATAATGTAAGAAAATTTATTGCTCCTGGCCTCCCGGCCAACCAGCAAAAATAAATCTGATTTACCAAAAACAATTTATATTTATGAAAATGATAAATTAATAAAAGGTTCTCCTTTTAATTCTTACAGTGACGCTCATAAAGCGTTAGGTTTAAAATCAACAAGTAATACTTGTAATAGATATTTAGACACAAATAGAATATATAAATCAAAGTATATTTTAACATCTAAACCTTTACCATCTGGGCCCTTGCGGCCCTCCAAGGTGGGCATGGGAGTAGGTGTTAACTCTGAATGGTCTTGCTACGCACCAACAGAGGATATTAATAGTCGTGAAAGATCATGAGAGATGTAAATTATGGTTGATTAATACGTTATTTACATTCTAATACAGCATCTGCTTTCTTTTTTTTAGTTTATCTGCATATCGGAAAAGGAATTTATTATGGATCATATAGATATCCTAGAAGTTTAGTTTGATTAATAGGTACTATTATATTTATTTTAATGATGGCTACAGCTTTCTTGGGTTTGTCAAATAGCCCAAAATGATTTAAATACAACTATAACAATAGCAACAATGTAAACAAATTCAACTCTTATTATACTAGACCTTTTACAGTTGGCCTCCGTAGGTGGCCACGTAAAGAAATCAAATACAATAGGTAGAAGACATTTTTCTGTGACACCTCGACGTAGGTCCATTAGTGAACAGTTAACGAAATTCATATCCGAAAAAAACCTTAATCCTGTTTTTATATATGAAGATTTAGGGGATAAAACGGTTAAATATAGAGTTTTGAATGATACTAGGGGTCTAAGTGGTATTTATTTAATTTTAAATAAAGTTACTCTTGATTATTATATAGGATCAGCTTCCACTGGAAAATTCCATGCTAGATTTTCTAATCATTTATTTAATTTTAATGGTAGTAAAGTAGTTAAAAATGCAGTAAAGAAATATGGTATATCTTCTTTTGCATTCATAGTTTTAGAGTTGTTTCCTGAGATAGTAAACAAAGAAAATAATAAAAAATTATTAGACTTAGAAGACTTTTACTTGAAATCTTTATTACCTAATTACAACATATTGACTGAAGCGGGTTCAAGTTTTGGTTATAAACATAGCGAAATTACTAGATTAAAGATGAAAACTAATTACAGTGAAGAGCGTAGATTAGCTATTGGTAATTTAAATAAAGGGAAAAGATTCTCTCCTAGTACTATTGAAGCAATGAGACAATCTGCTTTAAATAGAATCAGATCTATTAATTCAGAAGAGAGCCTTCAAAACATGAAAAAAAAATATAAAGCTATATTGGTTTATAACATGGACTATACTGTATATGGTGAATTCCCTAGTATAACAGAGGCATCTAAATCTTTAGGTTGTTCTCAAAAAACCATTAATCGGGCTTTACAAACACCAAAAAAGATATTAAGAAGACGTTGAATTGTTAAATATGTTTAAATATTGTTTTCCCTGCCGCGTGCTTCGCTCGTGTGCATGGGGACGGTTTTTAATTTAGATTATAGTCCTACGAGTAAAACTTTTTATGCAATTTATAAAAAAAAATAAAAAGTAAAGTAGAATAGCCCGACAGGGGTATTGAAGAAATATTTAAATTTCTTTGGCGATGTTAGTGAATACGATCAAAGAATTTTTAATTTTGTTTTATTAAGATAAAGGCTAAGTAAAATAAAATATATAATTAAAAGTTAGAGATCGTCGGTTATTTATATGATCGCGACAGGCTGGGTCACTAATGGGTGTCTGAAATGATGCTTAATGCACAGTCGAAATATTTAGTCTAATATGACTAATAAAATATACGAATTCAAAGTTATTTTAGCTTTTTATAAATGCCTTTTAATTTATATTAAGTATATTTGTATGTTTTACCATATGGTCAAATGAGTTTATGAGGTGCAACAGTTGGGGAGTAATAGCTGTTATAAAATATCATTATATGCGGGAAATTCTTTAAAAACTAAATTAAAATATTTTAAATATATTGTAAAAATATTTAGACATTAGATAATCCGCAGGAAACTTTATTATTATGTTTTATATATAAAATATATTTAGTAGTTAAGCATACCCCTAGGTTGTATATTCTTATAATATACAACCGTATGGGTATATAAAATAGTCTAAAGTTATTATAAATAATAAATAAAGTATCCCCAGAGACTATACGTGATATATCCCTATCGTAAGGGTGATATACTTATCCGCCCTTAGAAGGGTAAAGATATAGTCCATTGTAAATAAAATTTTATGAAGGTTTATAAATAAATCTTAGGTAAATTTTTCAGTTTTCCACTTTATTTGTTTAATTAAAGCCATTTGTTTTTTTTTTTGCGTCACTATCCCCCACCAAGCTAGGGCCATCCTCCTAAAGGGGAGGGGAGCATGTAGGGGTGATAGTAAAAGTAAAAGTTAGGAATAAATTAAATAGATAGTATCCTCATGGATGCTTGTGGGACAGGGTTGTTTAATTTACAAATTATGTATTACTTTAATAGTTTTTATTTTTAAATTTGTAAACAATTCATATAAATTTAATTCATCAGGTATATTAAAAAATCATAAGAATTTATCTTTTAAGTCAAACATAGAAAAATCAAGAATAACACAGGGATTTATTGAATGATTTGTGGGTATTTGTGAAGCAGAATCTAATTTTTTAATTCGAGTACGTAAAAATAATGGAGAAATAGTAGGATTTGAATTTATTTTTAGAATTGCTTTACATAAAAATGATCTTAATGTATTAGAGTATATAAAGGCTACCTTAGGTTGTGGTAGAATTGTTGCTGATCGAAATACATGGGTACTTATAATATCTGGCTTAAATGATATAGAAAAAATACTAATCCCATTATTTGAACAGTTTCCTTTAAATACAAAGAAATATTTAGATTATTTAGCCTTTAAAAAAGCATTTTTTATGTTTATTAATCGTAAAACTGTTAGCTTAAATAAACAAGATTTATTCTCAAATATTATTAACTTAAAAAATAGTATGAATGATAAAAGAGAAAATTTTGATTTACCAAAAAATCATCAGATAAGAATTACAGGTAATTATTTAGTGGGTTTATTGGAGGGGGATGGGTCATTTTATTTAAATAAAAGTGATATGACTCCTCGTGTTTCATTAATTACTATAACACAAGATAGAATGCTTTTAGAAAAAATAAGAGAATTTTTGTTAAAACAATTAGACGAACATTCTTGTATATTAGGTAGTTCAACTAAATTAATTTATATTAACGATAAAAAAAGAATAGGAAATAATAAACCTATTTCTGTTTTAGAAATTTATCAAATTGATTATATTTGTAATATTCTTATACCTTATTTAGATAATTTACAATTTAGAACTAAAAAATATCTTGATTATTTAGATTTTAGAACAATAGCTTTTTTAGTTTTTGAAGGAAAACATCTAATAGAAAAGGGTAAAAATTTAATTATAAGATTAGGTGATACTATGAATAATAACAGATTATCTACTAATACTAATCCAATAGTTCTTAATGAAAAGGAAAGATCAGAACTAAATGAACTTATTAAATCAGAACCTTTAGTAAAAGTTGATTCTGAAGGTCGAGCTATGATAATAAGTGCAAAAAAATATATTCGATCTACCTACATAATAAAAGCTACTTTTCTAAATGATTCTATTAATTATTTTACTAATGGGGTTTCTTGTGCTAAAGCCTTACATGTAAGTAATAATACTATAACACATCGATTAAACGATGGAAAACCTGTAAAAAATAAAGATGGTTTAGTAACCGCTCTTAATATAAAAAGAATTAAAGTTTATTCAAAATAGAATAAATATGAATTGTAACACACCACCAGATTTATAATTATATATATATATATTATATATATATAATACTATTATAAAAAAAAATAAAAAGGGGTATAAATTTATTAAAACCTAATTAGGCCCATGCATGCATCCATCTCCTGGAAGCAACTAAGTGTGAGGACGGTTTATTAAATTATTATATACTACCTTACTTATTATTTAATAGGTATTATTTATAGGTATTACCAACCTTATGAGTGCTATACCATGAGTTGGACAAGATATAGTTGAGTTTAAAAAAATCACAGAATATGGTACAATAGTAGCAACTGCTTTAATGTTGCCTACTGTAGGTGCTGTTAGTATACATGCATTAAAAAAAGGAAATAGAAAAATAAGATTAGACAAAAAAGAATATCTAGCTATTCCTCCATCATTTCTAGCTTTTTTAGTTGGTTTAATAGATGGGGATGGGTATATTCAAGTAACTAGAACAACAAAAGGATTTATAACTATTAAACTTGTAATATCTCTTCATTTAGAAGATATCTCTACATTAGAATATATCCGATCTGTATTAAAAATAGGTAAAATTACAACATGTCCCCAAAGGGGAAGGGATCTAAGAAGTCCAAGTTGTAAACTAATAATTAATCGAACTGACTTACAAGAAGTTATTTTTCCACTATTAATACATCATGGTATTTTCTTTTTAACTGAAACTCGAAAAGCTCAGTTTGATTTAGCTATGTTAATCTTAAAAGACGATAAAAAAGTTTACGATCAAATACCAGCTAGAGAAAATATACCTACAATATTTGAATTACCTAAAACAGCTTTAGGTTACGCAAATTTAGCATTCTTTAAAAACTGAATTGTTGGATTTACAATGTCTCACGAAGTGGGCTCTTTTTTTGTAAAAAAAAATAATGACGGATGTTTTCAATTAAAACAGCGAGTGCATGTTATGCTATTTGAAGCCTTTAAGTTGGTGTTTGAGACAACCCGAAAAATAGACACTGAAAAAGGTCTCTATAATCAATTTTCTGTCAGTTCTAAAGCTGACATACAAAAAGTGATTGATTTTTTCTCGTTCTCAGGGCATCATCCCTTAGTTGGTCTAAAAGGTATCCAATATTTAAGATGGTTAATATAGAGGCAAATGGGGAGAATTGCAAGGACATCTTAATTATTACCTCCGTAATTGAGAAGATTTGCAGCGGAGCTTGACTCGGTATTTTTTTTTTGCTGAGCAACCCTCGAATTTATATATTATACAGATTTAATATATAAAATTTGTTTAAGCAATGGGTCAAGAACGTTCAACGACTAATGAGTGAGTTATACCAACAATAAGCTCGACACGAGAACCCCACAGCCAAGTTGTGATTAATACTTGGTTGAAGACATAGTCTAAAAACCAGTGAGGTTTTGGTTAATTTAAATATTATCAATATAAACAGTTATTTGAGGAGGTTTAGATACAGATGGACCACACTGTGGTGACACATTGTTAAAAAACCTGCTTATTGCTGGAAAATCTCTAAATTTAGGATTTGCATACGTTTTATTACCATGAATTATTATGATTACTTTATTTTTATATACTCTTCCGCTTTGGGTATTGTATACATATACATGTGTATTGCCCATAGTGGCTACCCGCATCACTCATCCCTCAAAACCCATGCTTTGCATGGGGTTGCGCAGAGACATAGGGTGACTAGAAGAGTTAAAAAAGATTATAAACGTGAAAATTGCAATGACAGGGAGACAATCCGCAGGGGTGAGAAGTATGTCTACTTCAGAAGCCTCTCAGAGACTAGCCGCAGGTGATCTCTCATATGCTTATTTAGTTGGCTTATTTGAAGGTGATGGATATTTTTCTATTGGAAAAAAAGGAAAATATTTGACATATGAATTAGGTATTGAATTGTCAATCAAGGATGTTCAATTAATTTACAAAATTAAAAAGTTATTAGGTGTTGGTGTTATAAGTAAAATAAAAAGAAACCAAGTAGAAGTGGTGGCTTTAAGAGTTAGAAACAAAGAACACTTGAAAAAGTTTATAATACCTATTTTTGACAAATATCCTATGTTTTCTAATAAAGGCTATGATTATTTAAGATTCAGAGATGCTTTGTTTGCAGGTATCATTTATTATGATGATTTACCTAAATATACTAGAAATAGTGAAGCTTTAAATACTGTAGATTCTATAATTAGTGCTTATTATTTCCCTGCTTGATTAGTAGGATTTATAGAAGCTGAAGGTTGTTTCAGTGTATATAATCTAAAGAAAGATAATGCCTATTTAGTAGCTAGTTTTGATATTGTGATGCCCTTGCTCCGCAACAACAACGTTAGTGTGTGTTGGCCGGGTCAAACAGATGGTGATATCTTAATTTCTGCTATTCGTAAATATCTATCTTTTACTACTACTGTGCATGTAGATAAAACTAATTGTTATAAATTAAAAGCAACAGGAG
>SMFC01000054.1_pt1 | contig 20129 bp, 18 predicted proteins | sample 2456331 | NCBI WGS metagenome assembly SMFC01 (sample SAMN10132608, study PRJNA489261) | soil metagenome | isolation source: day120 control-loamy sand soil ammended | place: USA
GTCCAGTAGTATTACCGACTGTTTGGTAGCGATTGCCATCAAGTGTAATAATTCCATTAGCTCCCGTACGACTTTCTATACCATAATCATTGTCAATATATGCAACACCGGCTGCCATATAGAACCAGTTCGCCCAAGGACGAATTTCAGCATTTAAATAGGTCAGGTTATTGTCCATATCTAGATCGTATTTCGAGCCGTTGATTGACAAGTCATCAGACCAGGAAATGTCACCACCATTATAACCTAAAGTCACGCCGACATATGGGTTCACGTTCCATGAAAGTGCACCACCATAACCGGTAGTACCGACTTCAGCACGAACAGCTGCGGGTTTAAAGAAAGAAAAAGATGCCACACCTTCATCTGTTACGATTGTTTCATCAGCAGCCATAGCAGAGCCAGCTGCTGCAGCCAAAATGGAAACTGCTAAAATTTTATGTAAAGACTTCATTATTTCTCTCCTCAAAAGAACTTATTTTGATCATTAGTTATTCGTGATGGGTTCAATATAAAGGACTTAAAAAATATTTTTTATTCATGTTTTGCTGATCTTTTGTTATTTTTTGATACAAATTAGTTTTTCTTGTTGATAACCTGGCTTTTTCTAACACTTCTACTACATTTTAAAATAATGAAAAATAACACTTATCACATTCATTATTTCAAACCTCCCACACTTTTGGCTATTTTTCATCTATTTTCAGTCTGCTCAACTATTTTTAATGCAATATAGTGTAAAATCTAGAAAATTTTTTCTGGAAGGAAGATCATGTCGCAGCTTTCAACAATCATTGAAAAAGCGTTTGAAGATCGTGCGAATTTCACAGCTGCAGATTGCCCTGCTGAAATCCGTCAAGCAGTTGAGGACGTAATTGCTGGTCTAGACAATGGTACTTTACGTGTTGCTGAAAAAATCGATGGTGAATGGATTGTTCATCAATGGATTAAGAAAGCGGTATTGTTATCATTTAAATTAAACGACAATAAACCAATGCAAGCTTGTGATCTTCGTTTCTATGACAAAGTAGATACTAAATTCTCAGACTGGACTGAAGAACAATTCAAAGCGGCTGGCGTACGTGTAGTTCCTCCTGCGGTGGCGCGTAAAGGTTCGTTCCAGGCTAAAGGCGTGATCTTGATGCCTTCTTATGTCAACATCGGTGCCTATGTAGATGAAGGTACGATGGTGGACACATGGGCAACTGTGGGTTCATGTGCACAGATTGGTAAAAATGTTCACTTGTCTGGTGGTGTTGGTATTGGTGGTGTACTTGAACCACTTCAGGCCAACCCGACTATTATTGAAGATAACTGCTTTATCGGTGCACGTTCTGAAATCGTTGAAGGCGTGATCGTTGAAGAAGGTTCTGTAATTTCAATGGGCGTATTCATTGGTCAATCGACCAAGATTTATGATCGTGCCACTGGTGAAATTCACTATGGTCGCGTACCAGCAGGTTCAGTCGTTGTTGCAGGTAGTCTGCCTTCTAAATGTGGTACTTACAGCCTTTATGCTGCGATTATCGTGAAAAAAGTAGATGCGCAAACTCGTTCTAAAACCAGCCTGAACGATCTATTACGCGAAGACTAATATGTCTTAACTTAGAGGGCACATTGGTGTTCCTCGGAGCTTCAAGCGCTCCCCGTCTCTACGATCAGTCATGATCGTAGGGATTTTTATTTTTATACCCGGTTATTTATTTCTCAGTGGTTAGTTTTGTTATGAATACGCTTCGTTCTTCCGCAATTCCAGTTTCTGATCCGTCTGCGGGTTTACGCATTACGGAGATCTTCTATTCATTACAAGGTGAAGCCAATGCTGCGGGCTTGCCAACGGTTTTTATCCGCTTAACCGGCTGCCCGTTACGCTGTACATACTGTGACACCACCTATTCATTTGAAGGTGGTCAGCGTCAGTCTCTGGATGAAATTATTCAGACCACGCTCGATTTTAAAACACCCTATGTCTGTGTGACCGGTGGTGAACCACTGGCTCAACCGAATGCCCTGCCTTTAATGCAGCGCCTTGCTGATTTAGGTTGTGAGGTTTCTTTAGAGACCAGTGGTGCTTTAGATGTTGCTAAAGTAGACTCGCGCGTTTCCAAAGTTCTAGATTTAAAAACCCCAACTTCAGGTGAAGTTGCACGAAATTTGTTATCCAATCTGGATCATTTAACGCCACATGATCAAATCAAGTTTGTGATCTGCAACCGTGAAGACTATGAATGGTCAAAGCAGCAGCTTGAACAGTATCAGCTTCAAGAGAAAGTCAGTACAGTCTGGTTCTCGCCTGCATTTGCGGTTGAAAAAGGCGCGGTTCGTTTACCGCAACTGGCGCGTGATTTGGCTCAGTGGATTTTAGAAGACCATCTCCCTGTTCGTTTCCAGTTACAGCTGCACAAGTTGTTATGGAATGATGAAACTGGTCGTTAATTTTTTGTAAAGTTACTTTTTTGGAGAATCAGCTTATGCGCCCTCGTGCCATTGTTCTGTTATCTGGCGGATTAGACTCAACTACATGTCTGGCTTGGGCACAGGCACGCTACGAATGTATCGCGATCAGTTTTAAGTATGGTCAGCGTTCAACCACAGAGCTGGATGCAGCCAAAGCACTGACTCAAGCTGCCGGTGTGGAACATCGTGTGATTAATATTGATCTGGGCAATCTGGGTGGCTCAGCCCTTACCGATCATAGCATTGAGGTGCCTGATCATGAACAAGCCGGTATCCCGATTACCTATGTTCCGGCACGTAATACCATCTTCCTGTCTTATGCTTTAGCCGCTGCGGAAGTATTTAAAGCCGAAGCAATTGTGATCGGAATTAATGCGGTTGATTACTCGGGCTATCCGGATTGCCGACCGGAATTTATTGACGCATTTGCCAACATGGCACGCCTTGCGACCAAGGTTGGCGTAGAGGGTCAGGCGCTCAAATTTGAAACACCTTTGTTACATTTATCCAAAGCAAATATTATTCGCTTAGGTATTGAACATGGCGTAGACTACAGTCAAACGGTGTCATGCTATCAAGCAGATGACCAAGGACGTGCCTGTGGCAAATGTGACAGTTGCCGTTTACGTAAACAGGGTTTTGCGGACGCAGGTGTTGAAGACCCGACACGTTATATACCGTAATAACAAGGTAGAGTTTATGAAGAATTTAAAATCAAGCATCGTGCTTTCAGCAATTGTTTCAGCTGCTGCTATGTTCGCAACAACGGCTCAGGCAGCTGATGACAAATTACAACAAGCTTATAAAAGCACCAATGTAAAATCTGCATTGATCAATGTTTGTAAAGATGAAACTGGCAAAGGTAAAAAACTGACCGCTGCTGAAGTCAGTAAATATTGTACTTGCGCTGTTGAAGCAGATGGTAAACTAACCAATGCACAAAAATGGGAAATCCAAAGCACCATTAATCAGAAGAAAAGTCCTGGAACTTTAGCTTTTGTACAGAAGCAGAATAAAGACCTGCAAGCATGTTTTGGTCCACAGTTAACAGGCAAACTGAAAACTTTGACTGAAGAAGCAATGAAATCAGCTCAAGCTGCGCCGAAGAAATAATATCTCATTATTCTTTGATGAAATAAGCCACTATAATGTGGCTTATTTTTTTGAAAAATTTAAATAAAACAGGAGTTAATATGACTGCCATCAGTTTGCTTGACCAGAGTTTCCCTGCAACGACAGCTGAAATCAATTTAACCCAGCTGGATACAGAATGGCTGGTGATTTATTTTTATCCTAAAGATTCTACTCCGGGTTGTACCACTCAAGCCGTCGGATTTTCTTGTTTAAAAGATCAGTTTGATGCTTTAAATACCACCATTATTGGCGTATCTCGTGATTCGGTCAAAGCCCATCAAAACTTTACTGAAAAGCAGAATCTGAGTATTAATCTGATCAGTGATAAAGAAGAAATCCTGTGTAATCACTTTGATGTGATTAAAGAAAAGAACATGTATGGCAAACAAGTCATGGGGATCGAGCGTTCGACTTTTATTTTCCATAACGGCGAACTGGTCAAAGAATATCGTAAAGTCAAAGCCGCAGGTCATGCCGAACAAGTCCTGGAAGATTTAAAAGCTCTGCAAAGTGCTTAATTGACTATTTCCTGCAAGGATAAAAGCTCGAAAAAATCGGGCTTTTTTTGTGATTACTTTGATGTAATACAAGCATTTTATATGTCTTCTATGCTTCAATTTTTAAAGCTAAGCAATAGACATGCAGCAGTCTATTAATCTGAAAAAAGACTGTATTCAAACACCCTTAATTAACTTCACAATGACCCGAGAGATGCAGATTCACTTTCTCCCCTACGCCTGCGATCCCCTTTCTCATGCCGAAATCACTGCGGTTAATCACTGCAAATGCCTGGACTTCGAGCAAGTTGTCATTAGACAGACTCGACTTAAAGGTTGTTTCAAAAATCACCGGTTTGGTCACACCACGCAAAGTCAAATTGCCTAAAACATTGTATTTACCATTGCCCAGGTCTTTAAACTGGATACTTTTAAAACTTACCGTTTTGTATTTTTCAACATAAAAAAGGTCTTCACCCAAAATCATATGTTTCAATAACGGTTTATTAAAACTCAAACTCTCCACATCCATGACCAGATGCGTTGAAGCATTTTGCGGTGCTTTGGCATCAAACTGCATGCTGGATTGCACCTGATTAAACTTGGCTTTGACCACAGTCAGTCCCATTGACTTGATCTCAAAGCCGACATCACTTTTAGGAGTGAGCGTCCATGATTTTGCAAAAGTCTGACTGCTGAAAAATAAACAGATTGCCAGGCCAATCAGTCCAGTTTTTATTGTTGTTTTCAATTTTAAATCCACCTTGTTTAATTTCTTATTGATCGGATTTAGATACACGCTTCAAGCTGAAATTAAATTTTCTTTTCAGTTTTAGAATTTTTGTTTTCGTTATTTTTATACCAGTTAACTGAAGTTTTTGTAAAACCCTTAGTGACTAATGGAAAAAATAATCGTTAGTATTTATTTTTAAGAAATGGCCTAATCGAAGTATGCTCATCGAATGGAGACTGTTAATAGTTTGATTTTAAAATTCATCTCCTAAATATGATCATATATTCCAACAAAATCTGAAGTAAAATTTGCTTACACAGCGAGCACTGCAAACTCTATTTTCTATTGTGATTCTCTTTGAAAAATGTTTAAACAGAATGTTTAGACAAATATCAATTACAGACCTTACTCGCATTCTCTTGTTCAAAATATAAAAATCCTCAATTGAGGATTTTTATATTACCAGTTGAATTAAATACTGAGAATTAATGACCCTGCGACGATCCACATGGTACAAGCAATGAGAGCATCCAGAACCTTCCAGGCATGGCGATGCTGAAACCAGGGTGTCAATATCTTTGCCCCATAGCCCAAGCTAAAAAAGAAAAACCAGGATGCACAGACCGCACCAAGCGCAAACCACCATTTTCCTAGGCTATATTGCGTTGAAATTGAACCAATCAGGATGACGGTTTCTAAATAAACATGCGGGTTTAACCAGGTAAATGCCAGACAGATCATCAACACTTGTAAAAAATGTGCTGTAACTTGATCACTTGGAGCCAAAACTTCTGTTGATTTAAATGCACTGATTGCATGTTGCAGACCATAATAAAACAGGAATCCTGCGCCAATATATTTAGAAAACATAACCGCATTTGGATAATGTTCAATGATGTGAGCAAAACCAAAAACACCTAATAATATCAAAATAGTATCAGACAAGGCACACGTCAAACAGACCAGGAAGATATGCTGCTGTTTTAAACCCTGTTTTAGTACAAAGGCATTCTGCGCCCCGATACTGACAATCAGGCTCATACCTACAGCAAAGCCACTGACCATATAACTGAACATCACATTCCCCTTTTTTGAATACATGAATTATTCAACAAAAAGGAAGCTATTCATTAAAACTAAGTTAATATCAATTTAACTAAATTTTTCTTAGATTGTAGCGATGCTGAATGCGAAACAATGTGATGCTTTTTACGCGGTTGCAAAAACTGGAAGTTTTGATCTGGCGGCAGAACAACTCAATATTACTGCCTCAGCAGTGACCCTTCGTGTTCAGAGTCTGGAAAAACAATTGGGACACTTGCTGCTGGTGAGAGACCGGCCTTGTCGCGTGACTCAATCTGGACAAACTTTATTGCATTATTTACAGCATCAGCGTTTGCTAGAACAGAATTTGATGCAGGATTTGGGCGGACAGGTACAACAGGAAGGTTTTTACTGTCTGAATATTGCCACCAATGCCGATTCACTTGCGACCTGGTTATTGCCGACCTTACAAGCCCAACTGATCCAGCATAAAATTGTGCTGCATTTTCAACTGGATGACCAATCACAAACCCATCATTTACTGGAAGCCGGACTGGTCAATGCCTGTTTGAGCACTGAAGCCAAAGCCATGAAAGGCTGTCTGGCCGAGCGGATTGGACAAATGCACTACCGTCTGGTTGCCACGCCTGAATTTGCCCGGAACTGGTTTCAACAAGGAATACATCGTGATGCCTTACGCCACGCACCGGCGATTCTGTTTAATGAAAAAGACCAGTTGCATACCCAGTATATCCAGCAAGAATTTGGCCTGAGTCCGGCACAATATCCTCACTTTTTTATTCCATCGACGCATGCATTTTTTGATGCCATTGTCATGGGCTTGGGTTATGGCTGGTTGCCGGATTATCAAACCCGGCATTTGCTGGAATCAGGACAATTGATTGAACTTTCCGGTGAAATGCGAATTGAAGTCCCCTTGTATTGGCATCACTGGAAACAGCAGTCTCCTGCTCTGGCGATTCTGGGTGAATGTTTAAAACAGCATGCTCAGACCACCATGAATCAGCCTCTAGCCATCTGATCGAGTCAGGCCAGATTGCTTTTATCCTTCTGGACAAATTTTTGACTGAGTTGCTGATAGGTTTCGGTATGCTGGAATTGCTCTAGAAACTCAATCGTGCCTTGTGGAAATTTATCCCGTTGAATTTCACCGCGATAATAAGCTTCACGCATCGGCGTAGCGGATAAAGCACCTTCTAGGCTTTCCAGTTCGACCATTTCCCATTCCGGGAAAAATTTTAAATAATATGAAGAATCATCTTTAAAATGTCCAATCAGTCCGACTTTGGCATTCGGTTCTATGGCCTGATTTATCAGCGATTTCACCAGTTTTTGCCATTTTTCATCATTATAAACATCAATGACTTCTACAAATTGAATCCGCGCCTGATCTTCCGGACTAAAATTTGCAAGGATCATGGCTTCACGTTCCGAAGCCAGAAATGGATTTTTGATATTGCGTTCATTCTGCGCAGAACCAAGGGCCAAAATCACATTTTGACTGTGTTCCAAAGCAATCTGAATGGTTTGCATATGCGCCAGATGAAAAGGCTGAAAACGGCCAATGAAAACCAGATAATCAAATGTATAGTTCATAACAGATCATTTTTATGACTCATGAGTTGTGCCGCCCCAATAAATATGCGACATAATCAATCTCATAAAATCAAATTAAGTTTTAAAGCAAGGATAGTACGATGACACTGAGCTGTATTCAACAACCTCATGAGCATTTGCATGCGAATTTAGAACATGGCGTACTCACTTTAGCCATCAATCGCCCGGAAGCGAAAAATGCCTTATACAGCGAGCTGTATTTATGGATTGCTCAAGCGCTCGATGAAGCAGATCAGGACAATCAGGTGCGTGTGGTGGTGTTACGCGGTCAGGACACGGACTTTAGCGCGGGCAATGATATGCAGGATTTCATGAAATCTGCTGCGAAAAAAGGTCAGGCCCCTGCGGCTGAAGGCCCGCCCTTTATTTTACTCAAAGCGGCTGCCAAGTTTTCCAAGCCTTTAATTGCAGCGGTACGTGGCGTTGCAATCGGGATTGGGGTAACCATCTTATTGCATTGTGACTTGGTCTATAGTGACAATACTGCCCTGTTCCAGATTCCATTTGTCAGTCTGGGCCTATCGCCTGAAGGCGCTTCAAGCAAATTGCTGATTCAGCAGGCGGGCTATCATAAAGCGGCTGAATTATTGCTGACTGCACAAAAATTCAATAGCGAAAAAGCACTCGGTGCCGGTCTGGTGAATAGTATTGAAGAAGATGCCTATGCGGCTGCACAAAAACAGGCGCAGACTTTAGCAGCATTACCTTTGGCGTCTTTGAAGCAAACCAAAGCCTTGATGAAACATAATCTGGATGAAATTGTGGCCTGCATCGACCATGAAGCAGAAATTTTCATGCAGCGCGTTGGCTCTCCGGAAATGCTGGAAGCCGTACAAGCTTTTATGCAAAAACGTAAACCTGATTTCACACAATTCAACTAATTTTCAAACTTAGGATCTCAATGAGCTGGTTTAGACTGCCTCATTGATTCCTTTACCTGTAAGAATAAAGAATATGTCTACTGAAAATTCATCCATTATTGCCCAGTCTACTGAAACCATTGATAGCGCCAATCCTGATAAAAAACGTTATTATGAACCTGCTCCACAGGATATTGATGTCGATAATTTCCGTAAAGTGATCGAAAGTCGTCGTTCAGTGCGTAAATTTACCAAAAAACCAATTCCAGAAGATGTACTTGATGCTTGTCTGGATCTGGCGTTGCTGGCTCCCAATTCGTCAAACTTGCAGCCCTGGACATTTTATGTGGTACAAAACCCGGCGAAGAAAAAGCGACTGGTCAAAGCCTGCATGAGCCAACTGGCAGCAAAAACGGCTTCTGAGCTGATTATCTGTGTGGCACGTACCGACCGTATTGATGAAATGGCCAAACGGAATGTCAATGAATTTCCATATCCGGAAGCACCAGCTGCCATCAAAAAATACTATAAATACATTCCATATAACTATAAAACCGGTTATTTAAATGTCTTTGGCAACTTTAAAAAAGTGGCTTTCAAAGTTGCCCGCACTTTAGATAAACAGATGCCTGTTTCTGCCTTTAGTCCAAGTGATGCCAAACTTTGGGCAACCAAAACAACGGCACTGGCTTGCGAAAATCTGGTCTTGGCCTTACGTGCTTATGGTTTTGACAGCTGCATGATGGAAGGTTTTGATGAACCGATGGTACGCGATATCTTGGGCTTAAATGATCAGCAATATCCAGTCATGGTGATTGGTGCAGGTGAACGCGCCAAAGACGGCGTGTTCTTCCCGCAATACCGTTTTGATCGTGAGTTATTTATCCAGAAAGTTTAACAGTAGCAATAGAAGAATAAATCTTTGATTTGATATTCTTGGCGATATGAATACCACTCTTAGGCAGAGATTCAGAAATGAATTTTCTGCCTAACCTGGGATCTCGGTTAATTTAGACCTACCCTTCTCATCCTTCAAAGTAACATCAACCTATTAAATAAAGATTTAAATCTTCACGCGATATGAGACTGTGCCAGCACCCAAAGTGCTTATGCATCATCAAAATCTAAGAATAATAAGTTCTCAATTTCCGGTCATCCATCCAGTTACAATGAAATCCGACGGGTACACGAACCGGTAAATGAATCGTGGCAATAGGCCCCTTCTGAATATATTGCGCATCTAAAATCACCACTTTCGATGGACTGCCATCCAAGGCGTGTAGATAAGACATCAGCCAGCCATCATTTTCTGTTTGAGCACCTTCTCGGGCGACAAAAACTGCCTCACCTGTAACCCAGTTTGCTCCAAAGGAATAGCTTGCTGTACTGCCGGTTTCCAGATCATGGTACAAGAGTGTATTACTGCTAACATGATAAGGATCATCAAAGCCGGCAAAGGAAACACTATAGGCATAGCGATAAGGTCGCCCTGTATAGGCTTCATTGATCCGCGGAAATTCCTGCTTGATATTGGATAATACAGTTCGAGTGACTTTTCCTGTTTGCTGCTCGAAGATCAATCTTTCCAGCCGAATCTCCTGATCTTCTATTGGTCCCTGAATGGAACTGACCAGTGCCTTGGAATGTACCACTGCATCCATCACTACATCACCTGTGTTCAGGTCATAAGCATTGACCGTATGGAAAATAAAACAGGGATCAATCTCATACCAGCGGATGTCTGCCGCACTGCCACCAAAAGGCAGCATACCTATACGAGCCTGATGTTTAGGATTCCATTGATAGGGTAATAGTGAGCCTTTTAAGGCACTACGCATAGAAAAGTTGACATTCAAATCCAGAATCAGCACCTGAGATTGAGTAATGGCACAGTCATGCACCATCGGGCCATGTTTGACTGGAATTTCGACATGATGTTGCAGTTTGCCTTGAGCATCAATATGTAAATAAAAAACCTGATGATGATTCAAGGCATCATAACAAACCGCATGAATATCTCCTGTTTCCGGGTCGATATGCGGATGAGCCGTAAACGGTAAATCCTGATCATTTTCAAAAAGTTGATGCCGTTTTGATTCCAGTTCACGATTTACTTCGATCGGATAAGCCCCCGCTTCGACCAGTGCCCAGATTTTCCCGGCAAAGTGGATGATATTGGTATTGACCGCATCCGCGACTCCACGCGTTTTCCCTAAAATCTGGGGTCTATGCAATTTTTTCTGCACACTGGCCGATCCGACATAAGCACTTTTATAGCAATGTGCTTCACCAGCTTTGAGTTTCAGCGCGTGAATCATGCCGTCACCGGTGAACCAGTGATAATTTCGTGGGTTCTTTACCGTGATCGGATTCGGGCCAATCCGCATCAGCGCACCTTCTAGTTCTACAGGAATTTGCCCATCTACCATCAATTGAGTAGCAAAATGCTCCTGTCGTTGTGGCGCAAATATGCCATCCAGATAGGGATTGTCATGAGAATAGGGAATGCGGCTATGCAGGATTCCCGCACCATGTTTGATAGTTTTACTGAGCGTATTCTTGAGGATATTGCCGAGCTGTTTTGACCACTGCATTATTATTTTCCTGTTTTATTTTTATGATGATGACTGATTTTATACTCATAAAAGGAGGTTAATCATTTTAAACAGATAAGCTGATGGTACGCTAAAACACGATGCGCACCATTACTTCTAGCAGCAATAAGGTTGCACGTTTAGACTTTAATATCCAGGAGCTGAATAAACTCAAAAGCAGGCTCTTCATAAGGATGGCTTGCTTTCAGAGCTTTGGCGACCTCGACCGCCTTTTCATCAGCAACCAGCATTTCTACTCGCCACTCTTCAACCTGCTCTAATTCCCCGACTTCACCAATATAAGGATCTGCACCTTGCTGCGCTTTAAACTGTCCTGTTCCCAGTACCTGCCAGGCACAGTGGGTATAATCTCCGATGCCGCCTGCACCCGCTTTAAACAAGGCTTCCTTAGTCACTTCAAGATGTTCATCTGGTACATAATAAATGAGTTTTAGCATGTTTCCCTTCAACATTTTCAATGGCTTATTTAAGATCTATTGTCCAGTGCCTGGGTAATAATATTCAATGCAGAATTATGAGAATTCTTGTTAAATGTTGCATAAAGTCCTAATTGTGGCAGGACTTGATCTGTTTGCACGATTTTCACATGCTCATTTAAAAAACGCAGCAGATATTCCGGGACGAAGCTAAAACCCATGCCCATATTGATCAGGTTAATATGTTGCAACACATTGGTAACCCACAGTATTTGGTCATGCTGCAATTGTTCAAAAGACATCAGGTGATTCAACTGCGCATAAAAGACTGGCGAGGCATTTTGCTCACACATAATCAACTGATGATTTTTCAGTTCTTGTAACTTCAATGGCCGATCTGTGGGATGTAAATGCTCGGCTGCCACCAGATAAATCTGTTCATTCATTAAATGAATATTGTCAAAATCGGGATGTTGCAGACAATAGCGGGTAAAGCTCAAATCCAGCTCGGCATTTTTCAGGCGTTGAATCTGCTCCATACAGGTCAGACTATGCAGATGAATTTTTAAATCAGGAATATTCTGCTTCAGTTTGGCCAGAATATTTGGCATCACTTTCAGTTCTGCAACATTTAAAAAGCCAATATGGATCTGGTTATTTTTCTGCTGCGCCACCTGACGCGCCGCGGCAACTGCCAGTTTGGCACTTTCAAGCGCCTGTTCAGCATGAATCAGAAAAGCTTGCCCCTCATCGGTCAGTTTGATTTGCCGGGATGAACGGTCAAACAGCATTACACCGACTTCCTGCTCCAGATCCTTAATCTGCTGACTTAAAGAAGGCTGCGCCGTGAACAGCTTATCTGCTGCTTTGGTAAAACTCTGTTCCTGAGCTACTGTTAAAAAAGCACGTAAATGTCGAAGTTCCATAAACTCAGCCGCATATTCTCAGGCATTTTAAGCTGCCAAACGAGAAAGTAGTAAGAATCTCAATAGACCTATAGTTTATATGAATACTCCTATTGTATTGCCTGAATTTCACTACACTGGATTGTAAATATATTCAAATCTTGTTCTTCAGACAGACACATGGAGTCATGTATGACACAGCATTACGATACTGACGTATTGGTGATTGGCACAGGACCTGCAGGATCGACCTTAGGTTTAGCACTGGCAAATTATGGGGTCAAAGTTCAACTCTTCACACAGTTTAACTGGCTGGCCAATAGTCCGCGTGCGCATATTACCAATCAGCGTGCCATGGAAGTATTACGTGATTTAGGCATTGAAGAACAAGTCAAAGAAATTGCGACACCGTGGGAACACATGGGCGAAAGCCTGATTACCACCAGTCTGGTCGGTGAAGAAATTGCCCGTTTAAGCGCTTGGGGCACAGGTGATGAACGTCATGGCGACTATATCAAAGGCAGTCCATGTCCATTGGTGGATTTGATTCAGCCGAAAATGGAAGCCTTACTGGTCAAGAATGCCGGTGAGCGCGGTGCAATCTATAACTTCAATACTGAATATTTATCGCATGTTCAGGATGAAGATGGTGTCACCGCTACTTTCCTGAACCGGATTACCAACACAGAATTTAGTTTAAGAGCCAAATATCTGATTGGTATGGATGGCGCACGCTCAAAAGTGGTTGAGCAACTTGAGCTACCACTCGAAGGTGTGATGGCGCGTGCGGGTACAGTCTATGTGACTTTTAAAGCCGATCTAAGCAAATATGTTCAGCACCGCCCTGCGATTCTGCAATGGATCGTCAATCCTGAAGCCAGCTTTGGTGATCTCGGCATGGGCTTGCTACGTGCCATTACGCCTTGGAATGAATGGATTATGGGCTGGGGCTTTGACATTTCCAAAGGCGAGCCACAAGTGACTGAAGAACAGGTTCGATCGCGTCTGAATACATTTGTTGGCGCTGAAGTGGAAGATGTCGAAATCCAAAAACTGTCCTACTGGTATGTAAACCAGACTTGGGCAACTGAATACTCTAAAGGCCGCGTGTTCTGTGGTGGTGATGCTGTACACCGTCACCCGCCTTCAAGCGGTTTAGGTTCAAATACCTGTATGCAGGATGCGTTTAACCTTGGCTGGAAACTCACCTATGCAATCAAAGGTTGGGCCGCACCTTCCCTCCTCGATTCATATACGTCTGAACGTGCGCCTGTAGGCAAGCAGATTGTCGCACGTGCCAACCAGTCCCGTTTTGACTATAAGCATTTAAAAGAAGTCTTTGGTTTTGACCAAGGCATCACTACGCAAAAACAAATGCTGGAACGTATTTTTGCTGAAGATGAGCAAGGTGCCAAAATTCGTAAAAAGTTATTTGAAGCACTTGAAATTAAGCATTTTGAATTTAATGCCCAAGGTGTTGAACTGAATCAGCGCTATAGCTCAAATGCGGTAATGAATGAAGCTGAGCCTGAGATCTTTGACAAAGATGAACAGCTTTATCTGCAAGCCACGACTCGTCCGGGTGCCAAAGTTCCACATACCTGGCTAATCAATAGCAAAGGCCAAAAGCAATCCACTTTGGATATTAGCGGTAAAGGCCGTTTTACCTTACTGACAGGTTTATCAGGTAAAGGCTGGAGATTGGCTGCCGAGACTCTAGATTTACCTTATTTAGATGTAATTCAGATTGGTTCACGTGAGTATCGTGATGTCTATGGTACTTGGAATGCCAAGTCTGAAGTTCATGAATCAGGTGCGGTGCTGGTTCGTCCAGATGGTTATGTGGCTTGGCGTTATCAGGACAGTACCAATGCATCTTTTGATTATGAAAATACGTTAAAGGCGGTATTGAAGCAGGGATATAGACATTCTATCAGTCTGACGAAGGATTTTGGTTACCTTACGGAATATATCCCTCATCCTTCAAAGTAACGAATATTCTTATAAAAAAGTAAGTCTAACAATTTATGAAAAAACCACCTCAACGGTGGTTTTTTAAATCAGATAATTAAGAGCCTTGAAGTAAATAACTGCCCACAACAAACAATATTTGTAGTCCTAATTATTCTAAGTGTTTTAGCCATGTCATCACCTCATACTTGAGAATTGATACTGAACTGATCTATTCCATCTTTCTTTTATAGTGCAATAAAGTTGTGCATAAAACATACCATAGCACTTTATATACAATATGAAAGCAAAATCTAAACCAAGTTCAGTGGGAGAAGTTAAATTAAAAAATCAGAATGCTTAAAAAGCAAAAATCCACCCCAAGGTGGATACGAATTAAGTAATTATAGATATTTTTAAATTATTTTTCCATAAAGTATAATTAAGTTAATATTTTTAAATGTTATTTATTGAAAATTAAGAAAATTAATGATTAGTAATTTTCTGATATTTCCACATGAGAAGTGACTTTGCTGTAAGCATGAATTATTCATTACATAAGTTCTCATTTGGAAGTGTGATACTTTTACCATCCATCGCTTTACTAAAAGCTAAATACGCCTTAAAGCGCTGTTTTGTGTTTGTGGTGACTGCAATGACATGCTGAACGACATTGGATGGTTTGTACAAAGTATCTTGAGAAAAACGCTCGTAAATGCAGCCTATCGCGCGCGATTTTTCAAATGCAATTTTTCGTAGCGGGTATTGCTGAGAAGTATCGAGTAATAAGCTCTCTTGCAGAACCATAGCCAATTGTTTTACCGCCTGTCTTTGTTCCATATTTATAAAATTCTTTTCAATATAAAGATCAACATCATCACGAATTCCATTTTGATTCACATCAGGGCCTTCGATATCGCGATCACGATTGAGTTTCGGCAAATAACCACTTTGTTTTATTTTATCTAAATGCTTGATATTAGCTCGCCACATGTATGTATCACACCCCGCCAATGTGAATAGTGAAATAAGTAAAATGCACCTTGAGAATCTGATAAATATTCTTGGCATGAGGTACCTCTTTATTTTATATGCATCATCATTGTCAAAAAGCTCAACATCTATCCTGAATCTCAATATATTTTCATGATTTAGTAGATCTGTAGTGTTTACGATATTTCATATAAAAGATCGCAACAGCGATCAAATGCAAAGCTAAACACAAGATGATTTTTAAATGTGGACTATACAGCTCATCCGACATTTTTTCGAAGAGAGTCAAATAAACCAGACTATAGGAAACGAGTCCTAAAATGGTTATTGCCGTTATTTCTATTTTTAAATATGCACCATCTGCAAAGTTATAATCTGCACTAAAACACAATAATGCAAAGATAAAATATGTAAATATTTTCATGATTTAAACTGGTTACTTATTTGAATTATTTAAACGATGTTAACTCCGAAACATACATAAAAAAAGGGCTGCTGACGCAACCCTTTTTTAATCTAAAACCGATTAACCAATGAACTTACGTGCATTACGGAACATACGTAACCAAGCACCATCTTGATCCCAGTCTTCTGGTTTCCAAGAATGCTGAATCGCACGGAAGTTACGTTCAGGGTGCGGCATCATAATTGTTGCACGACCGTCTTGAGAGGTTACACCGGTAATACCTTCCGGTGAGCCGTTCGGGTTCAATGGATAATGTTGTGTTGCATTCCCCAAGCTATCTACATAACGCAGAACCACCTGATTCGATGCGTTGAGCGCAGCAAAGTTTTCCGCAGTTGCAACCGCACGACCTTCACCATGTGCTACAGCGATCGGCAGAATCGAACCTTCCATGCCCTGAAGCAATACAGAGTTTGATTTTTCCACACGAACATTCACCGCACGTGCTTCAAACACTTCAGAAGTATTGCGGTGGAAACGTGGCCAAGCATCAGCACCCGGAATCAGCGGAGCCAACTGAGACAACATTTGACAGCCGTTACAGATACCCAGCGAGAAGGTTTCCTGACGGTTAAAGAATTTCTCAAACTGGTCACGCAGTTTAGTATTGAACAATACTGATTTTGCCCAGCCGCCACCAGCGCCCATCACGTCACCGTAAGAGAAGCCACCACAAGTCACTAAGCCTTCAAAATCATCCAGGCTGATACGACCTGCCAGCAAGTCACTCATATGTACGTCAACGGTATTGAAGCCGACTTTATCAAATGCTGCTGCCATTTCGATATGACCATTGACACCCTGCTCACGCAGAATCGCCATGTTCGGACGACGTGAATTAATGTACGGCGCTTCAATCGCTTCATTCAAATCAAATGTCGGTTTCGCAATGATACCTGCATGAGATTTGTCAGTGATAAGAGCAAATTCCTGATCCGCAGTTTGTACGTTGTCACGTAGGCGCTGGATTTGGTGGGATACTTCCGTCCAAGCCACTTGCAGATCAGCACGTTCAAGTACTAGACCGTTTACAGATAACTGATCCGTGTTATTTACCGTACCCACCACCTGAATGGCATCTTTCAGGGTAGATGCTGCAACTTCAGCTTGTAGCGCTTCCCAGTCTGCTTTGGCAATTTGAAGGACTGCACCAATTTCTTCAGCGAATAAGCTTGCAATTGATTGATCTTCTAGTGCTACACCCAAACGTGATGCGAACATCATTTCTGCAACAGTCGCCAATAAACCACCATCACCGATGTCATGATATGCCTTGATCAGACCACGGTTGTTCCAGTCTTGAACCAAAGCGAAAAATGCTTTGAAGTCATCGAAGCTGTCGACATCAGGCGTCACAGAACCGATTGCTTTATACACCTGAGACAGAATCGAACCACCTAGACGGAACTGACCTTTAGACAAGTCAATACGAACCAGTACCGACTCTTCATTTTTCAATTCAGGGGTCAATGTTTTACGAACATCGGTCACAGGTGCAAATGCAGTAATCACGCCTGACATTGGAGAAGTGACAGACTTGTCTTCGCCTTCGTCATTCCAGGTGGTACGCATTGACAATGAGTCTTTACCGACTGGAATTGCGATACCCAGTGCTGGACACATTTCCATACCGATGGCTTTTACACCTTCGAATAGCGCTTGATCTTCGCCCGGTTGACCTGCAGCAGCCATCCAGTTTGCAGACAATTTAATGTCGCTGATTTTTTCAATCTTTGCAGACATGATGTTCGAGATTGATTCAGCCACTGATAAACGTGCCGATGCAGCAGGATTGAGCAATGCGACTGGTGGACGTTCACCCATCGCCATCGCTTCACCGGTGTAGCCTACTAGGCTTGTCGTTGTTACCGCAGCATCCGCCACCGGAACCTGCCAGCGACCGACCATTTGATCACGTGCCACCATACCAGTAATCGAACGGTCACCAATACTGATCAGGAATGATTTAGAAGCCACTGTCGGGTTTTTCAAAACGCGATAAATCGCATCTTTCAGATCTGTGACTTTAGCCGCGTCGAAATCATCGCCTTTGCGTTCAATGGTTTCATATGAACGGCTCATACGCGGTGTACCACCAAGCATTACCTGCATTGGCATATCCACTGGCTTGTTGCCAAATAACGGATCTTCAACGGTTAAGTGACGCGCTTCAGTTGCTTCACCGAGTACCGCAAACGGACAACGTTCACGCGCACAGATCGATTCAAATAATTCTAAAGAAGATGGACGAATCGCCAGTACATAACGCTCTTGCGCTTCATTTGACCAGATCTCCATAGGCGACATGCCCGGCTCAAGCGATGGAATCTTACGCAGATCCAGCACCGCACCGAGTTCATGGTCATTCACCAGTTCAGGCATGGCATTCGATACACCACCTGCACCCACATCATGTACAGACACGATCGGGTTCTGGTCTTCCATGCGCCAGCAAGTATCAATCACTTCCTGACAACGGCGTTCCATTTCCGGGTTTTCACGTTGTACCGAAGCGAAATCCAGGTTTTCGCCGAGTTTACCGCTGTCTACAGAAGATGCTGCACCACCGCCGAGACCGATCAGCATGGCAGGGCCACCGAGCACGATCAATAAATCGCCCGGCAAGATTGGATCTTTTTCAACGTGATCTGGACGGATGTTGCCATAACCACCGGCAATCATGATTGGCTTATGGAAACCTTTAACATCGCCATTGATGTTTTGTTCAAAGGTACGGAAGTAACCATTTAAGGCAGGACGACCAAATTCGTTGTTAAACGCAGCGCCACCCAATGGGCCTTCAATCATGATTTGTAGCGGCGATGCCATACGCGATGGCTTGCCATAGTTTTCTTCCCAAGGCTGTTCAAAGCCCGGAATGTTCAGGTTAGATACTGTAAAGCCGGTTAAACCTGCTTTAGGCTTACCACCACGACCGGTCGCACCTTCATCACGGATTTCACCGCCCGAACCTGTCGCAGCACCGGCAAATGGTGCAATCGCTGTCGGATGGTTGTGAGTTTCCACTTTCATCAAGATATGCGCGGCTTGACTCTTATATTTATAAACCTGCTGGCCATTGTCTTCTTTGGTTGGATAAAAACGCTGGGTATCCGAACCGACAATCACCGAAGCATTGTCTTTATAAGCCGACAATACATCTGTAGGTGATTCTTTATAAGTATTCTTGATCATCTGGAACAATGACAATGGCTGAACTTCACCATCAATGGTCCATTCAGAACCGAAGATTTTATGACGGCAATGCTCAGAGTTTGCCTGTGCAAACATCATCAGTTCGATGTCATTTGGATTACGACCCAGCTTGATAAACGCTTCAGTCAGGTAATCAATTTCTTCCATCGACAATGCAAAACCAAATTCGTTGTTGGCCTTAACCAGTGCTTCTTTACCTTCACCCAGAATATCAATCGAGTTCAGTGGTTTTGGTGCTGTTTCAACAAACAGTACCGCAGCCTCTTCAATCGCATTGAATACGCTTTCAGTCATACGGTCATGCAAAATCTGTTGAACTTCATTTGATACGTCTTTTAGACCCTTCAACGTAAATAAAACGCCGCGCTCAAGACGATGCACCGGCGTATTACAGTTTTTGAAAATGTCCGTCGCTTTAGAAGACCAAGGCGAGATGGTGCCGACACGCGGTGTCACTAAAATTTGGATTTCATCACTTGCAGCCTGGTGCAATTCAAAAGATTGCCCATCGTTGAGAAGCTGTAAAGCTGATTGCTGTTGTTGCTCGCTGAGCGCTTGGTCAAAGAGGTAGACCCATTGACTTTCAATTGATTGAACAGAACTAATTGACGTCAAACGCGATAATAGTTGAGTTTTCTTAAAAGAAGAATGTGCGGGTGCACCGGCAACGATAAACATGCTGATTTTGGCTCCACGGGATGGTCTGAACAACCATGCCACAATGTGACTTGAGAGAGCGCATATTCTACTGTGAAATAAGGAAATCGGCTAGATGGCAAATACGAAAACTACGGCTGAAATATTCTGTATTTTTAAAATATTGTGTTTATTTTCAGGCAGGAAAATTGAATGTAGTCGCGTAGATTAACACAATTTGTTAAAGAAAAATCAAAACCGATTAACAATAATTTCACTTAAGAAAATTGTATTATTTTTCAACAGCAAGACCACTTAAAATGCGTACAGAACTTATTCTTGAGCCGTTATAAAAAACTTATTAAGGCTAGGCTAAAGCTTCTCGGGATAGACTGAAACAGTCGAGTTCATTTTTTAGCTCATCTCTCTGTCGGCGAGTTGCACTACTGAAATAATTTTGTATCCAGCTATCCCCATTCCGGGCTCCATTGCAGGATTTAAGACTCTGCCCCGCTGTTCTCCCTTTTCGAGCCTGTCTGTATGAGCAAACTATATCGCCTGCTTCAATC
>SMFC01000032.1_pt1 | contig 20086 bp, 13 predicted proteins | sample 2456331 | NCBI WGS metagenome assembly SMFC01 (sample SAMN10132608, study PRJNA489261) | soil metagenome | isolation source: day120 control-loamy sand soil ammended | place: USA
ACAGATCGCGGTGCAACCCATTTACGCCGGTGGCCGATGGCGCATGATCGATCGTTTGCCATGGTGGGACAGCTATACCGATCAAATTCCAGTGATTACCGGACATTATTGGCGGAATTTTAAACCCACTGAAGAAAAAACCGGTTTACTCAAATCGATCGATGCACTGCAATGGTATTGACAACAGCAAAACGTATTTTGTGTAGACTATTCAGTGGGCAAACGCTATCTCGATCGTCAGCAGGGCGTCGCGTTCAGACATCGACTTGGCGCTTTAAGATTTCCAGACAATATTCTGATCTTTGAAGATGGCACCCATTACCTGGTTCAAGGGACTTAATCAGATAGAGTCTTCAGAAATTTTTCCCGGCAATTTGTTGGGATAAAAAAGCAGCCATTCAGGCTGCTATTTTTAGAAGATTGCAAGTTTATTCTGCTTCGATAATTTCATAATCATGGGTAATTTCAACGCCGCCATCCGAAAGCATTTTGCTGGCAGAGCAATACTTTTCTGCAGAAAGTTCTACGGCTTTTGCCACCTGTTTCTCTTTAATGGCTTTGCCTGTCACGACAAAATGTAAGTGAATTTTCGTGAAAACTGCCGGAATTGTATCCGCACGTTCAGCCTTTAACTCACAACGTACATCGCTAATATCCTGACGGGCTTTCTTCAAAATGGTCACAATATCAAAAGATGCACAGCCACCCAGACCGGTTAAAAGGAGTTCCATTGGACGGGGACCACGGTTTTCACCGCCATATTCCGCTGAACCATCCATAATGATGGTATGACCACTTTGAGTTTTTGCTTCAAAAGCAACATTCTCTAACCAATGAACGCTTGTTTGCATTGCAACTACCTAAAAAAAGCTATAAATTTGTCAAGTAACTGTACACTAACATAAATTGGGTTGATACGGAATTTCAATCCCACTGTGTGACAAGTTCACATTAGGTCTTGTGCGATCTATACATTATCCATATTCGGAACCGTAAGCATGACTTCAAACTTTTCACAATTGAGCACAGATGCGCTTTCTCCGGGGCAATTACCAGAATCCGTGAAAGCACTGTTAAAACGTGCATATATTAATCGTTATCCAAAACGTACTACGATCATTGATGCAGGATCAGAATCTAAATCTTTGTATTTGATTTTGAAGGGGTCTGTATCCATCATTCTTCGTGAAGATGATGATCGTGAGATTGTCGTGGCATATTTAAATCCAGGTGACTTTTTTGGGGAAATGGGTTTATTTGAGGTAAATCCACAACGTACTGCAGAAGTTCGTACACGTGATGTGTGTGAAATTGCTGAAATCACCTATGAAAATTTTCATGAAATCAGCAAGCAATATCCTGATCTGAGCTATGCGGTATTTGCTCAGCTGGTACGCCGTCTGAAAAATACCACACGTAAAGTGACTGATCTGGCATTCATTGATGTTTCAGGCCGTATTGCACGTTGCCTGATCGACTTGTCTTCTCAGCCTGAGGCGATGATTTTACCAAATGGCCGTCAGATTCGTATTACCCGTCAGGAAATTGGCCGTATTGTCGGTTGTTCCCGCGAAATGGTCGGCCGTGTACTGAAGACACTTGAAGAACAGGGTATGATTGAAACTGATGGTAAAGCCATTCTGATTTTCGATGTTTCTCTGGAGGAGCCAGAAACGGTCAGTGCCGGTGAGCTCGAAGACGAATAAGTCAAAAATAAAAAAAAGCAAATCTTCTGATTTGCTTTTTTTATCCCTACTTTAAAAGCACAAATTCATTCGAACATAACAATTTGGCACAAGCTTTTTAGAAAAGATAATTTAAGTCTCCTTATCATTCCGATAGGCTATAGCGCATGTGATCGCAATAAACGACCGATAAATTTTAAGGATATTTTTTTATGCAGTTCAGACCATTGGCAGATACAGGCATTCTTTTGCCGGAAATTTGTTTGGGCACCATGACATTTGGTGAGCAAAACACACAGGAAGAGGCTTTTCAGCAACTGGATTATGCTTTGGATCAGGGACTGTATTTCTGGGATACTGCTGAAATGTACCCGGTACCGCCAAAACCTGAAACGCAAGGTGCAACCGAGCGTATGATTGGTAACTGGATTGCCTCTCGCGGTGGCCGTGACCAACTTTTTCTGGCCTCAAAAATTGCCGGTCCTTCACAAGGCGGCAGTCATATCCGGGATGGCAGAACCCGTTTCGTTGCAGATGAAATTGCATCAGCGATTGACCAGTCCTTGGCACGTCTGCAAACCGATTATATCGATTTATATCAGCTGCACTGGCCGCAACGTCCAACCAATTTCTTTGGCAAGCTGGGCTATGGTAATGTAGAAGCGGCAGAAGATCGTGCAGTAACAGGTCTGGAAGAAACCTTAACCGCTTTACATCAAGAGATTCAAAAAGGCCGCATTCGTTATATCGGCCTGTCCAATGAAACCCCATGGGGCACCATGAAATTTTTACATCTGGCTGAAAAACTTGGTTTATCTAAGTTTGTCAGTGTGCAAAATCCCTATAGCTTATTGAATCGTACTTATGAAATGGGCATGTCAGAAATTGCCAAATACGAAGGTGTAGGCCTGTTGGCTTATTCACCTTTGGCATTCGGTTATCTGACCGGTAAATTCCGTCATGGTGCGCGTCCTGCCAATGCTCGGGTTACTTTATATTCGCGCTTTAGCCGCTATAGCAATCCGGAAAGTGAATGGGCGACCGAACAATATGCACAACTGGCCGAGCAGCATGGTCTGACTTTGACGCAATTGGCTTTGGCCTTTATCAAACAGCAGTTCTTTGTAACCAGTACTATTATTGGGGCCACCAATCTGGATCAGTTAAAAGAAAATATTCAGGCCTTTGAAATCGATTTATCTGAAGACGTACTGAAAGGTATTGAAGCGATTCACTGTCAGCAGCCAAATCCGGCTCCATAATTTTTATCGTTATTTAGACGCACCCTTGATTGAGGGTGTTTTTTTATTGTTGATTACACGCTTATTTTAATGAAAAAGAGTATGGGAAAGGATCGTCAAATCCGCATAATTAAAACATCATCCATAAAAGATGCTCTTATAAAAATGAATCATGAAACTACTTTGTCCCAAACAAAAGTATGAGCGAAAGCCATACGGAAGTTGCTGAACTAATTTTTCTTTATCAGTGATAAGGCCATTAATCACCTCGAGTATTGATTCAAACTGAACAGAAACTCTCTGAAGTTCTTCATTTGGTAGAAGGGTTAGGACAGCATATGTAAGCCAATTTTGTTTTAAATTATCCCGATACAACTAAATAGCTTAATCAAGATGATGAGTTAGCGCTAGTCTTGGGGTCTCATTAAAAATTCTCTTTCGCTTACTTGAAATATGATTTGACTACACCAATATTATAATTGAAATCTGTATATTTTTTGATAATAAGTTTTTGAAAAATATACAAAAATAATTTGAAATCTGATTAATCGCACCCATATATCCATCAAGTAGAAAATTTGTTGTGAGGAATAACAAAAATGCGTTTTGAGAAATTTACCAATCGCCTGCAGCAAACCCTTTCCGATGCACAATCATTGGCCATGACTAAAGACCATAGCTCGATTGATGGGATTCATATTCTGGCCACCTTGATGGATGAAGCATCCAATGTCAGCTTGCTGCAGCAGGCCGGCGCCAATCTGCGTGAATTGCAAACCAAGCTGCAAACGGCCCTAAGTAATGCAGCAACCCTGAGCAATCCCTCCGCGGATATCAATCTCAGCCCTGAAGCGGCAAAAGTATTACATTTGGCAGACAGCTTCGCGCAAAAAGCCGGAGATGAGTTTCTATCTACAGATTGGGTACTGTTGGCGCTGGCAGAAACAGGTAACACAAAAACCTTATTAAACAGTGTTGGCCTAAAGGCAGAAACCTTAGGCCAGATCATTAATCAATTTCGAGGCGATGAAAAAGTCATGAGCAATAATCATGAAGATCAGCGTGATTCACTGAATAAGTACACCATTGATTTAACTGAACGTGCTTTGGCAGGCAAGCTTGATCCTGTGATTGGCCGTGATGATGAAATCCGCCGTACCATTCAGGTTCTGTCACGCCGCACCAAAAATAACCCGGTACTGATTGGTGAGCCGGGTGTGGGTAAAACGGCAATCGTCGAAGGTCTGGCACAGCGGATTATTAATGGTGAAGTACCTGAAGGACTGAAAGGTAAACGTGTTTTATCGCTGGACCTGGGATCTTTACTGGCCGGTGCCAAATACCGTGGTGAGTTTGAAGAACGCTTAAAAGCCGTTCTGAAAGATATTGCCAAACACGAAGGCGAAATCATCTTATTCATCGATGAGCTGCATACCTTGGTGGGTGCCGGTAAGGGTGATGGTGCGATGGACGCCGGTAACATGCTGAAACCGGCGCTGGCACGTGGCGAGCTGCGCTGTGTCGGTGCGACTACGCTGGATGAATATCGTCAGTATATTGAAAAAGATGCAGCGCTCGAGCGTCGTTTCCAGAAAGTCTTGGTGGATGAACCGAGTGTGGAAGACACCATTGCGATTCTGCGTGGTCTGAAAGACCGCTATGCAACGCATCACGGGGTACAGATTCTGGACTCTGCGATTATTGCTGCAGCGAAAATGTCACATCGTTATATCACCGATCGCCAGTTGCCGGATAAAGCCATCGACCTGATTGATGAAGCAGCATCACGCATTAAAATGGAACTCGATTCCAAACCAGAAGCTTTGGATAAACTGGAGCGCCGTCTGATTCAGTTAAAAATGCAGCTGGAAGCGGTGAAAAAAGATGAAGACTCAGGTGCCAAAGCTGAGATTCAATATCTGTCTGACCAGATCGCCACGGTTGAAAAAGAGTATCAGGACCTAGAAGAAATCTGGCGTGCCGACAAAGCCTTGGTTGCTGGTAATAAAGACATTCAAGTCAAACTGGATCAGGCCCGTATTGCACTGGACAAGGCGCAACGTGAAGGTGATCTGGCTGAAGCAGCACGGTATCAATATGGCGTCATTCCAGAGTTACAAAAACAGCTGGAACGTATTGAAGCAGCTGAAGAAAGTGAAGCACCGAAACTGCTGCGTGACAAAGTCACCGACAATGAAATTGCCGAGGTGGTCAGTGCGGCCACCGGTATTCCTGTGGCGAAAATGTTGCAAGGTGAACGTGACAAACTGCTGCATATGGAAGAGTTCCTGCATAACCGTGTGGTGGGGCAAGAAGAAGCCGTGGTGGCAGTATCGAATGCGGTACGCCGTTCACGTGCAGGTCTGTCAGACCCGAACCGTCCAAGTGGCTCGTTCCTGTTCCTGGGTCCAACGGGTGTGGGTAAAACAGAATTGACCAAAGCATTAGCCAACTTCTTGTTTGATAGTGACGATGCCATGATTCGTATTGATATGTCTGAATTCATGGAAAAACATTCGGTGAGCCGTTTGGTCGGTGCGCCTCCGGGCTATGTGGGTTATGAAGAAGGCGGGGTGCTGACGGAAGCGGTACGTCGTAAACCCTATAGCGTGATCTTGTTCGATGAAGTCGAAAAAGCGCATCCGGATGTGTTTAACATCTTGCTACAGGTGCTGGATGATGGTCGTTTAACTGACTCGCAAGGCCGGGTAGTGGACTTTAAAAACAGCGTGATCGTTATGACGTCGAACCTGGGTTCGCAGGATGTGCGTGAACTGGGCGTTAATGCAACACGTGATGAAGTTCGTACAGTAGTGATGAATGCGGTCTCGGAACATTTCCGTCCGGAGTTTATTAACCGTATTGATGAACTGGTGGTCTTCCATGCGCTGGAAAAAGACCAGATTCGCGGTATTGCCGATATCCAGTTGAATCGCTTGCGTCAGCGCCTGGCAGAGCGTGATATGCGTCTGTCGGTAGATGACAGTGCTTTCGATCAGTTAATTGATGCCGGTTTCGATCCGCTGTATGGTGCGCGTCCGTTAAAACGTGCGATCCAGCAACGTATTGAAAATGGCCTGGCTCAAAAAATCCTTGCAGGGGAATTCCAGCCGGGTGATACGATTCTGGTCCAGGCCGAAGCGGGTGATTTAATCTTCGAGAAAATGAAAGTTAGCTAATATTGCCTGTCCTTTTAATTTTCAGAAAACCTAGCTTCGGCTAGGTTTTTTGATGGCTGACAATTCAGGTCATATCAGTAAAAAAATTGCTTAAAAGTGACAGCTATTTTTAATATTTTGTGATGAATATTATGTTTAAGTGATTTATTTGCAAAACAATTATCTTTATTTTTTAAGATTAACTATAATTTATGTTCAATAAAAATAGATAAATTCTGAGCAAAAACTATGTCGAAAATAGTATGGGGTGGAATTGGTGTCGTGGTGTTGGCGGGGGCTGTGAGCACGGGTAATTTATATGCAGATAAGAGCTTGAAAGCGCATTATCAACAAAATTTAAAACCAGCGCCGAACATTAGTGTGCAATATACTGACTACGCTATGGGGGCTCTACAAGGCACGGCCAAGTGGAGCATGAGCATTGTGCCAGACGCGTGTAATGCCAAAGAAAAATTAGTATTTAATGGTCAAGACCAAATTCAGCGTACCTGGAAAGGCTATACCATTCATTCTCAACTCGATTTAGCACAAGGACAGGGCGCATATGCTGAATTTTTTCAGCAACCTTTAAAAGTGACGACGCAAGTCAACTGGTTGGGTGTATCGACCACACAATTACAAACCCCTGTCATCGAAAAAAAAGAAGCAGGTTTATATACCAGAATTGACCCTATACAGATCAAGTTTCAGGCAAAACAGAGTCAGGGACAACATAAAATTTTAAATATGAGTTTTGATGTGCCAGAATTGTCTATTCGTGATCAGTCTGGAAATACACAACTCAAGGGTGTGCATTTTAAAACCAATCAGGCTCTGAATGCGCAGTATTTAGAACCGGGTTATTTCGAGTTCAATATTGTCAAAATGCAGCGCCAGGATGCTAAGGCAGAAGGCTCAGGACAACTGAAAGACCTGAGCTGGCGTATGGATACCCAACTGCATGAGCGTACAGTAGATGTTCAATCAAAATTTAAAATTGCCGAAATGGGCTTAAATAATGTCCCTGCGATGCAAGATTTAGAACTCAATTGGGAGCTCAAAGACTTACAGCGTCAAAAAATGCAGATATTATTTGATATTCTGCAAAAGCAAAATAACTCTTGTCTGGAAGCAGGAAATTTTGAAAAAGATGCGATACAAGCCATGCTGGCGGTGATTAATGATGGCTTCAAGTTTGAATCGAAGCAGAATCAGTTAAAGTTAGGCACAGGCAGTATTCAGGCAGATTTAGTCGGAAAAGTAATGCCAGGCCATCAAACCACCTTGGAAAGCTTGGCAAAAATGTTCCCAAATCTGTTAGAAGTGCAAACCAATATCAGTTTCAATAAACAGGTAGTAAAAACCTTCACTCATCATTATATGCGTGCCGCAGGTAAAAATATGTCCGATCAAGAGCTGGAGCAAATGCTGAGTGCGATGCAAGCTAATCAGCAAATTCAGCGAGATGGTGATGTGTTTAAACTATCCATGCATTATCTGTATGGTGAAAAGAAGTTCTTAACTGCACAATAAGTTGTAAGTCGCTTTTTAACAGCGAATCTAAGAAGAAAAAGCCTGTTCAACTGAACAGGCTTTTGTTTTATCACAATCTAATACCAGTGATTACACTTTAGGATGGCCGATTTTCCAGGCACGGTGAATCTTCTGGTTACGCTTGAAATCAGGCCCAATGGTTTCTTGAGTAATTTCTTCGACATCATAGAACGCCAGAATTTCTTCATCCATCTCGAAACCACGATAGTTGTTCGAGAAGTACAGGGTACCATCGCTGGTTAAACGGTTCATGGCGCGTTTAAGCAAGGATAGATGGTCGCGCTGTACGTCAAACGTCCCGTAGAATTTTTTCGAGTTTGAGAAAGTGGGTGGATCAATAAAGATCAGCTCATATTGCTCATGACCTTCTTTGAGCCATTCAAAACAGTCAGATGCAAAGAACTGATGTTGTTCATCGGCGTGATCTACGGTTAAACCGTTCAGCACGAAGTTTTCCTTCGACCAGTTCAAATAGGTATTGGAAAGATCGACACTGGTGGTACTTGCAGCACCACCCAAGGCAGCATGTAGGCTCGCCGTAGAGGTATAGCTGTAGAGGTTCAGGAAGTGTTTGCCTTTGGCCTCACGGGCAATACGCAAACGCATTTGACGATGATCCAGGAACAGACCGGTATCCAGATAATCGGTCAGGTTAACCAGAATCTTGGCCTTACCTTCCTGTACGATAAAACGCTTCGATGCGGTACTTTGTTTGGTGTACTGGTTTTTACCTTCCTGACGTGCGCGGGTCTTGATAAAGATCGCATCACGGCCCAGACCGGTCACAGCGCGAATGGCTTGCAGTGCCAGGTTAAAGCGTTTCTTGGCTTTTTCAGGGTCAATCGTTTTAGGTGGAGCATATTCTTGCACATGCAGGCGCTCACCATACAGATCCACCGCGACATTAAAGTCTGGTAAATCGGCATCATACAGACGTAAACAGTGTACGCCTTCTTTGACTGCCCATTTTTTCAGGGCTTGCATATTTTTGGTCAGACGGTTGGCAAACTCCATCGCACCTTCGATTGGTTCGAATTGTTGCGGCTGCCAACCTTCCAGAAACGGACGCACCACAGCCGCAGGTTTAACCGTACCAAAGCGGATATAGATCGGCAATTTACCATTCATCAAACGCAGGATTTGCGGATCATTAAAGGCCAGCACGTCAGCCTGTTCGACTTGAGAGGCAATCACCGCCGCTTTTTGATTCGGGAAATTCTTTTGCAGTAAAGCCGATAAACCAAGATATAAAGAACGGTTCTGCGCTTTATCACCGAGACGCTCACCATAAGGCGGGTTGGTTACGAAGAAGACTTTCTTGCCTTCAGCCTGAAAATCCGGCCAGTCATTTAAAGTACGCTCTTCGATCATGATATTGTCGAGAGCAGCTTCAAAACCTGCCGCGATGATATTTTGACGTGTCGCTTTTACAGCTTCCCAGTCTGCATCGAAGGCATAGAATTGCGGTAATGGATTTTCCATTGCCGCTTGGTGGCGTTCAGCTGCTTCAGCTTTAATGCCCATCCAGAGTTCATGGTCATGGCCATTCCAGCCATTAAAACCGAAACGACGCACCAGACCCGGCGCACGGTCGGTCAGGATCATCAGTGATTCAATGATAAAGGTACCTGAACCACACATTGGATCGACAATGATGTCCGGATTAATCTGTTTAAGCTGACCTTTTTGCAAAATTGCAGCAGCCAGATTTTCCTTGATTGGTGCATCGGTCATAAAGTGGCGATAACCACGTTTATGTAATGAGTCGCCGGACAAGTCCAGACAATAGGTATGTTCTTTCTTCCCAGCCAGAATATACATGGTAATTTCTGGCTGTTTGGTATCGATACTTGGGCGTTTACCCACAGCTTCCATGAAGGAATCTACGACACCATCTTTGGCACGCAAAGTTGCGAACTGGGTATTGACCTTGATGTCACGCTCGACATGCAAGCGAATCGCAAAGGTACTTTGTGGTGCAAAAATGAGCGACCAGTCAAAGCTGATTGCACCTTCATATAGCTCTTCTGCCACATCACGGGCATCGTGAGAAAATTCAATTTCATGGGTATGAATTGGCATGAGCACACGTGAAGCCAGACGTGACCACATGCAAATCCGATAAGCATTTTCCAGACTGCCTTTAAAGATTAAACGACCGGGAAAACGCTCAATATTCTGAACACCTAAGCCTTGTAGTTCTTCTTCTAATAAGGTTTCCAGACCATCGGCACAGGTGACCCAATAATTGCTTAAACGTGGAGAGGTATTCATATAATAGAGAGACCAAAAAAGATAAATAAAAAACTGCGCCAAGTTTACCGTATTTTTATATTGAAAGCTTTTTAAATTCTCTGAAAGGCCTTGCCGTGTACGAGTGAAAAATAATATTCACATGATAAATTGATGAACTGGTACGCATTTTGCTCTATACACAGCAAATCAGGCAGTCAGTCGGAGGAGAGCGATGGCTGCCTGATTTTTCAATTTTATAATGGGGGTTAAAATGTTAGAGAATCAGTTACGCAACCATGACGCTTTTTCAGTGGCCACTTTAATTTATACACGTTTGAGACGTGTGTCAGGCCGGGTCGTGGATGCGCTTTATCTGGCAGAAAATCTGGACTATGCACGGCATGTGATTGAACTGGTAGAACAGACCCAAGATCCAGAGTTGCAGCGTTTAATCGAGCGTTTAAAACAGGTTTGGGATCTGCCTGTGGTTCGGCAGCAACAGTTTGAAAAATCTGCACATCTGCCACAGCAGGAGGTATTGGTCTCGGTTGAACCCGATCAGGACGATATCTACCGTGCACAGGTTGCACATCATTATATCGGTGCGCTGCGATAAAACGATGGGTGTGAATGTGCCAGACTGAAGCACCCATAATTTTGTACTGAAAGTCAGCAGGATGGAAAATGGTTAAATTATCTTATTGAAAAAATACATAGGAATTTCAATTTCTATTTTTATTATCGAGGTGGTTTTTGTACAAGTAGTCACATTGCCAACTACTCAGACTGGCCAATCTCTGTATAATATGTTGACTTAACGCATAAGGAATCTCTCATGCACTTGGCGGCATTGCATACACCGAGCCAGATTCAACTCAATAAAGAAGGTAATCTAAAACACTTCTTGACCATCGAAGGTCTTTCCAAAGAAACCCTGACAAAAATATTGGACACTGCGCAGTCCTTTTTTAATGACCAAAATCAGCTCATTACCAATAATTTGCTGGAAGGCAAAACGGTGATGAACCTGTTTTTCGAGAACTCTACCCGTACCCGCACTACTTTTGAAGCCGCTGCCAAGCGCCTTTCTGCCAACGTTCTCAATATCGATATTGCCCGTTCGAGTACCTCTAAAGGTGAAACCCTGCGTGACACCTTATGGAACCTTGAAGCGATGGCCGCCGATATTTTCGTGGTGCGTCATTCATCTTCAGGTGCGGCGCATTTTATTGCCAAAGATGTCTGCCCAACAGTGGCGATTATTAATGCCGGTGATGGCCGTCATGCGCATCCAACCCAGGCGATGCTGGACATGCTCACCATTCGCCGGGAAACCCATAAAAAATTTGAAGAGATGTCGATTGCCATTATTGGTGATATCAAACATTCACGTGTCGCGCGTTCAGATGTAGCTGCCTTGCAAACCTTAGGCTGCGAAGATATTCGGGTGATTGCACCAAATACCTTGCTGCCATACGGTTTTGAAGAATATGGTGATGGTATTCGTCTATTTAACAACATGGAAGATGGCATCAAAGATTGCGACGTGATCATTACCCTGCGTATTCAAAATGAGCGGATTGATTCTCCGGCACTGGCATCGCAAGCTGAATTCTACAAGATGTATGGCCTGAACAAAGAACGTTTAGCGATGGCAAAACCGGATTGTATCGTGATGCATCCGGGTCCAATGAACCGTGGGGTGGAGATTGACTCCAGTATTGCCGATGGACCGCAGTCGGTGATTCTGAATCAGGTGACCAATGGTATTGCGGTACGTATGGCGGTGTTGGCTTTGTCAATGCAAGGCCAGCTTCAGGAACAGGGTTTGATTGCAGCGATTGCGGGTTAAGGAATAAGTCATGACTATTGTAAAAATTGAAAATGTTCGTGTGCTCGATCCAATCCAAAACACTGATTCTGTTCAGACCGTGTATCTGGAAAATGGTAAGTTCGTTGCGGAAACGGCTGCTGTCTCTGAAACCATTGATGGTCAGGGCAAATGGTTGATGCCCACCATGGTCGATCTGTGTGCACGTTTACGTGAACCGGGTCAGCAGCAACATGGCACTTTAAAATCTGAAGGTAAAGCAGCACGTGAAAATGGGATTTTGCACGTGTTTACGCCACCAGATTCAAAGCCGATCGTGCAGGACAATGGCGCACTGATTCATGGTCTGGTTGAGAAAGCCATGCTGGACGGTGGTATCTATCTTGAAGTGATTGGTGCTCAAACCCAAGGCTTGCAAGGCCAGCAACCTGCCAATATGGCCGGTTTGAAAAAAGGCGGATGTACTGCGGTGTCCAATGCCAGTGCGCCTTTTGCCAATGATGACGTGGTATTACGTACCCTGGAATATGCTGCAGGTTTAGATCTGACTGTGGTGTTCTATGCAGAAGAGCCGCAAATTGCCAAAGATGGCTGTGTACATGAAGGCTTTATTGCCTCGCGTCAAGGCTTGCCGATGATTCCAGCACTTGCTGAAACCGTGGCAATTGCCAAATACCTGTTAATGATTGAAGTGACCAAAGTTCGTGCGCATTTCGGTTTATTATCTTGTGGTGCGTCAGTAGAGCTAATCCGGATTGCCAAAGAAAAAGGCTTGCCTGTCACCTGTGATGTGGCCATGCACCAATTACATCTGACCGATGCCTTAATTGACGGTTTTAATTCGCTGGCACATGTACGTCCGCCACTGCGTGCTGAACAAGACAAAGAATTGCTACGCCAAGGAGTAAAATCTGGGGTGATTGATGCGATTTGTACCCATCATGAACCGCTGAGCAGCTCTGCGAAAATGGCACCATTTGCTGAAACCCAGCCTGGCTTTAGCGCTTTTGATACTTATGTACCTTTTGGGATTCAACTGGTCAATGAAGGTTTGTTTACACCACTGGAATGGGTAGAAAAAGTGACTTTGGCTCCGGCACGTGTTGCACAAATGGCAGATCGCTGGGCAGACGAGGCGGGTTGGGTGCTGGTAGATCCAGAGCTAGAATGGACGCTGAACAAAGAAAGCATCGTGTCGCAAGGTAAAAATACACCGCTGATCAATCAAAAAGTGCGAGCTAAAGTTTTAAAAACGTTCCTCGCTTAATAGATCCAGCTTTTATAAAAGTCAGCTTCGGCTGGCTTTTTTTGTTTTTGAATTCTGTGTCAGTAAAATGAGTACTCAACAAAAACAGTGAAACTTTATGATATTCATACAATTATTTACATTTTCAAAAAACTGGCATCGTTACACTGATTGAATATTAAACATTAGAAAAATCAAAAGAATGGTGACAATATGAATGTAGATCTGATGGAACGCTTAAAAAGCGATGTTACAGCGATTGTGCTACAAGGTGAAACCGAACATCTATTTGCCAAAGATCAGGCACTGAGTCAGTTCTATCCCATATTCTTAAGTATATTGCGTGCACGTCCTGCATGGATTGAAAGTTTAAGCCAGCAACTCAATCCAAAAATCCATGAACTGTTTAATGGAAATTCGGCACTCAAGCAGCAGTTTCTGGATCAACTTGATCAGAGCGCGCCACAAGATCAAATAGAGCAGACCCTGAATCGGGCCATTGTACCGACCCTCAATTTTTTACAGACCGAAGCCGGTGCTTCAAGTCCAGAAGCGATTAGTCATTTGCTGGAAACCCACGCCGACTCGATCCAGCGTGCATTACCTGTTTGGGCCGGATCGATTTTAGCGGCATTAGGTGTTTCTCCATTGGCAGGGCAGCATTTGAATCAGGCGCCTGAACTAGAACCAGAATATACTGTTGTGGTACAGCAACAGAAAAAAAGCGGTTTTTTATGGCCGTTTATTATTTTTCTGATTCTGGCAGCTTTAATCCTGTTTTTTGTTCGTAGCTGTATGCAGGATGATGCTGAGGATTCGGCAAACACCCAAACGACCCGTGAAATTGCCGCAGCCCAACCGGCTTCTTTACAGTTGAGTACCGGCACTAATGGTGAAATTATCAGTTGTCAGTTACAGCTGAATAATCCCCAATATATGCAAATTTTGCAAACCGAGATTAAACAGATCTTTAATTATAATATTGGTTGTGGCGCGCTCAGCAGTGAGGTTTATCATTCGGAATTTATTGATCAGGATAGCATTCCTTCCGTTTTGAAACTGATTCAAGGCATGCCAAATGTCTCACTAGACTGGATTGGTAATCAGGTTGCTATACGTGCAGCGAGTAATGCAGAAGCAGAACGTCTGGCAACACAAATTCGTAATCTGGCCAAAAATGTTACTGTTGTGACTCAACAGCCGGTCAATAGGAGTGAGGCGATTCAGGCTGCCAATAGCGATGCAGAACAAGCATTGGCGAGTATCAAAACTGATCATGTTCAGGCCTTAGATGTTGCGACTGCACTGAATTTGCAGATTATTAATTTTGATACTGCATCGACTACCGTGCCGGAAGTGAATAAATCGGTACTGGATCAGGCTGCCGCATTATTGCAGCGCGCACCGCATGTTATTCTCAAGGTCAAAGGACATACCGATGCGCAAGGAAGTGAGGCCGAGAATAAAGTGCTGTCTGTGCAACGCGCGCAAGCAATTGTGGGTTATCTGATTGAAAAGGGGGTTGATCCTGCGCAATTGCAAGCTGTAGGCGTGGGAGAGGGCCAGCCTGTTGAACCGAATGCGACACCTGCCGGACAGTTTCAGAACCGCCGCGTAGCTTTTGAAGTGGTTAATACTGAAACAGGTACTATACGCGCAGTGGATAGCGAGGGTGTTGTAGAAAAGAAAGCCAACTGAAATAATTTTCCAGATGAAAAAGGACGAATGATTCGTCCTTTTTATATGGCTTAAATTAAGAAAAGACCGGTGGACTATAGGTCAAAGTTCGGCCGAGGAACCAGAGTAAAAACAGCACCAGCGGGATATGAAAAACCAGTTGGGTCACGGTAAAACCGATCACATCTTTGGCCTTTAACTTCAGGATGCCCAGCATCGGCAACATAAAGAAAGGATTGATCAGATTAGGCAAGGCTTCGGCAGCATTATAAATCTGCACTGACCAGCCCAGATGCACTTTCAGATCATGCGCAGCCTGCATTACATAAGGGGCTTCAATAATCCATTTACCTCCACCGGAAGGAATGAAGAAACCCAGGATTGCCGAATAGAGACCCATCACGATAGCAAAGGTTTCCTGTGAAGCAATCGAAACGAAAAATTCGGCAATATAGTGTGATAGGGACAGATCGGCAGAATTCAGCGCATTGGTCATCATAAAGGCAATGCTGCCATATAAAGGAAACTGGATCAGCACACCCGAAATTGCTGGCACAGCCTTGGAAACGGCATTGAGGAAATTCCGTGGCGTACCATGTAGTGCGACACCCAAAATCAGGAAGATAAAGTTATAGGTATTTAAACTGGAGATGGCCAGAATAGGATTGCTTTCGGAAAATTCGTTAAACATCCATACAGCACCTAGCACCACAATCAGAATACTTAAAATAGGTGAGTTTTCCAGCCAGTCGCCCGGACGTTTTGATGAAGATTCTTCCGGTTTTCCTTCTTCAATCTGAACCGGAAAATGTTCAATGGTTTTAATATGACTGCCTTTCGGCGCTGACCAGTAGGCAATGGCAATCGAGGCAATGATTAGAACCGCCGTCATGATCATGGATTGCGGCAGGAAAATCGTTTCGGTAAATGGAATGACACCGGTCAGATTGTAAATCGGTTCAGGCAGGCTGCTTTTATTGGCCTGTAATTGTGCAGCAGAGGAACTGATGCCGAGTGCCCAGGTGGCTCCCATCCCGATAATCGCTGCTGCGGCTGCAGCGCGGTAATCCATATTAAGTTCTTTACGTTGTGCCAGTGCAATCACGAGTAATGCAGTTAGAACTGTGCTCATGGCCCAGTTAATCAGGGAAATGAGCAGGCTGACTGTCGCGACCAATACAATCGCACCACGCCCTGAATGGGGCAGACATGCCATTTTTCGGATCAGAAGCTGCATTGGTTTTGAAACCGAAACCACATAACCGACCACGATCAGCATGCACATCTGCAAGGTAAAGGGAATCAGGCTCCAGAACCCGTCACCAAAGGAAATGGCAACGTCCTGTGCCGGCGCGCCAATTCCGATAGCGGCAATTGCGACAATGATGACACCGAGCAGGGCAAAAATATAAGAATCGGGAAACCATTTTTCTGACCAGTCACTGACGCGCAGGGCGAAGCGTTGTAAGATATTTTGTTCTGTTTGCATGATTAAAATTCATTTATTCTGCATTCATTTTTAAAATTAGAGTTTTCTTTGGTCGAAAAGAAACCCTTAAAATTTTTCATTTTAAGGGCCGGGAAAATCAAGCTGCTATTTTTTGTAAAGCCACACCCGTGACTTTCTGAATCTCCTCAAAACTGACCTCTGGTGCCAGCTCAACAAGTTGAATACCATCTGGAGTGACATCCAGCACACCTAAATCGGTAATGATCCGGTTGACCACAGCCTGTCCGGTAAGGGGCAGACTGCATTGCGCAACAATTTTAGGCGTGCCATCTTTGGCGCAGTGTTCCATCAACACCACGACTTTTTGTACCCCTGCGACCAGATCCATGGCACCGCCCATACCTTTGACTTTTTTGCCCGGAATCATCCAGTTGGCCAGATCGCCAGTTTCGGACACTTCCATGGCACCTAAAATGGCGATATTGACATGACCGCCACGGATCATGGCAAAGGAATCGGCACTGGAAAAGAAAGAAGCGCCCTTACGGGCAGTCACGGTCTGTTTACCGCCATTGATCAGGTCGGCATCGACGGTTTCAGCCGTTGGAAATTCGCCAATACCGAGCAAGCCATTTTCCGATTGCAGCCAGACGTTGATATTTTCTGGAATGTAGTTAGCAACCAGCGTTGGTAAACCAATCCCCAGGTTAACGTAGAAACCATCTTCCAGCTCTTGTGCAGCGCGCTGCGCCATTTGATTACGTGTCCAAGCCATGATCAAGCCTCCGCCTTTAAGGTCATCTGTTCAATACGTTTTTCCGGTTGGGTATTTAAGACAATTCGATTCACATAAATACCGGGCAGATGAATGTCATCGGGATCCAGCGCACCAATCTCGACAATTTCTTCTACTTCAGCCACGGTGATTTTGCCAGCCATAGCGCAGACCGGATTAAAGTTTTGTGCAGTTTTACGGAAAATCAGATTACCTGCTTTATCGGCCTTATAGGCTTTGACCAAGGCGATATCGGCAGTCAAGGATTCTTCCAGAATATAAGACTTGCCATTAAACTCACGTACATCCTTGCCTTCAGCAATCACGGTTCCGACACCGGTGGCGGTATAAAAAGCCGGAATACCGGCACCGCCAGCACGTAATTTCTCCGCCAAGGTGCCTTGTGGGGTCAGTTCGACTTCCAGTTCGCCACTCAGGTATTGACGTTCGAATTCTTTATTCTCACCAACATAAGATGAAATCATTTTTTGAATCTGTTTGGTTTCCAGTAAAACGCCCAAACCAAAACCATCGACTCCGGCATTGTTGGAAATACAGGTCAGATTTTTGGCACCGGTCTGTTTCAATGCGGCAATCAATGCTTCCGGAATACCGCATAAACCAAAACCTCCGACTGCCAGTGTATGTCCATTCTGAACCACGCCGTCTAAAGCGGCCTCTGCACTGTCATAAACTTTATTTGACATTTTTTACCTCGATTTATTCTTGTCTTGCAGATTCCTTTTTGGTCAGGAAACTACTGATGTATATCCTTGAGGACTTGTATCGTGTCCGGGTATTGCTATTGTTAGGCACAGGCTTTTTGCCAATAGGCATTGGCATAATTGGAGGGATTATTGCGCTGCAATACCTCACTGATATTACGGCTGGCCTGCATCAGGGCATCCAGTTGAATACCGGTTTCAAAGCCCATATTCGAGAGCAGGTAATACAGGTCTTCAGTTGAAACATTGCCTGAAGCACCCTTGGCATAAGGACAGCCACCCAGACCGGCAATGGATGAATCAAATACCCGGATGCCTTGTAACAGCGACTGGTAAATATTGGCGATGGCCATGCCATAGGTATTATGGAAATGACCTGCCAAAACCTTGGTATCGATCTGAGCCAGGCAAGCATCCCAGACTTTTTGCACCCGATCCGGTGTGGCTGTACCAATGGTTTCACCCAATGACACTTCATAGCAGCCCATATCCAGCAAACGTTGGGTGACTTTGACCACCTGTTTCGGATCAATCGCACCTTCATAAGGGCAGTCCACCATACAGGACACATAACCGCGTACCCGAATATCATTGGCTTTGGCGGCCGCCATCACATCGGCAAACTTCTCCAAGCTTTCATCAATCGAGCAATTGATATTTTTGCGGGTAAAGCTTTCGGACGCTGCGGTAAAGACCGCAACTTCCTTGCAACCCACCGCCAGTGCTGCTTCAAAGCCCTTCAGGTTTGGGGTGAGTAAACTGAACTGAATATTTGGGTCTTTGGGCAAGCCGGCAAACAGCTGATCGCTGTCTGCCATTTGTGGCACCCATTTGGCTGAAACACAGGAACCGACTTCAATCGCCTGTAAACCGGTTTTCATCAGATCCAGAATCAGATTTTTCCGATCATCCAGCGTTAATGGCGTTTTTTCATTTTGCAGGCCATCGCGTGGCCCGACTTCTACAATTTTGACAAATTCGGTCATGCAACATCCTCCGTCAGTGGCTGGAACTCAAGCAGTTCATCACCGGCTTTGACCTGATCACCTTTCTGGAAATATGAACTGGCGATGATGCCGTCATGTGGTGCACGAATCGAGTATTCAATTTTCATCGCTTCCAGCGTCATCAAGACATCGTCTTTTTTGACCTTGTCATTGGCAGCGACCAGTACTTGCGTGATCACACCTGGCATTGGTGCAGTGAGGTTGTTTTCTGTCCCTTGATCATCATGCTGATCATAATCCGGCTGGATAGACTCGAATTTATGTGTCTGACCATTCTGGAACAGGGTAATGCCATGTTCAGTCTGGCTAAAGGCCAGTTTTTGCTGTTTGCCTGCCAGTTGCAAAGCTAAAGTATGTGCATCAATCAACTGACCTTGTAGCTGAATCTGCTGACCATTATAAGTGGCGATAAAACCTTGCTCTTGCGTACTGAACTGAACTTTAAGCATAATGCCATTGCGTTGTAATTGCACTGTATATGCATTTTGCTGATTCAGGCGCCAGAAAGCGTGTTGTTGCCAGACTGAGTTATTCGCAACCGGGTTTTGAGCTTGGCGTGATAATAATTCGATGAATGCAGCACTAACGATCAGTTCAGCATTGATCTCAGTCGAAGGTTTTAATAAGAACTCTTCTTCACGTTGAATCAGGCCGGTATCCAGATGGGCATTTTTAAACGAATCACACAGCACCAAACGGTCGAGGAATGCAATATTATTGCCCAAACCATCCACATGGAAATGGCCCAGGGCATGATGCATTTGCGTTAAAGCAGCTTCGCGGTTTTTGCCCCAGACAATCAGTTTGGCAATCATCGGATCATAATAGGTGCTGATTTCATCACCTTCGACAATGCCACTATCCACACGTACACAGTCATTTTGCTCTGGATAGTGTAAATAGCTGATCTGGCCAATCGCAGGAATAAAGCCTTTCTCTGGTTCTTCGGCATAGACACGTGCTTCCAGTGCATGCCCGTGGATCTGTAATTCATGCTGCTGTTTGGGTAAAGGCTCACCAAAAGCTACGCGCAGTTGCCATTCCACCAGATCCTGACCTGTAATCATTTCAGTGACCGGGTGCTCAACCTGCAAACGGGTATTCATTTCCATGAAATAGGCAGTACCATCTTGCTCGACGATAAACTCTACCGTACCGGCACCGACATAATCGACCGCACGTGCGGCATCAATCGCGGCCTGGCGCATCGCTTCAAGTTTGTCTTCTGGCATTTTTGGTGCAGGCGCTTCTTCAAGCACTTTTTGATGACGACGTTGTACCGAGCAATCACGTTCAAATAAATGCACATAATTGCCGTGGGTATCGCCAAAAACCTGTACTTCAATATGACGTGGCTGAATCACATAGCGTTCAATTAGCACATCTTCATTGCCAAAACTGGAACGCGCTTCGCTTTTACATGAAGCCAGCGAACTCAGAAAATCTTCACTGCGCTCGACCAGACGCATGCCTTTACCGCCACCGCCAGCACTGGCTTTGAT